>Ga0247843_1001096_pt1 | contig 58500 bp, 50 predicted proteins | sample LaCruzMarch2017__FD_192420 | JGI IMG/M metagenome (GOLD analysis project Ga0247843, IMG submission 192420) | Freshwater microbial communities from meromictic Lake La Cruz, Castile-La Mancha, Spain - LaCruzMarch2017_8m | ecosystem: Environmental > Aquatic > Freshwater > Lake | place: Spain...
TGACGTTCATCATGGGCACGGGCAATTGGTTGGCGTTCATGCCGCCAAAGTAGCGGTACAGCGGCAAGCCAGACTCTTCGGCAGCGGCGCGGGCCACGGCCATGGACACGGCCAGCATGGCGTTGGCGCCCAAGCGGCTCTTGTTATCGGTACCATCCAGGTCGATCAAGGTGCGGTCCAAAAAGGCTTGCTCGGAGGCATCCAGGCCCAACACGGCTTCGGAGATCTCGGTGTTGATGTGCTCAACCGCTTTGAGTACGCCTTTGCCCAAGTAGCGGCTCTTGTCGCCATCACGCAACTCAATGGCTTCGCGGCTGCCGGTCGATGCGCCGGATGGCACAGCGGCGCGGCCCATGACGCCGGACTCCAGCAGCACGTCGCATTCGACGGTGGGGTTGCCACGGCTGTCGAGGATTTCACGGCCGACGATATCAACGATTGCACTCATTTTTGAACTCTCTCAATTTAAAAACAAAACAGGTCTACGAAGCCAGCGGTTCAGACGCCTTCGACGGCCACCATGCGCATGATGGCGGCGCCTTCGCGCGCTTCGCGGGCTTTCAGGTATTCGGGGAGTTCGTAAAAAGCCTTGGCGGCTTCAAAAGAAGGAAACTTCAAGATGACGATGCGCTCAGGAAACCAATCGCCCTCGAGCACTTGCACTTGGCCGCCACGCACGCAAACTTCAGCCCCAGCGGTTTTCATGGCCGCTGTGGACCACTTTTTGTACTCTTCATACTGAACAGGGTTGGTGACCTGAACGTGGGCAATGATGTAAGCGCTCATGAAAAATCGTCCTCTAACAATGGGTTTTTCTTGGTGATGGCATCGAGCTGAACCAGCGTCTCGAGCAGGGCTTTCATTTTGCCCAGTGGCACGGCGTTGGGGCCATCGGACCAGGCGTCGGCGGGTTTGGGGTGGGTTTCCATGAAGAGACCTGCCACACCAGCGGCCACGCCCGCACGGGCGAGCACCGGCACCATCTCGCGCGCGCCACCGCTGCTGGTGCCTTGACCGCCGGGCTTTTGCACCGAGTGGGTCACGTCAAACACCACCGGTGCGCCGGTTTTGCGCATCTCGGCCAGGCTCGTCATGTCGGCCACAAGGTTGTTGTAGCCAAAACTCACGCCGCGCTCGCAGGCCAAAAAGTTGTCTTCGGGCAGACCGACTTCGCGTGCCGCGCTGCGGGCCTTGTCGATGACGTTTTTCATGTCCCAAGGGGCCAAAAACTGGCCCTTCTTGATGTTCACCGGTTTGCCTGACTGGGCCACGGCGCGGATGAAATCGGTCTGGCGACACAAAAAGGCGGGGGTCTGCAGTACATCGACCACGCTGGCCACAGTCTTGACCTGCGATTCGTCGTGCACGTCGGACAGGATCGGCACGCCAATCTGGCGACGCACTTCGTCGAGGATTTTCAGACCCGCATCCATGCCCACGCCGCGTTGGGTATTCCCTGAGGAGCGGTTGGCCTTGTCGAACGAGCCTTTGTAGATGAGAGGAATGCCCAGCGCTGAGCAAGCCTCTTTGAGGCGACCGGCCACCTCGATGGACATCTCCAGGCCTTCGATGGAGCAGGTGCCCGCGATCAAAAAGAAGGGCTGGTGTAGGCCAACGTCAAATCCGCAAAGTTTCATGGGGTGTCCTGTCAGGGGAGTACGGCCTTGGCCTGGTGCTCAATGGACGCCTTGATGAAGGCGTTGAACAGGGGGTGACCGTTCCACGGTGTGGACTTGAACTCGGGGTGAAACTGCACGCCTACATACCAAGGGTGCACGTTTTGAGGCAGCTCAACCATTTCGGTCAGTTGCTCGCGCTGGGTCAAAGCCGAGATCACCAAGCCCGCTTTGCGCAGGTCGTCCAGGTAATTGACGTTGGCTTCATACCGGTGGCGGTGTCGTTCTGTGACCACGTCACCATAGATCTGGTGGGCCAATGTGCCCTTGGCGACGTCAGAGCTTTGCGCGCCCAAGCGCATGGTGCCGCCCAAGTCCGAGTTGGCATCACGCACCTGGATGGAGCCGTCAGCGTCTTTCCATTCGTTGATCAGGGCGATCACAGGGAAGGGCGTCTCAGGCTCGAACTCGGTGCTGTTGGCGTCTTTCATGCCGGCCACATGGCGGGCGTATTCGATGGTGGCGACCTGCATGCCCAGGCAGATGCCCAGATAAGGCACTTGGTGGGTGCGGGCGAATTGCGCGGTTTCGATCTTGCCTTCCACGCCGCGCTTACCAAAACCGCCAGGCACCAGCACGCCATCGTAGTGGGCCAAGCTGGCCACTGTCTCGGGGGTGATGGTTTCGGAGTCGATGTGCTCGATCTTCACGCGCACATGGTTGCGCAAGCCGGCATGCTTGAGCGCTTCGTTGACCGATTTGTAGCTGTCAGACAGTTCCACGTATTTGCCGACCATGGCAATCGTCACTTCGCCTTGCGGGTGCTCGGTGTCGTGCACCAAATCGTCCCAGCGTTTGAGGTTGGCCGGTGGGGTACTCAGGCGCAGTTTGTCGCAGATCAGGCCGTCCAGGCCTTGCTCGTGCAGCACGCGGGGCACTTTGTAAATGGTGTCCATGTCGGGCATGGAGATCACGCCCCAGCTTTGCACATTGGTAAAGAGCGAAATTTTGTCACGCTCATCATCTGGAATGAAGCGGTCTGCGCGGCACAGCAAGGCATCGGGCTGGATGCCGATTTCGCGCAATTTTTGCACCGTGTGTTGGGTGGGCTTGGTCTTGAGTTCGCCTGCAGCCGCAATCCAGGGCACGTAGGTCAGGTGAACAAAGGCGGTGTTGTTGGGCCCCAGGCGCAAACTGAGCTGGCGCACGGCTTCTAAAAAGGGCAAAGATTCGATGTCGCCCACGGTGCCGCCGATCTCGACGATGGCCACATCCACCGCTTCGGGTGTGTCGTAGCCCGCGCCGCGCTTGACGAAGTCCTGGATTTCGTTGGTGACGTGGGGGATGACCTGTACAGTTTTGCCCAAGTAGTCGCCACGGCGTTCTTTTTCGAGCACGCTTTTGTAAATCTGACCGGTCGTGAAGTTGTTGGCCTTCTTCATTCGGGTGTTGATGAAGCGCTCGTAGTGGCCCAGGTCCAGGTCGGTTTCTGCGCCGTCATCGGTCACAAACACCTCGCCATGCTGGATCGGCGACATGGTGCCGGGGTCCACATTGAGGTAGGGGTCGAGTTTGATGAGGGTGACAGACAGGCCGCGAGATTCAAGAAGTGCGGCGAGCGATGCGGAGGCGATTCCCTTTCCTAGGGAAGACACCACACCGCCGGTGACGAAGACGAATTTGGTCATGTCCAAGACGGGAGCTTTCAGCCCCCTGTAGGTGGAAATCGTGATTATAGACAGTCACGTCTGCTACATTTCCACGCATGAGCACATTGGCTGGAAAACACATCGTTCTGGGCTTGTCGGGCGGCATCGCGGCCTTCAAGTCAGCAGAACTCTGCCGCGCCTTGGTCAAGGCGGGCGTGACGGTGCAGGTCGTGATGACCGAGGCGGCCGAGCACTTCATGACGGCCATGACCCTGCAAGCCCTGTCGGGCCGCCCGGTTTACACCTCGCAGTGGGACCCGCGCGAGGCCAACAACATGGCCCACATCAATCTGAGCCGTGAGGCTGATGCGATTGTGGTGGCTCCGGCCAGTGCCGATTTTCTGTCCAAGCTGCTGCACGGTGGCGCCGATGAGCTGCTGAGCCTCATGTGCCTGGCCCGTCCACTCGACAAAGTGCCCTTGATTGTGGCCCCGGCTATGAACCGCGAAATGTGGAATAACCCGGCCACGCAGCGCAATGTGGCCCAACTCAAAGCCGACGGTATTCATGTGCTGGATGTGGGGCAGGGCGACCAAGCCTGCGGCGAAACCGGCGACGGACGCATGCTCGAAGCCGAAGAAATTCTGGAAGACCTGGAGGCGTTTTTCACACCCAAGATGATGTCCGGCAAGTCGGTGCTGGTCACTGCAGGGCCCACTTACGAGGCGATCGACCCGGTACGCGGCATCACCAACTTATCGAGTGGCAAGATGGGTTTTGCCATTGCGCGAGCGGCCCGTATGGCGGGTGCCGATGTGACCCTGATCGCAGGCCCGGTCAGCTTGGAAACGCCCCGAGGTGTCAAGCGCGTGAACGTGCGCTCCGCCCGCGACATGCTGCAAGCCGTCCAGGCCCATGTGCCAGATCAAGGGGTGTTTGTGGCTACGGCGGCGGTGGCGGACTGGCGACCGGCTAATTCGGCCGACCAGAAAATCAAAAAAGACGGCTCAGGGCAGACGCCCGAGCTGAGCTTTGTGGAGAACCCTGACATCTTGGCCACCGTAGCTCAGTCGGCAGCGGCGCAAAAGGGCGAGCTGTTTTGCGTCGGCTTTGCCGCCGAAAGCCACGACCTGTTGGCTCACGCCACCGCCAAGCGACTGCGCAAGCAAGTGCCACTTATTGTGGGCAACATCGGTCCGGCTACTTTTGGGCAAGACGACAACGCCTTGCTGCTGGTGGACGAGCAAGGCGCTCGGGAGCTGCCGCAGGCCAGCAAGCAGGTGCTGGCCGTTCAACTCATTGAAGACATTGCCCGGCGACTGGGCTGAGAACAAGAATGACCATGACCATGACCATGAACCTTGACGTCAAAATTCTCGATGCGCGCATCGCCGCACAAATGCCCCATTACGCGACCCCTAGCAGCGCAGGTTTGGATCTGCGCGCGTGCCTGGATGCGCCGCTCACCTTGGCACCCAATGCTTGGCAGCTGGTGCCTACGGGCCTGGCGATCCACCTCAAGGACCCTGGTTACGCGGCCATGTTGCTGCCGCGTTCTGGCTTGGGCCACAAGCACGGCATCGTGCTGGGCAATCTGGTGGGTTTAATTGACAGCGATTACCAAGGGCAGTTGATGATCAGCGCCTGGAACCGCAGTGACGTGGCGTTCACCATTGAACCCATGGAGCGCATCGCTCAGATGGTGATCGTGCCCGTGGTGCAAGCCACGTTCAACGTGGTCAATGAATTTGCTGCACCCAGCGAACGTGGCGAAGGCGGTTACGGCTCGACCGGCAAAAAATAAGCGCCTTGATGGCGCTGTTAAGGAGGGGTCAGTGCAGCGTGGGCGGCGTCAGATTGCCCTCATCGCCGACTTCAATCTTGAAAAATCCCGTGCCGCAGCTGCCGCTGCCCACTTCAGCCTCGGTGGGCTCGCGAACCGATTCCACTTTTAGGTGCAAGCGCAGCGCAATGCCCGATAGCGGGTGGTTGGCGTCCAGCACCACATGCTCAGGGTAGATTTCGGTCACGGTGTAGAGCGCGTTGCGCGGTGCGTCGGGGTTACAGCCTTCGGGCAGAGCGGTGCCTTCGATGGTGAGGCCGGGCTCTAGCCCTTCGGGAAAGAGGGCCAGCGGCTCCAGAAACAGCAGCGCTTCGTTGAAGTCGCCAAAAGCGTCTTCAGGCTCAAGGTGCAGGTCGACCTTGGCGCCTTTTTCGTGGCCTTGCAGGGCCTCTTCGATTTTTGGCAACAGGTCTTGGCCGCCAATGAAAAATTCCACGGGCTCATTCAGGATGTCCAGAACTTCGCCCAGCGTGTCTTTGAGTGTCCAGGTCAGTGCGACCACAGAAGGTGTCTTGATTTCCATACGACAATTGTCGCAGTTTGGCGGCCACTTTTTGGCCGCATTGTCTTTGAGTGCAGGTCTTTCGGCCTGAGCAACTGGATGACCCATATGAACACAGAACAAGCCTTGGCACTGCTCGGGGGCCTGAGCCCCAGCCAATTCATGAAGCGCCATTGGCAAAAAAAGCCTTTGCTGGTGCGCAATGCCATCCCGGGCTTTGTGCCCTGCGTGGGCCGCGCTGACTTGGTGGCACTGGCGGGCGAGGAGGGCGTGGAGTCGCGTTTGATCGTGGATTCGCCCAAGGGCTGGAAGATGAAGCACGGCCCATTTCCGAAGCGAAGTCTGCCGCCGTTTAGCCAGAAAAAGTGGACTTTTTTGGTGCAAGGCGTCGACTTGCACCACGACGGTGTGCACGCGCTGATGCAGCAGTTCCGCTTTGTTCCGGATGCACGGCTGGACGATGTGATGATCAGCTACGCCACCGATGGGGGTGGTGTGGGGCCGCACTTTGACAGCTATGACGTATTTTTGTTGCAGGCGCATGGCCAGCGCCGCTGGCGCATAGGCCGCAACAAAGACTTGACTCTGCAATCGGGCGTGCCGCTCAAGATTTTGCAAAACTTTGAAGCCGAAGGAGAATTTTTACTCAACCCCGGCGACATGCTTTATCTGCCCCCCAAATACGCCCACGACGGTGTGGCCAAGGGGGAGTGCATGACCTGGTCGATGGGATTTCGGGCGCCGCAAGAGGGCGAGTTGGCGCGTGAGTTGTTGCTGGGCTTGGCCGATGAGGCTTTCGACGGTGTGGGTGACGCGCTTTACCGCGATCCGAAACAAGCGGCTGTGTCGTCTCCTGCCGCTATTCCACAGGCTTTGGCTGGCTTTGCACGGCAAGTCGTTAACAAAGCACTGCAAAACCCTCAGCTCCTCGACAGCTTGCTCGGGGAGTACCTGACCGAGCCGAAAGCGCATGTTTGGTTCGATGGCACACAAGGCGAGCTTGATGTTTCGGCGGGCGTTCAGCTCAACCGGCGCACCAAAATGATGTACGACAGGCAGCACATTTTCATCAACGGTGAGAGCTTCAAGGTGGGAGGGCGTGATGCGATCGCTTTGCGTCAATTGGCTGATGATCGCGTCATGAACGGGAGAAAAGTGAAGACTTTAAGTGCAGATGCGAAGTATGCGTTGCTGGATTGGGCCAGCGCGGGTTGGCTGCAAGCTTTGTGAGTTTGATTTCTAAGTGTTATTTACTGCACCAAATAAATGCAAGACAAGAGCAAGCTTTCTTTCGTATGACTAGGGAAAACGCTATAATCCGAGGCTGAGTACAAAAGAGCTCGAGTGCTTTTGGCTCAGTCTCAACGGATTTAACACCCGTTGAAACAATTTCCGGAAATTGTTTTCACATTCACACCTTAGGAACATCAAAATGAACAAGTCCCTCGTTCTGGCCGTTTTCATCGCTGCTGCTGCTTTGTCCGCTTGCGGCAAAAAAGAAGCCCCAGCACCTGCAGCAGCGCCTGCCGCTGCCCCAGCTGCTGACGCATCGGCTCCTGCCGCTGCCCCAGCAGCTGACGCATCGGCTCCTGCCGCTGGCGCTTCTGCTCCCAAGTGATCAATTTCTTCCGGTACAAACCGGATGGGTCACAAAAAAACCCCGCTTTGCGGGGTTTTTTTCGTCTTGAAATCACACGCGTTCAGCGCAACTCGGCCGCAATCAACTTTAAGATGCGCTCGGAATCCTGGGCCGATGCTTCGGGTTGACCTCTGGCGGTCAGAACGCGCAGCGTGCTTTGGTTGTCGCCAGAAGACGTGACGCTGATCTGATATTTGGTCAGCGTCGAAGGCACATCTTTTTTGCTGGAAAACAGTCGTCCGAGGAATCCCTTCGGTTCGTTGGTGGTGCCAGCGGCCACATAACGCACAAAGTACACACCTGCCGAGCGGTCACGGTCTTCCACGGTGAACCCGCTGCGGTCCAATGCAACGCCTGTGCGGCGCCACGCGCGGTCCAGGTTGTCCCGAAGCACGATAGCGGGCTGGCCATTAAGGCTACTGACCTGGCTGATGTTGTCTAGCGTGTTGCTGGCTGCTGCAGCGGTTGTTTTGGCGACTTCTGGCGAGGTGCCCAGTTTGACCATCAGGCGGCGCAGGAATTCGATTTCCAGCTCAGGGTCGCTGGGACGGGGTTGCCATATGGTGGAGCCTTTTTGATTGTCAGCGTAGTTTTCAACCATGCCCCGGTGGGTGATGTAGATTTCAACGCCACCCTGTGCCTGACGTTCTACGCGGGTTCTGAATTTGTCGCGCTCACCTGTTGAATACAACGTGTCCAGCACTTTGCCCAAAGTCCTGCGAATGAAATCTTGGGGCAGCTTGGCCCTGTTTTCGGCCCAATCGGTTTCCATGACGCCGATGTCGGGTGCATCCGTGGTCAGCACAAAGCCATTGCTGGTCCAGAATTCCCGCAGGGGCTCCCAGATTTTGTCGGCTGGCAAGCTGGCCACCAGCCAGCGCTGATTGCCTTGACGTTCGATCCTGACGGGCCCCAGGGCGTTCGCTGCCGTGCCCGCATCGACCACGCGAATGCCCGCATTTTGAAAACCCGAAGCTGTAGTCGACGTGCTCTCGAGGGCGTAACGCGATTCCTTGCGCAATTGCGTCAGGTCCGGAGGCACTTCGAGTGTGGGCGCTTTGGCTGCGCTTTTGTAGTCAATCTTGTCTTCCTGCAGCATCGAGCAGCCGCTGAGCAAACTGGCCAAGGCCAGCACTGTGGCGGAGCGTTTGAAATGTAGAGAGGGCATGGCGTTGAAAAACAGAGGGTTCACAAATATCCTTGGGGTGTCCATCAAATCAGGCCGCTGGCCTTCAGGGCCGCTTCGACCACGGGCTGTTGAGACGCAGAGAGCTCGGTCATGGGCAAGCGCAAAGTGGGGCCGCAAAGGCCCATGCGCTGCATGGCCCATTTCACGGGGATGGGGTTGGCTTCGACAAAAAGGTTTTTGTGCACAGGTAGCAGTTTGAACTGAATGCGCATGGCTTCCTTCACATCTCCACGGATCGCGGCCATGCACAGTTCATGCATCAGGCGCGGGGCCACGTTGGCCGTCACGCTGATGTTGCCAGCGCCGCCGCACAAAATCAGGGCAACTGCGGTGGCGTCGTCGCCTGAAAACACTGCAAATTCTTTGGGGACGTCACGGATGAGCCACTGGGCACGCTCGATGTTGCTGGTGGCTTCCTTGATGCCGATGATGCCGGGCACCTGGGCCAGGCGCAGCACCGTGTCGTGCTGCAAATCGGCCACGGTTCGGCCTGGCACGTTGTAAAGAATCACGGGCAGCGTTGGCACGGCCTCGGCAATGGCTTTGAAGTGCTGGTAAAGGCCTTCTTGGGTAGGCTTGTTGTAGTAGGGCACCACTTGCAGCTGCGCGTCGGCGCCAACTTTTTGTGCAAATTTGGCCAGATTGACCGCTTCGGCGGTGGAGTTCGCGCCACAACCGGCAATGATAGGGATGCGTTTGGCGGCCTGTTCAACCGAGACACGGATGATTTCACAGTGCTCTTCCACTGTCACAGTGGGCGATTCGCCCGATGTGCCCACCACCACGATGGCATCGGTGCCTTCGGCCACATGCCAGTCGATCAGTTTTCGCAAAGTCGGGTAATCCACTTTGCCGTCTGCAAGCATGGGGGTGATCAGGGCAGGGATGCTGCCACGGATAGGGCGAAATTCGGTGGTCATGTCAGGGGTTTCTGAGCAAGAAAAAGAACCATTCTAACGAGTGCAAGTCACCGGGCGATCGGCACACCTTGCAAGGGGGCAAAGCCATGCAAAAGCCTGAGGTTTGCGCAGTTTCAGGCCGGGTGCAATGGCCTGCGTTCCAAGGCCTCGGTGGCCCCGGATCTCACGGCCACTGTCCGCTGCACAAAGCGGTCCGGAGAAGCTTCAAAGCCGTCTTCGTAAGCCACCGTGCGCAAGCCTTCGGTGACCTTGAGCAGCTCGCCGGGCTGCAACAAAAAGTCAGGCCGCGAAGGTTTGCCCACGCTTTCGTTGCCTGCTGCAAAGGTTTCGTAGATCAGCACGCCACCCGGAGCCACGCTGCCCACGAGGGTGGGCAGCAGCGGGCGCCAGAGGTAATGGGTCACCACCACGCAGCCGAATGTTTGTCCAGCAAAGGGCCATGGGCCGTTTTCAATGTCGGCGCAAATGACCGAACCGCTGTCTTGGGCCAGCGCCACGGCTTCAGGGTTGCGGTCCACGCCCGTGACACGGTGCCCCAGAGTGGCCAAATAACGCATGTGACGGCCTGCGCCGCAGGCCACATCGAGCACGGTGCTGCCCGGGGCAATCAGGTGGGCCCAGCGTTGCAGCCAAGCGGAGGGGTTTTCGGTGCCATGCATGACGTCAGCGCTTTCAAGGCAGTGGAGGGGCTAAAAGCAGGACCACAGTTGTTCGGACAGCATGATGACCACATCGGACTGGCCATACAGCCAGAACGTCAGGCCCAGGGCTGCAGCCCCCAACATCAGCCAGGTTTGCCGGGTGCTCATGTGGTTTGTGGTGGGGTGCGGGTGATCGGGCTTTCGCGTACCGGGAGATTGACCAAGGCTGCAAAAATGCCCAAGGCAATGGCCAAGTACCAAACGACATCGTAACTGCCTGTTTTGTCGTACAAATACCCGCCCAGCCACACACCCATGAATGAGCCAATTTGGTGGCCGAAAAAGATGAAGCCGCTGAGCATGGACAAATGCGCGACGCCAAAGATTTGCGCCACTGCCGCATTGGTGGGCGGCACTGTAGACAGCCACAACAGGCCAATGACGGCCGAGAAAATGTAAACACTGGTGGGGGTGAGCGGTGCCAGCAAAAACAAAGTGATGGCCACTGAGCGGCCAATGTAGATAGAAACCAGGATATTTTTCTTGGCAATTTGGGGGCCCATGGTGCCTGCGATGTAGGTGCCAAACACGTTGAACAGGCCGATCAGGGCCAGGGCATAACTGGCCACCTGCGGTGCCAGGCCGTGGTCTTTGAGGTAGCTGGGCATGTGCACGCCAATGAACACCACCTGAAATCCGCACACGAAATAACCCGCCATCAACAACTGAAAACTGGGGTATTTGAACGCCTCCTTCAAAGCTTGGTCAATGGTTTGGTCTCGCTTGACTTGGCCGGGCCCGTTCAGGGCAGGTTCGCGCAGACCCCAAGCCAGCGGGATGATCAGCATCGCTGCCGCTGCCAAAATGACCAAAGCGGTTTGCCAGCCCATTTGGCTGATCAGCAAGCCCTCAACAGGGACCATCAAAAACTGTCCAAAACTGCCGGCCGCTGCTGCAATGCCCATGGCCCAAGAGCGGCGCTCGGCGGGGACGTTGCGGCCAATTACGCCGTAGATGACCGCGTAGGTGGTGCCCGCCTGGGCGGTCCCGATGATCACCCCGGTGAACAGGGCAAACACCCAGGGGTCGGTGGCCCAAGCCATGCCCAGCAGGCCCACGCCGTAGACCACGGCGCCCAAGGCAATCACGCGAAACGCACCGAACTTGTCGGCTACCATGCCCGCAAAAATGCCCATGAAACCCCAAGACAGGTTCTGGATGGCCATGGCAAAGGCGAATTCTTCACGTCCCCAGCCTTGGGCCTGGGTGATGGGCTGCAGCCACAGGCCAAAGCCGTGGCGAATGCCCATGGACAGAGTGACGATGGCCGCGCCACACAGGAGTACCTGGGTGAGAGACAGGGGTTTGTTTTGCATCTTCCGACTTTAACCAATAGTTTGGACAACAGCCGTCTCGCAAATGCCTCGCTCATTTATTGCGCCCCAACCACTGTCTATGTATCCAGTAAGCCATCGTAAATCCAACTACAATCCGCCTCCATGGTCACACAATCAACTGTCAAAACCTCCACCGAGTACTCCGAAGGCTCGATCCGAGTCCTCAAAGGACTGGAGCCCGTCAAGCAACGCCCGGGCATGTACACCCGCACCGACAACCCGCTGCACATCATTCAAGAAGTGCTGGACAACGCCGCCGACGAGGCACTGGCGGGTTACGGCAAAAAGATCAAAGTCATCCTGCACTTGGATGGCTCGGTCAGCATCGAAGACGATGGCCGGGGCATTCCGTTTGGCATGCACCCTGAAGAAAAGGCTCCGGTGATCGAGCTGGTGTTCACCCGTTTGCACGCGGGCGGCAAGTTCGACAAGGGCAAGGGCGGTGCCTACAGCTTCTCGGGCGGTTTGCACGGTGTGGGGGTGAGCGTCACCAACGCGCTGTCCAAGCGGCTGGAGGCCACCAGCTTCCGTGAAGGCCAAGTGGCCAGCCTGGTCTTTTCGGGCGGCGATGTGACAGAGCCTTTGGTCACCCGCAAGTCGGGCGAAGGCGACCGCAAGCAAGGCACCACGGTGCGCGCCTGGCCCGACGGCAAATATTTCGAGTCCAGCGCCCTGCCCATGAACGAGCTGACGCACCTGCTGCGCAGCAAGGCGGTGCTGATGCCAGGCGCGACGGTGACCTTGGTGAATGAAAAAACCAAAGAAACCCAGCAGTGGCAATACAAAGCCGGTTTGCGCGACTACTTGACGCAAACCCTGAACGGCGACCCGGTCATCCCGCTTTTTGAGGGCGAAGGCTTTGCCGATCCAAACCACGACAGCTTTGCCGAAGGCGAGGGCGCTTCATGGGCGGTGGCTTTCACCGAAGACGGCGCGCCGGTGCGAGAAAGCTACGTGAATTTGATCCCCACCAGTGCTGGCGGCACGCATGAAAGCGGTTTGCGCGACGGCTTGTTTACCGCCGTCAAAAGCTTCATCGAGCTGCATGGCTTGCTGCCCAAAGGCGTCAAGCTCATGCCCGAAGACGTGTTTGCGCGTGCCAGCTATGTGCTGAGCGCCAAGGTGCTTGACCCGCAATTCCAGGGCCAGATCAAGGAACGCCTTAACTCGCGTGACGCGGTGCGCTTGGTGTCCAGCTTTGTGCGCCCCGCGCTCGAACTTTGGCTAAACGAGCATGTGGACTTCGGTAAAAAGCTGGCCGAGTTGGCCATTAAGGCCGCGCAAACCCGCCAGAAAGCAGGACAGAAGGTCGAAAAGCGCAAGAGCTCGGGCGTGGCGGTGCTGCCCGGCAAGCTGACCGATTGCGAAAGCAAAGACATCCTGCACAACGAGGTGTTTTTGGTGGAGGGCGACTCGGCTGGCGGCAGCGCCAAGATGGGCCGTAACAAAGAGAGCCAAGCCATCTTGCCCCTGCGCGGCAAGGTGCTCAACACCTGGGAAGTGGACCGCGACCGCTTGTTTGCCAACAACGAAATCCACGACATTTCGGTGGCCATTGGCGTAGACCCGCACGGGCCGAACGACAACCCCGACATGAGCAACCTGCGCTACGGCAAGGTGTGCATCTTGTCGGATGCGGACGTGGACGGCTCGCACATTCAGGTCTTGCTGCTGACCTTGTTCTTCCGCCATTTCCCCAAGCTCATCGAAACAGGCCATTTGTATGTGGCCAGGCCCCCGCTGTTCCGCGTCGATGCGCCCGCACGCGGCAAAAAACCTGCCTCCAAAGCCTACGCGCTGGACGAAGGCGAACTCACCGCCATCATCGACAAGCTGCGCAAAGACGGCGTCAAAGAAGGCGGCTGGAGCATCAGCCGCTTCAAGGGTTTGGGCGAGATGAGCGCCGAGCAGCTGTGGGACACCACCCTCAACCCCGACACGCGCCGCTTGCTGCCCATGGAGTTGGGCCCGCTGGACAACGCGGGCACTGAAAACCTGATGATGCAACTGATGGGCAAAGGCGAAGCCGCCGCCCGACGCGAGCTGATGGAACTGCACGGCGACAGCATCGAAATCGACGTGTGATGAATCTCCTGTAGGAGCCCACCCTGTGGGCGATCGGCCGAACAAGGCTCATCGCCAGCAAACGCGCTGCCACATTGAAAGACATTGATGACCACTGACCTGTTGACCCCCGAAACCGCAGCCGCGCCCGAAGGCGACCACCTGGGCGCCTACGCCCAGCGAGCCTACTTGGAATACGCGCTCTCCGTCGTCAAAGGCCGCGCCTTGCCCGATGTGTGTGATGGCCAAAAACCCGTGCAGCGCCGCATTTTGTACTCGATGGACCGCATGGGTTTGTCATACAGCGGCCCCAACAACAACACCGCCGCCAAGCCCGTCAAAAGCGCCCGCGTGGTGGGCGATGTGCTGGGCCGTTACCACCCGCATGGCGACACCGCCGCGTACGACGCCCTAGTGCGCATGGCGCAAGACTTTTCGCAGCGCTACCCGCTAATCGACGGGCAAGGCAATTTCGGATCGCGTGACGGCGATGGTGCCGCCGCCATGCGTTACACCGAAGCGCGCTTGTCGCGCATCACCAGCTTGCTGCTCGATGAAATCGACATGGGCACGGTGGACTTCATCCCCAACTACGATGGCTCCACCGAAGAGCCGCGCCAGCTGCCTGCCCGCTTGCCCTTCAGCTTGCTCAATGGCGCCAGCGGCATTGCCGTGGGCCTGGCCACCGAAATCCCCAGCCACAACCTGCGCGAAGTGGCCGATGCTTGCGTCGCTTTGATCAAAAACGACAAGTTGACTGACAGCGAGTTGCTGGCCATCATTCCCGGCCCAGACTACCCCGGTGGCGGCCAGATCATCAGCCCGGCCAGCGACATAGCCGATGCCTACCGCACGGGGCGCGGCAGCCTGAAGGTGCGTGCCCGCTGGAAGATCGAAGACCTCGCTCGTGGCCAGTGGCAACTGGTCGTGACCGAGTTGCCGCAAGGCGTGAGCTCGCAGCGCGTGCTCGAAGAGATTGAAGAACTCACCAACCCCAAAGTCAAAGCCGGTAAAAAAGCGCTCAGCGCTGACCAAGTGTTGCTCAAAGCCAGCATGCTTGCCGTGCTAGATGTGGTGCGCGACGAATCCAGCAAAGACGCCGCCGTGCGCCTGGTGTTCGAGCCCAAAACCAGCCGCATCGAGCAGCAAGAACTCATCACCGCCTTGCTGGCCCACACCAGCCTGGAAACCTCGGCGCCGATCAACATGACCTCGGTCGGCATCGACGGCAAACCGATCCAGAAGTCGCTGCGCCAGATGCTGGTGGAGTGGATCAGCTTCCGCCAGACCACCATCACCCGCCGCAGCCAGCATCGCCTGAACAAGGTCTTGGACCGCATCCACATTCTGGAAGGCCGCCAGCTGGTCTTGCTCAACATCGACGAGGTGATCCGCATCATCCGCCAGAGCGACGAGCCCAAGCCTGCACTGATCGACTTTTTCAAACTCAGTGACCGCCAGGCCGAAGACATACTGGAGATTCGCCTGCGCCAACTGGCCAGGCTGGAAGCCATCAAGATCGAGCAAGAGCTGAGCGAGCTGCGGGGTGAGCAGGGCAAGCTCGAAGAGATTTTGGGCAGCCCCGCCGCGCTGCGCCGCCTGATGATCAAAGAGATCGAGGCCGATGCCAAAACCTTTGCCGACCCACGCCGCACCCTGATCCAGGAAGAGAAAAAAGCCGTGGCCGAAGTCAAGGTGGTGGACGAACCCGTGACAGTGGTCGTGTCGGAAAAAGGCTGGGTGCGTGCCCGCACCGGACACGGCCACGACGCCACCAGCTTCGCCTTCAAGGCGGGCGATGGCCTTTACGGCACTTTCGAATGCCGCACGGTGGACACACTCATCATCTTCGGCAGCAACGGCCGCGTCTACAGCGTGCCCGTGGCCACTTTGCCCGGCGCGCGCGGCGACGGCCAGCCCGTGACCACACTCATCGAACTCGAACCCACCACACAGATCGCCCACTACTTTGCAGGCCCCGCCCACGCCACGCTGCTGCTCAGCGGCTCGGGCGGTTACGGTTTCATGGCCTCGGTCGAGAACATGATCTCGCGCAACAAAGCGGGCAAGGCCTTCATCAGTCTGGGTGAGGGCGAAACCATCTGCGCCCCCAGCCATGTGAGCGGCAGCAGTGCCACTGTGCCTGCCGACAAGCAGCCCATGCCCGCGGCCACCAGCGTCTGCTGCGCCAGCACCGGCGGTCGGGTGCTGACCTTTGAGATCAGCGAACTCAAGACCATGGAAAAAGGCGGCCGGGGCCTGATGCTGATTGACCTCGAAGCCAAAGACAGCTTAGCCGGAGCTGCGGCCTATACCCGCAGCATCAAGATCGAAGGTATTGGCCGGGGCGGCAAAGAGCGCGAAGAAACGCTGGAGATTCGCAGCCTGAATAACGCCAAAACCGCCCGCGCCAAGAAGGGCAAAGTGGCGGACTTGGGCTTCAAGCCGAATCGGGTGACGCGGGTGGAGTAATCGGGGCGCAGTGATGCTTTTTTGAGCACACACCGCCAGCCCATGCTGGTCGGGCCTTTGGCGGTTTGTCCCTGCACTTGTCCACAGCTTTGGGCGCTGGCTGTGGGGATAAATCAGGCTTGAAGCCAGCAGCTCAGCCCTGAGCACCCAGCAGGTAATCGATCTTGCCCACTTCGACCCCGTTGTGACGCAGGATGGTGTAGGCCGTGGTGATGTGGAAGTACATATTGGGCAGCATCCAGCCCGTCAAGTAGTTTTGCCCGTTGAGGGTGCGGGTTTTGCCAGGGCCTGCCGGAAAGGTGATTTCTTTGTCTTCGGTGCCGTCCAGTGCAGAGGCGGGCACGGTTGCGATGAAGGCCAGGGTTTTGTGAATGCGTTCTTGCAGCTGGGCCAGGGTGGTTTCGGTGTCGTCAAACTTGGGCGCTTCGACGCCGCTCAAACGGGCCACGCCGTTTTTCACCGCATCGCAAGCGATCAGCACTTGGCGGGTGAATGGGAGCATGTCCGGCGCCAATCGGTAGGTGGTCAGCGCCGTGGGGTCGATCTTTTTGGCTTCAACGAACTGCTCGGCCTTGGCCAGAATATGGCTGAGGTTGGTGAGCATGCGGGTGCAGACGGGCAGGGTGGCGCTGGACATGGAAATGGTCATGAAATTCTCCGGTTTGAAATAAGAGGTTGGATGCGTTTGCTTTGAGCCCAGATTCACGCCTTATGTGCGCTTGCTGAACTTTTGCCAATACTGGAATTCATCTTCACGGACTTCGTATTCCAGGTCTTCCACACGCATGAGCATGCGTTCTTTGGCGTCACTCACGGCGCGGTTGTAAATGCTGGGGCCAATTTCTTCCAGTACAAAGCCGAGCAAAGCGCCGGCGGTGATGTTGCCGATTTTTTGCTCAAAATTGTCCAGGAAGTAGCGCTCGATGCTGGCAATGGCCTGGGCGCGGTCTTCTTTGCTCAGTTCGATGGCCATGATCCTTGTCAGCCGATTTCGGCGATCAGTTCGATTTCAACGCAAGCGCCCATGGGAATTTGCGCGACACCAAAGGCGCTGCGGGCATGGGCACCCACCTGGGGTCCAAAAACCTGTCCCAGCAATTCGCTGCAGCCGTTGGTGACCAGGTGTTGTTCGGTGAAGTCGCTTGTGGAGTTGACCAGGCTCATCACTTTGACAATGCGCTTGATCCGGTTGAGATCGCCCAAGGCCGCGTGCAAAGTGCCCATCAGATCAATGGCCACGGCACGTGCAGCAAGCTGGCCTTCGGGGGTGTCGATGTTCTTGCCCAGTTGCCCCACCCACGCTTTGCCGTCTTTTTTGGCGACGTGGCCCGACAAAAAGACCAGGTTGCCGGTTTGCACAAAAGGGACATAAGCCGCAGCAGGGACGGCAACGGGGGGCAGCTCGATGTTCAGGGACTTCAGGGTGTCATAGACGTTCATGTCGTGGGCTCTTGGTGTGGGTCGATGGAGGTGGTTTGGCGCTGACCATAGGCCAGTGCTGGGATTGTCGCCTAAACGCATTCAAGCTTTGATCATGTGAAAGAGCATGAGACCCGTCTAAAATGTATAAAAAAGTACGCTTTGCATCAATGCTGAGCGATTCCCACCACCAGCCCATCCAGGGAGGCTGTCGTGAATCTCAATTCAAGCCTGCACTCCAGCCCAACTTTCATGCCGCAGGTTTGGCCATGAGCGCTCGCACAGGACAAGCTTGGTTATTTGCCCTGGTTGCTTGGTGTGCTGGAATCGCTTTGCAGCTGCAGCAAGAGACACTTTGGGCCGTTTTGGCTTATGTCTCACTGGCGTCCTTGGCGGGTGGCGCAGGTTGGTTGATCCACCGCCAAAAACCGACCTTAGGGCTCAGAACCCTCCTTATAGGGGGAGTGTTGGTCTGTCTTTCGTATGCTGTCACGGGTTTGCATGCGTTGTCGCGGTCGCTGGCCATCGACCCCGCGTTGGAGGGTCAGGACTTGGATGTGGTGGGTATGGTGCAAGCCATGCCCCAGCGGCAAGACGTGGGGTGGCGTTTTCGTTTTCGCATTGAGCAAGCCTGGCGGGTCGATCAATCAGGTCAAAGCCGCGTGATCGACTTGGACACCGAACTGCCCTCGCAGGTGTATTTGGGCTGGTATGGGCAAGATGGCAGGCACGACAGCGGATGGAACCTGACGGCATTGCCCGAGCCAGTGAAGGCGGGCGAGCGATGGCGACTGCGTGTCCGCTTGAAAGCGCCGCATGGCCATTTGAACCCCAGGGGTTTTGACTACGAGTTGTGGCTGTGGGAGCAAAACATTCGGGCTACCGGGTATGTCCGAACTGGCGTCAAAGACCCGAGCCCAGAGCGGCTGGCCAGCACGGGGCGGCACCCGATAGAAAGCTTGAGGCAGTCGGTTCGCGATCGTTTACTGACCCATCTTGCCGCGGTGCCCGGTGGTGCATCGTCAGCGCAACACAGTGGCGTGATCGCTGCCTTGGTCACAGGCGATCAGGCCGCCATCGAGCGAAGCGATTGGGACCTCTTTCGGGCCACCGGCGTGGCCCATTTGATGAGCATTTCAGGCCTGCATGTGACCATGTTCGCCTGGTTGGCTTCGCTGGTCGTGGCTTGGGGCTGGCGTCGGTCGGTGCTTTGGGGATTTGCCGGGGCCTTGCGGTGGCCTGCCCCTCAGGTGGGGGCCTTGGCGGGACTTGTGCTGGCAGGTTTTTATGCCTTGTTCAGTGGTTGGGGGGTGCCCGCGCAGCGCACGATGTGGATGTTGGCGGTGGTGGTGGTGCTCAAACTGTCGGCCCGGCTTTGGCCTGGGCCATTGGTCTGGGCTTTGGCCGGGGCGGTGGTGCTGACCTGGGACCCTTGGGCCATGATGCAGCCGGGCTTTTGGCTCAGTTTTGTGGCTGTGGGAATTTTGATGGCGACTGGAAATGCCTGGGATCCAGGGCAAAAGCCATTGGCGGGGGCCAGTGCTTGGCTAGGACGTGCTGGGTCATTGGTTCGGGAGCAGTTCATTGTCACAGTCGCCTTGGCACCGCTTGGATTGTTATTTTTTGGGCAGATTTCTTTGGTGGGCTTGCTTGCCAATTTGCTGGCCATTCCCTGGGTGACTTTCTTGGTCACGCCATTGGCCATGCTGGGGGTGGTGTGGTCGGGCGCTTGGGAATTGGCAGCTTGGGCTTTGCAGCCGCTGTCGGTGGTGTTGACTTGGATGGCTTCATGGCCCATGTCCTCTGTGTCTATGGCCATGGCGCCTTGGGGCTTCGCTGCTTTGGCCTTGTTATGCGCCGTGGTGCTGGTGCTCAAAGCGCCCTTGTCTTGGAAGTTGCTCTGCTTGCCGCTGCTGTGGCCCGTTCTTTTTTGGCAAGCGCCCAGACCTGCGGCGGGCACTTTTGAGTTGTTGGCCGCTGATGTGGGCCAAGGCAACGCGGTGCTGGTGCGAACCGCACAGCACAGCTTGCTGTACGACGCAGGGCCAAGTTATTCACCCGAAAGTGACGCGGGGCACCGTGTGTTGGTGCCCTTGCTTGCGCAGATGGGCGAGCGCATTGACACCTTGATGCTGAGTCATCGAGACAGCGACCACACCGGGGGCGCGGCGGCGGTGCTGGCCATGCAGCCTCAAGCGGCGTTGTGGTCTTCTTTGGAAGAGGGCCACCCTTTGCACAGCCTGCGGCCTGGCTGGACGCGCTGCCAAGCCGGGCAATCCTGGGTCTGGAATGGGGTGCTTTTTGAGATCCTTCATCCGCATGCGCAAGCCACGGGCATGCCGCTGGATAAAAAAACCAAGCCCAATGCGGTCAGCTGTGTGCTGCGCATCAGCCACGGCACAGCCTCGGCTTTGTTGGCGGGTGACATTGAGGCCCCGCAAGAGTTGGCCTTGGTGGCGTCTGGCCTTCAACCCGTGAACCTGCTCTTGGTGCCCCACCATGGCAGCAAAACATCGTCCACTGGCCCATTCATCGAAGCCTTGAAGCCCCAAGTGGCCGTGGTTCAAGCCGGCTACCGCAACCGCTACGGCCATCCGGCAGAGCCTGTGGTTCAGCGTTACAAGGCGTTGGGCATTGACTTGGTTGAAAACACCCGCTGTGGCGCTGCGCGCTGGGTCAGCTCAAAACCCGAGGCGGTGCACTGTGAAAGGGTTTGGGCTCGGCGGTATTGGCACCACACCGTGCCTCCTTGATCTGTGGCAAGGGTGCGCTGATCCTGATGGTCAGCAGCTCACTCGGAGAGCTTCAGCACCACAGGCGTGTGGTCGCTAGGACGCTCGTTTTTGCGTGGAGCGCGATCGATCACGCAGGCGCTGGCGCGTGCTTTTAGGGCTTGTGAAATCAAAATGTGGTCGATGCGCAAGCCCCGATTGCGGCGGAAGGCGAACTCGCGGTAGTCCCACCAGCTGTAGCTTTTCTCGGGCTGTTCAAACAGACGAAAACTGTCGGCCAAGCCCAATTCGGTCAAGGCTTGCAGCTTTTCGCGCTCGGCCACGGTGCAGTGGATGGTGTCTTTCAGGCCCACCGGGTCCCACATGTCGAGTTCGTCAAAGGTGATGTTGAAGTCGCCCGTGAGCACCAGTTGGGGGTGGCGCGCCATTTCGCCTTGTACCCAGTCGCGCAGGGCGTCGAGCCAACGCATCTTGTAGACGAACTTGTCGCTGTCTGGGGCCTGCCCGTTGGGGAAATACGCGCCAATCACACGGACTTCACCGCCCGAGCCATCGGGGTAGGTGGCGGCGATCACGCGCGACATGTCGTCTTCAAAACCGGGGATGTTTTTGACCACATCCGAGCCTTCGGCTTTGGAAATCAGCGCCACGCCGTTGTAGGTTTTTTGGCCAAACCAATGGGCTTGGTAGCCCGCATCCTGGATGGCCGCGATGGGAAACTTGTCGTCGGTGAGCTTGAGTTCTTGCAGGGCCAGCACATCGGTGGGGTTGGCGGCGAGCCAGTCCAGAACTTGGGGCAAGCGCACCGACAGGGAGTTGACGTTCCAGGTGGCAATTTTCATGAATGACTGTTCAAAGTGGGTCGATCAAATGTGAAAAGCCGCCAGGCCACCCACCACCACGCCGATGGCGCCCGCGCCGTACATCACATATTCCAGCCATTTGCGGCGGGTCAGCAAGGCAATCGCTGCCATGGCGATCGACACCTGCAGCACCGTGGTGGCCTGCGCCCAGCGGTGGTGCTGGTGCATTTGCTCGTCGGACTGCTGATCCCAGTTTTTGGACTCGGCTTCGAGCTTTTCTGCAGCCGTCTTGATTTCGGCTTTTTCACCCTTGTAGCGTTTGATCTCTTCCTGATAGAAATCTTTTTTGCCTGGGGCCAACTCCAGGGCCAGCTCGCTCAGGTTTTGCTTGCTGCTTTTGGCCTGGTAATAGTTCCATTGGTTGGAGGCTTCGGTCTTCTTGATGGCCGCATTGTTCTTGTACAGGCCCGCATTGGCCTGTGTGGCACCACCCATGTAGCCAAACAGTGCACCCACCGTGGCGATGATGGCGGTGAACATGGCGATGGAGCTGGTGTGGCTGTCGCCGTGGCCGCCGCCTTGGGCAGCGTGTTCCAACTCGTGGTCGTGGGGGCCGTGAACGTGAAAACCTTGTCCTGACATGGCGTTTTCCTTAGAAGTGTTGGTAGGTTACAAAGCTGAAGGCCAAGTCATTGGTCCCCACATGCGACTCGCGTTGGCATTCGGTCCAGCCGGCCCTCAGATCAGGGGCGAGGGCATCGCCCTCAAAATCGGCATCGATCTCGGTCACCACCGCGGTGCTGGCCAGGGGCTCGGCTTGGCGGTAAATCTCTGCGCCGCCCATGATCCATGCGTCAGGCGCATCGCCGCACAGGCGCATGGCGTCTTGGATCGAATGGGCCCGCAAGGCCCCCTTGGCCTGCCAGTCGCTTTGTCGGGTGATGACGATGTTCAGGCGGCCGGGCAGTGGCCGAAACCGCTCGGGCAAGGAGTCCCAAGTCTTGCGCCCCATGATGACCGGCTGGCCCAGCGTGACGCGCTTGAAATGCACCAAGTCCTCGGGCAGGTGCCAAGGCATCTGGTTGTCCTTGCCGATCACGCCATTGCGGGCGCGGGCGTAAATCAGGTGCAGCTTCATCGATCCCCGCCTTAGACAGCGACAGGCGCTTTGATGGCGGGGTGGCATTCGTAGCCCACGACCTTGAAATCTTCGTATTCGTAATCGAAGATCGAAGCGGGCTTGCGTTGGATGTTCAGGGTCGGGTAGGCCATGGGCGCTCGGCCCAATTGAAGCGCCACTTGTTCATGGTGGTTGTTGTAAATGTGGCAATCTCCGCCGGTCCAGATGAAGTCGCCCACATCCATGTCGCATTGCTGGGCCACCATGTGCGTCAGCAGGGCATAGCTGGCGATGTTGAAGGGCACGCCCAGAAAGATGTCGGCGCTGCGCTGGTACAGCTGGCAGCTGAGTTTGGGCTTGTCGCCGGGGTTTTGCGGTGGCGCGACATAGAACTGAAAGAAAGCATGGCAGGGCATCAGCGCCATTTGGTCGAGTTCAGCCACGTTCCAGGCGCTCACGATGATGCGGCGCGAATTGGGGTTGCTTTTCAACGTGTCCATGACCTGTTGGATCTGGTCGATGTGGCCGCCGCCCGGAGTGGGCCAGCTGCGCCACTGCACGCCATAGACCGGGCCGAGCGAGCCATCTTCGCGCGCCCATTCGTCCCAGATGGTGCAGCCGCGTTCTTGCAGCCATTTCACATTGCTGTCGCCGCGCAAAAACCACAGCAACTCCACGATGATGGCCCGTAAAAAAACCTTTTTGGTGGTGACCAGCGGAAAGCCTTCGTTCAAATCAAATCGCATCTGGTGGCCAAACACGCTGCGCGTACCGGTGCCGGTGCGATCGCCTTTTTGCACACCTGTTGAGTAAACGTGGCGCATGAAGTCTTCGTATTGGCTGCGGACAGGGCGGGTAGGGATGTTCATGATGGTTGAGTTTAAGGCACGAATTAACGCTATGCTCATGAGTTGATTGCATTGAATTTGAGGGTCCAAAAATGACTTTTTTTCGTCTTGGTTTTTTTGAATGCTTATGTTTGACCTGCGGTTTTTTGACGTCTTTTGCCATACAGGCAGCAGACGCCCCCGTAGCCGTGGTCAATGGCGTGTCTATTGCGGCACGCTTGATGGACCGCAACGTCCAGGCCAATGTGGCCCAGGGCCAAAGAGATACGCCCGAGTTGCGTGCTGCGGTCAAGCAAGAGCTGGTGGCGCGCGAGTTGATGGCCCAAGAGGCGCAAAAACGCGGCCTCGACAAGTTGCCCGCCACGCAAGAAGCCTTGACTGCGATGCGCCAAAACCTTCTGATTGAGTTGCTCCTGAATGACGAGTTCACCAAAAACCCGATTGCTGAAGCCGAGCTCAAGGCCGAGTACGATCGCCAGGTCAAGGCCTTGAAGGCGGCGGGTGATTTGCAGCAGTTCCAGATATCAACCATCGTTTTGTCGTCAGAGGCCGATGCACGTTCTGTGATGACGGCGGTGCGTGACGGTCAGGCGTTTGACGCCTTGGCCAAGACCCGGTCGATGGACCCGAGTAAAGACAAAGGTGGTGAGCTGGGTTGGTTCTTGCCCGACCAGATTGCGCCCGCGATTTCGAATGTGGTGGTCAATCTGGCACCAGGCGCTGTGTCGGCCGCCCCGATCCAGGTTGGCCCTTACTGGCATGTTGTCAAACTGACCGCCAAGCGCCCTTACCAGGTGCCCGGTTTTGACGAAAGCAAAAACCTTGTGCAAGCCGCCGTGGTGCAAAACCGCAGGGCTGCTTTTCTCAAAAAACTGACCGACGAGGCCGTGCTGAAGTGATTCCTCAAGCTGGGCGCTTCAGCCCAGCACTCGCCCTGGATTGAGCAGGTTGTGGGGGTCCAGTGCTTTTTTCACGGCCCGCATTATGGCCAGGGCCGTGGGGTCTTTGTAGAGCGGCAGCTTGTTCACTTTTTGCTCGCCCACGCCATGTTCAGCGCTGATTGAGCCACCAAAGCGTTTGACCTGATCGAACACCAAGGTGTTGATCTTGTCCTCGAAGGCAATCACAAAGCCGGGGCCATCAGCCCCCTCGGGCGCTTGGACGTTGTAGTGAAGGTTGCCGTCACCCAAGTGCCCAAAGTCAACCAAGCGCACGCCGGGCACCTCGCGCTCAAGCAGGGCGTCTGTTTCGGCCACAAAGGTCGGGATGCTTGACACCGGGATGCTGATGTCGTGCTTGATGTTTTGGCCCTCTTGCACCTGGGCCAGGGTGATGCTTTCGCGGATGTGCCACAGCCCTTTGGCTTGCGTCAGGTTTTCTGCGACCACGGCATCGGTCACGCAACCCGCTTCAAGCGCGGCTTCGAGCAGGGCTTCAAACTGTCCCCGGGCGTGGCTTTCGCTTTCGCTGTCGGAGTTTTCCAGCAACACGCACCAAGGCGTTTCTTGCCACAAGGGCACGCGCAGTTGGGGGTAGTGTTTGTCAACCAAGCCTAACGCGAACTGGCCCATGACCTCAAAGCCCGTGAGACCTGGCCCGAGGCGCTGATGCGCAAGACCCAGCAGCTGCACAGCCGCTTCCATGCTGGGCACGGCGGCCCAGGCAGTCAGTTGCGCGGCGGGTTGGGGGTAAAGCTTCATGGTCGCGGCAGTGATGATGCCCAGCGTGCCTTCGCTGCCGATCATCAGGTTGCGCAAGTCGTAGCCGGTGTTGTCCTTGCGCAGGCCGGTCAGGCCATGCCAGACCTCACCTTGTGCAGTGACCACTTCCAGACCCAGGCACAGCTCGCGGGTGTTGCCGTAGCGCACGACTTGCGTGCCGCCCGCGTTGGTGCCCAGGTTGCCGCCAATGGTGCAGCTGCCTTCGGCGCCCAGGCTCAGGGGAAACAAAAAACCAGCGGTTTCAGCGGCAGCCTGCAGGTTTTGCAGCACACAACCGGCTTCTACGGTGATGGTCAGGTTGGCTGGGTCGATGGCGCGCACCGCGTTCATACGGGTCATGCTCAGCACGATCTGGGTGCCCGAGCCATTGGGCACACCGCCCACCACCAGCCCGGTGTTGCCCCCTTGCGGCACGATGGGCGTATTGGCCGCTGCGCAGGCTTTGACCACGGCGGCCACTTCTTGAGTGTGACTGGGTCGCACGACGGCGAGCGCCCGACCCTTGACGCGTTTGCGCCAGTCTTGCTCCCATGGGCTCAGGTCAGCGTCGGGGTCGGCGTGGGTGAGCACGTTGGCATGGCCACAGATGGCGCGCAGTTGCGCGATCAAGCCGGATTGGGATGGGGTCAGATCGGTCATGGCAGTCAAAAGTGAGTGGACAGGCTGAGGCGGTCAACGCTCATTCTCGGGGCACAGGCACAAAGTTCCCTGTGGCTTTCGCGGCCTTGAAGCGGATTCGTACATGCAACGCGCACGCCACAAACAAGGTGGTGCACAGCAAGGTTTGCAGCGCGGCCAAGCCTGAGGACGGCCAGGCATCACCCCAGGCACGCACTACGCCTTCGGTGAAATAAAGCCACACCAACAGGCTGACCCAGCGGTAGGTGTACATGCGGTTTTTCAGCAAACCGGCCACCGGGATGCACAAAGGCAGCACTTTGATGGCCCACCAGCTGCCCCCTTCGCGCAGTGGGGCCAGCCAGATTTCCCAGGCCAGGCCCAGCACGATCAGGCCCAGCAAGCTGCCCACGGCCAGCCAACGCGTCAGGTCCAGGCCCGCTGGAGCTGTTTCTTGGGGGGGGAGGGGGGAAGTTTCGGGGTTCGGATTCATTGCGATGGCATCATACCGGGCATGCAAACAACCTTGACCAAATCCGGCCTGCGCGAACACACCCGTTTGTGGTGGCAAGAGCTGTCGGTGTTTCCCTGGCGGCAGATGGGCGGCGTCTTGGCCGAACGCTTTCGCGACGCGCGTTTGGGGCTGAGTGCAAGTTCGCTGACCTTCACCACCGTGTTGGCTTTGGTGCCTTTGTTTGCGCTGGGTTTGGCGGTTTTCTCTGCCTTTCCGGTGTTCGGCAAGTTCCAGGACATGCTGCAACGCTGGCTGGTCGAAAGCCTGGTGCCCGAGAGCATTGCCCGGCAGGTGCTGAGTTATTTGACCCAGTTTTCGCGCAAGGCCAGTCGCCTGGGCACAGCGGGTTTGGCGGCAGTGCTTTTGTCGGCGTTTTTTCTGATGGTGACGATCGAGCGGACTCTGGGGCAGATCTGGCGGGTCCAGCGCCAGCGTCCCTTGCCCCAGCGGGTTTTGCTCTACTGGTCAGCCATCACGCTGGGACCACTGCTTTTGGGCGGCAGCCTGGCCATCACTTCGTATGTGGTCACGGCGTCGCGCGATGTGGTGAATGTGCTGCCCGGATCGATCCGCTGGTTGCTCGACAGTTTTGAGTTTTTGCTGCTCATCGCTTGCGTGAGTGGGCTGTACTTTTATGTTCCCTACACCCGGGTGCGTTGGCGGCATGCCATCACCGCCGGTTTTTTGGTGGCCGCTTCGCTGGAGTTGGCCAAAAAAGGCATGGCTTTTTATTTGCTGGAAGTGCCCACCTATTCGCTGGTTTACGGGGCCTTTGCGGCGCTGCCTATTTTGCTGGTCTGGATTTACGTGACCTGGATGTTGGTCTTGCTGGGAGCGGTGCTGGCGTCGAGCTTGCCGGAGTTGGGTCGTGAACATTGGCGCAAACCCGAAGGCGCGGGATGGTCCTTCAGGCTGGCCCTGGAAGTGCTGGCCGAGTTGAACGCTGCCAAGTTGACGGAGACGCGGGGCTGGAGTGCCGGGGCTTTGGCCGCTCGTTTGCGTGTGGAGCTGAGCGCGTTGGAGCAAGTTCTGGCCGTCTTGCATGCGCTCGATTGGGTCGGCCGACTGACTGAGCAAAACGACCGGGCCCAGGCAAGGCAGGTTTTGCTGATCGACCCGGCCCAGGCCCTTGTGGCCCCCCTAGCTGATCGCTTGTTGGTGAAGCGGGCCTCGTCTGCCGACCCGCTGTGGGTGCAAACCGGTTTGGACCAGGTTCGGCTGGCGTCCTTGCTGCCTGCAGCTCAGCTTGAAGCTTCGTCTTCTGGGGTTTAACGAATTGAAAAAGGGGCGTGCAAAAAGCCGCGAAACCGGGCCCGCCCGCCGCGCTGAGGCGCTTGGGTGAGCTGGACATCGGGAAAGCGCTGTAAAAAACGGCCGATGGCCACGCGGCCTTCCAAACGCGCCAGGCTCAGGCCCGCGCACTGGTGTACCCCAAAGCCAAAGGCCAGGTGTTTGTTGCCAGTGCGGCGAAGGTCCAGCTGTTCGGGGTTGTCGTAAACGGCAGGGTCGCGGTTGGCCGCGCCAATGCACAGCGTGACCAAGGCCCCTGCCGGCAGGTCGACGCCGTTGACCTGGGTGGCCTGAACTGCGCGGCGGTTGCTCAGTTGGTTGGACGATTCAAAGCGTAAAAACTCGTCTACGGCCAGGCCCATGATTTGTTCCCGTTCTTCGTCGCTGGCCGCTTGTTTCAGGTCGGCCTTGAGCTGTTCGCGCTGCTCGGGCCATTCCTGCAGGCTGATGAGCGCGTTGCCGATCAGGTTGGTGGTGGTTTCGTGCCCGGCATTGAGGAGGAACACGCAGTTTTGCAGCAGCTCGACTTCGCTGAGAGCGTCGCCATTTTCCTCACCCTGGATCAGCCGGGTCAGCACATCGTGCTCCGGGTCACCCGGATGCAATCGGCGATCTGCCACCAATTTGCGCAGGTAGGTCAGAAACTCGCTCACGCTGCGGTTGCCCAGCGATTCTTGTTCAGGGCTCAGGGCGGGCTCCAGCGCCCCCAATATGGCGAGTGACCAGCCGCGCAAAGGTTCGCGCTCGGCGTGCGGCACGCCCAGCAGGTTGCCGATGATCTCGACCGGAATGGCCGAGGCAAAGTCCTCGATCAGGTCCCCACCGCCTTGCGCCTCGATCTTGTCCAGCAGGCTGTCCACCAGCAGCACCAGACCGGGCTCCATGGCTTCGATGGCCCGGCGGTTGAGCGCCCCCATGATCAAGCGGCGCACCCGGGTGTGCAGCGGCGGGTCGTTGAAGACCAGGCTGCTGGTGTGGTGCTCAAACAGCGGGGAAACACCACTCGCTGTAGCGTAGGGCGGCTGGTTGAAAGGCGCGTGGTTGTATTTGGGGCCGAATTCGACTTGCTTGTCAGAGCTGAAGACCTTGGCGTCGCGGTACACCGCCACCAGATCGGAATGACGTGTGAGGAAATACGAGCCATCGGGCATGCGCTTGAAAGGCTCGGCTTCGCGCAACGCTGCATAAACCGGGTAAGGGTTGTCCAAAAAGTCGCGCGGCAAGGCCCGCAGGTCCAGGCTTTGGGCCAACTCGCGGGTCCTGTCTGCCGACAAGGGTGGGGTGATGTGGGTAGTTGATGTGTTCATCTTGTAGGAGCGCACCCCTGTGCGCGAATGACCTTCATGCTCACGGTTTTAAAAAATCCTTGAGCGCCAGCAACACGCCTTCTGGTGCTTCGGTCATGAGCGAATGGCCTGCGGAGAGCTTGACCACTTGGGGTTTGGCGCAAAGGTCAATCAGGCTTTGCGCTGCCTTGGGCGGCGTCATCTGGTCGGCGCTGCCCAGCACAAACAGGACGGGGCAGGCCACCTGCGGCATGGCCGCTTCTGCGCCTCGGTAATCGTCGCAGGCCTTGAAACCGGTGTGGAACACGTTGACCTGTGTGTTGCTGGCCAGCACCCGGCGCATCAGCGCCTTGCTGCCGCCATACAGCCAAGTGCCAGGCCCCAAGGCAGAAGGCGGTGGTGCCAGCGTGGAGTGCGAAAAGCTGTTGACCATGTCTATGGCCTTGAAGGGGGCGCTGACCGACAAATCGAGCAGGGCGGGTGAGACGCGCATCGGGTAGGCCGTGCCCACCATCACCAGGTGGCTCACGCGCCCGGGGTGGGCTTGCGCGTCGCGAGCCGCTGCTTCCAGGGCGATGAGCGAACCAAAGCTGTGGCCGATCAGCGCAGCCTTTTCAATCTTCAGCGTATCCAGCAGCGTGATGACGATGTCGGCGGCTTCTTCCGCGGTTTGCGGCGGCGTGCCTGCACTTTTGCAGTGCCCGGGCATGTCAATGGCCAGCACGTTCCAGCCGTGGTGCGCCATGTAGCGGGTTTGCAAAATCCAGACGCTGTGGTCGTTGAGCACGCCGTGGATGAACACGGCGGTAGGCTGCTCGGGGTTGAAGGGCTTGCCGCCGGTGTAGGCGTAAAGCGGGTGTGTGGGCAGTTGGATGTGCATGGTGTTGGGGTGTTCAAAGGTCCGGGATCAGGCGTTTGCCCAAGCAAACCACCACGTCTTCTTGGTAGCCCAAGGATTGGTAGAAAGCCACCACAGAGGCATTGCTGGCGCGGACCAACAAGCTCAGTTTGGGGCAGCCCGATTCGAGCAAAAGCGCCTCGCCCTTTTGCATCAATGTTTTGGCGTGGCCTTGGCGCTGGTGCTCTGGGGCCACAGCCAAATAATTCACCCAGCCGCGGTGGCCTTCGTAGCCAAACATGGCCGTGGCCATGAGCTGACCGGCCACTTCGCCCACCAAAAACAGGTCGGGCCTGACTTGCAGCTTGCGGGCGATGTCTTTGTAAGGGTCGTTCCAAGGGCGGGTGAGATCGCAGGCTTGCCAAAGGACCACCACGGCGGCTTCGTCAGAATTTTGGTATGGGCGTATGTGCATGGTCATGATGCTTTTTCAGCGGCTTTGAGTGCCTTTTTCAGGTCGTCGATCAAATCAGCTGGGTCTTCCAGGCCAATCGACAGCCTGATCGTGCCCGGGCCAATGCCGCTGGCTCCCAGAGCCTCGTCGCTCATGCGGAAGTGCGTAGTGCTGGCCGGGTGGATCACCAGGCTGCGGCAGTCGCCCACGTTGGCCAGGTGGCTGAACACTTTGAGGGTTTCGATGAACTTTTGGCCTTGGGCGCGTGAGCCCCGGATGTCGAAGCTGAACACCGAGCCCGCACCGCGTGGCAAGAGTTTTTGCGCCAGCTCGTGGGAAGGATGGCTCTCCAGCATCGGGTGGCCCACGCGGCTGACCAGCGGGTGCGCGGCCAAAAACTCAACCACCTTGGTGGTGTTTTCCATGTGGCGGGCCATGCGCAGGGGCAGGGTTTCGATGCCTTGCAAGATCAGCCAGGCGGTGTGCGGGCTCATGCACGCCCCAAAGTCGCGCAGGCCCTCGCGCCGGGCACGCAGCAAAAAGGCGCCCACGGTGCTTTCTTCGCTGAAGACCATGTTGTGAAAGCCTTCATAGGCTTGGCTCAGTTCTGTAAATTTGCCCGATTTGTCCCAGTCAAAACTCCCGCCATCAACCACCACACCGCCCACCACCGTGCCGTGGCCCGACAAAAATTTGGTGGCCGAGTGGTAGACCAGATCGGCCCCGTGGTCAAAGGGCTTGATGAGCCAGGGCGAGGTGAGGGTGGAGTCAACCAGCAGCGGCACACCCGCTTCGTGCGCAATGGCGCTCACCGTCTCGATGTCCAGCACGTCCATGCCGGGGTTGCCCACGGTTTCGCCAAAAAAGAGTTTGGTGTCGGGCTGCACAGCGGCGCGCCAGGCGTCCAGGTCGCCCGGTTTGACGAAGGTGGTGCGGATGCCAAAGCGGCTCAGGGTGTAGTGCAGCAGATTGTGTGAGCCGCCATACAAAGCCGACGACGCCACGATGTGCGAGCCCGCGCCCATGAGCGTGGCAATGGCCAGGTGCAAAGCCGCTTGACCGCTTGCGGTGGCAATGGCGCCAATGCCACCTTCCAAAGCCGAGATGCGTTGCTCCAGCACCGCGTTGGTGGGGTTGCTGATGCGGCTGTACACATGGCCCGGGCGCTCCAGATTGAACAGCGCCGCGGCCTGGTCGCTGGATTCAAAAACGAAAGAAGTGGTCAGGTGGATGGGCACTGCCCTAGCGCCCGTGCTGGGGTCGGGAGCGGCACCCGCATGCAGGGCCAAAGTGTCAAAACCGGGATCACTGTAACCAGCCATGGGTTGTCTCCGAAAAAAGAAAAGGCCAGCGTGTGCGAATCGCTGTGCACGCCATACATTGTGGGCTATATTAAATCTTCGTCTTTTACAAACAAACCGCAGGAGAGATGCCATGAAAGTCAATGATATTTTGCGCGTCAAGGGCAGCACCTTGTTCACGGTCAAGCCTGATGAATTGTTGGCCTCCGCTCTCAACGCCATGGCCGAAAAAGACATCGGCTCTTTGGTGGTCATGTCCCATGGACAACTTGTGGGCATGCTGACGTTTCGCGAGGTGATCCAGCAAGTGGTCAAAAATGGCGGTCAAGTGGGCCAGACCACGGTGCTTGAAGCGATGGACGCCCAGCCGATGACTTGCAGCAGTGACACCGATCTGGACGAGGTACGCCGCATCATGCTGGAGCGCCACGCCCGCTACATGCCCATCATGGATGGGTCCACCTTGATGGGCGTGATCAGCTTTTACGATGTGGCCAAAGCCGTGGTGGACAGCCAGGACTTTGAGAACAAGATGCTCAAGGCCTACATCCGCGACTGGCCCGACCAGGAAAGCAATACGGCCCCCACCTGATCCGCCAGCAACCCGTCTTCTTCAGCATGGGGTGATGGTTATCCCTGAGGAGACTCCGGTTTTTTTGTCTGTTGTGGGCATGAACACAGGTATTTTTTAGCATTTACTGGGTAATAACATGCAATAATATTTAAGTACTAAAATATTAAAACACTGGGAAGTGTTTTTACTCAAATGATCCAACGTAAAGTTTGGCATGCCTGCTTGGTGTTCACGGCCCTGCTGGGCGGCTGGCCCGGTGTTTCTGTGGCCACTGAGTTAAAACTGGCCGATGCCCTGAGCCTGTCGGCAACCCACCACCCGAGCGTGAAAGCCAAGCAGGCCGAGGTGCAAGCGGCGCAGGCCGATCTGGAGACCGCCAAGTGGTCGCGCTTTCCCACCGTGAGCACCGAAGCCACCGCTTCGGGTGGTCGCCCTCAAGCGGCCTTGCTGGTGCAGCAGCCGCTTTGGGCGGGCGGAAAAATTGACGCCCAAAACCGTTTGGCACTGGCCCAACTCAAGCTGGTTGAGGCGGGCCTGCAGGAAACACGCAACAGCCTGATGCAACAAACAGGACAGCAGTTTTTTGAAGTGCTGCGCTGGCATCAACGTTTGGACGTGGCCCGTAAAACCGAGGACGAACACCGCAAGCTGCTGGAGTTGATCCAACGCCGCGTAGCGGCCGAGATCAGCCCATTGACCGATCAGGTGCTGGCTTCTGCGCGTTTTCAGCAAGCCGTTTCCGAACGCATCCAGTTTGACCGTTCCAGACAAACGGCGCAGTTGGCATTGCAGCAATTGGTGGGCGAGCCCTACACGGCTTTGAAAGCACCCACCCGCTTGGCCCTGCCTCAGCAGGACGTTGGCGTGGCCATTGAGGCGAGTAAAACCCACTCGTCCGAGTTGCTGCGGTGGCGCACCCAGCAAGAGGTTGCACAAGCACAAATCGACATGGCCCAAGCAGGCTTGTATCCGACGGTTGCCTTGGCCCATCGGCAGAATTTAGGTGGCCAAGACAATCCAGCGCTGCCCAACCGCACTTATTTGTCGCTGCAGTTCTCGCCAGGCCCAGGTTTTTCGGCCCGCAGCGCTGCCGCTGCAGCCCGTTCGCGCCTGGAAAACAGCCTGCAAAACACCGTGGTGTTTGAGCGCCAGCTCGAGCAGCAGGTGCGCACAGCCTTGGCCGACCTCGACGCCTTGGCCCAACAGGTCGAACCGGCCCGCTTGCTGGTTGCGGCCACAGAAGATGTGGTTGCCTCTTATTTACGCCAATACCAGATTGGCAAGAAAAACTGGCTGGATGTGCTCAACGCCCTTCGCGAGAGCGCTCAAGCCCATTACAGTGCGGTCGATGTGGCCTCCAGCACCCAGTCGCTGCAACTGCGCCTGATGCTGCTGACCGGGCCCATGAGCGCCCCAGCGCTCGGCCAGTTCCATGACTGAACAAGACAGTGCATCCAGCATGATGCTGGACCGTAACTTGGCGGTGGTCTTGTCGCGTTTGGCAGGACTTTTGGGCCAGGCCGTGCCTTCGCACCGTTTTGGCATGATGTCGCGCACCACCGACGGCCTCATGGTCGACCACCTCAGCCGAGAGGAGCGGGTCAAAGCGTGGTGGTTGGGCCGCTTTCCCACGGCGCACATCCATGCGGTAGACCCCAAAAACCTCAAGTCGTCCGATTTCCCGCTGCTTTGGGTGGGCTCTGAAGGCGAGCAGGTTTTGTTGGTGCGCGGAGGATCCGGTCGTCACCGCCTGACTTGCCAGGACCCTGAAGGCCATCCCTGTGTCTTGCCCATGGCCGATGCGCGGCAAGGCCGCTTGTTGAAGCTGAGCATCATGCCCGCCCGCCCGGGGGAATCCGGTCACCGTGCCCTCAGCGCGACCGACTGGTTTGTCACCTCGATTCGGCGCTACCGCGCGGTGTTTTTTGAGGCCGTGGTGGCCACCTGCGTGATCAGTTTGGTGGGACTGGTGGCGGCTTTGTACTCGATGCAGGTCTACGACCGGGTGATTCCGACCAAGGGCTATTCCACCTTGTGGGTACTGACCATTGGCGTGGTCATTGCCATCCTCATGGAGTTGGTGCTCAAACAGGTGCGGGCCTTCATGGTTGACCGCGCCTGCAAAGCGATTGACCAGGAGTTGTCGGCGGTGTTTTTCGGCAAAGCGCTGGACATCCGCATGGACGCGCGGCCCAACACGGTGGGCACCTTCGCATCTCAAATCCGGCATTTCGAATCGGTGCGCAATTTCTTGACCTCTTCGAGCCTTTTCATCATGGCCGACTTGCCTTTTGCCATCTTGTTTGTGGGGGTCATCGCCATCATCGCCGGCCAGGTGGCGCTGGTGCCCATGGTGGCTGTGCCCCTGGCGGTGTTGGCGGGAATGGCGTTTCGCGGCTCGATCGAAAAATACACCGGCTTGCACATGAAGGAATCGAATGAAAAGAATGGCTTGCTGATCGAGGCCATCGACGGGATCGAATCGGTCAAGGCCGCCAACGCTGAGTGGAAGATGCTGGACCGCTGGCGCAGCATAACCTCGACCATGGCCGACAGCGAGCTGAAAATGCGCCAGTTCTCCACCTTGTCGAGCAACCTGACGCAAACCATTCAGCAATTGAGCTACGCAGGCATGATTGCCGCAGGCGCCTATGCCATCAATTCGGGGCACCTGACCATGGGCGGCTTGATTGCTTGCTCGATCATCTCGGGGAGGGCATTGACGCCCGTGGCGCAACTGCCTGGCTTGATCGTGCAGTGGCAACACGCCAAAATCGCGCTCAAATCGCTGAACGGCATCATGGCCATGCCCAGTGAGCGCGAGCAGAGCGAACGCCTGGTGGTCCCCGAGCTGTGCCGGGGCGAGATCAAAATGAACAAGGCCACATTTTCATATACCAAGGACCTGCCGGGTCTGGACGTGGCCCAGCTGCAGATCGCGCCCGGCGACCGGGTCGCCATTTTGGGCTCGGTGGGCTCGGGTAAAACCACCTTGGTCAAGTTGTTGTCGGGCTTGTTCAAGCCCACCTCGGGACAGGTTTATCTGGACCAGGTGGACATGGTCCATCTGGCCCCTGAATTCGTGCGCGAACATGTGGGCTATTTACCCCAAGACGTGCGCCTGTTCAACGGCACTCTGCGGCACAACCTGACCCTGGGTTTGCCCTTGCCCAGTGACAGCCAGATTTTCAAGGCCGCCGCCATGACGGGCCTCGATCAAGTGATCCAGAACCACCCAATGGGCCTAGAGCTGGAAATCGCCGAAGGCGGGCGCGGTTTGTCGGGCGGTCAGCGCCAGTTGGTGGGCCTGACCCGCATGTTGCTGGCCTCGCCCAAAATTTTGCTGCTCGATGAGCCCACCGCCTCCATGGATGCCAAACTTGAAAACCGCGTGATGCAACACCTGTTTGATCACATGCCCACCGATTCGGCCATCGTGGTGGTCACCCACAAGCCCTCGGTCTTGTCCTACGTGAGCCGCATTTTGGTGGTGGACAAAGGCCGGGTGGTGCTGGATGGCCCGCGCGATGAGGTGCTCAACCGTTTGAGTCAGCAGGCCAGCAGCCGTCCTGCTTTCACCAGCACCCAAGGAACTGTGGCATGAAGATTTTCTGGTTTTTAGGACCCTCCGATTCCGACCACCAACGCGAAGACCTCAGCGGCGTATTGCGCGGCTCGCGTTGGGCCTTATGGTCGCTGCTGTTGACCTGCGTGGTGTTTTTTTCGTGGGCTTACTTTGCCAAAATTGACCAAATCACCCGTGCTCCTGGATCGGTGATTTCAAGCGCTCGTTCACAAATCATCCAATCCCAGGACGGCGGCGTGATCGAAGAGCTGATGGTCCGGGAAGGCGATGTGGTGCAACGCGATCAGGTGCTGGTCAAGATCGACGGCACTCGCCAACAGTCCAGTTACCTGGAAACCAGGGCCAAGTCGGCTGGCTTGGCCATCACGGTAGCGCGGCTGCAAGCCGAGGTGCTGGGGCGTGAGCCGAATTTCCCGCCCGAGGCCAAGGCTTATCCCGAGTTCCGCAACACGCAGAGCATGTTGTTCAAAAAGCGCCAGTTGGCCATCCAGGACGAGCTGCAGTCTTATGAAAACATCAAAGACATTGTGCAAAAAGAGCTGAACATGACGCGGCCCCTGCTCAAGACGGGCGATGTGAGTGCGACCGAGGTCTTGCGTTTGGAGCGGCAAATTGCCGACACCCAGGCGCAAATCACCAACCGTAAAAACAAGTATTTTCAGGACACACAGGCAGAGCTGAGCAAAGCCCTTGAAGATCTGGCGGGCGTGCAGCAAATCATGGCCCAGCGCAAAGACCAGTTGATGCAAACCGAGTTGCGTGCGCCTTTGCACGGCATTGTGAAAAACGTGCGGGTGACCACGCGGGGCGGCGTCATCCGTCCGGGCGAAGAGGTCATGCAAATCGTGCCATTGGAAGAGGACCTGGTGATCGAGGCCAAAGTCAGTTCGGCTGACATCGCGTTCATCAAAACGGGCATGAAGGCCACGGTCAAGATCGACGCCTACGACTACACCATCTATGGGGACTTAGGTGGCATCTTGTCCTACATCAGCCCCGACACCTTGTCGGAAAACCTTCAGCAAGGCGAGCAACCCTATTACCGGGTGCAGATCAAGACCGATGGGCGCAAGTTCAGCGGCAGGCCCGATCAAAAACTGGATATCCAGCCGGGCATGACCAGCATGGTGGAGATCAAAACAGGTTCCAATACCGTGCTCAATTATTTGGCCAAACCGGTTGTCAAAACCTTGAACCAGTCGCTGGGCGAGCGTTAAGTTGCAGCCAAAGCGGCTTCTTGACACTGGCCCACTCAAGGCGTGGGCCGGCTCTGGGATAATAATCATCCATGAGCGGCAATACCTTCGGACAACTTTTTTCGGTCACCAACTTTGGTGAATCCCACGGCCCGGCCATTGGCTGCGTGATCGATGGCTGCCCCCCGGGCATGACGCTTTCCGAGGCAGACATCCAGCCCGACCTGGACCGCCGCCGCCCCGGCACCAGCAAATTCGTGACCCAACGCAACGAGCCCGATGCGGTGCAGATCTTGTCGGGCGTTTACCAGGGCCTGACCGCGGGCACCCCGATCTGCCTGCTGATCAACAACACCGACCAGCGCAGCAAGGACTACGGCGACATCCTGCAGACCTTTCGTCCGGGGCATGCCGACTACACCTATTGGCGCAAATATGGCTTGCGCGACCCTCGAGGCGGTGGGCGTTCATCGGCTCGCTTGACGGCCCCCATGGTGGCCGCGGGCGCGGTGGCCAAGAAGTGGTTGAAAGAAAAATTTGGCACCACCTTTGTCGGCTGCATGACCCAAATCGGTGAGGTGCCGATTGGCTTTGAGAGTTGGGACCATGTGCTGAACAACCCATTTTTTGCCCCGGTGGCCGATGTCTCGACCTTGGAGGTTTACATGAACGCGCTGCGCAAATCGGGCGATTCGTGCGGTGCACGATTGCGCGTGGTGGCACGGGGCGTGCCCGTGGGCTTGGGCCAGCCGCTGTTTGACAAGATCGACGCCGACATCGCTTACGCCATGATGGGCATCAACGCCGTCAAGGGGGTGGAGATCGGCGCGGGCTTTGGCTGTGTGACGCAAAAAGGCAGCACTGCAGGGGACACGCTCACGCCCGAGGGCTTTGTGGGCAACAACGCAGGCGGTGTGCTGGGCGGCATCAGCACCGGCCAAGACATTGAGGTGTCGATTGCTGTGAAACCCACCAGCTCTATCTTGATTGCTCGCGACTCGATCGACGCTGCGGGCCAGCCCACAGAAGTCCTGACCAAAGGCCGCCATGACCCCTGCGTAGGGATCCGTGCCACCCCGATTGCAGAGGCCATGCTGGCCTTGGTCGTCATGGAACACGCCTTGCAGCACCGCGCACAATGCGGCGATGTGGCACACGACTTGCCGCCCATTGCTGCCGCCAAGCCTTAAGGCATGACGCCGCGCAATCAGCTCATGCCTTTTGCCGCCCTGTCGGCCAGCTACTTTGCGCACATTGGGTTTTTTAACCCCTATTTGCCGCTGTGGTTGCAGGACATGGGCCTGAGCCTGCTCACCATCAGCGTGCTCACGGCCGTGCAGGCCACAACCCGTTTGTTTGCACCCTACGCATGGGGGGCCATCAGCGATCGCACGGGCGAGCGGGTCAAGCTGCTGCGGATCGGGGCGGGGGTGGCGTTTGCCACGTCCTGCCTGCTCTTTTGGGATTGGGGGCCCGTCGGCTTGGGTCTGGTTTTGCTGCTGATGTTCACCCACACCAGTGCCATGATGCCCATGAGCGAGGCGGCGATGGCTCACCTGGTCAGTCAAAACGGCACGTTTGATTCCAAGCGCTACGGCCGGGTGCGGTTGTGGGGTTCCATGGGTTTTTTGGTCACGGTATTTGTGGCCGGGGCCTGGTTCGAATCTTTCGGTATGAAGCACTTTCCTGGTTGGACCGTGTTCAGCCTGGGCGCGGTGCTGCTGAGCGTGTGGTGGATGCCCGACATCAAGGAGGCCGCCCACCCGGTGCGCGAGCACGTGTCGGTCATACCGGTGCTGAGGCAAAAGGCGGTGAAGTGGTTTTTTGCTTCCACTTTCTTCCATGTGCTCTCGCACATCGGCATTTACGTTTTCTTCTCCCTTTACCTGGACTCATTGGGCTACAGCAAAACAATGATTGGGGTGCTGTGGGCGCTGTCGGTGGCGGTAGAAGTGTTGTGGTTTTTCAATCAGTCCAGGTGGCTGCCGCGCGTGCCCTTGACCGGCTGGCTGGTGGCCTGCTCGGCTGTCATGCTGCTGCGCATGGGCCTGACGGCCAACTGGGCCGATGTGCTGTGGGTCTTGTTGTTGGCGCAAACCCTGCATGCCATCACTTTTGCAACGCACCACACCGTCTGCATTGCCCTGATTTCGCACCATTTTCCAGGCCGCATGCGCGGACGTGGTCAGGCGCTGTACACCGTGGTGGCCTATGGTTTTCCGGGGGTGATTGGGGCTTTACTGGGCGGTTTGCTCAGTGAGCGTTGGGGTTTGCAAAGTGTGTTTGTGGCCAGCATGGTGACCAGCGCTGTGGCCACCGCGGCAGCTTACAAGGTCTGGCGTTTGCAGCACCCCAAGCCCAAAGGGCCCGGCTGAAGCGGCTTGGCTGTCTGCCACCGTTTTTGATACCCGGTTTTGCGTGCGCGCCCAGTCCTTTCTTCAACACCTTCGTTCAGTTATTGATGCCATCCCAACCCATGTCTGCCGTCGACTTGCCTGATTTTTTGCCCCTCGAACTGGCCTTGGCTTTGGCTGGGGCCGAGCGCCACGAGACTTCTTGCCAATCGGCCCGAATGGTCTGGCACGCTTGGGGTTCTGTCGCTCAGCCAACGCTGGTTTTGCTGCATGGCGGCAGCGGCAGCTGGACGCATTGGGTGCTTTCCATTGCGCCGCTGCGCGATGCGGGTTGGCGCGTGTTGGTGCCCGACTTGCCGGGCTTTGGCGACTCGGACCTGCCTGCGGGCTGCACCGATGTGAACGACTTGCCTGAGCATTTGCATGCAGGTCTGCACCAATTGAAAGACGCGGGTTTTTGCGCTGGGCCGGTGAGCGTCGCGGGTTTTTCATTTGGGGGCATGGCCGGAGCCTTGTGGTTGGCCGAGCACCCCCAGGATGCGGCGCAATTGGTGCTGGTGGGAGCACCAGGCATGGGCCTGGCGGCACCCGATCGCACGCCTTTGAAGGGTTGGCGACACCTGCAAAGCCCCGAGGCGCAAGAGTCGGTTCACCGTCACAACCTTTTGGCCCTGATGCTGCAGGCCCCCGAGGCGTTGGACGACCTGGCGCTGAGTCTGCACAGCGCCAATGTACAGCGCGACCGCATGCCCCGCCGGCGCTTGTCTTCGACCGACATCGTGGCGCGGGTTTTGCCGCAGGTGCCCGCACGGGTCAGCGCCATTTTTGGCGAACATGACGCGCTGTACCGGGGTCGCTTGTCAGAGCTGGCTGCAGCCTTGCCGCTGATGGCCAGTCGCTGGGGGTGCTGGCAAGTCGTGCCGGGTGCTGGTCATTGGGTGCAATATGAGGCAGCGGCGCTTTTCAATGCGGCTTTGCAAGACGCCCTCAGCGCTGAGCCCAAGACTTAAATAAGGAGAGGGTGGAGTCGTCAAAAAAAGCGGGCGTCAGGTGGGCTGCAAAGCATGCAGCAACTCGGTTTCGATCTCGATTTGCGCACGGTTGTGCTGCAAGGCCGGGCCGCTGATGAGAAAGGTGTCTTCTACCCGCTCGCCCAGGGTGCTGATCTTGGCCAAGTGTAGGTGGATGCCATGCTGGGCCAGTACGCGGGCGACGCTGTAGAGTAAACCGATGCGGTCGCTGGCCGAGATGCTGAGCAGCCATTTTTGGCCTTGCTCGTCCGGGTGCAACTTCACCCGAGGCGTGACTGGGAAACTCTTGACGCGGCGCGATACCCGTCCGCGAGACTGCGAGGGCAGGGGGCCGTGCTTTTCCAGGGTCTGTGTCAGACCCGACTCGACCATGCTCATCAGCTCGCGGTAGTGCTCGGGCAGCATGGGCGTGACGATCTGGAAGGTGTCCAGCGCCCAGCCGGTGCGTGTGGTGTGGATTTTGGCGTCCAGAATGCTGAAGCCCGCTTGGTCAAAGTGACCGCAGATGCGGGCGAACAAATCCGTTTGGTCGGGTGTGAACACCAGCACCTGCAAACCTTCGCCGACCGGGGAGTGCCTGGCGCGCACGATGGTGCGAGACTGTTCTGGCGCGTTCATGGCCACATGGCGCGAGAGCTGGCGCGCATGCCAGGCGATGTCGGAGGCATCGTGGCGCATGAAGTAGCTCAAGTCGAGCGTATCCCAAAACGCCTTGTGCCCTTCGTGAGGCTGGGCCTGGCGTGCCAGCTCGATCAGGGCCTCGCGTTTGCGCGCTTCCACCTCGGCAGTGGCATCGGGGGCGCGGCCACCCAGCACGCGCAAGCACAATTTGTACAGGTCTTCCAGCAGTTTGGCTTTCCAAGCGTTCCAGACCTTGGGGCTGGTTCCCCGGATATCGGCCACGGTGAGCAGGTAAAGGGCGGTCAATCGGCGCTCGTTGCCCACGCGCTGGGCAAACCGTGCGATGACTTCGGGGTTGCCCAGGTCTTCTTTTTGCGCCACGCGGCTCATGGTCAGGTGTTCACTGACCAGGAATTCGATCAGCTGCCCGTCCTCCTTGCCAACCTGGTGCTGACGGCAAAAGGTGCGCACCTCGGTACAACCCAGTTGCGAGTGGTCGCCACCACGGCCTTTGGCGATGTCGTGGAACAAGGCAGCGGCGTACAAAATCCAGGGCTTGTCCCAGCCGCTGGCCAATTGCGAGCAAAAGGGGTATTCGTGCGAGTGCTCGGCCATGAAAAAGCGCCGCACATTGCGCAGCACCATCAGGATGTGCTGGTCCACCGTGTAGGCATGAAACAGGTCGTGCTGCATTTGCCCCACGATGCGCCGAAACACCCACAGGTAGCGCCCGAGCACTGAGGTCTCGTTCATCAGACGCATGGCATGGGTGATGCCGTGGGGCTGTTGCAGAATTTTCAGAAAAGTCTGGCGGTTCACCGGATCGGCCCGAAAGCGCCCGTTCATGATGGCGCGCACGTTGTACAGCGCGCGCAGCGTGCGGGCCGACAGGCCTTTGAGGCCGGGCGTGGCCTGGTAAAGCAAAAAGGTCTCGAGGATGGCGTGTGGGTGCTTTTGATAAAGGTCGTCGCTGGCCACTTCGATCAGCCCGGCTTTTTCAAAAAAGCGCTCGTTCAAGGGGCGAAAGTGGTCAATGCTCTCTCCGCGCTCGGTTTTGAGTCGGTCTTCGATGTTGAGCAGCAAGATTTGGTTGAGTTGCGTCACCGCTTTAGCGGCCCAATAGTATTGGCGCATCAGTTTCTCGCTGGCGCGCAAGGCCAGCCGACCCTCGGGCGTGATGTCCGAGGCATAGCCAAAGGTCTCGGCCACATTGGTTTGAAGGTCAAACACCAGGCGGTCTTCACGCCGTTTGGCTTGCAGGTGCAAGCGGGCGCGGATCAGGCCCAGCAGGGCTTCGTTGCGCTTGATTTGACGCGCCTCCAGCGGTGTGGCCAGGCCTTTGCGCGCCAACTCGTCCCAGCTGTGGCCCAGGCCTGCGGCGCGGGACACCCACAAAATCATCTGCAGGTCGCGCAAGCCTCCGGGCGACTCTTTGCAGTTGGGCTCCAGTGCGTAAGGCGTGTTTTCAAATTTGGTGTGGCGCTGGTGCATTTCCAGGGTCTTGGCCACCATAAAAGCCTCCGGGTCCATGGCCGCCTGAAATTGCTTTTGGAATTCGGTGAACAGTTTGGTGTTGCCCGTCACTCGGCGTGACTCCAGCAAAGAGGTTTGCACCGTGATGTCCTTGGCCGATTCTGCCAAGCACTCGTCCAGGCTGCGAACGCTGGAGCCAATTTCAAGGCCCGTGTCCCAGCAGCTGCCGATAAAGCGCTCGAGTTGCGCCTGCAGCGTTGGATCGCTCTCCGGGGTTTGGCCCGGAGGCAGCAAGACCAGCACATCCACGTCTGAGTGCGGGAACAGCTCGGCGCGGCCAAAACCGCCCACCGCCACCAGGGCCAGGTCAGTGGCAAAGCCTGCGTTTTGCCACAACTCGATCAGCAAGCCATCGGCCAAAATGGCCAGTTGTTTGAGGGTTTGTTTGTGACCCCGCAAGGCCGAGCCGCTATTGGCCAGGACTTGCAGCACAGCCGCCTTGTCGCGTTTGTAAGTCTCGCGCAGCGCGATCAGATCGGCCGGATCGGCCAAATCTGGCGAAGGGGCCTGGCCGCTCATGTCAGGCCGCGGCTGGGGAGGTCACAAAAGCGGGCACGGCGGGTGTGCCAACCGAGACGGTGAGCACTTCGTAGCCGGTTTCGGTGACCAGCACCGTGTGCTCCCATTGGGCCGACAGCGAATGGTCTTTGGTCACGATGGTCCAGCCATCGCCCATTTCCTTGATGTCGCGCTTGCCGGCGTTGATCATGGGCTCGATGGTGAAGACCATGCCCGCCACCAATTGCGTGAGCGTGCCGGGTTTGCCGTAGTGCAGCACCTGGGGTTCTTCGTGGAACACCTGGCCGATGCCATGTCCGCAAAACTCGCGCACCACCGAAAAGCCGTGGCCTTCGGCAAACTTCTGGATCGCGTGACCGATGTCGCCCAGGTGGGCGCCAGGTTTGACCTGCTCAATGCCTTTCCACATGGCGTCGTAGGTCAGCGTGGCAAGGCGCTTTGCCGCAATTGAGGCTTCGCCGACATGGAACATGCGGCTGGTGTCGCCATGCCAGCCATCCTTGATGACGGTGATGTCGATGTTGACCGAGTCGCCTTTTTTGAGTGGCTTGTCGTTCGGGATGCCGTGACAAACCTGGTGGTTGACCGAGGTGCAGATCGACTTGGGGTAGGGCTTGTAGCCTCCAGGCGCGTAGTTCAGCGGGGCTGGAATGGCTTGCTGCACATCGACGATGTAGTCGTGGCAGAGCTTGTCGAGTTCGTTGGTGGTCACGCCGGGCTTCACATAAGGAGTGATGAAGTCCAGAACTTCCGAGGCCAGGCGGCCTGCCACGCGCATGGCTGCGATGTCGTCGGTATTTTTGATGGTGATGGTCATGTTTAGATTATCCCATTGGGCCAGTGTGGACGCCTTTGTGGCACCTCAAAACCATGGTCGCTGCTCGTCCAGTGACCCTCGGGTAAACACCGATTCTGGATTTGCCGGCCTATTTGTATTCTGTATACAGACATGAACTCTTCACTCCTCCAACTCACTGCGGCCCCGGACCTGGTTGAACAGGTGTACAGCCGTTTGCTTGACGCCATCAGCGAAGGAACCTTGCCGCCAGGTGAGCGTCTGACGCAGGAAGACCTGGCCCAGCGCCTGGCTGTGTCTCGCCAGCCGGTATTGCAGGCCCTGCGTTTGCTGAAAAAAGACGGTTTTGTCGAGGATGCCCCAGGCCGAGGCGTGCGTGTCACGCAGCTCGATGTCGGTTGGATTGCCCAGGTCTACCAAGTGCGTGGCAGCCTGGATGCGCTGGCCGTGCGGCTGGCGGCCGAACGCGGTGCCCGGCTGGATCCGGACGTGCTGCGCCAGGGGCGCCTGGCCGAAAGCGGGCGCGACGTGCAAGCCCTGATCCAGGCCGACCTGGCCTTTCACCGCGCCATTTACCAAGCCTCTGGCAACCCACTCATCGCGCAAAGCATTGACCTGCATTGGCACCACCTCAAGCGCGTCATGGGCGCCGTGCTGCAATCTTCGCAACAACGACAAACTGTGTGGGACGACCACGAAGCCATTGCCCGGGCCATTGACGCGGGTGATGCCGATTTGGCCGTGCGCCTGGTGCAAAAACACGCCCACGAGGCCAGCGTGCAGCTCACCGCCCGATTGACTGAACAAATTCAACACCTCAAAACAGGAGCACTCCATGAAACTGACCCCCGAACAACTGGAACAATTTGACCGTGACGGTTATTTGTTTTTCCCAGGGCTCTTTACCCCCGAAGAAACCAAAAATCTGAACGATGCCGTGCCCGAGTTGTACAGCCGCCGCGAGGCCTACAACGTCCGCGAAAAAGGCAGCGAAGCCGTGCGCACCAACTTTGCAGCCCACATGTACAGCGAGCCCTTTGCCAAGCTGGCACGCCACCCCCGCATGATCGAGCCGGTGCAAGACCTGTTTGGCGAAGCGCTTTACATGCACCAGTTCAAGATCAACGGCAAGATGGCCTTTGAAGGCGATGTGTGGCAGTGGCACCAAGACTACGGCACTTGGCTCAACGACGACCTGATGCCCACCGAACGCGCCATGAACGTGGCGATTTTCTTGGACGATGTGAACCCCTTCAACGGCCCGCTCATGTTCATCCCCGGCAGCCACAAAAAGGGCGTGGTCGAGGCCAAACACGATTTGTCCACCACCAGCTACCCGCTCTGGACGGTGGACAACGACCTGATCCGCCAATTGGTGCAACGCGCTGGGGACAAGGACGGCGGCATCGTCAGCCCCACCGGGCCAGCAGGCTCGATGATCTTGTTCCACAGCTGCCTGGTGCACGCCTCCACCAGCAACCTTTCGCCCTGGAACCGGGTGAGCGTGTACCTGAGTCTGTGCGCCGTGTCCAACCACATCCGCCGCCACAAGCGCCCCGAATACATCGCCCACCGCGATTTCACCCCCATCAGCTGCCTGCCTGACGATTGCTTAGTGAACAGCTACCCGGTCGATCTGCCTTGGAAAAACGGCATGCCCGACAGCGCTTTGCAAACCTCCCTCGACAAACTGAAAGAAGCCGCATGAACCTGCACGCCAAACTCCTCCAGCGCGCTGCAGAAAACCGCCCCATCCGCATCGGCTTGATCGGTGCGGGCAAATTCGGCTCCATGTATTTGGCGCAGATTCCCCGAACGCCCGGCGTGCACTTGGTGGGTATTGCCGACCTGTCTCCCGACGGTGCCCGAGCCAACCTGGCCCGCGTGGGCTGGAACCCCGAGCGCCTCACGGCCACAAGTCTAGACGACGCCGTCAAACACGGCACCACCCATGTGGGCGACAACTGGCAAAGCCTGGTGCGCCACCCTGCAATCGACGTGATCGTGGAGTGCACCGGATCGCCCCTGCACGCGGTCGACCACATCCTGGAAGCCTTTGCACACCGAAAGCATGTGGTCAACGTCACGGTGGAAGCCGACGCGTTTTGCGGCCCCTTGCTCGCCACCCGGGCTCAGACCGCTGGCGTGGTCTATTCACTGGCCTTTGGCGATCAGCCCGCACTCATTTGCGATTTGGTCGATTGGGCCCGCACCTGTGGTTTTCCGGTGGTGGCCGCAGGCCGTGGCCACAAATGGCTGCCGCACTTTTGCGAATCCACGCCCGAGACCGTGTGGGGCTATTACGGCCTGACGCCTGAGCAGGCCGAGCGAGGGGGCCTCAACCCCAAAATGTTCAACAGCTTTCTGGACGGCTCCAAGCCCTCGATTGAAAGCACGGCGGTGTCCAATGCCACCGGCTTGGGTGTGCCCAGCAACGGTTTGCTCTACCCACCTGCCAGCGTGGAAGACATCCCTTATGTCACCCGCCCCATCTCGGAAGGCGGTGTGCTCGAACGCAAGGGCATGGTCGAGGTGATCTCGAGCCTTGAGACCGATGGCCGCAAAATCCCCTACGACATCCGCATGGGCGTGTGGGTCACGGTCGAGGCCGAGACCGATTACATCAAGAACTGCTTTGAAGAGTACAACGCCCACACCGACCCGTCGGGCCGTTACTTCACGCTCTACAAGCGCTGGCACCTGATTGGCCTGGAAGTGGGCGTGAGTGTGGCGAGTGTGGCCCTGCGCAACGAACCCACAGGCGTGGCCATCGGCTGGAACGCCGACGTGGTGGCCACCGCCAAGCGCGACTTGAAGCCCGGCGACATGCTGGACGGCGAGGGCGGCTACACCGTCTGGGGCAAGCTGCTGCCGGCCGCGACCTCCAAGCGCATGGGCGGTGTGCCACTGGGATTGGCGCACGGCGTGAAAGTGCTGCGCCCTGTGGCCAAAGGCCAAAGCCTGACCTGGGACGACGTGGCCATGGACACCAGCACCTATGCTTACAAAATACGGCGCGAGATGGAGGCGAGTTCTGTGTTGGGGTGAGGCTTGATGGGGACTTTCGTGTGGTAATAAGACAGTCCGCTGTAGGTCGGCACCTTCAGGTCCGACATTTCCGGATTTGGCAAAGTTCCTAGTCGGGACTGAAGCCATCGACCTACAAGTTAAAAGACCGTTAAGTGCTTGATTGGACCGGATTGACCGAGTGATACAGACCGTTCTTTTTCAAAGTCATCCTGAACTGTCTTTGATCTGTCCATCGAGCCCAGAAAACAGGGTTTCCCCCGTTAAAATACCGCCTTTGCCGGCCAGCCCCAGTCAGCGGCCCCGGAATGACGGTTTTCTGTCCCTTTACAAGGCCACCCTGTGTCCCTGCACATCACGACTTTTGAAGGCGCCAGCGCCCTCAGCGACTTTCGTATTGCCCAGCTTTTGCCACGTTTGGCAGCCATTTCGCCGCTAATTCTGGGCATTTCAGCCCGTTTTGTTCACCTGGTGGCCACCACTGAGCCCCTGCAAGACGGCCAAAAGCAAACCTTGTCGGCCTTATTGACCTACGGCGAGCCTTACACGGGAGTGGTCGATGGCCCCCTGATCGTTGTCAGCCCCCGCATCGGAACCGTCTCCCCTTGGGCTTCCAAAGCCACCGACATTGCGCACAACTGCGGTTTTACCCTGCGCCGTGTGGAGCGCTTGACCGAATACCGGTTGACCATGAAATCGGGCTTGCTCAGTACGGCCAAATTGACTGCGGAGCAACTGGGCCAAGTGGCAGCCACGCTGCACGACCGAATGACCGAGTCGGCCATGCCCAGCCGCGCCGAGGCGGCGGCCTTGTTCACCGCCTTGGAGCCTGCGCCCATGGACCATGTGGACGTGTTGGTCGGCGGACGCACCGCTTTGGTGGATGCCAACAAGGCCTGGGGCCTGGCCTTGGCTGAAGACGAAATCGATTATCTGGTCACCGCTTTCACGGGTCTGAAGCGCAACCCCACTGATGTGGAGCTGATGATGTTCGCGCAGGCCAATAGCGAGCACTGCCGTCACAAGATTTTCAACGCCGAGTTCACCATCGACGGCGTGGCCCAGCCCAAGAGCCTGTTCGGCATGATCCGCCACACGCACCAGCTCAGCCCCCAGCACACGGTGGTGGCGTATTCGGACAACGCTTCGGTGATGGAAGGCCACACCGTGGAGCGTTTTGTCGCCAGAACTTCAGGGCAGGGCGCGGCTTATCAGAGCGAACAAGCCTTGCACCATGTGCTGATGAAAGTGGAAACGCACAACCACCCAACCGCGATTTCTCCCTTCCCCGGCGCATCCACGGGCGCGGGGGGCGAGATCCGCGACGAGGGCGCAACCGGTCGCGGCTCCAAGCCCAAAGCGGGTTTATCGGGTTTCACCGTGTCCAAGCTTTGGGGCGGCATGTCCGACCAAGCGGGCGGTAAACCCGAGCACATCGCCAGCCCTTTGCAGATCATGACCGAGGGCCCTTTGGGTGGCGCGGCCTTCAACAACGAGTTTGGCCGGCCCAATTTGCTGGGTTATTTCCGCGAATACGAACTGACGGTGGACGGCGTGGTGCGCGGTTACCACAAGCCCATCATGATCGCGGGCGGTCTGGGGCAGATCGACGCCGAGCAAACGAAAAAAATTGAATTTCCGGCGGGCAGTTTGCTCATTCAATTGGGCGGCCCCGGCATGCGCATCGGCATGGGCGGCAGCGCGGCCAGCTCCATGGCCACGGGCACCAACGCCGCCAACCTCGACTTTGACTCGGTGCAGCGCGGCAACCCCGAGATCGAGCGCCGGGCGCAAGAGGTTATCAACCATTGCTGGGCGCAAGGTGCCCACAACCCGATCCTCGCCATCCACGATGTGGGCGCGGGCGGTTTGTCCAACGCTTTCCCCGAGCTGACCAACGACGCAGGCCGGGGCGCACTCTTTGATCTTCGCGCCGTCAGGCTCGAAGAATCCGGCTTGTCGCCCAAAGAAATCTGGTCGAACGAAAGCCAGGAACGCTATGTGATGGCGATTGCGCCAGAGTCTTTGGCGCAGTTCACCGCCTTTTGCGAACGCGAGCGCTGCCCGTTTGCAGTCATTGGCGTGGCCACCGATGAGCGCCAATTGGTGCTGGAAGACAAAGGGCATGAGTCGCCCGTGGATATGCCCATGGATGTGCTGCTGGGCAAACCGCCGAAAATGCACCGCGATGTGAGCACCGTGACGCGCCAATCGCCTGCCATGGACTTGACGGGCGTGAGCTTGCAAAAGGCCGTGATCGACGTCCTGAGCCACCCCACCGTGGCGTCCAAGCGATTCCTCATCACCATTGGCGACCGCGCTGTGGGCGGTCTCACGCACCGCGACCAAATGGTCGGCCCTTGGCAAGTGCCGGTGGCCGATCTGGCAGTGACCCTGGCCGACTACCAAGGCTTTGCCGGTGAAGCCATGAGCATGGGCGAGCGCACGCCGCTGGCTTCGCTCAATGCCGCAGCCTCAGGTCGCATGGCCGTGGCCGAGGCCATCACCAATTTGCTGGCTGCACCCATCGAGTTGCCCCGCGTCAAGATGTCCGCCAACTGGATGGCCGCTTGCGGCGAGCCGGGCGAAGACGCCGCTTTGTACGAAACCGTCAAGGCGGTAGCCATGGAACTGTGTCCGGCGCTCGACATCTCGATCCCGGTGGGCAAAGACAGCTTGTCGATGCGCACGCAGTGGACCGACAACGGTCAGACCCACAAGGTCATCTCGCCCGTCAGCCTGATCGTCACCGCCTTTGCCAGTTTGCCCGACGTGCGCGGCACTTTGACGCCGCAGCTGGACGCTAAGACTGATGACACCAGCCTGCTTCTGATCGACCTAGGCCAGGGCCGCAACCGCATGGGCGGCAGCGTTCTGGGTGAGGTGTTGGACCAGTTTGGCGACAGCGTGCCAGATCTGGAAGACCCGAAAACCTTGGTCAGCTTGGTCAAGGCCGTGAACGCCTTGCGCGCCAAGGGCCAGATCTTGGCCTACCACGACCGCAGCGATGGCGGCTTGCTGGCCGCTGTGGCCGAAATGGCTTTTGCAGGCCATGTGGGCGTGGCCCTCAATGTGGACATGCTGGTCACCGAAGGCGATGGCATCACCGACAGCCGCGCCGACCATGGCGACGCCAAGAACTGGGCGGGGCAGGTCAGCGCCCGCCGTGACGAACTGACCCTCAAGGCGCTGTTCAACGAAGAGCTGGGCGTGGTGTTGCAAGTGCGCACGGCCGAGCGCAACGCGGTGCTGCAGACCCTGCGTGAGTTTGGCCTGTCCAAACACACGCACGTCATTGGCAAGACCCGTCCCGTGCAATCGACCATCCAAAAGGGCGTGGGCGAACTCAGCATCTGGCGCGACACCAAAGAGGTTTTTGCCGCCAAGCTCGAAGACCTTCACCAGGTTTGGGACAGCGTGAGCTGGAAAATTTGCCAGCAGCGCGACAACCCCGCCTGCGCCGATGCCGAGCACGCCGCTGCTGGCCGCGTCGACGACCCCGGCATGCATGTGGCGCTGAGCTTTGATCCGGCCATCAATCCGGCAGATAGCGTGGCCGCACCGTTCCTGAATTTGTCACGCCCCAAAGTAGCGATCTTGCGCGAGCAGGGCGTCAACTCGCATGTGGAAATGGCCTACGCCTTCCACAAAGCCGGTTTTGAGTCGCACGACGTGCACATGACTGACCTGCAATCGGGCCGTGCCAACTTGGCCGATTTCAAAGGTTTGGTGGCATGCGGCGGCTTCAGCTACGGCGACACGCTCGGCGCGGGCATCGGCTGGGCGCGCAGCATCACCTTCAACCCGACTTTGGCCGATCAGTTCAAAGGGTTCTTTGGCCGCACAGACACCTTTGGTCTGGGCGTGTGCAACGGCTGCCAGATGTTTGCCGAACTGGCCAACATCATCCCCGGTGCACAAGATTGGCCTCGCTTCACCACCAACCAGAGTGAGCGCTTTGAAGCGCGTCTGTCCATGGTCGAAGTGTTGGAATCACCCAGCCTGTTTTTGCAAGGCATGGCGGGCAGCCGCTTGCCGATTGCCGTGGCCCACGGCGAAGGCTTTGCCAACTTCAAGCACCGGGGCAACGCGGCGCAGGCCATTGCGGCCATGCGCTTTGTGGACAACCACGGTCAGGCCACCGAGCAGTATCCGTTCAACCCCAATGGCAGCGCGGGCGGCCTGACAGCCGTGACCACCGCTGACGGGCGTTTCACGGCCATGATGCCGCACCCCGAGCGCGTGTTCCGCAACGTGCAGATGAGCTGGACAAGTGGTGACATCAGCGCCACCAGCCCTTGGCTGCGCGTGTGGCAAAACGCCCGCAAGTGGGTGGGCTAAGTCCGTGAACGCATGAAGTCCGACACGCCACGGCAGTGGTTCCCTCCTTCACAACTGGCCTTTTACTTTGACCAGGGCGCGTGGTCGCGTGGCACCACGCTGTACCTGCAAAACAAAGTGATTTCTTCGCAGCTCACGCCCGACGGCGAAGGTTGGCGTTTGCAAGGCCAGGTGGAGGGCAGCGAGGTCCGTCCCTACACCGTGAATGCCGAGTTGCGCGTGAGCCCGGGCGGCAACCTGAGCGAGTGGCGCAGCGGCTGCACCTGCCCGGTCGGGCGCTATTGCAAACACGGCGCGGCCTTGGGTATTTTGGCGTCCATGCAAGGTCTGGCTTTGCTCGACGAATGGGGCAGCGACGGGCCTTCGCCGGAGGTGCTGGCGCGTCGCAGCCAGATGGAGAAAGAGCGGGCCCTGAGCCATGCCGAATACCAGGCCCGTGAATGGCTGACCCGGCTGGAAAACGCCAACGGCCCCTCTGCTTACAGTTTGCCTGGGGCCACACAGGACCAGTTTGTCTACCTGCTGTCGGTGGCCTACTTGGGGCACAAGCCCTTGTTCCACCTGAGCGTCAAGCGGGCCGCGCAAAAGCGCAATGGCGAATGGGGAAAACCCAAGAAAGTCAGCAACGAGCCCTCGCCGCATGACCCAATCTGGGCCAGCAGCAGCCCGCTGGACCGTGACATTTTTGACCTGATGAAAGCCTGTCCGGCGGCCAGCAGTTTCAGCTCTTATGGGTTTCAGGGGGAGGTCAAACTGCACGGCATGCCTGGCCAACTGCTGCTCAAGCTGTGCAGCCAGACTGGCCGCCTGATGTCTGCCGAAGGTGCGGTCAGCCTGCACTGGAGCGAGACCGCCGAAGCTTTGGTCGGCGCATGGCAAGAAGTGCCTGCGCAAGACAACTTGCCTGGCGGCTGGAAGCTGAGCATGCAACCCCAGCATGCGGGTGTGGTCTATGGGCTGAACGAGCCGCCTTTTTACATGGACACGCTGCATGGCCGCTGCGGTCCACTGAACACGCAAGGCCTGCGCGCCAACGAGCTGCAGTTGATGTCGAGCGCGCCCGTGTTTCCCGAAAGCGTGGTGTTCAAGTTCCAGAACCAGTTGATGGCGCGTTTGGGGCCTGTGCCCTTGCCGCCCGTGATCGCGCAAACGCCCGAAATCCGGGATGTCCCAGCCCGCGCCGTGCTCGACATCGCACCGGTCCGTCCCCAAGACCGTGACACACACGGCCTGTTCATGGCCGAGTTGACCTTTGATTACGCGGGTCACCGCGGCTTTTGGACCGGGACCGCCCAACGCATACTGGTCGGTCATGGCACGCAGGCGCGCATGCTGGTGCGTGACTTGCCTGGCGAACTCAAAGTCTGGACCGCCTTGGAGGCATTGGGCATGGTCGCTTTCGAAGCGAACATGCTGGGCTTGCGTCCCGACAGATCTCAGCAGTGGTTGGAATGGCTGGAAACAGACTTCGCGCCCATGCGCCAAGCTGGCCTGGACGTGCGGTTTGTATCCGGCGAGGTCACTTGGCTGCGCGAGGCCGACGATGTGCACATCGATCTGTCGGGCGACGCCGAAACGCCCGAAACTTCCCCCTGGTTTGATTTGTCACTGGGCATGGACATCGATGGCCAGCGTGTGAACATCTTGCCCTGGGTGCCCACCATTTTGACGGCTTTGGCCCGCATCAGTGTGCTCAACGCGGAGGGCGAGACCGCCAGCTTGCCGCCGTTTTTGTACCTGCCCGAGCTACAAGGCGAGGGCTTTGTGAAGTTGCCCACCGCCAAGATCGAACCTTGGCTGAACACCCTGATGGAGCTGGTCTCCGAGCGCGGACGCAACTGGAGCGGCGATGGTCTGCGCTTGTCACGCCTGGAAGCCTTGCGTACCGCCGCCTCGCTGGGCCAAGATGTGGCCTGGGCGGGTGCCCAAAGCCTGATGAATTTGTTGCAGCAAATGCGTGGCCTTGAAAGCTTGCCCGAAGTGAGCGTGCCCACCAATTTGCAAGCGACCTTGCGGCCTTATCAACATCAGGGCCTGAACTGGTTGCAGTTTTTGCGGCAGCACCAACTGGCCGGTATCCTGGCCGACGACATGGGCTTGGGCAAAACCTTGCAGACCCTGGCGCACATCCTGACCGAAAAAGAGGCAGGTCGCCTGACGCAGCCGGCCCTGATCGTGGCCCCGGTGAGTTTGCTGGGCAATTGGCAGCGCGAAGCGGCCCGCTTTTGCCCCAGTCTGCGCACCCACATTCACCATGGCCTGTTGCGACATGGGGCTGCGCAAGACCTCAGTGGTTTTGACATCGTGTTCACGCCGTACTCTTTGCTGCACCGCGACCGCGACCTCTGGATGGCCACCGACTGGCATTTGCTGGTGCTCGACGAAGCACAAAACATCAAGAACGCCAACACCCACGCCGCGCAAACCGTGGGCGACATCCCGGCCCATCACCGCCTGTGTTTGTCGGGCACGCCCATGGAGAACCATCTGGGTGAGCTGTGGAGTATTTTCCACTTTTTGATGCCCGGCTTTCTGGGCAGCCAAAAGCGTTTTGGTGTGCTGTTTCGCAACCCCATCGAGCGCCAGGGCAACAGCGAAAAAATGGACCAATTGCGCAAGCGCATCACGCCCTTCATGCTGAGACGCACCAAGGATGTGGTGGCCAGCGAGTTGCCACCGAAGATCGAAACCCTCATGCCGGTGCCCCTGCAAGGCAAGCAAGCCGATCTGTACGAAACCATCCGTTTGGGCATGGAAAAATCCGTTCGTGACGCCTTGAATGCGCAAGGTTTGGCCAAATCACAAATCACCATCCTGGACGCGCTGCTCAAACTGCGCCAAGTCTGTTGCGATCCGCGCCTGCTCAAATTGGGCGCGGCCAGCCAGGTGCAGCAATCGGCCAAACTCGAGCAGTTGCTCGACATGCTGCCCGAGATGGTGGCCGAGGGCCGCAAGATTTTGCTGTTCTCGCAGTTCACCCAAATGCTCAGCCTGATCGAACAAGAGCTGCCGCGGCTGGGCATCCCTTGGGTCAAGCTCACAGGCCAAAGCAAAAACCGCGACGCGATCATTGACCGGTTCACCAGCGGCGAGGTGCCGCTGTTCCTGATCAGCCTGAAAGCGGGGGGCGTGGGCTTGAACCTGCCGCAGGCCGACACGGTCATCCATTACGACCCTTGGTGGAACCCTGCCGTGGAAAACCAAGCCACCGACCGGGCCCACCGCATTGGCCAAACGCAAAGCGTGTGGGTGCTCAAACTGGTAGCACAAGGCACGATTGAAGAGCGCATGCTGGCCCTTCAAGAGCGCAAAGCCCAGTTGGCACAAGACATGTATTCGGGCGCAGTTCAACGCAAAGAACCGCTGTTCGGGGAGTCGGACTTGAACGAATTGTTCAAGCCCTTGGGTTGAGCACATCGGCATGCGCGTGTTGCGTCAACTCCTCTGTGCTTTGACGTTGAGTTCGCTCCTGGCCTGCAGCCCCGAAACGACCGAAGGCTTGCCGGCACTCCAAGCTTCGTCAACGGTAAGCGCAGAACCTGTAGCGGGAGCTTGGGCGCTGGCCGATGCCTTCAGCCCAGACGTTCAAGAGGCTGCCCGCTTTGCAGTTCAGACCTATGCGGTGCAGAACAAGGCACGGGTGCTTTACAAAGATGTGACCCAAGCTCGGCAGCAAGTCGTGTCAGGCTTGAACTTTGAATTGCACATTCAAGTGACGCTGGACGGAGCGAGTCGCAAAGTGAGCGCCAAGATCTGGCGTCAGCCCGATGGGGCTTATCGCCTGCAGGCTTGGGCGTGGCTGGACTGATGCACATTAAAAACCCTGTCGGTGCAGGGCACGGCCGCCGTGTATTGGGTGTGTGCAGTTGACCGCACGCGTAAGGGGCTAAACCTGGCGCAAGCCCCCTGGAGATTTGAGCAGCAGGTCCTCAAATGACTTGTGCAAAAGGCAGGGCAATGCGAGCGCAAGCCCCTTGTGCGGTGTTTTGCAGCGACAAGCGCCCATCAAATTGCGCGAGGATGGTTTTGGATATCGACAAGCCCATGCCCAGCCCCGAGATTTTGGTGGTGTAGAAAGGGTCTCCCGCTTGCTCGGCAGCTTCCTCTGACAAGCCTGGCCCGGTGTCATGGACCTCGATCAAAATCTCACGATTTTCCCGCCGGATGTCCAAGTGAATGCTTCGGGTCTGAACCTTTGCGACCGATTCCATGGCGTTGCGCACCACATTGAACAAGACTTGAGACAGTTGCACGGCATCGCCAAGCACCCAGATCGGTGTGTTGGGCAGGATGGGTTTGACGATTTCCGTGTTGCCACGCCGGGCTTCGGGTTCGACAAGGGCGCAGACCTCTTCGATCACCCCACGCAAGTCCACCAGTTCTTTTTTCAATGACTCAGGCTGAATGAAATGGCGGATCCGGCGAATGATGTCGCCCGCCCGCACACTGTTGTAGACGATGTCGTCCAGCACCCGCTGATTCACCTGTGCGTCAAATTGCCCCGATTTTTGCTGATGTTGCAGCAATTCGGCGTAGTTGAGGATGGCGGCCAAAGGCTGGTTCAATTCATGCGCAAAGGAGGCGGACATCACGCCCAGGCTGTGCTGGCGGTCCTGTTGCGCCAGCAGGTTTCCCAAGCGACGTCTTTCTTCTTCGCGGGCCAATGCGGTCATTACTTTCAGGCTTTCTACGGCTTGCTCTTGGACGCGTATGCCGAAGTAGGCGAAGTAGCGCAACATGCCCAACGAAAAAATACAGGTCCAGATGCCATAGGTCCAAGCCTCTTGGCCAAAGGTGTTCAAGCCCCAGCCAGTCAGGGGTCGCTTCAGAAAACGGAAAGTAAAGCACGCTAAGCCGATTGCAGGGGCCGTAGCGGCCTGAACTTGCCCGAGCCGATCTTGGCGCTGCTGCGCCAGAGGTAATCGCCGGTCAGGTTGATGTGCTCCCAGCCGAGCGGCGACAGATACTGCAACAGCCCGTCATCGACGGCATGGCTGTTGCTGCGCAATCCGTGTGCTGCCCGTTCCAGATAGACCGTGTTCCACAGCACGATGGCCGCCGTCACCAAGTTGAGGCCGCTGGCCCGGTAGCGCTGCTGCTCGAAACTGCGGTCACGGATTTCGCCCAGGCGGTTGAAGAACACGGCACGGGCCAGCGCGTTGCGCGCCTCGCCCTTGTTCAGCCCGGCATGCACGCGGCGGCGCAGCTCGACGCTTTGCAGCCAGTCCAGGATGAACAGCGTGCGCTCGATGCGGCCCAGCTCGCGCAGCGCGACGGCCAGGCCGTTCTGGCGTGGGTAGCTGCCGAGTTTCCTGAGCATCAGCGAGGCCGTCACCGTGCCCTGCTTGATTGAGGTGGCCAGCCACAGGATTTCATCCCAGTGGGCGCTGACGTGCTTGATGTTGAGCGTGCCGCCGATCATGGGTTTGAGCGCCTCATAGGCGGTGTCACCCTTCGGGATGTAGAGCTTGGTGTCGCCCAGGTCGCGGATGCGCGGCGCGAAGCGGAAGCCCAAGAGGTGCATCAGCGAGAAGACGTGATCGGTGAAGCCCGCCGTGTCGGTGTAGTGCTCCTCGATCCGCAAGTCGGACTCGTGGTACAGCAGGCCGTCGAGCACATAGGTCGAGTCGCGCACGCCGACATTGACCACTTTGGTGTGGAATGGCGCGTACTGGTCGGAAATGTGGGTGTAGAACGTCCGTCCTGGGCTGCTGCCGTACTTCGGGTTGATGTGCCCCGTGCTCTCGGCCTTGCTGCCGGTTCGGAAATTCTGGCCGTCCGACGATGACGTGGTGCCGTCGCCCCAATGCCCGGCGAAAGGATGCTGGAACTGGGCGTTGACCAGTTCGGCCAGCGCCGCCCCGTAGGTTTCGTCGCGGGTATGCCAGGCTTGCAGCCAGGCGAGCTTGGCGTAGGTCGTGCCAGGGCACGACTCGGCCATTTTGGTCAGGCCTAGGTTGATCGCGTCGGCCAGGATCGTGGTCAGCAACAGGTTCTTGTCCTTGGCTATGTCGCCCGATTTCAGGTGCGTAAAGTGCCGGGTGAAGCCCGTCCACTCATCGACTTCGAGCAGCAGTTCGGTGATCTTGACGTGCGGCAGGATCATCGCCGTCTGATCGATCAATGCCTGCGCGGTGTCGGGCACCGCAGCATCCAGCGGCGTGATCTTCAAGCCCGAATCGGTGATGATGGCGTCCGGTAGTTCGTTGGCCGCCGCCATGCGATTGACCGTGGCAAGTTGCGCTTCCAGCAACTCCAAGCGCTCGCTCAGGTACTGGTCGCAATCGGTGGCCACGGCCAGCGGCAATGCGCTGGACTGCTTGAGGCTGGCGAACTTCTCAGGCGGCACCAGGTAGTCCTCGAAGTCCTTGAATTGGCGCGAACCCTGTACCCAGATATCGCCCGAGCGCAGCGAGTTCTTGAGTTCCGACAGTGCGCACAGTTCGTAGTAGCGTCGGTCTATACCGGCATCGGTCATCACCAGTTTCTGCCAGCGCGGCTTGATGAAGCCGGTCGGCGCATCGGCGGGCACCTTGCGGGCGTTGTCACTGTTCATGCCACGCAGCACCTCGATGGCGTCAAGCACGCCCTTGGCGGCGGGCGCGGCCCGCAGCTTGAGCACGACGAGGAATTCCGGCGCGTAGCGGCGCAGCGTCGCGTAGCTCTCGCCGATGCGGTGCAGAAAATCGAAGTCCTCGGGCTGCGCGAGCTTCTGCGCCTCGGTGACGCTTTCGGCGAAGGCATCCCAGGACATAACGGCTTCGATGGAGGCGAACGGATCGCGGCCCGATTGCTTGGCCTCAATCAGTGCCTGGCCGATGCGACCGAACAGCCGCACCTTGGCGTTGATCGCCTTGCCGGATGCCTGGAACTGCTGCTGATGCTTGTTCTTGGCGGCGTTGAACAGCTTACCCAGGATGCGGTCGTGCAGGTCGATGATTTCATCCGTAACGGTGGCCATGCCCTCGATGGCGAGCGCCACCAGGGTCGCGTAGCGCCGCTGCGCCTCGAACTTTGCCAGGTCGGCGGGCGTCATCTGACCGCCCTCACGGGCGGTCTTCAGCAGCCGGTTCTGGTGAACTAGGCGTTCGATGCCGGAAGGCAGGTCGAGCGCCTGCCACGCCTTGAGGCGTTCGATGTGTTCCAGCATGTGGCGCGAATTCGGCTTGGCCGGCGACTGGCGCAGCCAGGCCAGCCAAGTCGTCTTGCCGTTGTCGCGGCGCTTGAGCAGGTCATCAAGGCGACGACGGTGTGCGTCCGTCAGCGGTTCGGCCAAGGCGTCGTAGATGCGCCGGTTGGCGCGGGTGATCGCTTCGGCGCTCGCCCGCTCGACGGCGTTGAGGGCAGGCAGGATGATCGACTGCCGCCGCAGGTGCTCGATCAAGGCGCTTGCCAGCACAATGCCCTTGTCGGTTTGCATGGCCAGCTCGGTCAACGTGTGGACGGCCTGCCGGTAGTGGCTCATGGTGAATGGCTGGAAGCCGAACACCGTTTGCAGCTCGACCAGGTGCTCGCGCCGGGTCTGCTCCCGCTGCCCGTATTCGTCCCAGGTTTAGACGTTGGCCTTCAGCTGATTGGCGACCAGCTTCAACAAGGGTGGGAACGGCGGCTCATCGACGCCAAGGGTGATACCGGGAAAGCGCAGGTAGCAGAGCTGAACGGCGAAGCCCAGCCGGTTGGCAGGGCCGCGCCGCTGCCGAATGATGGACAGGTCGGTGTCGCTGAACGCGTAGTGACGGATCAACTCATCCTTGGTGTCCGGCAACGCCAGCAGGCTGTCACGTTCCGCTGAAGACAGGATTGAACGGCGTGGCATCGCTGGCTTTCTCTCGGGCTAAGTAGGGGGTGCAGAGTCGCCCGGAAGCCGTCTTGAGGACATCTTCGCATTTCCAAAAAACCACCAGATACCTCACCGTGATCCCTTACGCACCATGTTGGTTAACTGCCCAAACATCAAGCCCGGTGCCACGCGACTCATGGTGTACAGGATATTAGCCAAGCCAGGACGGATTTCAGTGCGCCCACCCTCGATACCTGCAATGGCGT
>Ga0247843_1001100_pt1 | contig 58335 bp, 53 predicted proteins | sample LaCruzMarch2017__FD_192420 | JGI IMG/M metagenome (GOLD analysis project Ga0247843, IMG submission 192420) | Freshwater microbial communities from meromictic Lake La Cruz, Castile-La Mancha, Spain - LaCruzMarch2017_8m | ecosystem: Environmental > Aquatic > Freshwater > Lake | place: Spain...
GCTGTTTATCGGTGCTGGCTATGGACCGATCACACCGGCAAGCTCACATTTGTTGATTAAATCAACACCCCCTGAAAAATTATCTTTCGTCTTTTCTATCAAACAGACAGGCGTGCCTCTCGGTGGCATGATTGCGGGCGCGACGGTGCCTTCACTGAATATTTTGATTGGATGGCAGTGGGCGTTTATCTGCGCAGGCATTGCCTGCATCATTTGCGCCTGGGCGGTTCAGCCTTTGCGCGAGGGCTTGGATGATGATCGGGATCCCACGGTCAGGCCTTCTTTGGCGACAAGCTTTGTTTTGCCCCTTACCTTGATCTTTAGCCACCGCACCCTGCGTAAGCTGTCTTATATGTCATTTATGTTTTCGATCGCGCAAATGGCCCTCATGGGTTATTTGGTGACATTTTTGTATGAGGATTTGGGGTGGAGTCTTGTGGCAGCGGGCGGTGCGTTAACCGTCGCCCAAGCCGCTGGGGTCTCTGGTCGGATGTTGTGGGGGTATGTGTCCGATCGCTGGTTGGGCGCGACCATGATGCTGATCGTGGTCGCGGTGCTCTTAGTGATTGGGGCGCTGGGAACCGCCCTGCTCGGGCCTGAATCTTCGCCGTGGTTCTTATTTCCCGTCTTGGTCATTTTTGGCTCTTCGGCGATTGGTTGGAACGGGGTGTTTTTGGCGGAAATTGCCCGACAGGCTCCCAAGGGGCAGGCGGGTATAGCAACCGGCGGCACGCTTTGTATTACGTTTTTGGGTGTCATGGTTGGTCCTCCCTTGTTCGGTGTGTTGGCGAGCGTTCTGAGCAGTTATGGTTTAAGTTATGGCGTGATGTCGGTACTTGGCATTTTGATCTTGTTGTTGCTGATACCGCTCTACCGTCATCCTACAGCGAGCTCAACCTGATTCCTCGAGTTGATTTGGAAACCTCTTCTGAGCCGACGGCATTGTCAGAACAGCGACAATGGTTGGTGGGTTGCGGCATTTTTTTATGTGCCCTGACATGCTTTTCTCTTTTGGACGCCCTAGCTAAAGACCTGGTGCATCGCTACTCAGCGCCGCTTGTCAATATGGCACGCTACACCGTGATTGTCGTGCTTGCTTTTGCAGTGATGCGCGCTAAAGGCGTGTCTATTCATGCGCGCAAAGACGCGCGTGTTTTATTGGTGTTGCGTGGCGCGATGCTTGGCATCGTCGGTATCTGTTTCATCCCCGCACTTCATTACTTACCTCTCGCCGAAGGTACTGCGATCTATTTTGTCGCACCTTTGATTGTTATTATTCTTGCGCCGATCGTATTGGGCGAACGGGTGGGTTGGAAACAATATGCCGTCGTCCTTGTGGGCATGGCGGGGATGTTGCTCATCGTCAATCCTGGTGGCGATCTCTCCTTGATTGGTAGCGCGCTGATGTTTACCTCTGCCTGTGCTTATGCAGTGGTTCAGCTGCTGACGCGCAAGCTTGCCAATCGCGTTGAGAGCGAACAGATGTTCGTCTATGCAGCCAGTACGTGTTGGCTGATGGGGCTAGCGGTGATGATGGTGTTTTGGCCGCAGGTCTGGCCAACGGGCCGTGATTTGCTTGAGATGCTCGTGATGGGAGCATGCGGTGGTACCGGCCAGTATTTATTGATTCTCGCTTTTAAGCGGGTGCCTGCATCGACGCTGGCCCCACTCAATTATTTTCAGCTAGCGCTTGCCGTCCTCTGGGGCGAACTCCTTTTTGGACAAATGCCTAATCTACAATCTTTTGCGGGTATCGCACTGATTGTCGCTGCAGGCTTGGCGTTGACCTTACCCTTGTTGATTTCATCCTTGAAAGCCAGATCACTTCGGCGCGAACGTTAATTCAGGAGATTTGATGAAGAGCTTTTTCCACCCCAAGCAAAAATTGCATCATCCACAAACCTATCTCTCGCGGGGCAAGATGCGCGTGCCTCAGGAGATCCCGGAGCGTGCCGAACAGATTTTGAAGGGACTTGCGGCGCTCAGTCTTCCCGTGACCGAGCCAAACGATTACGGCATGGAGCCTTTGTTGCGCGTCCACGATGCGGCTTACCTGTCTTTTTTACAAACTGCGCACGCTGAATGGAAACAAGTTGGACCAGACTGGGGCGATGAGGTGATTTCTAACGTCTTCGTGCGCGAACCCAATGCCTTGCGTGGCATTTTGGCCAAAGCGGGCAAGTACTTGGCGGATGGGAGTTGTCCGGTTGGCGAGCACACGTGGACGACGGTTTACTGGGGTGCCCAGTCCGCGATCGCAGGCGCTAAAGCTCTCTTGTCGGGTGATGACAAGGCGTATGCTTTATGCCGTCCACCAGGGCATCACACCCGCAAAGACGCAGCAGGAGGATTTTGTTACCTCAATAATGCCGCGATTGCGGCTGAGCTGTTACGTGAAAAATACCAACGCGTGATGATCCTGGATACTGATGTGCACCACGGTCAGGGTGTACAGGAGATTTTCTATGAACGTGACGATGTCATGTACGTATCCGTGCATGGCGACCCGACGAATTTTTACCCTGCGACAGCAGGCTTTGAAGACGAGACAGGTGCAGGAACAGGTTCGGGCTTTAACCTAAATCTGCCGATGCCGCATGGCTCAAGTGAAGAGGTCTTTTTTGAGCATGTGCGCCAAGCACTTAAGGCGAGCGAAGCATTCAAGCCAGATGCGATGGTGCTGTGTTTAGGCTTTGATGTTTACAAGGATGATCCGCAGACCAAGGTAGCAGTGACCACTGAGGGCTTTAATCGTCTAGGCAAGCAGGTGGCTGCACTGGGTTTACCCACGCTGGTGGTGCAAGAGGGTGGCTACCACCTTGAAACACTCGCCACCAACACCGTGAGTTTTTTTAATGGTTTTCTGTCGCGAAAAAACTAAGATGGAGGGTCAATCCGGCAGGCAGCTTTCACCGCGAATCAGGTCGGCAAAGGTTTCGCGTTGGCGGACGACATAAACATGCTCGCCATCCACCATGACTTCGGCGGGACGCGGTCGGCTGTTGTAGTTGCCTGCCATCACAAAGCCATAGGCGCCCGCTGATTCAATCGCCAACACATCACCTTGCTCGAGGGCGAGTTGGCGTGCACGGGCGAGCCAGTCGGCACTTTCGCAGACAGGGCCCACCACGTCATAGAGTGTTTGACCGCTTGTACGAGGCTTGAGCGGTAAAACACCGTGCCAGGCCTCGTACAGCGCGGGACGCATCAGGTCATTCATCGCCGCATCCACAATCGCAAAATTACGTGCTTCGGTATGCTTGAGGTATTGCACGGAGGTCAAGAGCACGCCCGCGTTTCCGACCAGCGAGCGACCAGGCTCGAGCACGAGTTCAAGGTGATCAAAACCACGCGCCCGGAGCTCCGCGAATACCTTGTCGAGCAGGACGTTGGGCGCGAGCGGTGTCTCATCGTCGTAGCGAATACCCAGACCACCACCAAGGTCCAAATGCTTGAGAGTAATGCCTTGGGTGACCAGTTGCTCAATCAGCGTGAGGAGTTTGTCGAGTGCGTCCAGATAAGGGCTGACTTCGGTGATTTGTGAGCCGATGTGACAATCCACCCCGACCACCTGAATGCCTGGCAGGGTCATGGCAAGCTGATAGGCTGCGGGCGCTTCTTCGATCGCGATACCGAACTTGTTTTCCTTGAGACCGGTCGAAATATAGGGGTGTGTCTGCGCATCGACATCAGGATTGACGCGCAGCGACACAGCAGCCACCATGCTAAGTCTGGTCGCGACCTCTGAGAGGCGCTTGAGCTCAGGCACAGACTCGACGTTAAAACACTTTACACCTGCCTCAAGGGCAGCTTGCATTTCCCAGTCCTGCTTGCCCACGCCAGAAAACACGACTTTAGCGGGATTGGCGCCGGCGGCTAACACACGTGCAAGCTCACCGCCCGAAACGATATCAAAACCACTGCCCAAACGGGCAAATTCTTTGAGTACGGCCAGGTTTGAGTTGGCCTTCATGCCATAACAGACCAGGACGCGGTGGGTACCGATCGCTTCTTGGTAAGAGGCCCACGCCTTCGCCAAGGCTGCGCATGAATACACATACAAAGGTGTTCCGAGCTGCTTGGCAAGGGTGGAGAGCGCGACACCTTCGGCGAATAGCTCACCGTTGCGGTAGTGAAAATGTGGCGATCCTGCGGGTGTGGTAGAGGTTGTCATAGGGTTTGAAGCAGTCATGTTCGGGCTGTGGGTATTGGGTGGTTTGCGAGCAAGCTCAAGCACAATAACAAATCAACGGAGGATGCTGTTTTAGGCGGTGGCAAGTTGAGTGGTCCTTTGAAGCCACAGCCAGCTAGCCAGCTTGTCAGGGCGAGCATCGCTACAATGCGAGCAAAACGGCGACGATGGATTTTGCGGGTCACTGCATACTCCCTCAACATTTAGGATAAGGATGATGAACGATACTGAATTTTATACACGGGCAACCGCCATTCTAGATGCAATAGAGGCCCAGGCCGACCATTGGTTTGAACAATTGGACCTTGATGTCGAAACCAAGCGCAACGGCAATGTACTCAACCTTATTTTTGAAAGCGGACATCAAGTGGTGATTAATAGCCAAGCGCCGCTCCACGAGATGTGGTTGGCCGCGCGCTCGGGAGGTTTTCACTACAAGTACGACGGACAACATTGGAAGGACACGCGAGGCGGCAGCGACCTACATGACCTTCTTTCTAAAATCTGCTCTGACGAGACTGGGCAAACGCTCACCGTCAAACTATGACGGTATTGTGCAGTTTTAGTTGCTGATAGGCTCACGACGGTTGTTTCTGCTACCCTCGTTGCCGCCAAGACTATTTAGCAAGTCGCCAAGCGAGTCTTGTTTTGGATCGCCCAAGCTCTTTACCGCCTCTTTGGGTGGAAATTCCTTGAAATACATATTGCCCCCCTCGATGATCAGCCCTTCGGGTGGGGGGCCACGTTTTTGCTCTGGGAACTCTTTGAGCGCATTTGTCATATAGCCTAACCAGACCGGTAAAGATGCGCCGCCACCGGTTTCTCGCGAGCCAAGCGATTTGGGCTGATCGAAACCGAGCCACGCCACCCCGACAAGTTGAGGGGTATAGCCTGCAAACCAAGCATCAACAGAGTCGTTGGTCGTGCCGGTCTTGCCGGCAAGATCGGTGCGTTTGAGTACCTGTCTGGAGCGGGCTGCAGTGCCAGAAGTTGCCACACCACGCAACATATCATCCATCACATAGGCGGTGCGAGCATCAATCGCGCGTGCAGCGGAATCACCCGCAATAATGGGTTTGGCGCGCATGAGCACTTGACCATTCGCATCGGTGACATGATCGATCAGATATGGCGTGACACGAAAGCCGCCATTGGCAAACACCGAAAAGCCTGCAGCCAGTTGCATGGGTGTGACGGCGCCTGAGCCAAGAGCCATGGGTAAGAATGCGGGATGCTTGCCCTTGTCAAAGCCAAAGCGGGCAATAAAGTCTTGTGCATATTTAGGGCCAATCGACTGAAGAATACGAATCGAGACCATATTTTTTGAGCGGGCAATCGCCTCGCGCATGGACATCATTTCGCTGTACTCATCACCATAATTTTTAGGTGCCCAGGCTTTGCCCGAGCCGGTTTGCTCCGCACTCAGCTCAAAGGGCTGATCGGAAATCATCGTACCTGGGGTCAGGCCGCGCTCAAGAGAGGCCGCATAGATAAACGGCTTGAACGCGGAGCCAGGCTGGCGCCAGGCTTGCGTGACCCGGTTGAAATTGCCATGAAAAAAGTCAAAGCCACCAACCATGGCGCGCAGCGAACCGTCTTGGGGAATCATAGACACAAAGGCCGCCTGCACCGTGGGCATATTCAAAATTTCCCAATAGGCCGGTGTTTTGTGCAGGTATACCACCGAGCCGCGTTGTATACGCAGGGCAGCGGGAGCCTTTGGGTTGAGTGCACGCGCGATAATGGCTAACGCTTTTTTATCGTTGATCACTACGATATCAGTCGAGCTGCGGGCAACCCGAACTTCGTTAGGTTTGACCGAGAGCACCACGCCCGTCAGCATGTCAGTGCGGTCTGGGTGCTTGTCGAAGACGCCATCTAGAAACTCATCGAATTTGGCGGAGTCGGCTTCAAGCCCGGCAGGTATCGTCAACTGAGCTTCAGGACCAGGATAGGCCGCGCGACGGGTGTAGTCCAGCACACCTTCACGCAGAGAGTCATAGGCCCATTTTTGATCCTTGGAATGAATGGTGGTGTAAACATTCAGTCCGCGCGTGTAGACGTTGTCTGGGTAGATACTGATCATCAGCTGTCGGGCAAGCTCGGCTGCGTACTCACCGTGCACAGCATAGCCACCCGCAGGGGTGCCTTGAGAGGGCTTGATGATGACGGGTTGAGCCAGTGCCGCTTTGTATTCGGCGTCGGTCAGATAGCCTAACGAATGCATACGTCCGAGCACATAGCGCTGACGCAAGACGGCGCGAGGCTTGTTGGCAATCGGGTTAAAGCGAGAAGGCGCTTTGGGGATGCCAGCTAAGAGAGCAGCATCAGCCGGAGTAATTTCCGATAGTTCTTTGCCTAAATAAGCACGCGAGGCTGCCGCAAAGCCGTAAGCCCTATGACCCAGATAAATCTGGTTAAGGTAGAGCTCGAGAATTTGGTCTTTTGAGAGACTGGCCTCGATTTTGAAGGTGAGCAACAGCTCATAAAACTTGCGTGACCAGGTTTTTTCAGAGGAAAGATAAAAATTTCGTGCAACTTGCATCGTGATCGTGCTGGCGCCCTGACTTTTTTGCATCGAAATCACGTTGGTCAGACCTGCGCGCACGACGCCAATCCAGTCAATCCCGCCATGTTGATAAAAGCGATCATCCTCGGCCGACAGGACGGCCGATTTCATCACATCTGGAATCTCGTCAAAGCGGAGAACATTACGACGCTCCTCTCCAAACTCACCGATCAATACTTTATCTGAGGTAAAGACGCGCAGAGGCACACGCGGCCGATAATCGGTCATCGCGTTGAGGTCTGGCAGGTTGGGCCATGCCAGCGCAAGCGCCATCCCAAGCAGCAGGGCGCCACACAGCGCTAGACCCGCTGAGAGAATCGAAAGTTTCAGTAAAAACCGGACCATAAACGAGCCTTTGGGCTTGTCCGGGGTCTGATCGTCGTCATCGTGGGGGTGGTTATATTTGCTCATTGCCGATCATTTTAAAGGTTTTGCGAGGGTTTGCCCCGATCAGTTTGAGACTCTGGGCGGTCAATGGGATAATGGAGTCATGAATAATGAAGCGCTTGCGCCTGAGCCTACCCCCTCCGGCGACACAAATCCCTCTGTTGATGTCCAGGATCTGCCCCAAAGTGCAGGTCCGTTGACGCATGACAGCCCGATTTTTCTGGTCGGAATGATGGGCGCCGGCAAGACGACCATCGGTCGGGCCTTGGCTAGGGCGTTGGTTAGAGAGTTTATCGATCTCGATCATGAGCTTGAGGCACGTTGCGGTGTTCGGATTCCTGTGATCTTTGAGATCGAAGGCGAGCAAGGGTTCCGTAAACGTGAGTGCCAAGTGCTCGATGACTGCACGGTCCAGCCAAATTTGGTGATGGCGACTGGGGGTGGTGCTGTGTTGGCCGAGGAAAACCGTCGGGCGCTACAGAGCCGAGGCATCGTGATTTATTTGCGCGCGAGCGTTGAGGAGTTGTATCGCCGCACGAGCAGAGACCGTAATCGCCCCCTGCTTGCGACCCCGGATCCAAAGGCGACCTTAAGGGCGCTGCTCGAAACACGGGAGCCCTTGTACGCGGCTGTGGCTGATATCGTGGTCGATACTGGCACGACCTCTGTCAACCACCTCGTCGCTCAGATCGTCGAGAGACTCAGTCAGGTCGATAAGGCGATTGACCGCACTGCCCAAAGCCGGCCCGGTAACTCTTCGGCGAGCATGCGCGCCGATTTTGCCGCTAGCCATACAGAAGAGAACAAGCCATGCACTCCGTAGAAACGGTTCAGGTCGCGACCCCGGGTGGTCACTATCCTATCAACATTGCTCCTGGACGCTTAGCGAAGCTCGCGGCTGCGATCCCTGCTGACGCGACGTCCATTGCTCTCGTGACAAATCCTCTCATTCATACTTTGCTAGGTGATGAGGTGATGCAGGTGCTCGGGCAAACAGGCAAGCGGATCGTGCCGGTTATTTTGCCGGATGGTGAGGCGCATAAAACGTGGGAAACACTCAATCAGATCTTTGACGCCATGTTAGGCGCACAATTGGATCGGCGCACCGTGATCGTCGCGCTCGGAGGCGGCGTGATTGGCGATATGGCGGGATTTGCCGCAGCTGTTTACATGCGAGGCGTGCGCTTTGTGCAGGTCCCCACGACGTTATTGTCCCAGGTAGATTCCTCGGTGGGTGGCAAGACTGCAGTCAACCATCCGCATGGGAAAAATATGATCGGCGCGTTTTATCAACCGATCGCCGTTGAGATCGATACTGACGTCCTCAACACATTGCCCGACCGCGAAATGTCGGCGGGTCTGGCCGAGGTGATCAAGTATGGACTGATTTTGGACGCACCCTTTTTTGACTGGTGTGAGAAAAATGCGGTCGGTTTGCGTGAACGGGACCCAGATTTATTAGCGACGGCGATCCGTCGCTCGTGCGAGTTTAAGGCCTGGGTCGTGTCGCAAGATGAGCGTGAAAGCGGCCTGCGGGAGATTTTGAATCTCGGTCATACCTTTGGCCACGCTATCGAGGCGGGTTCTGGCTATGGCGCGCTGCTCCACGGCGAAGCGGTCGGTACGGGCCTAATTATGGCGGCAGACTTGTCCGCGGAGTTACTGGGTTTTCCAAACGCTGATGTTGACCGCGTACGCAACTTGGTCGCGGCGATTGGCTGCCCAACGATGGGTCCCCGTCTGGGTGGTGTCGCGCAGTGGATGTCGCTGATGCGGGGTGATAAAAAAACCCGTGCAGGTGAAATCACGTTTGTGTTGATGCCTAAAATAGGCGAGGCCGTCCGTCGTGGTGCACCGGCCGAGCTGGTCGAGCGTGTGATTTTGCGCAATACCATTTGAACGGAGGCGCGTAATGTCCGAACTCGCTGTTTACGCTTCGCGGTCCGAGACCAGTCGTGGGCGTCGGCACGCAGAGCCCGCGCCCACCAATCGAAGCGAGTTTCAACGAGATCGTGACCGGATTATCCACGCCGGTGCCTTTAGGCGCCTTGAGTACAAAACGCAGGTCTTCATTAATCACGAAGGCGATTTATTTCGCACACGGCTCACACACTCACTAGAGGTCGCGCAGATTGCCCGAGTACTTGCGCGCAGTTTGCGTTTAAACGAAGACCTTACCGAAGCCATCGCACTCGCGCATGATTTGGGGCATACGCCTTTTGGTCATGCGGGTCAGGACGAACTCAATGCGTGCATGCGCGAATTTTCGCCAGAGGCAGGAGGTTTTGAACACAACCTTCAAAGCTTGCGTGTGATCGATGAGCTTGAAGAGCGCTATGCTGCGTTCAATGGTTTAAATCTTTGCTTTGAAACGCGCGAAGGCGTGCTCAAGCATTGTTCTCTGACACACGCGCGATTGCTGGGGGATGTGGGCCAGCGTTTTATTGATCGCACACAACCTTCGCTTGAAGCGCAGCTCGCGAATCTGGCCGATGAAATCGCCTACAACAATCACGACATTGATGATGGTTTGCGCTCTGGTTTGTTGACGATCGAGCAGCTAAAGACGGTGCCTATTTTCACGTGCCATTACGCAGCGATGATGCAGAAATGGCCCGCGCTGAATGAGCGTCGCGCCGTAGCCGAAACGATCCGCAGCATGATCAATACCTTGATTACCGATGTGACTCAGACGACGCAGGCCAAACTTGCCGCGGCGGCGCCTGCGGATGCCGATGCGGCCCGACGTTGCGGCCCGTTGGTCGCATTTTCCCCTACCCTGCGCGCAGAGGCTGACGCATTAAAAAAGTTTTTATTTGAAAATCTTTATCGTCACTACAAGGTGATGAGGATGACCAATAAGGCACGACGCATTGTTCGAGAGCTTTTTGACGCCTTCGTACATGAGCCACGTTTGTTGCCGCCCGATTATCGACATGAGAATGCTGCCGCACAGGCGCGCGCGATTGCCGACTACATTGCAGGAATGACGGATCGTTATGCGATTCGCGAGCACCACCGGTTATTTCGGATGGGCAATCAGTTTGACTAGTATCTGGGAGAACGTAATGACAACCACCCGCAAATTTGTGTTGGCACTGAGTATTGCAAGCATGGTCGTGTTGAGTGCTTGCACACAACAGGCGGCCGCACCGATTCGAACGGTTGATCGCGATGCCGCACCTACCACGCCAGTCGCGATTCCAGTCGCTCCTCCAACCACAAACTTTGATGCGGGTGCTACCGGTTCTACCGGTGCCACGCCCCAGGCGGCTCAACCCGTAACGCAGTCGCAAGCGCCTTCATGGACGACTTCGACAGCACAGGCACCCACCACAGCGAGTGCCGTGATGGTAGGCGGTCAGGCACAAGAGGGTGAGCATCAGTTAGCCCTCGTTCAAGTGTGTCAGGCCAATGCGATGGGCGTACGTAACCAATGCGCGATGGGTTTTGCAGATACCCTAACAGGCCGTGAGGTGACCAGCCAGGTGCAGTCCTACTTCTTGTCGACCAGCGCGAGCCTCGCGCCTAAAGTGTCTTTTGACAACTACTGTTCCCCTGGCTGGCTCGCGACGGTTATTTCATCACAAGGCACGGTCCAGGGTGGTGGCGTCTTGCAAACTCTAGCCGCTGTGTGCGGGCATCCCTCGCCGGGTCAGGCGCTGACGGCCTTGTTTAATGCCTGCGATGCCCAGACGCAAGGCGGTTGCCGTCAGTCCACTTCGCTCAATGTTGCCTGGGGTTACTGGGATGGCAAGCTTATGCCTGGAAGCGAAGCGGATATTGGACGCCCTTATTCTGCGGAGCGTTTTGCCGACGCGCATATGTGCGAATCGACACTACCACTCATAGAGTCCGGCCGCAGTCCCGTTGCGTTTGCTCGGCTTACCTTAAGCCGTTTTATCTCGCGACAAAACCTTGCCGAGGTAGTGTCCGGTGTGACTCGCTTTACTTGCAGCGATCGCTTCGGGCGTGCCTTGCGCCACAATATGTCCACCACCATTGCCACCCTCAGGGCCCATATCTACCACCCAGTCGGCAGTTTTGATCACATCAAGATTATGTTCGATCACCACGACGGTGTTGCCTGCCTCGACCAGTTGATTCAGTACGCGTAAGAGTAAGGCGATATCGTGAAAATGCAGACCCGTAGTGGGCTCGTCCAAGATGTAAAGTGTTTGACCGGTGCTGCGTTTAGAGAGTTCAAGAGAGAGCTTGACGCGTTGCGCCTCGCCCCCTGAAAGCGTGGTGGCACTTTGTCCCAGACGCAGATAGGAAAGACCCACATCCATCAAGGTTTGTAATTTGCGCGCCACGGCAGGGACGGCTTCGAAATACGCGAGTGCTTGTTCGACGGTGAGTTCGAGAACTTCGTGGATATTGCGGCCACGATAGCGGATTTCAAGTGTTTCACGGTTGTAGCGTTTGCCCATACAGACATCGCAGGGGACGTACATGTCCGGCAGGAAATGCATTTCAACCTTGACGACGCCATCGCCCTGACAAGCTTCACAACGACCGCCCTTGACGTTAAAACTAAAGCGTCCAGGATCGTAACCGCGGGTGCGGGACTCGGGCACGCCGGCAAACAACTCTCGAATCGGGGTGAACATGCCTGTATAGGTCGCGGGGTTGCTGCGTGGCGTGCGACCGATCGGACTTTGGTCGACGCTAATGATCTTGTCGAAATGCTCCAGCCCCGTTAAGCCGGTATAGGGTGCGGGCTCGGATTGTGCATGATGCAAGGCGCGTGACATCACAATGGCGAGCGTGTCATTGATCAGGGTGGATTTGCCAGAGCCAGAAACGCCCGAGATACAGACAAATTTGCCCGCTGGAATCCGCAGATCGACCGATTTGAGATTGTTACCCGTACAGCCCGCCAGTTCGAGCCACTTTTGTTCTGGGTCGAGCGGGCGTCGTTTGGGCACCGCTATCTTTTGCACGCCGCTCATGTATTGGCCTGTGAGCGAGTCAGGATTTTGCTCGATCTGCGCAGGCGTGCCTTGCGCAACGATTTGACCTCCATGCTCACCTGCGCCCGGACCCATATCCACGACCCAGTCGGCTTGGCGGATCATGTCTTCATCGTGTTCGACCACGATGACACTATTGCCCAGGTCGCGCAGATGATGCAGCGTGGCGATCAAGCGGTCATTGTCGCGTTGATGCAGACCAATTGAAGGCTCGTCCAGCACATACATCACACCGGTCAGGCCTGAGCCGATCTGGCTGGCCAAACGAATACGCTGTGCTTCTCCACCGGAGATCGTATCAGCGCTGCGATCCAGGGACAGATAGTTCAAGCCGACGTTATTGAGAAAGCTCAAGCGCGCTTCGATCTCTCGGACAATTCGCTGTGCGATTTCCGCGCGTGCACCGGTCAGCTTGAGGTCTTGAAACCATTTCAGACACGTAGAGAGTGGTTGTGCTTCGACTTCGTAAATCGCAAGCCCTTGCTCTTGCCAGTTCCGACCTTCAGGCGTATCGAGTAGCTGTTTTGGAGGGGCGATGCGCTCATCCCCAATGCGTACATGTCGCGCTTCAGCGCGCAGGCGCGAACCATGACAAACCGGGCAGGTTTGAACGGCGCGATACTTGCCGAGCTCTTCGCGAACGGCGGAGGAGTCGGTTTCTTTCCAGCGACGTTCGAGATTGGGAATTACGCCTTCGAACGCATGGCGCTTAACGGTGCTACGACCGTTTTCATTGAGATAGAAAAAAGGAATCTCTACCGTGCCGGAGCCGTACAAGACGATTTGACGGATCTCCTCGGGCAGACTGTCCCACGTAGCCTCAATGTCGAACTCATAGTGTGTCGAGAGGCTCGATAACATGGAGAACGTAAAGGCATTGCGTTTATCCCACCCTCGGATGGCACCCGAGCCGAGACTGAGCTCGGGAAAGGCCACCACACGTTTAGGATCAAAAAAGCCCACATGACCGAGACCGTCGCAGCTTGGACATGCGCCGACCGGGTTGTTAAAACTAAACAGTCGTGGCTCCAGTTCGGGCAGGCTATGGCTGCAAACTGGACACGCATAGCGACTGGAAAACAGATGTTCCTCGTTGGTGTCCATGTCGAGCGCCACGACGCGGCCCTGCGCCAAGGTCAGTGCGGTTTCAAAACTCTCGGCTAGCCGTTGCTTGCTCTCGGGCTTGATACGCAAGCGGTCGATCACGACATCGATATCGTGCTTTTCGTTTTTGTTGAGCTCGGGCATGCTGTCGAGGTCAACCATTTCTCCATCGACGCGTACGCGCACAAATCCTTGTGCTTGGAGACTCGCGCACTCATCCTCAAAACTGCCTTTGCGTGTGCGTGCGATAGGTGCCAAGATCGCCAGCCTGCGCTCGGCAGGCCAGCTCAGCACGCTATCGACCATTTGGCTCACGCTCTGTGCGGCCAGCGGCAAACCATGTGAGGGACAATAGGGGGTCCCTACACGCGCAAATAAGAGACGCAAGTAGTCATGAATCTCGGTAATGGTGCCAACCGTTGAGCGCGGATTGTGACCTGCAGCTTTTTGTTCGATCGAAATCGCGGGTGACAAACCCTCGATCAGGTCGACATCCGGTTTATCCATCAGCTGCAAAAACTGTCTGGCGTAAGCCGAGAGACTCTCGACATAGCGACGCTGCCCTTCGGCGTACAAGGTATCAAAGGCGAGCGAGGATTTGCCCGAACCGGACAGTCCCGTGACGACCACGAGCTTGTGCCTGGGCAGGTCCAGAGACACGTTTTTAAGATTGTGGGTGCGTGCACCCCGGATTCGGATTTCGTCCATGACACGTTTTTGAAAGCCAACTTGGTACTATACCGTGCTGGCGCAACAATCGCCGCATAGCCCTTCACTCTGATTCAAGTCCTTGATGTCCGAACCGACGCCTTTATCTCTGACCCCGACCGAACGCCGTGCCAGCATGGCCTTAGCCAGCTTGTTTGCCGCGCGGATGCTCGGCTTGTTTCTGCTGTTGCCCGTCTTTGCCGTGGCGGCACAGGGGCTGAAAGGGGGCCATGATCCCTTGTGGATCGGTGTGGCCTTGGGGATGTATGGTTTGACGCAAGCGTTCATGCAAATCCCTTTTGGTCTGGCCTCGGACCGTTGGGGACGTCGTCCGGTGGTGCTGGCCGGGCTGTGCCTGTTTGTCGCCGGTAGTGTGGTTTGTGCCTTGTCGGACGATATTTTCTGGGTCACGATCGGTCGGGCGATTCAGGGTTCCGGCGCCATTTCTGCTGCCGTGACAGCTTGGCTTGCGGATGCGACCCGACCTGAGGTCCGTACCCGTGCCATGGCCATGGTGGGAGGGTCGATTGGTTTGTCCTTTGCCTTGTCCTTGGTGGTCGCGCCCTTGATTGTGGGTTCGACGGGACTGGCGGGTTTGTTCTGGACGATCGCTCTGCTGGGTATAGTTTGTCTCGCGATTGCTCGTTTTGTGGTACCCGTTGTCGCGCCGACTCCCAAGCCTTTAGAGCCCGCCCGACCAATGCAAGTACTTACTCACACAGATTTGTTGAGACTCAATTTCGGAGTGTTTTGCCTTCACCTGATCCAGATTGCGATGTTTGTCGTGATCCCGCCGCTCTTACTCAAACTGGGAAATCTGGACGCCGCAGAGCTTTGGAAGGTGTATTTACCCGTTATTTTTGGCTCCTTTGTCTTCATGGTGCCCGCGATATTCGTCGCAGAAAAGCATCGCGCCCATCGCGCGATGTTGCGGATGGCCGTTGCAGGCTTGGTAGTTGTCTGTGCCTTTTTGCCTTGGGCGAGCCACAATTTTTATTTGTTGGCATTCGGACTCACTGGATTTTTTGTCATTTTCAACGTGCTCGAGGCCCTACAACCTTCGCTCGTTTCACGCGTCGCGCCGCCTGAGCTCAAGGGCTTGGCTCTTGGCCTCTACAACACCTCGCAGGCCGCAGGCTTGTTTTTAGGCGGGATGTTGGGAGGCGCACTCGCCGTTTTGGGCGGCACGAGCAGTGTATTTTGGGCGTCCTGTGGGCTCGCGGCTTTATGGCTTGTGGTGACTTGGGGTTTAAAGCCGCTTGGACCGAAGCACTAAATAGCTCCGCACAGGCGGCTGTGCGGAGTTGATCATAATTTAATCAGCTTTGATGCCAGAAGCCTTGATCACACGATCCCAACGCTCCATGTCCTTGACCAGAAATTGGCGGAACTCGGCGGGTGTGTCACCGACGGGTTGGGCACCCAGGTCTTTCATGCGCTTGATGACTTCTGGGTTGGCCATGGCTTTTTTGATTGAAGCGTTCAGCTTGTCCACAATGGGTTGTGGGGTGCCGGCTGGCGCCAACATGCCGATCCAAGGTGCTGTTTGTTCAAAGCCTGGAAAGCCAGAGGCGTTCATGGTGGGCACGCCTGGGAACTCAGGCATGGGTTGAGAGGAGCCGACTGCTAAAACACGGATCCGCTTGCTTTCAACATGACCTGCGATACCGACCATTGGGTAGAACATGAAGGACACACGGCCTGACATCACCTCGGTCAATGCAGGGGCATTGCCACGAAACGGAACATGGGTCATTTTGACATTTGCCATGGTGCCCATCATTGCCGCTGCGAGGTGAGCCGAGCCACCATTGCCAGCAGAGCCGTAACTGATGGCATCCGGCGCACTTTTAGCCTTGTCGAGCAAGTCTTTGAGATTTTTGTATGGGGAGTCATACGCGGTCACGATGACCAATGGCAAGTTGGCGACTAATGAAACAGGCGCAAAGCTTTTGAGTGGATCGTAATCAGACTTGTCACCCAATAATAGTTTGTTGACGTTGTGCGAAAGCGAAGCGAACAACACGGTATACCCGTCCGGTTTGGCCTTGGCGACTTCGCGCGTGGCGATCAGGGAGTTGGCGCCGGTACGGTTTTCAACCACAACCGACTGGCCTAGATCCGTCGTCATGTGTTGGGCCAAAAGGCGGCCAATCACGTCGGTGGGGCCGCCTGCGGCAAAGCCAATCAGCATTTTGACGGTTTGATTTGGATAAGCGGCGGTCTGTGCCGCGCTTGTCAGAGGCAATGCCGTGGTGAGCGCCAGGCAGGCGCCAAGGATTAATTTTTTCATTTTTCTTCCTGATATGTAATAGTGAGGTGAGCGTAACAGTCCGCTCACCCGTCGCGCTACGCTGCCAAGGGAAAATACCGATCCGCCATGACTTGGCAACGCTTGATAAAGCGGTACTCGTCGGGACCGTAATCGGCAACAGCATTGTGGATCGTGCCCATGTTGTCCCACATCAGCACGTCCCCCGCCGTCCAGCGGTGCTGATATCGAAACTGTGGTTGCAACTGGTGCGCGAATAAAAACTCCAGAATCTCGTCGCTCTCTTGTTTTGGCAACTCATTAATCTGGATCGAATAACCTGGGTTGGCATACAAAATCTTTTCGCCCGTAATCGGATGCGTCAAAAAGATCGGGTGCGAGACAGGCGGTTTGGCTTTGAGTTGCGCTTCCGTCAACGGAGGACGGGTGCAACCCGGTTGCTTGCGCATGTTTTCCCAAAACTTGTTGAAATCATGCAGCACCGTCAAGCCATCAAGCTTTTTCTTGAGTGCTTCGGGCAGGGTGACATAGGCCGCGCGCATATTTGAAAACTCAGTGCCGCCTAGCGGCTGACCATCGCGATGCGGAATTTCAAGGCCATACAACACATTGGTAAAGGCGATCATCTTGCTATAAGACATATCGGTGTGCCAGTCTTGTCCCGCATCGCCGAGTCCGATCGGCTTGCCGTCGACTTTTTTATTGGACAGGATCATGACCTCGGGATGACCGGGTTCCTGATACATATTGGCGACGTTCACCTCAAGGGTGCCAAACTTGCTGCTGAATTCTTTGAGCTGTTGGCCGGTTAAGTTCTGCTTTTTGAAACACAACACACCAAATTGACCTAAGAGACCTTCGATTTTTTTGTAATGTTCGTGGGAAAGTGGCTGAGAAATATCAAACCCCTCAACGCGCGCGCCGAGACCTTGTCCGCTAGGTGTCACTTGCATGATGGCTCCATATTTTTATGTTTTTACGTTCCATGAGTCTAGCGGTTTAGCGCCGCACAGAATAGCGTTGAATTGTGAAATGAGTGTTCTCAAAATGGAAACAATCATCGTACAATCCTAGAAATTATGGACAAACTCAAAGCGATCGAGGTTTTTATCGAGGTGGCACAGGGCCTGAGCTTTTCGGGCGCAGCTCAGCGCCTTGGTATGGCCAAAGGCAACGTGACCAAGCATATCGCCTGGCTAGAACAGTCCCTGGGTGTTCAGCTTCTGACCCGAACAACCAAAAGCGTGAGCCTGACAGAGTCCGGACTATCCTTGCTTGAGAACGGTCGTGAGTTGCTTGACCGGGTCGACAACATCGATGCCGCTGTCCGACAGTCTGTCAAAGAGCCCAAGGGCATGCTCAGGCTTGGGGCGCCGCCCTCGTTCGGTGCGTTTCATTTAGTCCCGATCATTACGGCGTTTTCCTCAGCGCATCCCGACATCCAGGTGGTGCTTTATCTGGACGATGGACGCACGGACCTTGTTGCCGAAGGGCTGGATATGTCGGTGCGGATTGCGACCTCGCTCAAGGACACCTCACAAGTGGCGCAGCGCCTTGCGGTGGTGCCGCAGTTACTGGTTGCTTCGCCTGATTATCTAAATCGCCGTGGGATGCCTCAGACGATCGCGGATCTTGCCAAACATGAATGCATGGTGCATGCCCTGAAGTCTCCCACGAATATCTGGACGTTTATGGGCGAGGCACAAGGAAAAGAGACGATCGGAAAAACGGCGGTCCGCGTGCATGGGTCGATCCGGGCTAATTATGGCGAGCCGTTACGCCATGCCGCCTTGCTCGGCCACGGGATTTCCATGCACCCTACTTATATGGTGATGCAGGATCTCCAAGAGGGCCGTTTGGTCAGTGTTTTGCCGCAGTTTCGCCCCGTAGGGGTTGATATTTATGCGGTTTTCCCCAGCCGAAAAAACCTGCCTGTCCGCGTGCGGACATTTTTAGACTTTTTACGACAATGGTTTGCCGCCGCAGACTGGCATGCCTATCAAAACGTGCCGTAAACTGTCTGTAATGCGTAGTTTTGCGTCTAGCGCTGAATGATCAGTTAGGCGATGATGACGTCTGGAACGAGCCCCACCGGGCATGAATGAATCAATACATTTTTTAAAACGGAGATCGGCATGGCATCGGTCAATAAAGTAATAATCGTTGGCAACCTTGGGCGTGATCCCGAAGTCCGCTATAGCCCGGACGGAGGCGCCATTTGCAACGTGTCCGTTGCAACCACCAGCAGCTGGAAAGATAAAGCGACAGGTGAGCGCCGCGAAGAAACGGAATGGCACCGCGTCGTGTTCTACAACCGTCTGGCCGAGGTGGTGGGTGAGTACATGAAAAAAGGCCGCCCTATGTACATCGAGGGCCGTCTGAAAACACGCAAGTGGCAAAACAAAGAAGGCGTCGATCAGTACACGACTGAGGTTGTGGCAGATCAGATGCAAATGCTTGGCGGTCGCGATGGTGGTGACGGCGGCTCAATGGGCGGCGGTGGTGGCGAAAGCGCGCCTCGTCCAGCAGCTCGTGCAGCTCAGGCGCAGCGCCCAGCGGCGCCTGCGGCGAGTGGCGCTAATCTGACGGATATGGATGACGACATTCCTTTTTAATTTGTATTGGTAGTTCTTGTTTTAGGTTGATATTTAGTATGGATGCGGCGATGTAACTTCAGGGTTGCATCGCCGTTTTTATGCATAGTCATTCTTGCAATCATGAGTGCGATGGCCAAACTCGCACACCTCTTTTGATTTAAGCTGCAGTATCACCCACATAAATAAAAAACTCAGGAGATAAAACATGGACTTAGGCATTCGTGGTCGTCGTGCAATTGTGTGCGCCTCAAGCAAGGGCTTGGGTTTGGGCTGTGCTCAACAACTCGCGCGTGAGGGCGTCGAGCTGGTGATGCTCGCGAGAGGTCAAGAGGCACTTGAGGCTGCTGCTGCAGCGATCCGCGCCGAGACGGGCGTCAAGGTGACAACGGTTGCCACCGACATTACGACACCCGAGGGTCGTGCCAAAGTCTTGGCGATCTGTCCGGATCCCGATATTCTCGTGACCAATGCCGGCGGACCCAAGCCAGGCGATTTTCGCGATTGGAGCCGTGAGGACTGGATCGCCGCGGTGGATGCCAACATGCTGACCCCGATTGAGCTGATCCGTGCAACGGTCGATAAAATGATTGCGCGCAAGTTTGGACGTATCGTCAACATCACCTCGGCCTCGGTTAAGCACCCGATTGAGAGCCTTGGAATGTCAAATGGTGCGCGTGCTGGATTGACAGGTTTTGTCGCGGGCCTGGCGCGTCAAATTATTTCGCATAACGTGACAATCAATAATCTCTTACCCGGTCCATTTGCGACCGATCGCATCTTGCAAAACGCTGAAGTGCGGTCTCGTGAGACAGGTCAGTCCATCGATCATATTTTGACAGCACGTATGGCGGCAGTTCCTGCCAAACGCTTTGGCACGACAGCTGAGTTTGGTCAGGCATGCGCGTTTTTGTGCAGCGCGAGTTCCGGTTTTATGACGGGTCAAAACCTTGTGCTGGATGGTGGTATTTATCCCGGTACACTTTGATTCAACTAATTTAACGTCATTAATCAACGTAATTAATCGCAGTTAATTTGATTCAGCTATTTCATCCAATTTTTTCAGGTGTGATCCATGTCAGACGACAAGAACAAAGAAAACAAAGGCCATTCGCTCAATCCTGCCGCCAGTAGCGAAGGGATGTCCAAAGGCTTGGCCAATTATGGCGATCGTGGTTTTTCCTTGTTCTTGCGTAAGGCGTTCATTAAGGGTGCGGGCTATACCGACTCAGCACTTGAGCGTCCCGTCGTGGGCATCACCAATACAGGTAGTGCGTACAACCCGTGTCATGGCAATGCGCCCCAGCTCATCGAAGCCGTCAAGCGCGGCATCATGCTGGCCGGTGGTCTGCCGATGGATTTTCCGACGATCTCAATTCACGAGAGTTTTTCCAATCCCACCAGTATGTATTTGCGCAACCTGATGTCGATGGACACCGAAGAGTTGTTGCGTGCCCAGCCGATGGATGCCGTGGTGTTGATTGGTGGCTGTGACAAAACAGTCCCAGCGCAATTGATGGGTGCGGCCTCAGCGGGTCTACCCGCAGTGCAGTTGATTACGGGTTCAATGCTGACCGGTTCTCATCGTAGTGAGCGCGTAGGCGCCTGTACGGACTGCCGTCGTTATTGGGGTAAATTCCGCGCCGAGGAAATCGACGCCGAAGAAATCGCCGATGTGAATAGTCAGCTTGTCGCGAGCGTGGGCACCTGCTCGGTGATGGGTACCGCTAGCACCATGGCCTGTATTGCTGAAGCGCTCGGCATGACCGTACCGGGCGGCGCTTCGCCACCGGCCGTCACAGCTGATCGTATTCGCGTCGCTGAGCGCAGCGGTGCACTGGCGGTCGAGATCGCACGCAAGCGCTTGACGATCGACAAGGTCCTGACAGAAAAAGCATTTGAAAATGCCATGCGCGTGTTGCTTGCGATTGGTGGCTCAACTAATGCCATCATCCATTTGACCGCGATCGCCGGTCGGATGGGCTTGGAAATGGATCTCAAGGCTCTCGATCGCATGGGTCGTGACACGCCCGTGTTGTTGGATCTCAAGCCCTCAGGTCAGCATTACATGGAAGACTTCCATCATGCAGGCGGCATGGCAACCTTGTTGCGTGAACTCAAGCCTTTGTTACATCTCGATGCCTTGACGGTGACCGGTCGTACGCTCGGCGAGGAAATTGAAGACGCAGGTCCTGGTTTCAAACAAGACGTGGTGCGTACCGCAAGCAACCCCATCTATCCTCAGGGTGGTATCGCGGTGCTACAGGGCAACCTCGCACCCGGGGGTGCGATTATCAAACAATCCGCTGCCCATCCTAAGCTTATGGAGCACGAGGGTCGCGCGGTGGTATTTGAAAACCTCGAGGATATGGCTAATCGAATTGATTTGCCTGATCTCGATGTCACGGCAGAAGACATTTTGGTGCTCAAGCACATCGGCCCCAAGGGGGCGACGATGCCCGAGGCGGGTTATATGCCGATCCCTAAAAAGCTGGCTAAGGCAGGCGTCAAGGACATCGTGCGGATCTCCGATGGTCGCATGAGCGGCACGGCCTTTGGCACGATCGTGTTGCACGTGACACCGGAGTCTGCGATTGGCGGACCCTTGGCGTATGTGCAAAATGGCGACCGCATCCGACTAAGCGTCGAAAATCGTGAGCTCGCATTGCTCGTGAGCGACGAAGAGCTCGCCAAGCGTCGCGCGGCCAAGCCCATCGTGATCCCAACTGCGCAGCGTGGCTATCGCAAGCTGTTCCTCGAGACGGTGACTCAGGCTGACAAAGGCGTCGATTTTGACTTTTTGATGCCGCCGATGACGGGTAAAGTGCCTAAGGCGAAGTAAAATTGGAGCGTACCGCTGCAAATTTTGATTGTCAGTACTGAGAAAGGGAGGATTGAGATGCGCTTAGCCGAACCAGAACAAGTTGCGATTCATGATGCCATCCATCAGGCTGACGTCGATGCAGAAGTCTATCTGTTTGGCTCCCGGACAGATGATACTGCGCGGGGCGGAGATATCGATCTGCTTGTTTTATCAAAGCGAATTGGGTTAATTAAAAAACTCGAGATCTTAGCCCAGCTGCACGAAAAGCTCGGCGAGAGGAAAATTGATATAGCCATTTTCCCTGATACTAACAGACCGTTTGCAAAGATTGCTCTTGAAAAGGGCATTCGATTGTGAGTGAAGCAAATGTCGAATTTCTCAAAGAAGAGCTTGTTGGGCTCACGTTAGCGGCCAAGCATCTTGAGTATTCACTTGAGCGATGTGCTGAGCTTATAGGTCAATCGGATTTGCCTCCAGAAAAGCTCGAGCGTTTAGAGTCACTCATTAGTCGCTTTGCAAGATTGGCTGACTTATTGATTCAACGGATTTTTCGTTTAGTCGATGAAATTGAGTTGGTAAGTGCTGGCACTGTCAGAGATCGTATTGAGCGCGCTGAAAAGCGCGGGTGGGCAGATGCCAGCCAATTAGTAAAAATCCGTGAGCTTAGAAATATGATCGCGCACGAATACGCCGCTGAAAAAATGCTGGAAATCTATTCTGTTGTTTATCAATTGGCAACAGAGCTTTTGAAGGTCGTACCAAAAGTCACTCATGACGCACACGCATTAATTCACAAATATTCTCATTAATTTAATGCGAGCGGGATCAATGGGATCTCGCTCATGGCAATTTGAAATCAATCAAGCGGGTGTGACTTCAATCACGGCATCCACCGCATACGCACCTTGTCCTTGCGGCATCGCGAGGACGGGGTTGAGATCGATGGATTGTAGGCGTGGACCAGCGGCTACGGCAAAGGCCGAGAGGTGCGAGAGCATCTCGGCAAGAGCTTTGATGTCCGCCACAGGACGTCCGCGGGCACCGAGCAGGAGTGGCGCGCCTTTGATCGAGCGAATCATGTCTTCGGCAACATCGGGTCCAAACGGACAGCGATGCAGGACAACGTCTTGCAAGATCTCTACAAAAATCCCACCGAGTCCAAACATTGCAACCGGACCGAACACGGGATCTTGATGAATGCCCAAGATGCACTCGACACCGCCCTTGAGTTGTTTGGCAACGAGTACACCCTCAAGCCTTGCGTGAGGCGCAGCTGTTTTGCCACGCTGCATCAACAAAGCAAAACCTTCTCGCACAGCGGCTTCATCATGGATGTCGAGCAGTACGCCGCCGATTTCTGATTTGTGTAGGATGTCGGGCGAGACGATTTTCATGACCACGGGAAAGCCAATCTTTTTTGCATGGATGACGGCGGCCTCGATCTCAACGCAAACCTCCTCTGGCGCGGAGGCGATGCCGGCTTGCGCGAGCAGCTTTTTAGCTTGCGCCTCAGAGGGGTTTTGCGCAGGCAAGTTGACCGGGGCAAGCTTAGGTGCAGGCTGGCCAGGCGGCTTGGCAAAGGCGCGACCAAACTGTCCCATCGCTTCGATCGCGACGACGGCGCGCGAAGGGTCTTCAAATACAATAAAGCCATCACTTTCGTATTCGCGAATCTGTTCGCGTGAGGCCATGAGCGACAATACAAAGATACAGTCGGGATGTTTGCTGCGTACGATGTTGAGTTGTTCACGCAGGCGCGGTGCAACACTTGCTGCGCCACCCGTGTAAGTAAAAAACCCAAGGATTGAGGTGTACTGGCCTTCGGCGATCAGCGCATCCGTAAACGTACTGATTAAAGACATTTCATTTAAAAATTGTGCCGTGACATCGACGGGATTACGTGGAGCGGCAAAAGGCAGCAGCTTGCGTAAGCGGTCTTGTGAAGCTTGAGGCATTTCTGGCATGGCCAAGCCGATTGCATCTGCAGCATCCGAAATGATGACCCCAGCGCCACCACTGACGGTGATGACACCAAGCGAGTTGTTGGCGGGGTAAATGCCGCGCGTTGCGAGACGGGCGATGTCGAGCATTTGCTCGGTCGTTTGTACACGAACGACACCAAACTCTTTCAATACCGCGTCGGTGACACGATCGTCTCCCGCGATCGAGGCGGTGTGTGACTGGGCGGCTGCACTACCCACGGCGCTACGACCGACTTTCATCATCAGAACCGGTTTGCGCGCGCGACGCGCGGCATCGAGGCCTGCGAGTAAGCCCGCAGGCTCTCTGATTCCTTCGGAGTAAAGCATGATGACTTTGGTGGCGGGATCCTGGACCACCATTTGCAACATGTCACCGACGGTCAGATCGGCTTCGTTGCCGGTCAAGATGACGGCCGAGAGGCCGATGTCGTTGGCGGTTGAAACGGCCATCAGATGCGCGCCATAGGCGCCGGATTGACTGATGATAGCTACGCTACCCGCTTTGGGAAAGGCTAACTCACAACCTGTCGCAAACGTGCCATAAAAATGATGACACGGGTTGATGATACCAAGCGAGTTGGGACCAATCAGGCGCATGCCGTACTTGTGAGCAGCATCAACTAATTTTTGCTGTTCAAGTGCACCGTCTGGGCCGATTTCAGCAAAGCCCGCAGTGAATAGAATGGCCGCCGCACAACCCCGCTCAGCGAGGGCAGTCACCGACTCAAGTGCCGCTGAGGCGGGGACAATCACGATGGCGACATCGGGCGTTTCGGGTAGCGCTGCGACATTGGGGTAGGCCGTGAGGCCTTGGACTGTCGCGCGGTTTGGATTGACGGGAAAAATCTTGCCCAGATAGCCCTGACTCCGCATAAAGGCAATGGGTCGTCCGCCAATTCGAGAGGAATCATCAGAGGCGCCGATCACGGCAACTGATTGTGGATTGAGGAGTTTGGCAATACGGGCAGGGTCGTTCGGGCGCATGGTTGTCTCGGTTTTTATCTGTGCGTAAATATTTGGGTAAATATTACAGCTACACTGACTTTAAGCTTTTACTTTGTCTTTTTTATTCAATCAGGAGAATAACCATGGGTGCAATTACTCGCATTGATTCTAACGAGCGTCTGAGCCGTGTCGTCGTCCATGGCGACACCGTCTATGTCGCTGGTATTACCTCGAGCGTCAAGGGCGATGTTGTGGCGCAGACCCGCGACGTGTTTGCAAAAATTGACGGTCATTTGGCCAGCGCTGGGACGGATAAACATCATCTATTGACGGTACAGATTTGGTTAAAGGATATCACCAAGGATTTTGAGGGGATGAATTCAGTGTGGGCTGAGTGGGCGCCTAAAAACGCATTGCCAACGCGCGCCACGGGCGAGGTCAAATTGGCCGCACCTGACTTGCTGGTTGAGGTCATTGTGTCTGCAGCTAAAAAGTAATGTCAAAAAAGAACGTGGTCGTTGCCGTGATCGGAGCGGGTCCTGCAGGGTTAATGGCGGCAGAAACGCTGGTCCGAGAGGGCATGACGGTGCAGGTCTATGAGGCAAAGCCTTCGGTAGGCCGCAAGTTCTTGATGGCGGGACGGGGTGGGCTCAATATTACCCACTCCGAATCCTCGGATAAATTTGTCACGCGTTATGGTGCGCGTGCGCCTGAAATCGGACGCATGCTTGAGCAGTTTGATGCCGAGGCACTGCGCGCTTGGGTACATGCGCTCGGGATTGAGACCTTTGTGGGTTCGTCGGGGCGGGTGTTTCCCCATGAAATGAAGGCGGCGCCTTTATTGCGAGCTTGGATGCATCGTCTGCGTATTCAAGGCGTGCAATTTTTGATGCGGCATCGCTGGCTGGGTTGGGACGATACGCAGCAGCTGCGATTCGAGACACCCAGAGGTGAGATCACGACAACGCCCGATGCCACGGTTTTGACGCTTGGGGGCGGGAGCTGGGCCAGACTCGGTTCGGATGGTGCCTGGTGGCCCTGGCTCAAAGAGCTGGGCGTGCCGCTGAGCCCTTTGTTGCCAAGCAATGGAGGCTTTGAGACGACGTGGTCCGCGCATTTTCTGGAAAAGTGCGCAGGCGAGCCGATTAAAACCGTAGCGTTCCGGATTGAGGGTAGTAAAGCTGCGCCTTTGCGTGGTGAGTGCGTGGTGACGCAGCATGGTCTCGAAGGTGGTGCGATTTATGCCTTGTCAGCTGCGCTACGCGATCGGATTATGTCGCGCGGAAACGTCACCTTGTTGTTGGATCTCTTGCCCGATCACAGTCCTCAGCGGGTTCTCGACGAAGTGTCGCGCGCACGTGGGACGCGTTCGATGTCGTCGCATTTACGTACGCGCCTTGGCTTGCAAGGTGTGCGTGCTGCACTATTGCGTGAGCGACTTTCGGTCGAGGTGTTTAACGATCCGCAAAAGCTCGCGTTTGGAATTAAAAATCTACCGATCGTGTTGAGTGCATGTCGCCCCATTGACGAGGCCATCAGTACGGCGGGGGGTGTGCAGTTTGAAGGAATGACTGAACACGGGATGTTGAAAAATCTACCTGGTGTGTTTTGTGCTGGCGAAATGCTGGACTGGGAGGCGCCGACAGGAGGTTACTTGCTCAACGGTGTGATGGCGTCGGGGCAAGCGACGGCTAAAGGTCTATTGGCGTGGCTTGAGAGCAGACCCTAAGGTTAAACAGAATTAAAGTTGAATGACTAGTTTTTTTTTTCAATAATCTGTTTAAATCCCTCTGAGGTGGATGCCCAGTCTACGATATCAACTTTATAAGGGAGTGCGGAGTTTGATAGCGCCTCACTGAGCGCCGCACGCGTTTCGATAGAAATCGGTTCATCTCCTACTAAAGCCAGATCGAGATCTGAGTAGGGTTTGTAAGTTCCCGTCACTCTGGAGTCAAAAGCCCACACTTTAATGTCAGGGGTATATCTCTTCAAAATGCTTTGAAGAAGGCTTAGCTCCTCTGCAGTCATCGCAAGGACTGAGTGAGGGATCATGCGATACGCTCTTGAAGAGACTTTAGTAGAGCTTTGGCTTCCTCTAAAAACCCTGGAATACTTTTTACCACTTGAACAGCGATCGCTTCATCATAGGTGTGGCTTGTTTTACTGCGCATTTCTTTATAAACGCGCCAATCGTTCCAGTCGCCTTTAAGCAGTCCTTGTTCATTGGCCGTGCGAATTAAGTTTGCAAATGGCATGGCGTCGAATTGACTTGGATCGGCTGAGCTCATTTCGAGATAGCGCTTAAGCATTTTGTGACTGATTTCATATGTGAACTCAAAGCGCTGAACGAGGCCGTCTCGCAATTGCGAGTCGAGCGGCTCAGAAAAATGACGGGCTAAGCCTGCATCAAGTCGATTGATAGCGTTCTCTAAGGCAGACAAATCAAGAGGTATTGGCATTATTAGCAGCCTTAAAGTCAAATCGTTATCGACCCTGCATTTTAGGTGAAGTCACGCGCCTCACCGATTGCTTTTAATTCTCTGTTTCAATATTTAACAAGTTTGGTTGAATTTGTTCGATGGCTTTGTTGAGGCAATCGAGGACAAGCTCAGTGCGGTCTTTGTCTAGTCGGGTGCTCAAGGTTGCGACGCTGATGGCGGCGACGGGCCGGTTGTTTTTGTCAAAGATCGGGACGGCGATGGTACGTACGCCGGGCAATTCGACGACGTCGCTGACGACGTGACCGCGGGTGCGTGCACGCGCGATATTTTTACGGACCTCGGCTTCGGAGTAGTTGGGAAACTTTTCCACGCAACGGTCTTGGTTGATTTTGAGGATGCGCTCGATCTCGTTGTCATCCAGAAAACTCAAAATCGCGAGGGCGCCCCCACCGATATTGATGGGGCGACGACGTCCGACCTCGAGGACAAAGACCTTGATTGGAAAAGCACCCTCGGCGCGATCGATACATACGCCGTCAAAGCCCGCACGGACAGTTAAAAAGACGGTGTCGCCCGTGCATTGCGCGATTTGGTGCAGATGCGCGTGACAGAGGTCACGCATATTAGTGCGAGGACTGGCGGCCAGGCCCATCTCGTAGATCACATTACCCAGGAAGTAACGCTTGGTGGACTCGTCCTGACGGATCAGTCCTTCGGACACCAAGCCTTGCAAGATCCTGTGTGCAGTTGGGCGCTCAATGTTAATTTCTGTACAGAGATCAATGAGCCGGGCACCAACACGATTGCGTGCGGCGACGCCGCGCATCAGTGCAGCGACGCGTTGAACCACTTGGGTGCCTGATTTAATGGCGGGTGATGCGGTGTTCATGAGGTGGAATGATCACAGTTCAATATATGAGCTAGTGTTCCACATTATGGCGTGAGGTCTCATCGCTGTCTACAGATTCAAGCTAGCTAAAATCAACGTACGACTTTTCTATTAGCGATACAACCATGTTCGATGTCTCCACACTCTCGCATTTGTCTAAAAACGAGCAATATCAGCAGGTTTCCCAGCAGGCGCGAGTGTTGATGGAAGGTGAAACGGATCGGATTGCCAATGCCGCGAATATGTCGGCGCTGGTGATGCACGCTTTGCCAGACCTGAATTGGGCGGGTTTTTATTTTTATGACGGCACCGAGCTTGTGCTCGGGCCGTTTCAGGGCAAGCCGGCGTGCTTACGTATTCCGCTCGAGCGGGGCGTCTGTGGTGCGGCAGCCAGGACACGCTCAACCCAGCTCGTACCCGATGTGCATGCCTTCCCCGGTCATATCGCTTGCGATGCAGCATCGCGCTCAGAAATCGTGGTGCCGTTGGTCCACGAGGGTCGTTTGATTGGCGTTTGGGACGTAGACAGCCCCATTGCAGCGCGCTTTGATGTAAAAGATCAAAGCGGCATGGAGACGCTGTGCCACATTTATCTAGATTCGGTATTTGGTATTCGATGAGCACAACAACACATCATCTTGAGTTTGATTACGTCATCGTTGGCGCAGGGTCTGCTGGGTGTTTGTTGGCCAATCGTCTTTCTGCCGATCCAAATAACCGTGTGTTATTGCTCGAAGCGGGCGGTCCGGATAACTGGCATTGGATTCATATCCCCGTTGGGTATTTGTACTGCATCGGTAATCCTCGCACGGACTGGTGCTATCGCACCAAGGCTGATCCGGGAATCAATGGTCGCGAGCTGGGTTATCCGCGGGGTCGTGTATTGGGCGGTTGCTCGTCGATTAACGGCATGATTTATATGCGTGGTCAGAGCGCGGACTATGACGGTTGGGCCGCGTTGGGGAATCAAGGCTGGGGCTGGGATGATGTTTTGCCTTTGTTTAAAGGCATGGAAGACCACTATGCCGGCGCGAGTCCTTTTCATGGCGCGGGGGGCGAGTGGCGTGTTGAGCCCGTTCGTCTCTCCTGGGAGATCCTCGATGCGTTTCGCGACGCCGCGGCGCAGGCCGGTATTGCGCCTACCCCTGATTTCAATCGCGGCGATAACGAAGGCAGTAGTTATTTCGAGGTCAATCAACGCTCGGGTTTTCGTTGGAACGCCTCAAAGGCTTTTTTGCGGCCGATCAAGCATCGTCGTAACTTGACGGTGCTGACGGGTGCGCGCACGACACGCTTGTGTCTCGAAGGTAAGCGTGTCACAGGTGTTGAATTTATTCGTGAGGGTCAGACCCATTTTGCTCGAGCGCAGCGGGAGGTCGTGATGGCCGCCGGTGCGATTGGTACGCCGCAGCTTTTGCAAGCTTCAGGAATCGGGCCCGCCGAGGTGCTCGGTCCTTTGGGCATCCCTCTGACCCATGAATTGCCCGGTGTCGGGCAAAATCTGCAAGATCACTTGCAGCTGCGCATGATTTATCGCGTAGAGGGTACACGCACATTAAATACGCTGGCGAATTCCTGGCTTGGAAAGGCGCGAATCGGCTTAGAGTATTTGCTCACGCGCCGTGGTCCGATGAGTATGGCGCCCTCGCAGCTGGGTGTTTTTGCTAAGTCTGGTCCTGAGCAGACCCGCGCCAATGTCGAGTATCACGTGCAGCCGTTGTCGCTCGAGCGTTTTGGCGAGCCGTTGCATGATTTTCCGGCATTTACCGCGTCGATTTGTAATGTGCGTCCGACTAGTCGAGGCTATGTCAATATTGTCTCGCCTGATACGGCACAGGCACCTGAAATTTTGTGCAATTACTTGTCGACGCCTGAGGATAGGCATGTCGCGGCTGATAGCATTAGATTGACACGACGTATCGTTGGGCAGTCCGCCTTGGCACGTTTTAAACCCGTTGAAATCAAGCCGGGCTTGATGACGCAAGCGGCTGGTGGCGATACTGAGCAAGACAATCAAGAGGCCAATGAGGAAGCGCTCGCCCGCGCAGCCGGTGAAATCGGGACGACGATTTTTCATCCGGTGGGTACGTGCAAAATGGGTCATGACGCGATGGCGGTTGTGGACGATACTTTGCGCGTGCACGGTCTGACCGGATTGCGTGTGGCCGATGCCTCGATCATGCCCACGATTACCTCAGGCAATACCAACTCGCCCACAATGATGATCGCGGAAAAAGCTGCCAGACTCATTCTTTTACAAAATACTTAATCACTAGGAGCGCAATATGTCCGATCTCGCTTTTTCATCTCTTACACAGCTCGCGCAAGGTTTGCAGCAAAAGAAATACAGCTCCGAAGACATCACGCGTGAGTATTTAAATCGAATTCAAAAAGCCAACGGTAAGCTTCATGCCTATGTGAGCGTGAACGAAGAAAGCGCGTTGCAGCAAGCGCGCGCGGCAGACTTGCGTCGTGCTGCAGGCTATACCTTAAGCCCCGTCGACGGCTTGCCTTTAGCGGTCAAGGATTTATGTGAAATCGAAGGCCAGATCACCACAGGGGGTTCGCAGGACTGGATCAAGCGTCGCAGCCCCACGACGTGTACCGCTGTCGAGCGCCTGATGCGTGCCGGGATGGTGACGTTGGGGAAGGTCCACATGGTGGAGTTTGCGTTTGGCGGCTGGGGCACCAACCCTGTGATGGGTACGCCCTGGAACCCTTGGGACCTTAAGACGCACCGCGTGCCGGGTGGTTCTTCAAGCGGTTCTGGCGTGGCGGTTGCCGCGGCGTTGGCACCCGCTGCACTGGGCTCTGACACGGGCGGCTCGGTGCGTATTCCTGCCGCACTCAACGGCATTACGGGCCAGAAAACTACCCGCGGCCTGATCAGTTTGCATGGCGCATTGGCCTTGTCCGGGACGTTGGACTCGATTGGACCGATGACGCGCGATGTGCAGGACTCGGCGATTTTGACGGCCGTGATGGCTGGAGAGGATCCGCTTGATCCCACTAGCTGCAACCGTCCGATGTTTCATTGGAAAGCCCCTGCAGCGGGTCCCAAGCCTTTGGCAGGTTTCCGTATTGCAATGTTTCCGCCTGAGCACTATCCAATTGCGTTGGGTCAGGACGTGGTCAAGATGCTTGATGACACCCGTCGCGTGCTGGTCGACCTGGGTGCGCAGGTGATTGACAAGCCCTTTCCGTTTGACTTCAACGACATGATGCTGCGCAACGGACAGATTATTGCCTCCGAGGCCTATGCGATCCATCGTGCCTATATCGATGATGCTGAGCGCCCGTTTGGTGAGTTTGTGCGCAAGCGCGTGCAGTCGGGCCGTAAAATTTCTGGTGCCGACTATATCGACGCGATCGCGCATCATCGTCAGACGATTGCGGCCTGGACGGATTGGATGAGCAATGTTGACGCACTGTTGTCGCCTAGCGCACCCATTGGTGCCTGCCCTTTAACCGAGGTGGACGAGTCCAAGACACCGATGGCCGCCTTTACGCGTGCCGGGAACTACATGGGTTGTTCGGGGATGTCCCTGCCGGCTGGTTTTGCCGACAATGGCATGCCGCTCGGGGCACAGTTGTTAGGCAAGCCTTTTGACGACGGCACCTTGGTAACGATCGGGATGGCTTTCCAGGCGGCAACGCAGTGGCACTTGAAACGCCCTGATTTATCTTCTCTGGGGCTGTAAAAGTCCAAAAAAATACCCAAAAGCCAAGTGTTGACGGCGATTTGGGCAGGATTGCACGATGAAGCGGGCGAGAAATCAGAGTTTGCTACGTATTTACTGAGGGTTTAGGCTGAAAAGCCGTTAAAATACAAAGCTTTCCCTCGTTTTCGCATCCAAGAGTTTCATCGTGCCTATCTACGCTTATAAATGCACTGCCTGTGGTCATGCCCAAGACGTGCTGCAAAAGATTTCAGACAAGCCCTTAACGGTCTGCCCCGAGTGCCATCAGGAGACCTACGCCAAACAGGTCACCGCTGCGGGCTTTCAGCTTAAAGGCTCCGGTTGGTATGTCACTGATTTTCGCAATAATGGCGGCGCAGATAAGGGCACGACCAAGACGAGCGAGCCCGCGCCCGCTGTGACCGCGGCCGATAGCGCTGCTTCGTCGGCCTCGACAGGTTCGGAGAGTGCATCTAGTGCATCGAGTACATCGAGTGCAGCGAACAATTCCAATGGCTCTGCTGCTGCGCCTGCCGCAACGACGGCAGCTGGCGCTTCAGGTTCTTCAGCCCCTGCAAGTTCGGCCTCCTCGTCGAGCAAGGCTGCTACGGGTGGCTCAGCGGCTTGAGGTCGCTGAAAACCACATACCAGCGTTTACTTTAAACCCACCCCTATCATGCGATCCTTTAAAAAGTACTTCATTACAGGCTTGCTGATTTGGGTGCCATTGGTCATCACCGTTTGGGTGTTAGGTCTTGCGGTCAATACGCTTGAGAGCGTGGTGCCGACATTTTTGTCACCTCAGGCGCTGTTTGGGCGTGATATTCCAGGCTTTAGAGTCGCCGTTGTGATCGCGGTTGTTCTTGTCACGGGTATCTTGGCGGCTAATTTTCTGGGTCGAGGGATCGTCCAGCTTTGGGAAAACATCCTCGGTCGTATTCCTCTCGTGCGTTCGATCTACAACTCGGTCAAGCAAGTCAGCGACACGCTGCTCGCACCCAACGGGCAGGCTTTCCGCCAAGCTGTGTTGGTGCAGTATCCGCGCCAAGGTAGCTGGACCATTGGTTTGTTGACGGGGGCGCCGAGTGGAGAGGTCGCGAGCCTGCTCCCGGGCGAGCATGTGAGTGTTTACATCCCTACGACACCCAACCCGACCTCAGGTTTTTTTCTGATGATGCCACGCAGCGAGGTTCAGCCCCTGGAGATGTCGGTCGATGCCGCGTTGAAATACATTGTTTCGATGGGTGTCGTGGCGCCCGCGCCAAACGCGGCGGCACTAAAAAGAAAGTCTTTGCCGCCAAATGAGTAATATCTCAGTTGCCGTGTTGTGACTGATTTAGTTTGCAATAGTTTTAACGTATTTACCGATTAATTTTTGTCAGATCTTTTTGTACGATCTTTTGGAGTTTGCATGCGTACCTGCTACACCGGTCAGGTTTGTCGAGACCACCTTGGTCAAACAGTCACCCTTTTTGGTTGGGTGCATCGTCGCCGTGATCATGGCGGCGTGATTTTTATCGATCTGCGCGACCGCGCCGGTCTGGCCCAGATTGTGTTTGACCCTGACAATGCCGAGGGTTTTGCCACGGCAGAGCGCCTGCGTAACGAATTTTGTATCCGTATCACAGGCCTCGTGCGTGAGCGCCCTGCCGGCACCACCAATGCTGATCTCGCCTCTGGCGAAGTCGAAATCTTATGTCGCGAAGTCGAGATTCTCAATCCATCGGTCACGCCACCGTTCCAGCTTGATGATGAAAACCTCTCCGAGACGACGCGTCTGACGCACCGTGTGTTGGACTTGCGCCGCGGTCAGATGCAACGCAATATGATGCTGCGCTACCGCGTGTCGATTGAGGTGCGCAAGTTTCTCGACCAGCTTGGCTTTATCGATATCGAAACTCCCATGCTCACCAAGAGCACGCCCGAAGGGGCACGCGACTATCTTGTGCCCTCGCGCGTCAATGCCGGTGAGTTTTTTGCCTTGCCGCAGTCACCACAGCTCTTTAAACAGATGCTGATGGTGTCGGGTTTTGATCGTTACTACCAAATCACCAAGTGTTTTCGGGATGAAGATCTCCGTGCTGACCGTCAGCCCGAGTTCACACAGATCGATTGCGAAACCTCGTTCCTGAACGAGACCGAGATCCGTGCGATTTTTGAACAAATGATTCGTCACGTATTCAAATCCGTACAAAACGTCGATCTCGACGCGACCTTCCCGATCATGGCCTACAGCGAAGCCATGCGTCTCTATGGTTCGGACAAACCTGACTTGCGCGTTAAGCTTGAGTTTACCGACCTGACCGATGTCATGCAGGACGTGGACTTTAAAGTGTTTGCTCAAGCCGCAACCACAGAAGGCAGCCGAGTGGTCGCCTTGCGCATTCCTGGTGGGGGTGCGATCTCGCGTAGCGAAATCGACAACTACACCAAATTTGTCGCGATCTATGGCGCCAAAGGTTTAGCCTGGATCAAGGTCAACGACATCTCAACCGGTCGCGATGGCTTGCAATCACCGATTGTCAAAAATATCCATGATGCCGCGCTGACAGAAATGATCAAGCGTACAGGCGCACAAAATGGCGATCTGATTTTCTTTGGCGCGGATCGTGCCAAGGTTGTTAACGATGCCATCGGTGCTCTGCGTGTCAAGATCGGTCACAGCGAGTTTGGAAAATCCAACGGTTTGTTTGAAAGCGTCTGGAAGCCGCTATGGGTGGTGGACTTTCCGATGTTTGAATACGACGAAGAAGCCGATCGGTACGTCGCCGCCCACCATCCTTTTACCAGCCCCAAGGACGGCCACGAAGACCTCCTCACCACAGATCCGTCCAAGGCGATCGCCAAAGCCTACGACATGGTGCTCAACGGTTGGGAAATCGGTGGTGGCTCCGTACGTATTCACCGCGAAGAAGTGCAAAGCAAGGTATTACGCGCCCTGAAAATCGATGCCGAAGAAGCTCAACTCAAGTTTGGTTTCTTGCTCGACGCGTTGCAGTATGGCGCGCCTCCGCACGGTGGTATCGCCTTTGGTCTAGATCGTATTGTCACGATGATGACGGGTGCTGAATCGATTCGCGATGTGATTGCGTTCCCCAAGACACAACGCGCACAATGTTTGCTCACACAAGCGCCCTCGCCGGTCGACGAGAAACAATTGCGCGAACTGCATATCCGTTTGCGTCAGCCCGAAGTTAAATCGGGTTAAATGTCTCTGCTCCGTGTCGTTAGCTACAACATCCACAAAGGTCGCTCCCTCGCAGGGCGCGACTCGATGGGGGAGCTACGACTCGGTCTGCATGGGCTAAGACCCGATGTGATGTTTTTGCAAGAAGTGCAGGGCCGCAATGATAAACATCTGCGCCTGCATGCTCAACATGAATCACTCGCTGCTGCTTTGCACATGGAGTGCGCCTATGGGTGTAACGCCATTCGCGACAAAACCGATCATGGCAATGCATTGCTCTCCCGACATCCCATCGTCACCTACGAAAACCAAGACATCTCGGATCACCGACTCGAGCAGCGTGGTTTGCTGCATGGCGTGATTAGTGTGGGAAGTCGAGAGGTACATTGCTTTGTCGTACATCTTGGCTTATTCGCAGGTGGTCGCAAGCGACAAATAGAAGTGATGGCGGAACGTATCAACCGCATGGTGCCCGAAGGTGCGCCTATTCTTATCGCTGGCGATTTTAACGACTGGAAAGACTCGCTTGCGCCGTTCTTTGTCGAGCAGCTTGGTGTGTATGAGGTGTTTGCAAACTCACCGCGTACGCACGGTATCGCGCCCAGACTCAAAGAGTCTATGCACCATTTGAAGGGCGTGTGGAGAGGAGAAAGTCTAGACGAAATCAGAGCTGGGGTGACGGGGCGACAACTCGAGCGCCGCAATCAACTGATGATGCCGGGACAGCAAAGCATGCTGCCACCCCCCAGGACGTTTCCGTCCGCATTTCCGATGCTGAGGCTAGATCGTATTTATCAGAGGGGTTTCGCCGTGAGAAGCGCACGCGTACTCAGAGGCCGACCCTGGTCACAGCTGTCGGATCATTCTCCTATTTTGGCGGAATTAGAGTTACCTTGAGTGGGTGCGGTCACTGCAATGCAGAGAGTGAGGCTTCTGGAACACGATCTAGAATTTTAAGTAATGTCTTCGCGGCGCCAGTTGGGTAACGACGCCCCTGTTCCCAGTTTCTGATAGTCTCAACCGAAACTTCGATTCGCGCGGAAAATTCGGTTTGACTGAGACCTAGACGTTTGCGCACGCGACGTGCAAATTTAGCTGCGTCAAGCATCGCCTCTTTTTCGTCTTCCGCTATATGAGCTTGAATTTCTGCCTCTGTTGTAGCGTCAACGCGAGCGATATCTATTCGGCCCACCCTGCCAGAATGAGCGGTAGAAGGTGAAATTTTAATTTTTACTGTTTTCATAGCGCTTAATCTCTCGTTGATTCGCTTTGCGGGCTGAAATGATCCTTTGTGATGCACGTCGAGGAGTAAATACAACAACGTACAACCTCCCGTCGATCATTCCAATGACTTGGTATCTGTCTTCACCGTAGCTTCGACGATTGTCTAAGGACATCAATCGCTTTGGATCAAAAAGGACTTGACCAGCAAACTCGAAGTCAAAGCCACGCTTTATAAAACAATCCTCGTTTTTAGATGCATCCCACTCAAACAACATAAATTAATTATAGTCCAATGGACTACCTTTGTCGTAAAAAATAGTTAACTACTGTGTGAATAATGAGATGTGATCGGCTGATGACTTAGCTAGTACTTATCGCTCTTACCAGAGAACGTCACACCAATACGTAGCAGCAAATAGCAAAGCCCATCGGAAATGCGCCCAATGAATGGTCGACGATCATAGAGTGTGAGCTCGATAATTTGACTACCACGCGCCATGGCATTTTCCAGGGACTGGCGCAGTTGAGCCGTAAACTCCGCGTCATCCACCAGCACATTCGCCTCGCGCGCGAGCAGCAAGCTAAAGGGGTCGAGATTGGAGGAGCCCACGATCGACACGCCATCGATCACGGCGACCTTTGCGTGCAGGAAACTCGGCAGGTACTCATAGATCTCAATACCCTCACGCAAGAACAAGTCGTAGATCCAGCGCGTGGCGTGATACTGCATCTGGTATTCGATTTTGCCTTGCAAGAGCAGGCGAACCTTGACGCCGCGATGAGCCGCATCGATCAGCGCGCGGCGTAGTTTTTCGCCTGGTAGGAAATACGCATTTGCGATGATGATTTCATTTTTCGCTGCAGCGATGTGAAACAGATAGGCTTGTTCGATTGTGCGTCGATAGCGAAGGTTGTCACGCAAGATGACGGCGGCGCGCATGTTGGCCGTTAAGACCGCAGCTGAATGATCCTGCGGTTCGGAATGAATGTCTGAAACAGGATGTGGTGCCGGTTGGTGCCTTTTAAAAAGTCTCAGCCTTGTGCGAAGATGCTTGAGGTGTAGCTGCCGCGATTTATTCAGACGGAGCCACAACAGATCTAAGGCCTCAGTGAGCTCAAGTACGACGGGACCCGTTATACGCACCGCATAATCAAAACGTGCATCCGTCGCACGCACAGCAGGATCCGCAGTGGAGTAGTCATCCTCAACATTAATCCCTCCTACAAAGCCGATACGCCCATCGACCACAACGATTTTGCGGTGTAGCCTGCGTAGCCGCATGAAATCAAAAGATTTAAAGGTGAAGTGCTTAGGCTCGGGTCGATAAATCTTGCATTGCCCACCTACAGATCTGAGCGCCTGGGCGATCGTTTCATCCTCGGCCGCGCTGCCATAGCCGTCAATCACCACCCTGACCTTGAGGCCACGTTTGGCCGCGAGCACCAAATGGTGGAGCAATTGCTTGCCTGCGCGATCGAGACGAAAAATATACATCTCGACATGGATGCTTGTCGTTGCCGTATCAAACGCTGCGCAGAGTGCAGGAAAAAGCTGAACGCCGTTTTCTAACAGGGAGACGTCGTGCCCAGTTTTCCAACGCAGATGAGGATGAGCGAGTTTCATCGCAGCCTAGTGACCGAGCCACTGTTGGTATGCACTATGCAGGACGGGCAAGATAAGCGTGTTGATGATTGGCATAGTGAACGTAGGCATCAAATTTGTAGACAAACATTTTTTAGATAGACAGTAGGACACTTGAATTGCTCCTTGAGTCAAAACAATGCCTTCAGTCTGAGCCAACTATTCCCGAGGATCAATACCTTGGGACATTTACGTACGTAAACACCACAGTGCCAAAATTGTAAGTAAGTATTGCTAGTCTATTGACACTTAATTAGGCTTTCCACCTCCCACCCACAAATCCCGTCGCCAGTGCGGTCCCCAGTAAAATCACCCCGCCACCGAGCACAACCCTCAGGGTGATGCTTTCCCCCAAAAACAACGACCCCCACAACACGCCAAAGACCGGAATTAAAAACGTCACAGTCATGGCGCGTGGAGGGCCGATGCGGATGAGTAATCGGTAGTAGAGGACGTAGGCGATCGCCGTGGAGAGCAAGCTTAAGCAAAGCAGTGCTGTCCAGGAGGTGCTTGAGATCGGGTCTACGGGCCAGGTGTAAAGCGTCAAGGGCAACATCACGATGCCTGCCGAGATCAGCGACCCCGCGGCGGTCGCGATCGGATCGGCATCCATCAGGTATTTTTTGGTGTAGCTGGCCGCAATCCCGTAAAAGATCGGTGCGGCCACCCCAGCAATCACGGCATAGGTAGAAGCGGTGTCGTTAAAGGAAAGCTTGTCCCACACCAGTACCAAGATCCCCGAAAACCCCACCATCAGTCCAAACATACGCAGAGGTGGCAGCTTGTCCTTGAGCCAAACCCAGGCGATCGCAGCACCCCAGAGGGGCGTGAGCGCGTTGATAATCGACATGGTGCCGACCGGTAACGTCATCGTCGCGAAATTAAAAAAGATAAAAGGAAATGCAGAGCTAAATAGCCCCACAATGATGATCGAGCGCCAGTAACGACGGATTACCGAGATCTTGTCACTGAAAAACAGGATTGGTACCAGGGCGAGTCCGCCGATCAGTGTGCGTGCCCCGGAGAGTGCGATGGGACCAAAGTCCTCAACAGACAGCCTGATGAATAAAAACGAGCTTCCCCAGATCGCAGCAAGCAACAACATAGTGTATACATCGGCACGGCGCATATGAGGGGTGAGGCTTTTGAGAGAAAAGAGAAATCAGGTAAGCAAGCTAACAGGCATTGCCGAGCGCGTCAATTTGCGGCACACTCAGTTCAACAGTTCCAATTAGCGATTTCATCCTTATACGCCACGCCTCATGCAAAGCTCAACACAAAGCGCCGTCTCTACTACCGCCTCTACCGCCGCCTCAACCATTGCACGCCAAACACCTTCGCTGACTATCACAGCGAAGGCCTACGACATGATCATTGTTATGCCGGTGTATGAGGATCGTGAGGCCTCGGGTCAGCTCTTTCGCGAGCTTTACGCGCAGTACGGGACCTCGGTGTTTGTGGTGGCGGTCGATGATGGGTCGCTCAGACAGCCTATCAGGGCAGAGCATCTAGATGAGATTGGCCTGCCCGGTGCTGTGATCCACCTGCGTCGTAACGTCGGACATCAGCGTGCGATCGCCATCGGTTTGCATTACGTCGCGGAAAATTTCCCTACTGCGCCCCGCACCGTCGTGATGGACTCGGACGGCGAGGATACCCCTGCCACCATCCCTCAGTTGATCGCGCCGCTTGAGTCAGACGATATCGATGCTGTCGTTGCACAGCGTAGAAGCCGGATGGAAACTATCCACTTCAAACTCTTTTACGTTCTGTACAAATGTATCTTTCGCCTGCTCACCGGTCGCAACATCAACTTTGGTAATTTTGTTGCGCTCAAACCTGCGGCCGTGCGACGTCTGGCCTCCATGACAGAGCTTTGGACCCATTTCGCGGGATGTGTGTTGCTTTCCAAACTGCGTGTGCAATCCGAGCCGATCGATCGTGGTCGACGCTATGCGGGAAAAAGCAAAATGAACTTTACCGGACTGGCCTTGCATGGATTCAGGGCGGTGATGATTTTTGCCGAGGATGTCTTGGTGCGGGTTGGCATCGTGTGTGCGATCGTGGCGGCGTTTGCGATCGGTGCGAGTCTGGTCGCAACCGTTCTAAAAATCATTGGCTTTGCTACCCCGGGTTGGTTCTCTGTGAGCATTGGTATATTGCTCATCGTGTTTTTACAGACTGGGGCGCTAACCTTGGTAGCCTTGATGTTGAGCGGTGTGGTTAAAGGCGGTGCCGAGTCGCCGCAGCAGTATCGCAACTATATTGATCAGATTAGTTATACAAAAAGCGTTTAAGCTCATCTATGAAATACTTCAAGTTCCTCACCCTGATGCTGGTCTTCGTGGTTGCGCTTGCAGCGATCTACGTGACCCACAGTTGGTTTTTCAAGGTTGATGTCGTCTTTTATAGCGCGATCGCTGATGGCTTACTCGCCGCGGTCGTGACCCTGATCGTCGCCTTGAGCTTCAAATGGTTTAACACCTTTACCGTTTTTGAAAAGCTCCAGTCCTTTGTGATTTGTTTGCTCCTCGGCTACGGCTTTGCCATCTCGGTCCCCACGGTGATTGATCGCTCTCTTTCTATGTACATATTGGAAAAACTCCAACAACGCGGGGGCGGGATCAAGCTTGCGGCATTTGATACAGTTTTTAAAGAGGAGTACATGAAAGAACATCGCCTCGTCGACATCCGTCTGACCGAGCAACAGCAGTCTGGGACCATCGTGATTGAGAACGGGTGTGTCAAGCTGACTGAATGGGGGCAGTTTGTGGCGAGTACGACGACATGGTTTAGGCAGACTCTGTTACCAAAAAATCGTCTGATTGGGAGCGCCTATAGCAGTGATCTAACTCAACCGATGATTCACAGTGCAAAAAGGACTGATTATCTTTGCAAGTAGGTGGATTGTGTCTCTGGCGCTGGTTGAGTCAATCAATTTGAAAGTTTGCCTCGAAAGTAGGCAATCGTCCTTTCCAACCCCACCTCCAGCCCTACAGTCGGCTCCCACCCCAGCCCCTCGCGAGCACGTGTAATATCCGGGCATCGTTGCTTAGGATCATCCTGCGGCAAATCCTGAAAGCTCAATTTGCTCGTCGACCCAGTCAACCTAAGTACCTGCGTCGCCAGCTCCAGCATCGTGAACTCACCCGGATTCCCCAGATTTACCGGCCCAAGTACCTCAGCCCCCGAGCCCATCAGCCTAATAAATCCCTCAACTAAGTCATCCACGTAGCAAAAGCTACGCGTTTGCGAGCCATCACCATAAATTGTCAAATCCTCACCGCGCAGCGCTTGCACGATAAAGTTACTCACCACTCGGCCGTCATTGGCTGCCATGCGCGGGCCATAGGTATTAAAGATGCGTACGACTTTGATCTCCACGCCATAGCGGCGGTGGTAATCAAAAAACAGTGTTTCAGCAGCACGTTTTCCTTCGTCGTAGCACGCACGAGGTCCAATCGTATTCACATTCCCAAGATACGCTTCAGTTTGAGGATGAATCAACGGATCGCCATAGACTTCAGAGGTTGATGCCTGAAAGATCCGTGCCCCAGTCCGACGAGCAAGCTCCAAGACATTCAACGCACCGATCACACTCGTCTGCATGGTGTGAATTGGATCATGCTGATAATGCACAGGTGAGGCAGGACAGGCGAGGTTGTAAATCTCATCCACGTGCTGACCAGCAAGCGCAGCGTCAATCGGATGAATCACATCCTGCTCAAGCAAAGAAAATTTTTTATCGTCCTTGAGATGGAGCAGATTGTCACGTCCAGCGGTCAGAAAACTGTCCAGACCAATCACACGATGCCCTTGGGCCAACAGACGATCGCACAGATGGCTACCTAAAAAGCCCGCACCACCTGTTATCAGGATTGTTTTCATTTTCTAGCGTCGCCCAATACCAGCATAACTAAAACCATTTTTCTTATACGCTTCCGCATCCAACGTATTGCGCCCGTCCAGCACCAAAGAGCCGACCATCACTGATTTTAGCTGAGCAGGAGTAATGACCTGATACTCCGGCCACTCCGTCACCAAGACCAGCGCATCCGCACCACGAGCGGCCTCAAGCGCATCGTTCACAATGACCAAATCACCACTACGTAACAAATCAGCAAAGACTTGCTCAGCCACCTCGCCTGCAACCGGATCTTGCGCCACGACTTGCGCACCTGCCGCACATAACGCACGAATCAAATTTACCGAGGAAGCCTCGCGCATATCGTCGGTGCCAGGTTTAAACGCCAAGCCCCATACTGCGATTTTACGACCCAAAACATTCCTACCCATCCGAGCCGTGAGCATGTCAAATAAATACTGCTTTTGCTTTTTATTACGTGCCTCAATGCCCTGAAGTAATAAGGGCTCCACTCCAACGCTTTGCGCGATCCGAATCAAGGCTTGCACGTCCTTAGGAAAGCATGAGCCGCCATAGCCTGCACCAGCATTCAAAAATGCCGGCCCAATACGAGAGTCTGAACCCACGCCGCGCTTGACCGCCTCGACATCAATCTCAAAACGATCACATAGCGTCGCCATTTCATTCATAAATGAGATGCGCGTTGCCAGCATGCCGTTTGAGGCGTATTTGATCAACTCAGCCTCCTTAATTCCTACGCACAGCAGTTGGCGCTCTTCGCGCACAAAGGGACGATAGAGTGTCAAGAGCTGATCGCGCGTTTTGTCATTCGAGGTACCCATCACCACACGATCAGGATTAAAAAAGTCATCGAGTGCCGCACCTTCCTTGAGAAACTCAGGGTTACTCGCGACATCAAACTCTATAAACAGTTTGCGTTGAAATAATTGCCAAGCGATCTCACCCTTGACCAAGTCACCCGTGCCGACTGGGACTGTGGACTTGTTGATCACAATGGCTGCGCGATTCATCTCACGTCCGATCTCTGAGGCCGCTGCTAAGACATAGCGCAAGTCCGCTGAGCCATCCTCGCCCTGAGGCGTGCCGACAGCAATAAAAATCAACACAGGTTCAGTTGAAATCCCGCCCGCATCCAGCATGTCTAAGCCACTACGGATCCCGTCCGCAAAGGATAAATATCCTTGTGCCACAGCATCGCTTAGACGCTCTTTTAATCCGGGCTCGTAAATAGGAACCTCGCCCTCAAGCAGCATCTTGATCTTGCGCGGATCGTTGTCGACGCATACGACTTTGTTGCTTGCACTCGCCAAGCACGTTGCTGTTACCAGACCTACATAGCCTGCACCGATTACCAGAATATTCACTCAAGCCTCTGATTGCTATTGTTATAAACACGCGTCATAGACACTATTTACTAAAGTTTCGCATATGAATACGCGAGCATACCCAACCAATCACCAACGACATCACGATACAACACACCAGCCCGACTTTTACGCCCACGGTGACCGAAATCCGCGCCACCGCAATTCCTACAATCGCCGTGCCAAACGCGCTCCCTAATGCACGTGTTGTCTGGACTAGCGCTGAGGCTACACCGACATCACGCTGCTCAGCCAGCATTTGCATAAATAATGTGAAATTAGGTAACAAAAATCCCAGTCCAATTCCACACAAAGACATCGTCAGCAAAATCCACCATCCAGGACTGGAGGCAGAAAACGTCAAGGTAAACACACAGCCCAAGGCGAGTAAACCGCTCCCAAACACCATCAGTCGGCCCGGTTCGTTTTGCTTAGGAAACAACTGCCCGTTCATGATGCTGCCCACGGAAGTCCCTGCTACCAGAGGGGTCATCAACAAACCTGCATGCGAGGGGCTATAGCCAAAGACATCTTGCAACAGCAGCGGTAGGTAAAAAATTAAAATAAACATCACCGCACCCGACAGTAATCCCGCCAGATTAAGTAATTGTGACTCACTGGTTTGCAGCACCCTGAGCGGGAAAATAGGCGTCTGAGCGCGTCTCTCCACCGGCATTAGCAAAGCTGCCGCGCTCACCCCCAAAATAATCAGACCAACCCCCCAGAGGCGATAGGTCGATTCACCGAGCCCCGTCAGTAACTCAATCCCCGCAAGAGGTGCCCCCACGGCAATTGTCAACAACAAAGACCCCAGCCAATCCAGACGCAATTTGGCATCCCGCACGGGTTTGATCCAAGGAAAATAACGCCAAGTCGTCACAATCCCGATTAAAGCCGCAATTGGTGTCACAAAAAACGCCGCTCGCCATCCCAGCGATTGAGTGATCCAGCCGCCTAAAACAGGACCCACGCCACTTGCTGTGGCAAACGTTAAAGAAGTCAGTAACATCCAACGTATCCGACGACGTGGATCCGGGAAAAGGTCTGCTGGAGCGGCAAAGGTGCTGGCAATCATCATCCCTCCGCCCAATCCCTGAAGCACTCTAAAAGCGATCAATTGCTCCATCGACTGAGATAGACCCCCCAACACAGAGCCAAGCGCTACTAGTGCCATGGAGATCAGCATCAACGGTTTGCGGCCGTAAAGATCTCCTAAGCGACCAAAGATGAGGATGGTGATTGCTGTGGCGAGAAAATAGCCGGTCCCTACCCAAGCATAGAGATCCATACCGCCGAGGGCAGATACGACTTGGGGTAATGAAGTGCTGACGATGGTGGCATCAAAGGCGACGACAATGGCTGAGGCCGCGATGCCGGACATGGCAAAGAGCAATTCCTTTTGCGAGGGAGGAGGTGCATGAGGCGATGCAGAATCTAACTCGATTTTGTGGCCAGCGTTGCGCATTGAAACTTTGATATTGGTAGAACATGCCTTGAAGCATAAGGGTTATCACTTAGTGCTCAAGGCGTTCAGTAGACACTCATTTAAGAAATTCTTACATGATCAGTCGTGTTAGAGAAGTCTCCACACAATATAATAGTGATATGTTTTCAACAATATAGATATATCGAATAATGAAAAATAGCATTATTACTGGTATCACAGGTCAAGACGGCGCCTATTTGGCTCAATTGCTTCTTGAAAAGGGCTACCAGGTTTATGGAACCTATCGCAGAACCAGCTCTGTGAATTTTTGGCGCATCGAAGAGCTCGGAATACAAAACCATCCAAATCTTCATTTGGTCGAATACGATTTGACGGATTTAGGTGCGAGTATTGCTTTAGTCCAAAAGGTTGAGCCTGTTGAAATTTACAACTTAGCTGCCCAAAGCTTCGTAGGTGTATCTTTTGACCAGCCTAGTACTACCGCTCAAATTACTGGCATCGGCGCCCTTAATTTGTTAGAAGCTATCCGTTTGGTCAACCCTAAAATTCGCTTTTATCAAGCAAGCACTTCTGAGATGTTTGGCAAGGTTCAGGCCGTCCCACAAAAAGAAGATACGCCTTTTTATCCTCGCAGTCCTTATGGCGTGGCAAAGCTTTATGCCCACTGGATGACGATTAATTATCGTGAAAGTTACGATATTTTTGGCTGCAGTGGTATTTTGTTTAACCATGAAAGTCCTTTGCGTGGTCGCGAGTTTGTCACGCGCAAGATTACCGATAGCGTGGCCAAGATTCAGCTAGGTAAGCTCGACTGCCTTGAACTGGGTAACCTTGATGCAAAGCGGGACTGGGGTTTCGCAAAAGAATATGTCGAAGGGATGTGGAAAATGCTCCAGGTTGATACGCCGGACACCTATGTCTTGGCGACGAAACGGACTGAAACCGTGCGAGACTTTGTATGGATGGCTTTCAAGGCTGCAGGTATAACGGTAGACTTCAAAGGAAGTGCTGAAGCAGAAACAGCCATTGATGTGGCCTCAGGTAAGATCGTGATGCGGATTAATCCAAAATTCTATCGCCCGGCTGAGGTTGAGTTGCTAATCGGAGATCCCGCGCATGCTAAAGCTCAGTTGGGCTGGGAGCCTAAAACCACACTTGAGCAACTTTGCCAGATGATGGTTGAGGCGGATTTGCGTCGAAATCATGCAGGTTTTTCGTTTTAATGAAAATCTTATTAACGGGATCGGCCGGTTTTACCGGACGTTTTTTTCAAAAGGCGGCGATCGCCGCTGGGCATGAAATCATTGCACTGGATGCGGATTTGACGGATAAGGCCGCTGTGGCAACGCAGGTGGCTCGCATCGAGCCTGATGCGGTCGTTCATTTGGCTGGAATTAGTTTTGTTGGTCATGCAGATGATGCAGCGTTTTATTCCGTGAACGTCGTGGGAACGACCCATTTACTTTCAGCGCTGGTTGAGCTTCAAAACCCTTTGAAAAAGGTATTGCTTGCCAGCAGTGCTAATGTGTACGGCAATTGTGAGGCCTCTCCTATTAGTGAGCGACAAGAGCCTGCCCCCATGAATCACTATGCAACCAGTAAGCTTGCGATGGAACATATGGCACGCACTTACATAGACCGTTTGCCCATTGTGATCACTCGCCCCTTTAATTACACGGGGCCTGGACAGGCACCTCAATTTTTATTACCCAAGTTAGTCAGCCATTTCGCAACACGTGCTAAATCGATAGAGCTCGGGAATTTAAATGTTGAGCGAGAGTTTAATGATGTGCGGATGGTGTGTGATGCGTATTTGAGTTTACTCAACAAGGGTGAGCCAGGTGAGACATATAACGTTTGTTCGGAAAATCCTTTTACCCTTGAGCATGTCCTGAAGGTGCTCACCACATTGACCAACCATCGTCTCCAAGTGGATGTCAATCCCGACTTCGTGCGAGCCAACGAAGTGCATCGCTTGTGCGGAAGCCCAGACAAGCTTCTGCACTGCACGGGTTCTTTACCCGTTTACAAGCTAGAGGAAACGCTGGCTTGGATGCTTGCATGTCAAAAATAAAAGTTGGGATGGGCGCTACGATCTGGGGACGTGGTCTTGTTCATCATCGCCTCGATGGGATTGGTTATTACACGCAAGAGATTTTCCGTAAGTTTGAAAATAAAAATATCCATCTGAATCCGATCGTTTTTGGCAAGCAGGGACCAGAATCATTTGATCATCATCCCGTCATTCGTTTAGATCGTTACAGCGTTTCAACAGCATTGTCTGCCTTGACGGGCTTCCCTTTTAGAGGGAGCCGTTCGCTGAACAAGCACATTGATATTTTTCATGCGACAGATCACTGTACGCCAAAACTCAAAGGTGTTCCCGTCGTTGCGACGCTCATGGATGCCATCCCCCTCTCTCACCCACAGTGGGTTAACCAAAACTTACGTGTGTTAAAGAATTGGCTTTGGCAAATCTCTGCGCAATGGGCTGATCACATCATCACGATCTCTGAATTTTCAAGACTCGAGGTCGCCAAATATTTTAGGATACCTGAGTCTCGAATTACGGTGACCCCCTTGGGTGTAGATGAGCGGTATTTTGATAGGTTGTCTGGAAATGCTGCTGATCATGTCTTGAGTCAGTATGCGTTGCCTGATCAATTTTTTATTTTTATCGGTACACTTCAGCCCCGCAAGAACGTGGAGCGCATTGTGCAAGCGCATGAAATGCTCCCTGCAGCTTTGCGAACGCAATGCCCTTTGCTGATCGTGGGGCGCAATGGCTGGGGTTGTGACGAGCTTGTAAGCAAGCTCAATACAGGTCAACCCAATGGCCCAGTCCGATGGTTACAAAACATCAATGATTTTGAAAAGCGTGTCATGATGCAGCACGCTACTGCACTGGTGTTTCCGTCATTGTTAGAGGGTTTCGGCTTGCCTGTTTTAGAGGGCTTTGCCAGCCAAACACCTGTGATTACATCTAATACATCTTCTTTACCTGAAGTAGCAGGAGATGCTGCTTGGACGCTAGATCCAACGAATGTGCACTCAATTGCAGAGGCAATGCAGGCTTTAGCGACCGATCAGGCTCTAGCGCGTCATTTTGTACAAAAGGGCTTGGCCCGTGCAAATATGTTCACTTGGGATGCTTGCGCAGAGAGAACTTTAAAAGTGTATGAGCAGGTGCTTGGTAAAGCATAAGAAATTTTAGATACGATCAAAAATTGGATATGTAGCGCATCATGAAGGTCTTGCACGTATATCGTACTTATTTTCCAGACCCTCCCGGAGGGACCCAGGAGGCAATTCGACAGATTTGTCTCAGCACGCAGCCATATGGGGTGGAGAATACTCTTTTCACCTTATCACCCAACCCTGAGCCAAGCATCATTATTCGTCCAGAAGCCAAGGTCGTGCGTTGCCGCTCTTGGGCGGCGCCTGCATCTTGTGATCTAGGTGGTCCGCAGGCATTTACAACCTTTCGCTCCCTCGTTAAGCAGTCTGACGTGGTGCATTACCTTTTTCCATGGCCTTTTGCTGATTTGTTGCATGAGGTCGCACCGAAAAAACCTTCGGTATTGACTTATATCTCTGACATCGTCAGGCAGCAGAGATTGAAGACGCTGTATGAGCCATTGATGTGGCGAACGTTGAGAGGTATGGATGCCATTGTTTCAAATGTTCCGCACTATGCTGAAACAAGTCCTGTCCTGACGCAAAGCAGCCTGACTGCAAAGATCAGACAAATTCCACTCGGCATTGAAGAAAGCTCTTACCTCATTGAGCCTGACAACAGTATTCTTTCCCGTCTGGAAATAAAAGAGGGGGAGCCTTTCATATTTTTCGTTGGGGTCTTAAGATATTACAAAGGACTTCATATCCTGTTAGAAGCTTGTAAGCATACAAAGGGAAGGGTAGTCATTGCAGGCTCTGGTCCTGAGGGCGCCGCTTTGCAGGCACAGGCCAAACGCTTAGGATTGTCAAACGTGACGTTTGTGGGACAAATCAGTGAAGCTGAAAAAGTGGCTTTGCTCAAGGCGTGCAGAGCTTTAGTATTACCTTCACACTTGAGGTCTGAAGCGTATGGGATGGTTCTCGTCGAAGCGAGTCTGTATGGCAAGCCGATGATCAGTTGTGAAATTCATACGGGTACTTCATTTATAAACAAGCATTTAAAAACAGGTTTAGTGGTGCCGCCTGAATCACCCACTGATTTAGCGAGTGCGATGAATACTCTTTTAGAGGATGTGTCGGCTGCAGAAGGTTTTGGTCAAGCAGCTCGACAGCGCTATGAAAAGAATTTCTCTGGCCCGGTATTGGGCCAGGCTTATGCGAGACTCTACCGAGAGGTTTTAGAAAATAAGCGTCATTAACGCGACGCATCTGAATGAAGTGTGAATGAGGAGATTTTTTGAAAATCTTGGTGACGGGTGCAAATGGTTTTGTCGGGCGGGTTTTGTGCCCTCTGCTCGAGCAATCTGGAAATCAGGTGACTCGGGTGGTGCGCAACGCTGTAGCGTCTGAAGAAAAGAGCGTTGGCAACATCACTGAGAAGACAAACTGGTCATTTGCACTTGAGGACGGTGTGGATGCGGTCGTCCATCTTGCGGCCAAGGTGCCTCTGTCGAGTGCGGTCGCAGGAGCCAGCGCGAACGAGACACTCGAAGAGTATTGTCGTGTGAATGCTTGGAGCACAGAGAATTTTGCTCGCCAATGTGCGGCTAAGGGCGTTAAAAGGTTTGTTTTCATTAGTACCGTCAAGATACTCGGAGAAGGCTCCAGTCAACCATATCAGGCGGATGATCTGGCTATTCCATGCGATGCCTATGCCATCTCTAAATGGGAGGCCGAGCAGTTACTTCAACAGATTGGATCAGCATCCGGCATGGAAGTTGTGATCTTGCGTCCTCTGCTGGTGTACGGGCCTGGCGTGCAGGGCAATTTTTTGAAGATGCTTGATGCGGTCTATCGCCGAAGACCTTTACCATTCGGTTTGGTTAGAAATCGTCGTAGTTTGATCTATGTGGATAATTTAGCTGATGTAATTCGTGTTTGTCTGACACATCCTGCTGCAAATAAAACCTGGATGGTCAGCGATGCTGAAGATGTTTCCACGCCTGATTTGATAAGAGACTTAGCGGCCACCCTACAGCGCTCAACCCTATTGTTACCCGTGCCTGTGAGCTTGATGATTTGGGCGGGTAAGCTTTTAGGTCAGGGTGATATGGTGTCACGCCTTGTCGGCTCTCTTTCTGTAGACAGCCTGCCAATTCGAACGACATTGTCTTGGTCGCCGCCCTATAGCTTGAAATCTGGATTGAAGAAAACAGCGGAATGGTATTTGCACCAGGGGGTACGTCAATGATGTTGCGCATCATTGATATGGTATTGGCGGCAGTTGGCTTGCTCGTCACTTTGCCATTACTTTTGGTCTTACTTGTTGTTGGCGCGATTGATACGGGCTCTCCGCTTTTTATGCAGATACGAGTGGGTAGATATCAGCGTGGATTTACCTTAATAAAATTTCGCACGATGAAAGTTGACACGCAGTCTGTCGCATCGCATTTAGCGAATCTCGCGGATGTGACCCCAGTCGGAGTTTTTTTGCGTCGGACCAAACTGGATGAGCTCCCTCAGCTTTGGAATGTATTAAAGGGTGATATGAGTCTGGTCGGACCTCGTCCTTGTTTATTTAATCAAACAGAACTCATCAAGGAGCGGGCAGTCCGTGGTGTTTTTGAAGTGCGCCCTGGCATCACTGGCTTAGCCCAGACGCAGGGTATCGATATGTCAACCCCTATCAGACTGGCTGAAACAGATGCCCGAATGTTAGAGACATTGAATTTAAAATCTTATTTTAAATACATTAGTCAGACATTGACCGGCTCGGGTCGCGGCGATCGCATTAGGATCAAATGAAAACGATTTTCCCTAGGTTGGTCGGTCCTATCCTTGGTTTGCCAAGGACAGCTAAACGCTTCGTCGCACTTTTAGTCGATGCAAGTCTCTGCGTATTGGCGGTGTGGTTGGCTTACTACCTACGTTTGGGTGAGTTTGTCGCGCTGACAGGGAATTTGTTGCTTGCCGCCGGAGCATCTATTGCCATCGCGTTGCCCGTTTTTATATTGTCTGGCTTGTATCGGGCAATTTTTCGATACAGCGGATTGCCTGCTCTTGTCACAGTGGCTCGCGCGGTCACTATTTATGGTCTGTTGTATGCCACGCTCTTTACCGCAGTAGGTTTCCCTGAGGTGCCTAGGACCGTCGGCATTATTCAACCCATCCTTCTTTTTTTGCTGGTGGGGGCGTCACGTTCGTTTGCTCGGCTATGGTTGGGCGATCAGTATCAAAATATTTTAAGAAAAGTATCCAGACCTAAGGTTCTTATTTATGGTGCTGGCAGTTCGGGGCGACAGCTTGTTGCAGCGATGGCCAATAGCCATGAAATGCAAGTCGTTGGCTTTTTGGATGATGACAGCAGCGTGCATGGTCGCGTACTGAATGGACAGCGTATCTACCGTCCGAGTGATTTGGTGAATTTAGTATCGACTCTGCATGTCACAACCGTATTGTTGGCGATCCCTAATATTGGTCGCAAGCGTAGAAATGAAATTCTAAGTCAAATGCGTGATGTACAGGTCTCGGTACGCACGTTACCTAGCGTGACAGACCTTGCCCAAGGACGGGTCAGCATCACAGATATCAGAGAATTGGACATTGATGATTTACTAGGCAGAGAACCTGTCGCACCTGATGAAATGCTGCTTGCTAAAACGGTGCGTGACAAAGTGGTGTTAGTCACAGGTGCGGGTGGATCCATTGGCAGTGAGCTGTGCCGACAAATCTTGGCACTCAAGCCTCGAAAGTTGTTGTTGGTTGAACAAAGCGAGTTTGGCCTGTATGCGATTCATCAGGAACTCGAAGAGAGACGCATCGATATCGAGACAAGCCTCGTGCCTCTGTTGGCTTCTGTCCAAGATGAGGATCGTATCAAAGAGATTGTGGCGGCCTGGCAGCCTGATACGGTCTTTCATGCAGCCGCATATAAGCATGTACCTTTGGTTGAGCATAATCCTGTCGAAGGAGTCAAAAATAATGTTTTTGGGACACTGCGTGTCGCTCAGGTTGCGGCGGCTTATGGTGTCGGGGATTTTGTATTGATCAGCACAGACAAGGCTGTGCGTCCCACAAATATTATGGGTGCAAGTAAACGTTTGGCAGAAATGGCGCTGCAGGCTATTGCGGCCACGCATCCGGTGACTAAATTTTCTATGGTTCGTTTTGGGAATGTGCTGGACTCATCGGGATCCGTTGTCCCGAAATTTCGTCAGCAGATTCGCGAGGGCACGGCCATCACACTAACGCATCCAGAAATTACGCGCTATTTCATGACTATCCCAGAAGCTGCGCAGTTGGTGATTCAAGCGGGGGCAATGGCGCAAGGTGGAGATGTGTTTGTATTAGACATGGGCCAGTCTGTCAAAATTATGGATTTAGCGCGAAGGATGATTGAACTGTCTGGCCTGACGGTGAGAGATGCGCTCAATCCAGATGGAGATATACCTATTGAAATTACCGGTCTTCGCTCGGGCGAGAAGTTGTTTGAGGAGTTACTGATTGGTGACAATCCACTACAGACCTCTCACCCACGCATTATGCGGGCACAAGACGAGTTTGTTTTATGGCCAGAACTGGAAAGCAAGTTAAAAGAATTAAGCGCCGCGTTAGAGATGAACGACGTGCAACATATTCGAGCTGTTTTGGTCCAGCTCGTCCCAGACTATACGCCGAGCGAAGGGATTGTGGACTGGGTGTACATACAAAAGAATCATGAAAGAGCGGAGTCAAAGTAAAAGCGCGATCACTTAAAGTATGCTGATTCGCGAAATAATAAACCTTGAGCGTCCTTGCTTGATAGCGTAGGTGAGAAATCGGACAGCTGCCAATCAATCGCAAGTGTGGGATCGTTCCAGAGGATGATTTTCTCTGAGGCCGGTGCGTAATAGTCTGTCGTTTTATACAGAACTTCGGCTGTTTCAGACAACACTATAAATCCATGCGCGAAACCAGCCGGAATCCAAAGCTGTCGCTTGTTTTCCGCAGAAAGGATCTCTCCACACCATTGACCAAAAGTCTTGGAAGAAAGACGCACATCAACAGCGACTTCGAACACTGCACCTTGAGTCACCCTGACGAGTTTGCCCTGAGGTTGTTCTATTTGATAATGTAAGCCACGTAAAACGTTTTTCGCTGAGCGTGAGTGATTGTCCTGAACAAAAGTGATTTCTTGTCCCATCAAGTGATTGAACGTTTTTTGGTTAAAACTTTCAAAGAAAAATCCTCGTTCGTCACCAAACACTTTAGGCTCAAGCAAAACTACATCAGGAATAGACAGTGGTGTCGCAATCATCAGAAGACTTGTTCGTTTAAAAGGTTGAGTAGATATTTGCCATATGCTGTTTTTTTCAGCGGCTGGGCAAGTTGCTTGAGTGCGGCGGCGTCAATCCAGCCTTTGCGATAGGCGATTTCCTCTGGGCAGGAGACTTTGAGGCCTTGCCTGCGTTCGATCGTGGCGATGAACTGGCTCGCCTCAAGTAGCGACTCATGTGTGCCTGTGTCTAACCAGGCGTAGCCACGTCCCATGATTTCTACGTTCAGTGCATGCTTTTCGAGATACAGGCGATTGAGGTCTGTGATTTCGAGTTCGCCCCTTGGTGAGGGTTTGAGTGACTTGGCGAGTTGCACGGCCTGCTGGTCGTAGAAATAGAGGCCTGTGACGGCATAGCTTGATTTGGGTTTGCTAGGTTTTTCCTCGAGCGATAAGACCTTGCCTGTGGGGTCAAACTCTGCCACACCGTAGCGCTCGGGATCTTCGACATGATAGGCAAAGATACATGCGCCTGTCTTCTTTTTAGTGGCGTTGGCCAAGAGCTGATCAAGGTTGTGACCGTAAAATATATTGTCACCGAGGACGAGTGCGCAAGAGCCGCCATTGATAAAGCGTTCGCCAATGATCAGGGCTTGGGCCAGACCGTCGGGTGAGGGTTGCACGGCATACTGGATATCTAGGCCCCATTGTTTACCAGAGCCAAGGAGTTGTTCAAACCTTGGGGTGTCTTGAGGGGTTGAGATGATCAGGATTTCTCTGATCCCTGCGAGCATCAGAGTGCTCAGGGGATAAAAGATCATCGGTTTGTCAAAAACGGGGAGCAATTGTTTACTGATGACCTGTGTGGCTGGGTAGAGTCGTGTGCCAGAGCCGCCCGCGAGGATGATGCCTTTACGTGTCATCACTATTCTTTTTTCAAGTGAGTTAAGGAAAATAGGGAGTGGGCCGAATGCAGGTGTTATTTGATCAGCCCATTGACCCATTGCGAGTTGTCGAGATACCAGCGCACGGTTTTCTCAATGCCGGTTTCGAAGGTTTCTTCGGGCGTCCAGCCCAGTTCGCGCTCGATCTTGCGGGCATCTATGGCGTAGCGTCGGTCATGTCCTAGACGATCTTTAACAAAGGTAATCTGGTCTGCGTAGAGCGTGCCATCGGCTTTCGGCCGCAGCTGATCGAGTCGATGACAAATAGTTTTCACGACATCGAGGTTTGCTTTTTCATTCCAACCACCGATGTTGTAGGTTTCGCCCACACGTCCTGATTCGAGTACGCGCGTGATCGCCTTGCAATGGTCTTTGACATAAAGCCAATCACGCACTTGCTGACCATCACCATAGATAGGCAATGGCTTGCCGTTCAGTGCGTTCAGGATCACTAGGGGAATCAGCTTTTCTGGAAAATGAAACGGACCGTAGTTGTTGCTACAGTTGGTTGTCAAGACGGGTAAGCCGTAGGTGTGGTGCCAAGCTCTGACGAGGTGATCCGAGGAGGCTTTGCTGGCCGCGTAGGGGCTGTTCGGTTCGAAAGGATTCGTCTCTGCAAAAGGAGGATCTTCGGCTGAAAGGGTACCGTAGACCTCGTCTGTTGAGACATGCAGAAAACGAAACGCTTTTTTTTCTGCCTCGGGAAGGGTAGACCAATACGCACGCACCGACTCCAGTAGGTTAAAGGTGCCGAGTACGTTGGTCTGGATGAAGTCGCTAGGTCCGTGGATTGAGCGATCGACGTGGGACTCAGCGGCAAAATTCAGTACAGCGCGCGGCTTGTATTTTGCCAAGAGGACGTCGACCACTGAGCGATCGCCAATATCGCCCTGTACAAAGATATGACGCGCGTCCTGAGCGAGCGCAGATAAATTATCCAGATTGCCTGCGTAGGTGAGCTTGTCCAGATTGACGACAGGCTCATCATGGCCTTCGAGCCAGGTATGAACGAAATTACTGCCGATAAAGCCGGCGCAGCCAGTGACGAGGATCATTGAGGATGAGTTTTTTATCTATTCTGTGTGAAAGTGTAAGTAACCACGCCATCAGGCCTAAGAACTGACTTTAACCGATCTATGTATGTTGATAAATTAAATGCGTGTTTTATTGTAAGATGTCCAACATCTAAAATTTGCAATGTAGATTGTATAAAAGTCTGCAATCTTGCCAGTATCGGAGACCTGAATGCCCAAGCTTCCCCTTAGTCGCTTCACTGTGCTGGATCTGACGCGTGTGCGCTCGGGCCCTGCAGCGGTCCGTCAGTTTGCAGACTGGGGTGCCAATGTCATTAAAATCGAAGAGCCGGGCGATATGCCGGACGACAAGCCAGGTGGTTCGGCGCAGTTTGCGGACTATCAAAATACGCACCGCAACAAGCGCAGCATCACCATTAACCTAAAGCACCCCAAGGGCAAGGCTTTGTTCATGGAGATGGTCAAGCAGGCGGACGTGGTGGTGGAAAACTATCGTCCCAACGTCAAATTTAAGCTTGGCATCGACTATGAGTCGCTGCGCAAGGTCAATCCGCGCATCATTCTCGCGAGCGTCTCTGGCTTTGGCCAGGACGGTCCCTATAAGGATCGTCCGGGTCTTGATCAGATCGCACAGGGTATTGGTGGGATTATGTCGGTGACGGGTGAGCCAGGACGAGGTCCGATGCGTGCCGGGATCCCGGTGGCCGATTTGACCTCGGGTTTGTTTTGCGCGATTGGTACCTTGGTCGCCTTGCTCGAGCGCGAGGAGTCTGGCGAGGGGCAGTGGGTGCAGTCCTCACTCTTGCAGGCACAGGTCTGGATGATGGATTTCCAGATTATGCGTTGGCTGATGAACAAGGAAATTCCCGGTCAGAGCGGCAACGATCATCCGACGAGCTCGCCGACGGGTGTGTATGCGACCTCGGACGGCTATATCAACATCGCGGCGATGGGTACGGAAATGTATGTGCGTCTGGCCAATGTGTTGGGCTTGCCCGAGTTAGTCGATGATGAACGTTTCAAATCCATGCAGCTGCGCGCTAAAAACCGCCCTGAGCTCAATGCCGCGATCAATGCGCGTACCAAGCAGGAGAAGACGGCGTTCTGGATTGACTTACTCAACAAAGAAGGCGTGCCCTGCGGTCCGATCAAGAACGTGCAGCAGACGATGGAGGATCCGCAGGTCATCCATCTGGGTATGGCTAAAACGCTCAACCATCCCAAGCTTGGAGAAATCAGCGTGGTCGGTCAGCCTGTCATCATGAGCCGTTCCAAGCGCGAGGTTTTTGTCGCCGCGCCCGACCGTGGGGAACATAACAAAGAGGTCTACGCCGAGTTTGGTATCAGTGCCGCTCAGATCGAAGAACTCGCTCTCGAAGGTGCGATCTAAGTTGGACAAGCCCGGCATCACCACTACGGTCTATACAGCGCGTAGACAACAGACGACAGGCCGTCGTGGCGCAAGCGCCAAGCTTGCGTCGGTCGTGTCCTCCACGTCAGCATCTGCCTTTGATAGTCTCGGCCGTCCGGAAAATCTCCCCGACGAGATCGCGCAGCAGCTACGTACGCGTATCCTCAATGAAAGTCTCGCACCCGGTCAGCGTCTGCCGACTGAGCAGGAGCTTGGCGCGCAGTTCGGCGTCAGCCGCAATGTGGTGCGCGAAGCCATCGCACGGCTCAAGCTTACAGGTTTGGTCGAGACACGTCACGGCGTGGGCACCTTCGTCTGTGCGGATATCGCGCTGCGTCCGTTTGAGGTGTCGCATGACGATTTGCTGGACTTATCACAGCTGATCCATGTGCATCAGCTGCGCATCGAGATCGAGTCGGGGGCGGCTGCGCTCGCTGCGACCCACCGTACGGCGGCTCAGCTTGAGTCGCTTTATGTTGCGCTCAAACGCTTGGAACAACACGCTTCGGATTGGGAGGCGGCCTCGCACACGTCGGTGGATTTTCATCTGGCGGTCGCACATTGCGCGAACAATCCCTATTTTGTTCGCATCATGGGTCATTTGAGTCATGTGATCCATCATGCTGTTCGCACGTTTAGATTTAGAACGATTGGCACGAAACGCGTGGAAGAAATTGAGAATGAGCATGAGATCATCGTCGATGCAATTGCCCGACGTGACTCGGCAGGCGCTCGCCTCGCCATGCGTACGCATTTAGAAACCGCTATTACACGTTATCGAACATTACTAGGAGACCTTTGAAAATGACTACTACCAGATTGTTGCAGGGCGAAATCACAGACAACTTGATCATCGAGAAACGAGGTGCTGTGGGCTGGATTACTTTTAATGATCCTGCCAAACATAATGCAATGTCCTACGAAATGTGGGCAGCCTTGCCCGGCATTATCAAAATGTTTGAAAACGATGACGAGATTCGCGCAGTCGTCCTGACCGGCGCAGGCGGCAAGTCCTTTGTCAGTGGTGCCAATATCTCCCAATTTGAAAAACTGCGCACTGCAGCGGACGCTGTGGCGGAATACGAGCGCGTCGGCGAAGAAGCCCAAGGCTCAATCTACAACTGCTCCAAGCCAGTGATTGGTCGTATTGATGGCTTTTGCATCGGTGGCGGTTTGAACTTGTCTTTGTGTTGCGATATCCGTATTGCTTCGGATGCAAGTTCGTTCGCGATCCCTGCAGGCCGTTTGGGTCTAGGTTATCGCCTGACTGCAATTCGTAACCTCGTCAGCACCGTTGGTGCACCACAGGCACTGGACATCATGTTGTCGGCACAGCGCTTTAGCGCCCAAGAAGCCAAAGCTAAAGGCCTGATTCAGCATTTGGTGCCCGTCGCTGAGTTGGACAAGACAGTGGATGAGTATCTGGCGAAAGTCGTGGCGAACGCTCCGATCACCTTGCGGACAGGTAAAAAAGCGATCCGCGAATTTCAGAAAGTGCCTCCACACGTCGACGTCGAAGGCATCAAGCAGATGGTCTTGGCATGTTTCGCGAGCGACGACTATCAGGAAGGCAAGCGCGCGTTTGCTGAGAAGCGTGCACCGGTGTTTCGGGGTAAGTAATACTCGATGGATCGTCTGCACTCTATATATTTAACACGTAACCTTAATGACAAGGTTACGTGCCTGCCTAGCAAAATCGCTAGAAACATTGATTCATTTAAAGAATGTCATCCTGAGTTAGAACATCAACTTTACAATGTTGAGCTGGGTAGACAATTTCTCAAAATCCACTTTGATACTGACGTTTTGTCAGCCTTTGATTCCTTGAGGCCCTTGGCCTACAAAGCGGATCTTTTGCGTTATTGCTTGCTATATGAATTGGGTGGAATTTACGCTGATCTTTCGCTCTACTTTCATAGCTCTGTATTAAATTTCGATAAAAGTTCAAAAATATTTATTTACCGAGATGTGATGAGTAGGGCACCATGGATTGCCAGTAATTCGCTGATCCTCACGCAGCCACACATGCAGGTATTTGAATCTTGTATAAAGAAAATAGTCGAACATGTGAGTACTGATTACTACGGTACGAATGCTTTGTGTCCAACAGGGCCAAATCTTTTTGGAGCGATGCTCGCTGAAACAACGCCTTTATTCGAAATTTCTTCCGGTGAGGTCATCAAAATAAGCCGTTCTTTGGGTCATTCGTATGCCTATCTAAACGCATCAGGTGATGTTGTGGCAGTTGCAGTCAAAGCCGGG
>Ga0247843_1001102_pt1 | contig 58198 bp, 58 predicted proteins | sample LaCruzMarch2017__FD_192420 | JGI IMG/M metagenome (GOLD analysis project Ga0247843, IMG submission 192420) | Freshwater microbial communities from meromictic Lake La Cruz, Castile-La Mancha, Spain - LaCruzMarch2017_8m | ecosystem: Environmental > Aquatic > Freshwater > Lake | place: Spain...
CCCTCAAGAAGCGGCCTAGGAGCCCGATCAGCAAAACAACCGGGGGTGACAAAATCCTTGGAGAATTAAGGTGACCGAATCGCTGGCGAATCTCACTACGGTATTAAAACTTCTCGCTATAGCTCACGGGCTTGCCGCGGAACTCGGAAACCTTAAGAGTGCCGGCCTGGGAGCGCGTCTCGAGCTGCATCTGCAGCATGTCAACGCCCATCACTTTGAAATGGTCCACGGAAAACCTAGCAGCTTTGGTTTCACCTTCGAAAGCGACCCCCTTCTCCACTGTGGTGTGCACCTTCATCTCAAGCCCCATGCCCTCGGATTTTCCCGGTGCCACGGTCACCTGGCCCTGGAATCTCGTCACCGTGCCGAGGTTGCGGGTTTTAAGATCGACGCTCATCGGTGAGCGCAGCTTCAGCGTTACGCTGCCCTCGAGGTCGCAGTCTTTTTTAAATGCGTAGGTATGGGTGAAGCTCGGGATCGCGCCCACCAGCAGCTGAAAGAGCTTCATCTCGTCGGGGCGGCAACTCTCGATCGAGAACTTCATGCCCTTGCTCCACTCATCCGCGAGGTAGCCCTTGAGGAAGCCTTTCATGTTCTGGCTCCAGGCTTTGACGTCGCCATCAGGCTTTTTTTGGGCGCCGGCTGTGAAGCCAGGAGATGAATAGGAAAGAAACAGGGCGAAAACGAAAATAAGCAGGTTCCGCATGCAGGGAATCATGGAGAAAGAAAAAGACGAAGTCAACGTACCACGCTGCCCCTTGGCAGGGCGTGCGCTCCGGCATACAGTGCCCCCATGCGCTTCGACGTTTTTTTCTCCATCTGCCAGACTCCGGTCGACGGCTATACGCCTTCTGACCGCAAGATGTTCGAGAATTTTTTTTCCCAGGCGATCCTCGCCGACGAGCTTGGGGTCGGCACCGCGTGGGTAGCGGAAACCCACCTTTCCTGCCAGGTGCAGAAGCGAAATCCAGGCGCGGTGATCCCGCACTTCGAGGGCGAGATCGGCCTCAACACCGATATCCTCCAGATCGCGCACCTTCTCTTTGCTAAAACCAAAAAGCTCCACGTGGGCTCCGCGATTCGTAATATCCTCTGCAATGGCGGCCCGATCGCCCACGCCGAGGCGATACGGATGTTCCTCGCGCTGCACGGCCTCGATCCCCGCGAAGAACGGCTGCTCGATATCGGTTTTGCTTCCGGCCGCTTTCCTTTCTCCAACGTTCCCTATGGCATTCGCCCGAGAAACCTGCTCGAGAAGGCCGCCTGGGGCGCCTTGCGCGGCAAGCTATTTCAACAGGCCACCGAGATTTTCCTGCGCCTGCTCAAGGGCGAGGTGCTCGCTTCCAAAGACGTGGCGCCCATTGTGCTCTCGCGAAAAGATTTCCGTTCCGACGAAGACTGGGCGACGGTGCAGGCGGCGAATCTTGGCGCCGACGCCGCGCCTGTGATCGAGATTCCTCCGTTCTGGTTCTTCGATCCCGTGGGGTTGATCCCGTCCGAAACCACGCTTAAGCTCCTACGCCTAACGATCGGCGCGCACGATCTCGAAACCCAGCTCTTCGCAAACCGCTTCCTTCCCGTTGGCGTTTTCAATCTATCCATCACGCCAGGCGCACAGATCGAGAAAACTCACGAGGCTATGACCAAAGGCTTTCATAAAGATGGCGGCCCCTGGACTCGCAATCATATGCCGCGCACGGTTCTCGTGTTTCACGATCCCGACCCCTCCAAGGCCCGCGCCAAGGCGCAGAAAGCGATGGAGACCTACTGGAAAGCCATCGAAGGCACGCTCGATCCCGATAAGGTGAAGAACGCCGTGGACAATGCGCTGGTGGGAGACTCCAGCGAGATTACCGCGGAGGCTCAGCGCCGCTTTCATAAAGAAGATCGGTTGATGCTCTGGTTTGATTTCAATAATCACGACAATGAAGACGTATGCCGCTCGATGCGTGCCTTCATGAACGAAGTGGCGCCGAAGCTTTCGTGAACTTGCTGTTGCGCATTAGAGAGCGAATAGCGAATTGCCCTCAAGCACACCGCGCAAACATTCCCTGAGCCCTTCGGTAAAAAATCCGACTTTCACGCACCCACCCCATGTAAAAACCACAATAGAGTTCTGACTTTATTAGGCTGGCTAGTAGCTAAAGTTGCTATAACTAATGCGTCGATCACTATGCGTAGAACGACTAATGCTTCATGGCGAGCATTCTTTACTCTGCGCGGGTGCGTTACCAATAAAAGCCTGACACTGTTCAAGGTAGAAAAGGCTTCCCAAAGCTTCCTTCATTGCAGAGGATGATTACAAGTCAACTCCGGGGGGAATCAAATGACCTGTCTAACGAGAGCACTGTCTAAAGGCCTGTTCACCGCTGCCACCATTACCGCACTCACTCTTTCCAGCCCTGTCCAAGCCAAAGCCGATTTCGCTCCTTCCAAAAAGGATAAATGCACGGCTGGCCAAGAAATCGAAAAGACCGGCACGATCGCTGGTGGAGTGGACGGCGACACCGTTCACATTACGACTACCAGCGGCACTTATAGTGTTAGGCTGCTCGGTATCGACACTCCCGAAACCCACTTTATGGGCAAGAGCCAGGGCGTGTGGGGCGAGAAAGCTGCCCGCGCCATGCAAGCCATGCTTGAAGTAGGCGCAAAAGTTCGCCTCGAGTTCGGCGAGACTCCCTGCGACGGCCACGGCCGGGTGCTTGCGCAGCTATTCAAAGGCAAGACCCACGTGAATGCTCAGATCCTGCAGCAGGGCCTCGCCGTGAACTACTGCGTCGCTCCCGAGTTCCGTTACTGTGAGGAGTTCTCGCGGTATACCCAGGAGTCGATCGACAACGGCATCGGGATGTACGCCGACCCTAAAGTGGAGCTTCCGTACGATTTCCGCCGTCGTATCGGTGGCAACGAGCAGCGCTCCTACGTGGGCAGTATCCGTACGAAGCAAGTATTCGGTCCTGGTAATCAGGAAAGAACCCCTCCCGCAGAGCGCGTATTTTTCTACAAAATTAGCGATGTGCAGGCTCCTTACCGCATCGTGGAGTGAGTTCCTAGAAAAGCAGAAGGCAAGAGGCCCTTGGTGTGAACCAGGGGCTTTTTCTTTGCCGAGACTCCGCAATTCAGCCTATATTTCCGGCTATGTCGGGCCCCACACACCAATACTCCCAAGACCAATGGGTTCCCCTCGTTGACTATCGGCGCAACGGCATCGCCGAATGCACGATCCATGGCTCCGTGGCCTGGGTTTCTGGCGATAAGCTCATCCATGCCTACGGCGGTGATGTAACCTGCTACGGCCGCTCGATGATGAAGCCTTATATGGTGAAGGTTTTCACTAAAGAGCTCGAAGAGATGAGCTGGGAGCAGAAGGCGATCGCGGTTTCCTCACACAACGGGGATACAGAGCATATCGAGGTGATCCAGACGATCCTGAGCGAAAGCGAGCTCGGCCTGATGCAGACTCCGCTTTCCTTGCCGTTGATGCAGTTCGGCCAGCAGCGCCGCCGCCCCCGCCGTCTCTACCATTCCTGCAGCGGAGAGCACGCCGCTATTTTGAGAGGCTGCCGCAAAAAAAACTGGAGCCGCGTGGGCTACGTTTGGCCGCACCACGAATTTTTTCTCGCTTACCTCGAGCAGGTGCGCGGCGTTCTTGGCGCCAAATGGGAACCCAAAGTGATCGCGAAAGACGGCTGCGGCCTGCCAACGATGAGCATGTCGGTGGTGGAGCTCGCACGTTTGTACGCCGATCTCGTGACCAAAAAGAGCGACGACTGGATCTGGGAGGCGATGGTTCGCCACCCCGACCTGGTTGGTGGCTTTAACCGCCTCGACTCCACGATCATGAAATCCTGCCGCGGCAAGGTGATCGCCAAAGAAGGCGCCGATGGGCTCCTTGGTCTCGCGATCGAGCACCCTGATTACCCGAACGGTCTCGGTGTGGTGATCAAGATCGCGCACGGCTGGGACATGCGCGCGACCTGGTATGTCGCCCGCTACGTGCTCGGCGTGCTCGGCTTCGAGTTCCGCAATCCCTATCCGCTGGAGAGGCAGAAAGCCTATCTCGTCGACGGCTGCATTCCCGAAAATCTCCGTTCGAAGATGGTGTCGATCCAGCCCTGGGACGACTGGGATCCGGACCGCGACCGCTGGCAGTTTGATTACCGTGACTTTGCGCCCGTTCCGGGCGGCGACTTTGCGCCCGCCGAGATCACCCATCATCCGGATCAACTGAAGTAAAAAGTAAGGAACCCTCTGAACGGGCTGCCATGAAATTACCCGTCGTACGGCGGGTAATTCAGTTAAATCGATGGATATATCAGTTTAATCCGTTTTTCAGATGCCTCCTGCGGGCTTAGAAACCCTCTACCCGAATCATCGGGCCCCCAAAGGAGATTCTATGAAAACCGTATTCACCCTCGCCGCCCTGGTTCTGTCCCTCACCCCCGCCTTCGCCTTCGCAAAAAGCAGCGATAACCTTGAAGGCACCCAGATCACCTGCAAAGGAGGCTTCCACGATCTCACCCTCACGATCGGCGAGAAGCTGGCAAAGCAAAATGTCTGGGAAACCCACTACGCCGCGATGCTCACTGGCCCAAGGCTTTACCAGCCAAGCCAGGTGATCGCACAAAGCGTGAGCACCCGGGTATACGGCGGGCTCGAGTTAACAGCGTCGTACAACGGCAATACCCTCAAGGTAATGCACGTGCTCTACAGCTCGAACCAGAACTGGGCCCCCCTTGGCTTAAGCGGGTCGCTCGTAAACCCGGAAGGAAAGCTGCTCCTGAACCTTAGCTGCCAGTACCTCTAAGATGGAATGGCCCAAGCAAGCGCATCGGTGTAGGCTTCACCGGTGCGCTTTTTATTTATCCTGACTCTCAGCCTAATGCCCGAGTACTCCTTCTCCGCCATTCCCTTGAGCTGGGAGAAGTTCGATCTGGACGGCAAGATCCTTTCGCTCGTCAAGCTAGCGCCCTAAAATTACTTAATAATTTTATATATTTATCCCACTGCAAATATTTGATTAATTTACTTGAATAACGGCCTGTTTGGACGTATTTTCGGCCACCCTGATCAACAGCTACTGAGGCACCCATGAAATCCCTCTTCACCCTCTCTCTTTTCCTCGCCACTTTTTCGACCTCTGTATACGCAGAAGGGCAGATCTCCTCTTCGCGCGTTGTTGAGTTACGCTGCACCGCCGAAAACAAAAATGGCGACAAAATCGAATTCGCCCGCGAAGGCAAAGTCATCGTGGCAACTGCGGAGGGCAAAACCAAAGAAATGCTCGTCTCCAATCTTGGAAACAGCCCGGAACTGCGGGCGGGCTTCCTGAATCTGGTGAGCACCACTGAGAACGCCTATGTCTCTTTCGTATTCCCATCCCAAGAGCTGCGCACGGGCAAGCAGTCCGTTAAGGGCGAGGTCTATACCCGCGTGATCAGGAACGCGTTCACTCCTGTGATCGGTCTCGGCACTTTCTTCGGTACCGGCACCTGCGAGCTCGAAATTTCCGGCCGCTAGCCAAAACGTAAACTTTGCTGTTATAGAAAAGCACATGAAAACACATGTGCTTTTTTTATTGCTGCTTGGCCCCGTTTTCCTCTCCCCGTCCAACGACTTCCTCGCGGAAAAATGCGAGACCTGGGAAGACGACTGCGAACCTGGCGGTGACGAAAATGATGATCCCACCCGTCCCGGCGATCCCGGCGGCCCGGATGATCCAGGCTCAGACGGCCTCTAAGCTCCCGCCAAGCCGCCTTTTCTGGTAACTTGCGGCTATGAGCATTGCTAATTCGTCGCCTAACTCCGTAGTTAAACTTGCGAACTATATTGGCGGTCATCCGCACGCGCCCCGCACCGGCAAGTACCTCGACAACTACGAACCCTCTACGGGAAAAGTCTACTCTCTCGTGCCCGACTCCGGAGCCGAAGACGTGCAGCTCGCCGTAGACGCCGCGAAAACGATCTTCCCCTGGTGGAGCAAGCGCACCCCCGAGCAGCGCTCGCAGGTGCTGCTCTCCATCGCCGACCGCATGGAACGCGCCCTCGACGAGCTTGCCCGTGCAGAAAGCCGCGACCAGGGCAAACCCTACCATCTCGCGCGCGAGATCGAGATCCCGCGCGCAATCTATAACTTCCGCTACTTCGCCACCAAGATTTTGCACACCGAAGAGATGGCGCGCATGAACTCGGCACAAGAAGCCCTCAACTACACGCACCGCTCGCCCATCGGCGTGGCCGGCTTGATCTCGCCATGGAATCTGCCGCTCTATCTGCTCACCTGGAAAATCGCGCCCGCGATCGCAGCAGGCAACACGGTGATCTGCAAACCAAGCGAACTTACTCCCATCACCGCCTACCTGCTCGCGGAGCTGCTCAATGAAGCCGGCCTTCCCCACGGTGTGGTGAATATTCTCTTCGGCACCGGGGCTGGCGTAGGCGCCGCGCTCACCGCCCACCCCGACGTTCCGATTCTTTCCTTCACTGGTGGCACTGCCACCGGCCGCAAAATTCTCGAAGCCTCGATTCCGCGCTTCAAGAAAACTTCGCTCGAGCTTGGCGGCAAGAACGCCGCCCTCGTGTTCGCCGACTGCGATCTCTCGGAAGCCGTGATCACCTCGGTGCGCTCCGCTTTCCAGAACCAGGGCGAGATCTGCCTCTGTAACTCGCGCATCTTCGTGGAAGAGAGCATTTATGAGAAGTTTGTCGACAAGTTCGCGCGTGCTACAAGCCTGATCCGTCTCGGAGATCCGCTGGAAAAGGAAACCCAGATGGGCCCGCTGGTTTCCAAAGAACACCGCGAAAAAGTGCTCGGCTATATCAAGCTGGCCGGCGAAGAAGGCGGCACGATCCTGAACGGCGGCTCCGTGCCTAAAATGGAAGGATCGCTTGCGGATGGCTATTATTTGTCCCCCACCGTGATCACGGGCCTCGCGCCTGATTCCCGCGTGATGACGGAAGAGATCTTCGGCCCCGTGGTGGCGATCGCGCCCTTCAAAACCGAAGAAGAAGCGATTGGCTACGCCAACAATACCGAATACGGACTTTCCGCTTCGGTGTGGACAGGAAATCTTCCCCGCGCCCATCGCGTGGCGCAGGCACTCGACGTTGGTACCATATGGGTGAATACCTGGATGCTCCGCGATCTCGCCATGCCGTTCGGCGGAATGAAGCATTCTGGTCTCGGACGCGAAGGCGGAGACCACTCCCTGGAATTTTTCACCGAGACGAAGACGATCTGCGTGAAGCTGTAGTTTTCTGAACATAAGAACAGCCCCAGCGATGTTTTCGGCTTACGGTCGCTTTCCTTAGTTTTTGACGCGATGGTTGACCGGGCCGGTTAACCACCGCGTCATTCGATTTTCTCGGCTATTCGCGCTAGAACTCTCCTATGAGCAAAGGAAAGATCGTCGCCGGAGTTCTAGCTCCCCACCCCCCCCACCTCGTATACGGAGAAAACCCTCCGCAAAATGAACCTCGCTCCGAATGCGGCTGGGAAAACCTGCGCTGGGCCTACGAGCGCTGCCGCAAAAGCATCCTCAAGCTGAAACCCGACGTGCTGCTGGTGCACAGCCCACACTGGATGACCGTCGTGGGCCACCACGTGCTCGGTGTAGAGTGCTTCCAGGGCCTGAGCGTGGATCCGATTTTCCCCCATCTCTTTCGCTACTCCTACGATCTTAAGGTCGACGTGCCTCTCTCGCTTGCGATCGCCGAGGCCGGGAAAAAACACGGGCTGCTCACCAAGGTGATGAAGAACCCCGACTTCCGCATCGACTACGGCACGATCTGCTCTCTGCACCTGATCAACCCAGCCTGGGACATCCCGATCGTTTCCATCTCGAGCAATAATTCGCCCTATTATTTCAGCAACGAAGTAGGCCAGGAGCAGATGGAAAAGCTCGGCCGCGCCACTCGCGAGGCGATCGAAGCGAGCGGCAAGCGCGCCGTGCTGCTCGCGAGCAACTCCATGAGCCACCGCCACTTCACCTCCGAGCCCGAGATCCCCGAAGACATGTCGCACGAGCATATTTACCACCACGGCCAATACCTCTGGGACATGAAGATGCTCAGCCTCATGAAGCAGGGCAAAGCCAAAGAAGCGCTCGCCGTGCTGCCTGAGTTCATCGACATGGCGAGCGCCGAGGTGAAAGCGGGGGCGCTCGCCTGGATGCTCTCCGCCCTCGAAACTCCCACCTATCCCGCGATCGTGCATGGCTACGGTTCGGTGATCGGCACCGGCAACGCGGTTGTGGAATGGAACCAGGAAACGAAAGGCTTGGAGCTATGAACCCGATTGTAAAGGCTCTTATTGTTCCCGGACTCCCTCAGGTTCTCCTCGCGCCCGAGAAAAATCCCGGCTGGCACAAACTTCGCCAGGCCATGGAAGCCGCGCGCGCCGAGATCGAGTCGACCCAGGCTGATCTCATCCTCTACTGCTCCACGCAGTGGCTTTCCGTACTTGGCTATACCTTTCAGGCCGATCCCGCCCCCGAATGGACCCACGTGGACCATAACTTTCATGAATTGGGCTCGATGAAATACAAATTCAAGATCGACGCCGCCTTCGCCGCCGCCTATGCCGCCGAAGTGAAAAAAGACGGCCCCCATACCATGCTCGCCAACTACCGCGGCTTTCCGGTCGACACTGGCACCATCGTGGCCCAGAAAATCCTCAATCCGAACAATCGCCTGCCCGCCGCGATGATTTCCTGCAATATGTACGCGGAGAAGAACGAAACCATCGAGATTGGCCGCGCGGGTTTACGCGCTCTCGAAAAAACCGGCAAGAAGGCAATCGTGGTTCTTGTGAGCTCGCTATCAAGCCGCTTCTTCATCAAAGAGATCGATCCGAAGGAAGACCATATTTCCTCCGCCAAAGACGACGAATGGAACCGCAAAATCTGCGAGCTGCTCGGCGACGGCCGCCTCGAAGACGTAGCGCAGGTCGCGCGCGATTTTGGCCGCGAGGCCAACGGCGACATGGGCTTTAAAGGCATCTGGTGGCTCGATGGTCTTTGCGGCGAGAGCAACGATTTCAGCGGCAAGCTGCTCGGCTACGAGGCCATCTACGGCACCGGCGGCGCGGTAGTCACGCTTACGCCCAAATCCGCAATCAAGAGCAAGGCCATGGTGAGCGAAGCGAAAGCCCCGGCACCCGCAGCGGGTGAAAAGCATATCATCGAAGCCAGCCAAGCCCCGGAACCCGTAGGCGCCTATCCTCACGCGAGACGAGAAGGCGAATTCCTTTTTCTCTCCGGCGTGGGCCCACGCGCGCGTGGCAAGAAAGAGATTCCGGGCGTTACCCTCGACAAAGACGGTAACATAGCCGCCTACGACGTAGAGGTACAGACCCGCTCCGTGATCGAGAACGTAAAGATGATTTTGGAAGCCAGCGGCAGTTCGCTCGACCAAGTGGTCGACGTGCAGGCCTACCTCACCAACATGAAGGCCGACTTCCCCACTTTCAACAAAATCTACGCCGAATATTTTTCCAAGATCCAGGCAACCCGCACCACGATCGAAGTCGGCGCCTTGCCCACCCCGATCGCGGTCGAGCTGAAAGTGGTCGCGCGCGGATGAAAATCTGGGACATCTCACCGCTCATCACTGCGGATACCGCCGTTTTCCCCGGCGATGTCGCCTTCTCCCGCAGCGTGAGCATGCAGATGCCCGGAGACAACCTCACCCTCTCGTCGATCACCACCACACTTCACCTCGGCGCCCACGTGGATTCGAGCAGCCACTACCATAAAGATGGCCAAGGTGTGGACCGCCGCGCGCTCGAGCGCTACCTCGGTAAATGCCAGGTGATCTACGTTACCCTCCCCCGCGGCGAGCGGATCCGGCCAGAGCACGTGAAGGATAAAATCGAAGCGCCCCGCGTGCTCTTCCACACGGGCTCCTTTCCCGACCCCAACAAGTGGAGCAACGACTTCAACTCGCTAAGCCCGGAGCTCATCGAATTCCTCGCCGACAAAGGCGTTTTTACCGTGGGCATCGATACGCCGAGCGTGGATCCTTGCGAGAGCAAAGCGCTCGAAAGCCACCAGGCGCTTTACCGCCGCGACGTGGCCGTGCTCGAAGGCATTATCCTGAATCAGGTAAGCCCCGGCCTCTATACACTGGTGGCTTTGCCCTTAAACCTGAAAGATGCTGACGCTTCGCCCGTGCGTGCTATTCTTTTGGAGCAGAATTCGCTGAACTAATTTCTGGAGTGCCCATGCCTTTGCGCCAATTGTTTGTGCTTCCCCTTCTCGCGCTGTCAGTTTCTTTGGCCGCCTGCTCCACCACTCCGGAACGCGCCGAAGAGGCTGCCCCCACTGAGCAGCAGGCCGCCGATAGCACCGATAAATGCCTCGACAATCCCGAGCTCGCCAAATCCTGGGGCGACTGCAACGTGAAGCACGTATTGTTCGACGAAGCCGGTTCACTCGCCGCCTGCCGCAAGCTCGCCCCGAAGGCGAAAGCGGGCGCGCTGAACTTCGAGCTGCAGGTGAAAAAGGACGGCTCGGTGAAATACGCCCGCGCGAAGCCGAGCAGCAAGTTTCCCAAGCTTGAAGGCTGCATCGTGCGCGTGATGAAGCGGCTCAAATTCGCTTCGCCGCCCGAAGGCAAAGAGCCTGTGATCACAGTGCCCTACCAGCTCGCGCCTTAGGCTCTACTTCCCGCCCCAGCCGATCACCTTGCCGTCTTCGCTCAGGTTGAGGGAGTCTCCGGCGTGCGCGTCCTTCGGATAGGAGTTCAGCATCACTTTCTTGTCTCCGCCGAGGATCAGAGTCTGCAGCTTTCCAGATTCGAAAAACGAGATCCGGCCAGGAGCACAAGGGTAGCCGTCGATAGAAGCTGACTTCGCAAGCACGGCATTCTTTAACTTCCCGTTCGGCCAAAACTCGGTTTCGCCGGGGTTTGCGGGATTGGGATCGCCTTTGAGCTTGAGTTCGCCGAAGCGGGATTCCTTTCCGAGCGTCACCTGCTGCAGTTTCCCGTCCTGATAAAAAGTCGCGGAGGAATTGAAGGCGATGTTCAGGCCGTCCTTTTCCTGTGCTTCGAGATAGCTCGCCCGTTGGAGTTTGCCGTTCGGGTAGAACTGCGCCTGGCCGGCGCCGCCGAAGCGGATGCCCTGAATCGTCATCTGGTTACGGAGAAAAATATATTCCAGTTTTCCGGCCGCGGAAAATCTTACCGAGCTTGCCTGCTCCTTACCGAAAGTGAGCTCGCCTACCTTCTGTCCTTCCAGGGGGTAAAAGTCGAAAAGCGCGCCATTCTCGTAAATCTGGAGCGAAGTGCCCTTTAAAAGTTTCACCCCGCTAAGCGTGAAATCCTGGCTAAGAGTGGCCGAAGCTACGGCACCACCGGATACGTAGACTCGTAAAATAGTCCCCTCCGGGAACTTTACGCCCTGGTACGCCTCGCCTTTCTTTACGATCACTTCTTGCGTGGGTGGCGCGGCTCGCTTCGCTAAAGTCAAAGACGGGAAAGTAAGCAGCAGGCAAAACAGAATGAACTTCATTCCACAAGCTTACTGGAGATTCAGCCCCAGCCAACGGGAAACAAAGCCAATGCCTGTCGCGCGGTTGGCTTTATTGCGCGCGTTGGTGGCGTCGTCGACGCCTTTCACCACGTCCCAGCTATGATTGCCGCCCACCACTGTCACAGGGAAGCGGCCTGTGTAGGGTTTGAGGAAATCGATGAGCATAGGCAGCTGGCAGCTGGGGTCATTGTCGGAGGTGGCGAAAAGCACGGGGCGGGTCAGCGTGCCGAGGGCGGGATAGTTAACTTCTCCGCTTGGTACCGGCACCGGGCGGAGCTCGTCTTTCTCGTCGTAGAGCGAGGTGCAGACTGGGGTGAGCAGGGCGAGGGCTTTGAGGGACGGATCGCGCTGGTACACGAGGTAAGAAATGCGGGAGCCGAGGCTTTTGCCGGCGAGCAGGATCTTGGCTGGATTCAAGCGCGAGTCGCTGCGGGCTAGCGCCACCACGGCCTGCATATCGAGCACCTCTTTTTCGCCGTCGGGCGAGGGCTCGAGCTTTGGCTCGCTCGAGAAATAATTCCAGTTGAAGCGGTATGTCATGAAGCCCTGAGCGGCGAGACTTTCGCCCAACTCTTGAAGGAGTGGAAGGTCCATGTGGTAGCCCGCGCCTGGCGCGATCACCACTGTGGCGCCGTTGCTGACAGTGGGCGCATTGATCTGCACTTGGATGGTGCGTCCGTCGGAAGTGTTGGTGGTGATGCGCTCGGAAGCGAAGGCGGATGACGTCGTGAGAAGCAGTACGAGGAGGAAGCGCATGGTGAACTCCTTTAGGTGGTTGCGCTCTTTCTATGCGAGAAAGCGTGCGCTGCCTAGACGCGGATTAACTAGCTGATGTTAAAAAAGGTTCAGGCGACGGATTGCACGGCGCATATTTCTATAACGCGACTAGTCCTCGACGTCGAGGACTGATTGCGTCAAACTCGACTTCCCTTTTGCTCTCGCCTACATTACCCCCATGTCGAAAACCAAAGAACAGGCTCTCGCCGCGCTTGCCGAGAAGCAGGAAAAATCCCTTTATCCCGCCGGCAAAGAACGCGCCGACAAGCAGCACAAGGCCGGCAAGCTCACCGCCCGCGAACGCGTTGAGCTGCTGCTCGATGCCGGCACGTTTCAGGAACTCGACCGTTTCGTAACCCACCGTAGCCACGACTTCGGCATGGAAAAATCCCTGCCGCTCGGCGATGGCGTGATCACTGGTTACGGCAAGATCGATGGCCGCATCGTGTACGTGTTTAGCCAAGACTTCACCGTGTTCGGCGGCTCGCTCTCCGGCGCCCACGCCGCCAAGATCTGCAAATTGATGGACCTCGCCCTCAAAAACGGCGCCCCCGTGATCGGCCTCAATGACTCCGGCGGCGCGCGCATCCAGGAAGGCGTGGAAGCCTTGGGCGGCTACGCGGAGATCTTCTGGCGCAACGTGCAGGCGAGCGGCGTGGTTCCCCAGATCTCGGTGATCATGGGCCCCTGCGCGGGCGGCGCGGTTTATTCCCCCGCCATGACCGATTTCATCTACATGGTGGAGAAAACCTCGTTCCTCTTCGTGACCGGCCCCGACGTGATCAAGACCGTAACGCACGAAGAAGTGACCAAGGAAGACTTAGGTGGCGCAGGCGTGCATTCCGAAACAAGCGGCGTGGCGCATTTCGTGGCCGCAGACGACGCGGCGGCCCTGCGGAGTGTGCGCAAGCTCGTAAACTACCTGCCGCTTAATAACGCCGAGCTGCCGCCCAAACTCGGCCACGCGGAGCCAAGCGATCGCGACTGCTCGCGCATCTTCCCTCTCTTGCCGGAATCCCCGCAGCAGCCCTACGATATCAAGCAGCTCATCGACGACGTTGTCGATGAAGCGAGCTTCCACGAAGTGCACGCCGCCTACGCGCCCAATATCGTTGTGGGCCTCGCGCGCCTCAATGGACGCACCGTAGGAATCGTGGCCAACCAGCCCATGCACCTCGCGGGCTGTCTGAACATCGACGCCTCCCGCAAAGCGGCGCGCTTCGTTCGTTTCTGCGATTCCTTCAATATCCCGCTCGTCACCTTCGTCGACGTGCCCGGCTTTCTGCCAGGCACGGACCAGGAATTCGGCGGCATCATCGTGCACGGGGCGAAACTTCTCTACGCTTTTTCCGAAGCCACCGTGCCGAAGATCACCGTGATCACGCGCAAGGCCTACGGCGGCGCCTACGACGTGATGAGCTCGAAACATATCCGCGCTGACTTCAACTTCGCCTACCCCAACGCCGAGATCGCCGTAATGGGCCCGGAAGGCGCGATCAATATCCTGCATAGAGAGAAAATTCTCGCCGATCCGAAAGCCGGCCCGAAGCTCGCCGACGAGTACCGCGAAACTTTCGCCAATCCCTATAAGGCAGCAGGCTTCGGCTATATCGACGAGGTGATCCATCCCAAAGACACGCGCCGCAAGATCGCCGCTGCGCTGGAAGCCTGCGCCAATAAAAAAGAAGTTCGGCCAGTGCGCAAGCACGGGAATGTACCGCTGTGACGCCTGTTTATTTGCACGCCTCCGGCGTGACTTTACCCTTCAAAAAAGTACTCATCGCCAACCGCGGAGAGATAGCCGTGCGCGTGATCCGCGCCGCCAAAGAGCTCGGACTGAAAACCGTGGCCGTCTATTCCGAAGCCGACAAGAATTCCCCGCACGCCCTCCTCGCCGACGAAGCCGTGCACATCGGGGAAGCGGAAGCCAAAAAGAGCTACCTAGCTCCGGAAAAGATCATGGCCGCCTGCAAAGCCACAGGCGCCGATGCGCTTCACCCAGGTTTTGGCTTCCTCTCCGAAAATGCCGAGTTCGCCCGCACCTGCGCCAAGAATGAGATCACCTTCATCGGCCCCTCGCCCGAAGCAATGGACCTCATGGGCGATAAGCTCTCGGCCCGCGCCGCGATGAAAAAAGCCGGTGTACCGATCGTACCCGGCTCCGACGGCGCGCTCAAAGACCTCGCCGAGGCCAAAAAAGTAGCCAAGGAAATCGGCTTCCCCATTATCCTGAAAGCCGCGGCCGGTGGCGGCGGCAAAGGGATGCGGGTCGCGCAGAATGACAGGGAGCTCGAGAACTTTTTCGAGACTGTGCAGCGGGAAGCCCTGAACTTTTTCAACGACGGCTCCGTGTTTCTGGAACGCTACGCGCAGAATCCTCACCATATCGAAGTGCAGATCCTCGCCGACTCGCACGGCAATGTTTGCCACCTGTTTGAGCGGGAATGCTCTGTGCAGCGCCGTCACCAGAAGGTGATCGAGGAAGCGCCCGCCCCTTTCCTGATCGGCCATGACGAAATTCGCGAGAAGCTTTTCCAGGTGGCCGTGCAGGGCGCGAAACGCATCGGCTACGTGAATGCCGGCACGATGGAATTCGTGATGGACGGCGAGCGCAATTTCTACTTTCTGGAGATGAACACGCGCATCCAGGTGGAGCATCCCGTAACCGAGATGATCACGGGCATCGATATCGTAAAGGAACAGATCCTGATTGCGGGCGGTCATAAACTCTCCTTCACGCAGCAAGAGCTGAAGGCCAACGGCCACGCCATCGAGTGCCGCCTCTACGCGGAAAACCCGCACACCTTCCTGCCGAGCCCAGGCCCCGTGAAAGAGCTGCTGCTCCCGGGCGGCCCCTTCGTGCGCGTGGACGCCGCCATGCTGCCCGGTCAGACCATCCCGCTCGAATACGATCCCATGATTGCCAAGCTATGCGCCTGGGGCCGAAGCCGCCAAGAAAGCATGAACCGCATGGCGCGGGCCTTGGGCGAAACCGGCGTGGCCGGCTGCCTCACCAATATTGAATTTCTCCGCCGCGCGCTCGCGCACCAGGTATTTCGCGGCGGCAACTATACTACTGGCTTCATCGAAGCAGAGAAGAAGGCGCTCGCTGATCCCGCTGCCCTTCCTCCCGGAATCGAAACCGAGGAAGAGTTCAGAGAGCTGATCGCGCTGCTCGCAAGCTCAGAGGCTAAGGTGCCACTCGCGTCGGAACCGGCGCCCTGGAGAACAACTCATGTCTGACAAAAGCTACGTACCCGCGAGCGGCGAGCAGATCCAGGTGAAGAAGAGCGCCGACGGCTCTCATTTCGTGGAAGGCCGCGGCGGGCAGTCTACGCACAAACCCGCGCTCCAGCTGGAACGCATTGACCACCAGACCCAGCGTGTGCTGGCGACCTTCAAGAACGCGCGCCGGCTCTTCTGGGTTTTTGAGTCCCGCGGAAAACGCGTGCTCTCCTGGCCGGGCGGCTCGATCGAGCTTGATTCGCTCGACCTCACCGAAGGCACCGGAAATAGCGCAGGCAAGCTAAAACCCCTTAAGCTCACAATGCCCGGCAAAGTGGTGGCCGTGAAGGTGAAGCAGGGTGATCTCGTGGAAGCCTCCCAGCCTCTCATCGTGGTGGAGGCCATGAAGATGGAGAATTTGCTCATGGCCCCCGCCCGCGCGAAAATTGCGAAGGTACATGTGGCTACCGGGGACCGCCTCGAGAGCGGCACAATATTGATCACTTTCGAGGCCGCCGACTGATATGCTGCGGATCAGCGCACTTCTGCTTTACCTCCTCGTTTCTCCAGGCAGCACGCACGCCAAAGATCGCTTTGATACGTTCCGCCTCCAGTTCATCGACGCCGCCGAACGCGATCCGAGCTTCCTTGAGTACCGAAAAAAGTTCCTCGATATGGTGGGCCTGCGCAATACGCGCGCGCTGCTAACGTTGGTCGACGAGAAGTTCTCGCGCTCCTTTGCCAAGAAATGGAACCTCGACGACGAACCCGACACGGCGCGCGAGAGTGCGGTATGGGAAAAGCTCCGCGAGACTCTCGCTCTCGGAGGCTCCTTTGAGAACGGCGTTTTCATCGCGCCGTTTGTGTTCGCCAATTGGCCGACCCGCTACCCGCAACTTGAATACCTCGCCGTGATTTCCAAGAAAGCCGTTCTGCACGAAAAGCCACTCGAAAGTTCCAAAGCAATCGAGAACTTATCGATGGAAATCGTGGGGCGTTACGACGAGCTTCCGGATCCTCCGGGCTGGCGCGCGGTGCGAACGGCGAGGGGCAACCTGGGCTTTCTCCGCAACGAGGATTGCCGATCTCCCACCGACTACCGCGCCCGCTTTACCAAAATCAACGGCGCGTGGAAGCTCACCAGCTTTTCCGCAGGAGACCTGAACCGCGAATGAGAGACCTTTCCAAAGCCAACAACCGAACTCCTTCCGGTCTGCCGTTGAAGTCCAGCTACGGAGATAGCGAAAAACCCGGCGACTTCCCTTTCACCCGTGGCGTGCATGCCGACATGTACCGAGGCCGTCTCTGGACCATGCGCCAGTACGCGGGCTTTGGCTCGGCCGAGGAAAGCAACAAACGCTATCGTTACCTCCTTTCGCAAGGAACCACCGGCCTCTCCGTTGCCTTCGACCTCCCCACGCAGATGGGCTACGACGCCGACCATGCCATGGCGAGCGGCGAGGTGGGCAAGGTTGGCGTTTCGATCTCTACGATTGAAGACATGCGCATCCTCTTTAAAGACATCGATCTCGCCAAGGTAACCACCTCGATGACGATTAACTCCACTGCCGCTATCCTGCTCGCGTTCTACGTAGCGGTGGCCGAGGAGCAAGGCGCCGACCTGAAGAAAATCTCAGGCACCATCCAGAACGACCTGTTGAAGGAATACATCGCGCGCGGCACCTATATTTATCCGCCCAAGGCCTCTCTGCGTATCGTGACCGACATCTTCGCCTACTGCCGCGACTGCGTGCCAAAATGGAATCCCATTTCGATCTCGGGCTACCATATTCGCGAGGCCGGCAGCACTGCCGCCCAGGAGATCGCCTTCACGCTCGCCAACGGCTTCACCTACGTCGACGCCGCACTCAGCGCAGGCCTTTCGATCGACAGCTTCGCACCACGGCTTTCGTTTTTCTTTAACGCCCACAACCACCTCTTCGAAGAGGTGGCCAAATTCCGCACGGCACGAAAAATCTGGGCGGAGACGATTAAGAAAAAGTACGAAGCCAAGGATCCGAACTCCATGAAGCTTCGCTTTCACGCTCAAACGGCGGGCTCCATGCTCATGGCCCAGCAGCCGCACAACAATCTCATCCGCGTAGCGGTGCAGGCCCTCGCGGCCGTGCTCGGCGGGGCGCAGAGCCTCCACACCAATGGTTTCGACGAAGCCCTTTCGCTTCCGACCGAAGAAAGCGCCCGGCTCGCCCTTCGCACGCAGCAAATCGTGGCCTTCGAAAGTGGCGCGGCCGACGTGGCCGATCCGCTCGGCGGCTCTTACCTCATCGAGGAACTCGGCCAGGAACTTGAAACCAAGGCACGCTGGTATCTATCCGAGATCGCGGCTCGCGGAGGGATGATCGCCTGCATCGAAAGCGGCTACGTGCAGAAGGAGATCCAGGAAGCCGCGTACCGAACGCAGCTTGAGGTCGACAAGGGCGAGCAGCTGATCGTGGGCGTGAACTGCTTCCAGGTGCAGGAAGACAACAGCCTAGTTGAGCTCATGAAGCTCGATCCCGCGATCGAAAGAAAACAGAAGCTCAAGTTGAAGAAGTTCAAGTCGAAGCGCGATGCGAAGAAGTGCCTGCGCGCACTTGACGAGCTGAAGCGCGGAGCGCAGGGCACCGACAATCTCATGCCGCTCATTGTGGCTGCGGTGAAGGCGAACTGCACCTTAGGCGAAGTGAGCGACGCGCTTCGTTCGGTATTCGGCACACACCGCGAAATCCTTACGGTTTAAGCCTTTCCCGCTACCTCTTACAGTGTAAAGCACTTCGGAATATGCACAAAAATTCCATCTTTTCCGGAGCGCTACCGATACCTATAGCGTGAGATCCCTCAGCCTCAGAACCCGCCTTTTCCTCAGCTGCTTCTTCGTTTCAGCGCTGCTGTTCTGCGGTATCTATTTCTATGTGAAAGGCTTCAACGGTCAGCGCGAAGTCGCCCGCGCCGAGCAGGCCTTTGAGCGCGGAGTGAGCCGTTATAGAGACTATCTCCAGGCACACGAGCAGACTCTCGATGATGCCGCCTACATAGTCGCCGAAGAACCCGACCCCGCCATGCGCCAGCAGGCGCGCGCCGATCTCCTGGCCACGGGCCTCGGCTTCGCCGTGCTTCGTGCGTCCGGCGCCGAAAGCGATAACCTTGTGCTCACGCCATCCGACGTAGAGCACCTCCGCGGCACTCGCCTCGACACGACCTCACTCTTGAGCATCGGCGCTGATCGCTTCTACGCCAAGGCCGTGGCCACCGGAAAAAATGATTCCTGGAAGCTCGTGCTGCTTTTTCCGATCGCAGAGTTCGAGCGTGCCTCGCGAGAGCTGCTCGAGGCGTTCCTCGTCGCAGGGGGCGCGCTGCTTCTTCTCACCACGATTTTCTCTCAGCTGCTCGCGCGCGAGATCACCCGTCCCCTCACCAATCTCCGCGACAAGGTTCGCGCCATGGCGCTCGAGGTCGGCTTCGAGCCACCGGCCGTGACCGGCGACGAAATCCAGCAGATGACCGTGAGCTACCTTGACGTGGCCAAGAATCTCCACACTGCATTCGAGCACAAAAAGCTCGCCCTAGACGAGCTCGAGGCCTACAAGGGCGAACTCCTCCGCGTGAACCAGAATCTCCACCGCCGCCTTTTCCAGGTGAAAGTTCTTCTCTCTCTCTGGAGCGAGCGCGACAAAGCGATGGACGTGAAAGACTTCCTCTCCCGCTTCCTGGAAGCCCTGCTCCCGGGCCTGCCCTTCGAATACGGCTGCGTGATTATCCGCCCGATCGCGGAAATGGGCTCCGAGACAATCTTCGCCAAAAAGATCGAAGTCGATGCAAACAAGACCCCGATTCCCAAGCTCCACGACGAAGAGACGCCGGGCCCGGGAACCCAGTGGACCAATATCGTCGATCCCCAGGTGAAGGAGTTCCTTCTCCGCGAGAGTGATATATGCATGCAGAGCCTCACGCTCAAGCTCGGTTTTGTCGAGGGCTGCATTCGCCAGGGCTCCACCCCGACTAAGATCACCGTACTAAGCCTGCGCCTGAAGCAGGGCGAGGAGCCGCTCGGCTCCCTCCACTTCCTTACCGAACTGCAGCACCCGAAAATCGCGGAGAGCATGACCGACTTCCTGCTCAACCTCAGCTCCCAGGTGGCCGCGCAGCTCCAGATCCAGGCGCTTAGCTCCAGTACCCGGATCGACCCGCTTACCCGCCTTTACAACCGCGGCTATCTCAACGACAAGCTGCGTGAAGAGCTCGTGCGCTCGAGCCGCTCGGCGAGCGCCTTCTCGCTCGTATTGCTCGACCTCGACCATTTCAAGAAAGTGAACGAGATCCATGGCCAGCAAGCCGCCGACGAGGTGCTCCGCGGCGTCGCCACGCTGCTCAAGAAAAGCTGCCGAGGCTCCGATGCCATCTGCCGCTACAACGGCGCCGAGATCGCAATCCTTCTCACTGACACGCCTTTAGAAGGCGCGAGAATTTTCGCTGAGAACGTGCGCAAGGCGATCGACAGCGAGAGCTTCGCGATCCCCGGAGGTGGCACGTTGCACGTAACCGTATCGATCGGCATCGCCGCGCATCCGAATCACGGCGATGGAGTAGAAGAGCTGCTCACGAAAGTGGAGCATGCCCTTATGGATGCCAAGCAGGCCGGCCGCAATGCCTGGAGAGCCGTAGCATGAAAACTCTCTGTCGGAGAGCGCACGCTAACGCGTGAATGCTTTGGGATTCTCCTTAGTCCTTTTTTGAAGAAGCAAATATTCATTCCGATTCTCTCCGCTTCCAAAGCTCCATCCCCAGCTTTGTCCATGCGTCGCGGTGCTGCTCACTCGGCTGCAGCTTCACATAACGTGCCTCAATCCACCTCATCACACCTTGTCCCAAGCCTCTCGCGAAGCCAGCTTCACCATATTCCTCAAGATTGCGAGGGTAGAAAGCGATATAGGACGACGGGAAGTCGGTCATCTGCTTCAAGATCTTCTCTTCGCCGTTCAACGCGAACTGGTCTGGATAAAGAGAAAGAAATCGCAGCGGACTCTTTCGTTCTGTTGCCCAATTGAAAAAGTTGCCCTCAGGAAGCACGGTCAGCGTTGCCGACGGATCCTTCATCTGCAATTTTAACTCGTCAGTAAAGTGGTACAACGCGAGTGCAGTAAGCTGATCGGTCTGGAAGGAAGTGCCGCGTACGTTTACGGCAATGGGCCGTTCTTTACGAATCTCGGCGCCAATGCGGGGAACCACAGCGGCCTGGGCGAGTCCGAGCGTCAGAAGCAGTCCGACGAAGATTGCCTGGGCGTTCGAGCCTTTTTCCCGGCGAAGTTTTTCGCCCAGGAAAAACAGAGTCAGCAGAAGCAAAGTGAACGCAGGCGGCCCCAGGGCGAACGCATAATGCGCAATGCGGAAGCCGAAAAAAGTCTTCAGGCAGAGTGTGCCGGAGAAGGCCGCGGCGGCGAGAAAAACTGCCTGATTCGAACTCAGCTTTTTCCGGCGAAGTGCCTCGAAAACGGAACAACAGAAGAGCAATGCGCAGCCGAGTGGAAGCGCGCGATAGAGCGCGTGAGTGGAGTAGAAGAGCTCGAAGAGCGGTGTAAGCCAGAAGGTGAACAGTGGGAGCAGAACGAGCAGCCCGATTTCGGCAAACGGGGAAACCTTCCAGGTCCTGTTCCGAGCAGCTGCCTGGTAAGCGAGAAACCCGAGGGTGCACAGAAGCAGCAGCTGAAGCAGCGCAAGTAATACGTTGCTCGTGTCTCCTACTCCGGACATTCCCACGTAGAGTTTCTGGCCTGTGACCCCTCCGTTGAGGAGCGCGAGGTATGGGTGCAGAATCCAGTATGCGGCGCGGGCTAAACTTTCCCCTGACCTACCCGAGAGCACGAGCAGGGTAGCTGCAGTAAGAAACAGAAAGCCTCCCAGAAACGAGGCGAAATCGATTCGCCACGTTGGAGCCTTTCCATCCATCAGTACCCGCGTTCCGAACAGAACGAAAAGCCCCACAGCGAGCGCGAGCGAATGCTCCTGCTTGGAAAGAAAACAGGCAGCGGCCAGAAGGCCCCCCGAAAGGTGCCAGCCCGGCGATTTTGCTTTACTCTCTAAGCGAGGCCACGAGCAGCAAAGAAAGGCAGCGGCCGAAAAGAACAGCCCGTAAAGCGCGCCCGCCTTATAAGGGGTATAGAAATTGTAATTTTGCGCCAGCGCCACGGTATTCGTGCCGAAGAAAATCACCGTGAAGAAGAGCACGAGGCCCGCGAGCAAGGGACCAAAAAACTTACAGAAGAATGCCTGGGTGAGCACGAGCACCGAGAGCGCCGAGAGCACATTGAGCGTAACCACTCCTCCGCGCCCGCCGAGGCGGTAACCAAGCTCACTGAGAAAAAGAGGGATCGGGCCGTAAAGGTAGTCGAGGTCGCGATAGAGCCGGGCGCCGTCGGCGAGCCGCCAGTAGAGATAGAGCTCGCCTCCATAGTCAACAATGGCATCGCCGAGGTAGGAGAAGAAAAACAGCGGAAACGCGATCAGGTACAGCACGCTCACGACGGAGAGAATGGTTCCGCCATAGGCGCGCAGCGGGTATTCCGCGATTCCGGAGCTTTTCGGCATACAAAAATTGTATATGCCCTCACGCATAACGCACTACATTAAACCAAGGCAAACCTGTGTTTCTTTGGGAAATGATCCTAGAATTTAGGGATGCGAAACCAAACGAGACCCTACGTGGACGGGAGAACTTTGCTTCTCCTGCTCGTGCAGTGCGCGGGCTTCGGTTTGGTCTGCGTTCTCTGCGCACTTTCGCTGCTGCCGCTCTGGCTGGGTGGCTTGCTTTCCACACTGCTGATGAATCTTTCCTTCACAACGTGGCATGAATGTTCGCATGGGAATTTCTCCCTCGACTGGCGCGTAAACCACGCGGCCGGAATCGTGAGCTCATTTTTCTCGCCCTACCCCGGTTACTTCGCACGCCGCCGGGAACACCTCGCGCACCATCGCTGGGAAGGCGACGCGCGTTTGGATCCTGTTTACCCCCGCATCCAGACGAGCGCGTTCGCTTTTCCTCTCCGGCTCACCTGGATGACGATCACGCGCGCGGGCAATCCCATCCCTGGGGAGTTCATGCCCCTGACTTCGGCGCAGCGAATCGGGGATGCGCTCACGCTGCTGTTGATTTTCGGCATAATGGCATTTTTATTGATAGCGGGGTTTGGGCTTCCGCTGCTCGCGCTCGTGATCCTCCCCCGCCTCGCCGTATTCTACCTGCACGCGTTTTACATATGCTGGCTGCCGCATTCGGTGCCGGGCGGAGGCTTCGAGAAATACCGCGTGCGTGATCGCGGTCTCCTTTGGCGCCTTTTCACCATGGGCCAGTGGTGCCACGGGGTTCATCACGAGAACCCGCAAATTCCCTGGCATCGCTATGTGGGCGCTTCGCCCGGAAAGACTCCATGAGCCGCGTCGTATTGATCAGCCCGCCCTACCGCGCCGAATACATGCGCAATGCACGCTGCGATTTCGTGTCACTGTCGAAATCGTCCTGGTACCCGATCTGGCTGGCGCAGGCGGGAGCCTACGTGGAATCACGCGGACACGATACCAAGCTCATGGACGCGCAGGTGACCGGTCACAGCTTTGAAGATGCACTCACCGAAGTGATGGCATTCAAGCCGGATCTTGTAGCCGTATACTCCGGGCGTCTGAGCGAAGATTCGGACGCCGAGTTCGCTGATCGCCTGGAGGGAAAAGGTATCCGGACCGTATTCGTCGGTCCTTACGCCTCGATCGATCCCGCCGCACTCCTGAAAAAATCCAAGAGCGGGCGCCTCGCCGTTTCGCGCGAGTTTGACCTGCCACTCGAGGAACTCGCGAGCGGCAAAGAAGCCTCTTCTCTTCCCAACCTGTTCGTAAAGCAGGTTGACGGCACCGTAACCAGCACTCCCGTGCGACCATTGTATAGCGCAGAAACTCTCAAAACTTTCCCGCTCTCGACGCCCTACATTCACCGGCAGCTCGATATCTACAAATACAAGACCCCGAGCGAGCTCTATCCCTTCCTCGACGTGATGAGCGGGCGAGGCTGCGCCTGGGGGCGCTGCAACTTCTGCCTCTGGGTGCAAACTTTCGTGCCCGGCACCGTCTACAACCAGCGGCCGATCGAGCATTTTACCGCCGAATTTGATTACATGCACGAGCACATGCCGTTCGTAAAATCAGTCATGATCCAGGACGACATGCTCACGGAAGCCCGCGCCGCCGCTATTTCAGAAGCCTTGCTGGCCAAACCCTACCAGATCAAGTGGAGCTGCTACGCCAAGCCAAACTCGCGGCTCACGCCGGCCACGCTCGCGAAAATGAAGGCGAGCGGCTGCCGCAACCTGCACGTGGGCTTTGAGTCTGGCGACGACGAGATGCTCAAGACGATCGACAAAGGCGCGACCGTGGAGCAGAGCCGTGAGTTTGCGAAGCTCGTGCACGCGGCGGGCCTGCACCTGCACGGAGACTTCGCCCTCGGCCACTTCGGCGAAACGGAAGCCAGCGCGGAGCGCACCATTCAGTTCGCGAAAGAAATCAACCCGCACACCGCGCAGTTTCAGGTGATGATTCCTTTCAAGGCAACGAAGTTCTGGAAGCAACTCGACGAAGCGAAAGCCTGGTCTGCGAGCGGCGAGCCTTCTTACGAGACGATCGGAGGCCTCGGCTCAGAAGCCGTTCGTTCCAAAGCCAAGGAAGCCTACCGCCGCTTCTATATCTCGCCGAGCTATTTTAAGCGTATTCTGAACGATCCCGTGAATACGCTCTTCGTGCGGCTGGATCAATATCTCCGCGCGATTCCCGCCGTGTTCTGGAAGCGCTGGGAAAAGTGATGTTCTGGATGTCTTTTTCCTTCCTGGTGATCAACTTTTACGGCTACGTGGCAACGCTCTTCGCGCTCAGCAAGCTGCTTCCGCTGCCCTACCCCAAACGCCGCGAAGAGTTCACCTCGAGCAAAGCGGATCCTGACTTTTATGTGCTCGTGCCCTGTCACAACGAAGCAAAGTTCCTCGCAAAAAAAATTGAGAACCTTCTTGCGCAGAGCTACCTGCCGGAAAAGCTGCGCGTGATTATCTGTGATGGCGGCTCTACCGATGGTACCCGCGCCTCAGTCGAGAACCTGCTCGGGCCCCGAGTCACTTTTCTCGCCTGCGCCGAGCGCGGCAAGATTGCACAGCTGAATGAAGGGCTGCGGCTGGTGCCCCCCGGCGCTCTGGTAGCGGTAAGCGACGCGGACGCCTTACTGATCCGACTCGAGAGCCTGCATCTCGCCGTGGACTATCTTCGCGCCCCCGGCATTGGCGTAGTCGGCGCCTGGGGTATCCCCGACCCTGCGACCGCCTTCGAGCCCGAGCAGGCGTTCTGGGACAAGCAGAACCGCCTTCGCTACCTCGAGAGCAAAGCGTGCACGAGCTCGATTGTAACCGCCCAGTTCTACGCATTTCGCCGCGAGCTGATCCAGGCTTTCCCCGACGACTGCGTGGCCGACGATGTCTACATCGCCTTCCTCGCCCACGGCAGCAACCAGCGCGTGATCTACGCCTACGATATCGAAGCTATCGAGCTCCGCCAGCCACGCTCGCACGCCGAGCTTTATCACCACAAGTTCCGCAAGGCGAACGCCTACACCACGGAGCTCCTGCGCCAGCTCTATCGCCTGCCCGTGTTCTCCAAGCGCACGAAGTTTCTGTTCCTGTTCAAGGTCTACCAGTTCTTCTACCTGCCCTGGATTATGGTGCTGTTCGTAATCTGCTCGGTGCTCTACGCGAGCCAGCAGCGCTGGGGCACGCTGCTCGCCGCCTATGGCATCCTGTTTTGCGGAACCCTGCTCGCTTCGATGCTGGTCACTCCGCCACCGCGCAAACGCCGCGGCGGGATCGGGATCAAGTCGGCCCTGCAGACCATTTACGTGTTCAGCCTCGTGAACTTCGTGCTGCTCGCCAACTCGATCAGCTTTCCGTTCTGGGTGCAGAATTCGCGTTATCACAAGGTGAACCAGTGAGAATTCTGCTCACCGGCTCCGGCGGCTTTCTTGGAAAACATCTCTCCCGTTTTCTCGGCGAAAAACACGAGCTCGTGCTGATCGAGGGACGCAAAGATTTTCGGGGAAAAATCGAAGCAACGAATGCTCGCTTTGATCTCGTGATCCACGCTGGCTTCGAAGTCGACTTCAGCCAGAGCGTCGAAAGCATCGCGCGCAACATGGAGTCGGCCAAGGCAGTAGCCGACTTCTTCGGCGAGGGCCGCGCCGATCGACTGCTTTTTCTCAGCGGAGCGGCGGTGATGGGCGTGAGCCAGGGGCCGATTGAGCGTGACGAGAGCAGTTTCGGCCTCACCGATTCGCCTTTCTCCAGCTATCGTTCCTGTGCTTACGTGCGCGCCAAGATTGGCTGCGAAGAGCTCTTCCTCACGCGAGACTTCCCGTTCACGGTGTTTTATCCTTCTACCGTTTACGGCCCCGGCATGCCGGCCAGCACCCTTCGCTCCCTGCAGTCGAAGGTGGCGCCGCCCGGAGGCACGAGCCTGCTCGACCTGCGTGATTTTCTTTCCGCAGTCGGTGCCTTCCTCGAAAAACCGGCTCCCGGCCGCTTCCTGTTGAATGGACTGAACCTGCCCTACTCGAGCCTGCTCGCGGAGGCGCAGAAGGGCCGTCCATTTCGCCTGCCAGCTTTCGCCGCGCTGGCGCTGCCGATTGCGCGCCCGGTTCTAACGGCGGCACTTCCGGGCTACTCAGTGCTGGAGTCGTCCTTCGGCTTTAAATATTATTCCGCCGAAGCCGCCGCCCGAACTTTCGGCTGGCAGCCCCGCTTCGGACTCTCCGAGGCGCTTTCATCCGCCCTGAATTTGCCCTACACTCAAACAGATGGCCCTCGCCCCTTCACAATTTGATACAAGGCAGCTCTCGGTGAAAAGCAACGGCGTGCGCCTCGCCTTCGTGCAGCCGAAAATTCCCGATGGCAACTACCTGCCCAACCTCGGCATCATGATGCTGGCCTCCCTCCTCTTGCGGGAAGGTTTTGAAGTGAATATCTTCGACGCCAACCTCGACGACGACGTAGAGCGCACGCTCGCCAGCTTTCGCCCGCACTTCGCAGGCTTCACTTGTGTTACCGCCGCAATCCACGAGGCCGCGCGCATGGCGCAAGCCTTGAAGCTCGCTGTTCCCGATTGCGTGACCATGGCGGGCGGCCCGCACGTGAGCGCGGTGCCCTCCGAAACGCTGAAGCTATTTTCTTCCTTTGATTTTGCGCTTCAGGGCGAAGGCGAACTCTCGCTGCCGCTTTTCTTGAAGAACAATTTCCTCGAAAAGAGCTCCATCGAATCCGTTCCTGGCCTCATCTTCCGCAAAGGCGATGAGGTGATTGCCAACAGGCCGGGCGCCTTCCTCGAAGGCGGTGCCCTCGACGAGCTCCCCTTCCCCGCCTGGCATCTCCTGCCGATGGAAAAAATCTTCGGCAAGGTTACCCACGGCCTCTTCTCGCGCGGAAGCCGGATCATGCCGGTGATGACCAGCCGGGGCTGCCCGAATTACTGCGGCTTCTGCTGCCGCGTGATGGGCTTCAAGTTCCGCGCGCAAAGCCTGGATCGCGTGCTCTGCGAAGTGCAGTGGCTCTACGACACCTACCGCGTGGACGAAATTTACTTCGAAGACGATACCTTCACCCAGGATCCGGTGCGCGCCCATCAGCTCCTAGACGGCATCATCGCGCTCAAACTCCCGATCTGGATCAAGTTCGCCAATGGCCTGCGCGCCGACAAGGTGAACCGTGAGCTGCTCGACAAGATGAAAAGGGCCGGTGTCTATTGGGTGGGCTTCGGAATCGAGTCGGGCTCCGACCATACGCAGAAGCTCATGCGCAAGTTTCTCGACCTCGACCTCGCCGCGCGCAATGTGCAGCTCGCGAAAAGTATGGGCTTCAAAGTAGGCAGTAACTGCATCATCGGCTACCCCGGAGAAACGAAAGCCTCCATCAAAGAAAGCATCAACTATTTCCTCAAACTCAAGCTCGACAGTTTCGCAGTCGTGACCTGCGTTCCCTTCCCCGGCACCTCCGCTTGGCAGGAGTGCGAGAAGAATTCCTGGTTCACTGAGCACGCGAAGCACTACGCGAACTACTGGTTCGAGGTTTTCAAGGTAACGCCGCTGATCCATACCCCCTTCCTCAGCGCCAAAGACCTCGCGCGTGCGATCTTCTGGGTCTATGTGCGCTTCTATTTCCTGAACCCCGCGCGGCTCTGGCTCGTTTCGAAAATGTACCTGCGCAAGCTCCGTGGGCACGTGCTCATTGGCCGAACAGTTCGCCTGCTCCGAGGCGGAACGATGGCAACGGTGGGCGCCAAATGACCTTCCAGCCGGGCGACCGAAAGCTCTTCATTAAGCCGGGCTGCATCGTGTGCAAGACCTGCGAGTTCATGGCACCCGACGTGTTTCATGTTCCGGAGAAAGGCCTCACTGCAGTGGTGCTGCAAACCCAGCCATCCCCCGAACAACTCGCCTCCGTGCTGGAAGCTGTGAAAAGCTGCCCGGAGACAGTGATCCAGTTCCGGCGGGAAAAGGCGGAATGAAGGAAGCCGATGTACAGGAAGCAAACCGGCGCTTTTACGAGAGCATTGCGTCCGTCTACGACCAGGTGGATCCGCGCCGCGCGGATTCTTCGCGCCTTGCCTGGCTCGAAAAAATTATCTCGGAAATGCGGGCTCAGTGCCCTGGTTCCAATGCAACTTTCGCTGACTTAGGCGCGGGAAGCGGCCTGCTTTCGCTAATGGCGGCGGAACATTTTCCCAAAGTTCTGGCGGTCGACATTTCTCCGGCCATGCTCGCGAGGATCAAGCACCCGAAGGTAGAAATCATCTGTGCGCCCTGCGAAGCGCTTCCACTTTCGGACAGTTCGGTCGACGCTTGCGGTCTCTTTGCGACACTACATCATGTTTATGATCCCTTGAAAGCCCTGCGAGAAGCCCACCGCGTGCTGAAGCCGGGCGGCGTGCTCTACAGCGACCACGATATCGAGGAGAGCTTTGTACGCAACTTTCGCTGGCCGCTCTCTTTATATAGAGCGCTCTTCGATCACGGACGCGACTACCTCCGCCTAAGCCAGCATTCCCGCCCTGAAGATTATGCTCTAAGCGAGTTTCACGGCGAAAAAGGCGTGCCCGGAGTTGAAATCGAGCGCGAGCTGCGCGAACTCGGCTTCTCCTCGCTCACCTTCAGCTACCACTGGCAAGGTCTTCTGCCACTCACTCCACCCTGGAAACGCCGCGGGCTTTCCCCGCTGCTTCGCATCGAAGCGGTAAAATAGACATCGATCTGTAATTTTTATCCAGCGCCTAACTCGATAATATTTGTTCTTGTTCGCGCGCTGGTAACTATCCCTCACTTTCCTTCGTCAAGATCTAAATTCTCTTTCTTGTGCAAGGCGCGCGCGGCCGCTAGCCTTTTCTCGACCCTGGGCCACAAGGAGAATCCCCCGTGAAAAACCCACTCTCTCTATTGTTCCTGAGCGTGTTTCTGCAGCCATCGTTTCCCGCCCTAGCGGAGCTGCCCACCCAGACGCTTCGTCAGACCGCTGCGTGCAACTGCGATTCCGGCCACGGTCTGCATGAGCCGAGTTCCTGCGGAGGGTCCTACAGCCGCAATGTGCAGCGCATGTTCGACGAGAATCCCGACGAGATGATCTCCTGCTGCCGCCCTCGCGCCGTTCAGGACTATCTCATTCGTTGCTACAATGCGTGCGGGCAGCCCGGCCGCGCGGCGAAGAACTCCAAGCACGTGACCGGCCGCGCCTGCGATGCCACCAATGGTTCAGTCGGGAAACGCTACGGTCTTTCCTATATCCCGCACCACGGCTCGAACCATTTCCAGGACTAATATTTTTTTCAGGAGAAACTATATGAAACTCATTATCGCACTATTGTTCGTTCCGTTTGTTTCCCAAGCAGCCAATCTAACTTGCCGTAGCGTTGATTCACTCAACGACGTGGTAAACGACTGCGCCGACAACGCCCGCTATATCGAAGCGGGACGCGACTGCGTGCTTCAATTCCAAACGGCCGCGATAGGTGCAAGGGAAAAAGCTCTCAAAGAGGTCGCCTCCGTAGGCGGGAAAGCCAAAGCCGTGCAGTCACTCTCGAGAGTGATGGAGCTGGGTGAGGCGGCCGAGACGCAGGTGGGCCAGTATCTTTCGAATATCGTGTTTCCGGAAGACTGGGACGCCCCCGCGAGCGTGATCGGCAATGCGAACCAGTTTTTCGACCGCCACGCCTGCTATGCAAAAAGCCGCGATGGTCTCGAGAAAATGGTGCTTAACGTGCGCGCGGAGATGAAGCTGCTCGTGCAGGCGATGGACGCTTCGGCTGCAAAAGTGAAGCCCTAGAGTTGTTGTTTCAGCGCCAAGGAAGGCGCTCTGGAGAGCATGCTAGAGGAATTGATTCGATCACCTTGGCCGATTCTTTGAGCGCTCGCATTACTCCGTACGCACAAAGAGAATCGGATCCACCGCCAGCTCCATCGGCACGCTTACCGACAGCAGATCCTCGCCTGCGCGTTGCAGGCGCACTTCCCAAGTTTTGCCGGGGCTGTCGAGCGAGGGCGTCTGGTACACATCGGGGAAAAGTGTCGCCGTAAGCGGCATCACGTTTCCGTAGTAGTCGAGCGCGAGGCTGCCTTCCGCTTCCCGCAATATCAACCGGCCGTAGCCGAGGTCATGGAAAACAATTTCCTTCAGCAGCGTGGCGAACGCCGCGGTTGGAGCTTTCACCGAAAGCGGTTGGGGAGCGAGAGGCGCGAGATAGCTCACGAGCTGGTTGTCTTCTAGGAGGCCCAATCCACGGTCGCCGGCGCCGAGCAGGTGCTCGTAGATCAGGTAAGGCAGCAGCTTCTGTTCATTGCCGTTCTGCACGAGCTTCCAGGGCAGCTGGTATACATTCCCGCCACTCTCGTTCGTGAGCACCACGAGGCCCAGGTTCTCCCCGGGAAGAAAGGAGATATGCGCGGAAAAGCCATCGATATTGCCGGCATGCCAGTAGACTTTTTTGCCGGCCACTTCATTCAGGAACCAACCTAGGCCGTAGTCAAACTCCACGCCCACCTGCGGGATTTTCTCGGAGCTTTCCCTACGGAAGAGTCGCTCGATCTTGCCTTCCGACACGAGCCGTTCGCCGCTCTCGGTTACGCCTCCCCGCTGCCAGAACGCAACCCATTTCACGGCGTCGCCCATCGAAGCATTTATCGCCCCTGCCGGGCCCACGTTCTTGAGGCCCTTGAAGGGCAAGAGTGTCGCGCCCGCATAGGGCAGCGCGAAGTTTTCGCTCTTCTGGCTCTCCTCCACGGAAAATTGCGCTCGGTTCATTCCGAGCTTGTCGAAGATCCGCTCCCGCGTGAACTCTTCCCAGCTCTTACCGCTCAGGGTCTCGATCGCGCGGCCGCTTACCACGTACATCAAATTATTGTACTGGTGCCCCTCACGGAAACCTTTGCCGGGGTTGCGGTTGAAGCCGAGGTAAGGGAGGCGCTCGAAGAGCTCGTCGGCGGAAAAGTCGGTTAGGTACCAGAGAAGGTCGTGGCGAGGTAGGCCCACGCGGTGAGTGAGAAGGTCCACGAATGTCGCCTGCTCGCTCACACTCACGTCGCTAACCATGAAATCGGGGAGAATCTTGCGCACGGGCTCGTCGAAGTTGAGCTTGCCCTCATCGGCGAGCATGGCGATGCCAAGCGAGGTGAAGCTTTTAGAGCAGGAGCCGATCGCGAAAAGGGTGCTCTCGGTCACGGGAAGATTCTTCTCTTTGTCGCGCTTGCCGTAGCCCTTGAAGAAAATGAGTTTGCCATTTTCCACGATGCCCACCGCAACGCCGGTATCGGGTGAACTTTGGCGGGTTGTGATAAAAGCGTCGATGCGCGCTTCGAGTCCATCGAGGTTCGCGGCTTGTGCGGATAAGGAAAACAAGGCAGAAGCGAACAAGAAGAACGGAACTGGTCGCATCAAATCCCCCTGAACATTGGCCTGATCATTGGGCTTAAATTAGTATTTTCTGCGGCCGAGGCCAATCTCTTTCAAACGCTGGTCAAGATATTCGCCCGCCGTGATGTCGGGAAACAATGTAGCGCCACCGGTCGAAGCAACGCATTTCGGCAAAGGGTTGAGCTTCACTTCGGAACGAGGGTGCACGAAATAGGGCATCGAGAAGCGACGCTCTTTCGAGTTGCCCGGATTCACCACCCTGTGCGTGGTGCTCTTGAGCAGGCCGTTGGTGAGATTCTGCAGCATGTCGCCCGTATCAACAATGATCTGCCCCTTGAGCGCGTGGATCGGCTGCCACGTTCCGTCGCGGCGGAGCAGCTCGAGGCCGCCCGCAGTGGCTTCGCAAAGTAAAGTGATGAAGTTGATGTCCTCGTGAGCGCCAGCCCGGATGGCAGCGGCGTCGCGGTGTTCGGGAACCTGCGGGTAGTTGATTATACGCAGGATCGTATTACCATCGGTAGCCATCCCGGAGAGCAGATCTTTATCTTCGCCGATATAAATCGAGCAGGCTTCTAGCAAGCGCAGGGAGCAGACGTCGAGTTGCCGGTAGAGCTCGACCATCACCTCTTTAAACTCTGGGATCTCGGAGGGCCAGAAGTTCGGGGTATACTCTTTGCGCAGCGGGTGATTCAGCGGGAACTCGCGCCCCACGTGCCAGAATTCTTTCAGATCGGCGGCGGCGGCACCCTTCGCATGTTCACGGCCGAAGGAGGTAAAACCGCGCTGGCCTTTGAGCTCGATTTCCTCGTATTTTTTCTTCGCAGCGTCTGGCAGGTCGAAGAAAGCTTCCGACAGCTTGTAGGCTTTCTCGATAAGTCGATGGTCCACGCCGTGACCCTGAAGAGCGAAAAAACCGCACTCTTTCAGCGCATCCCCGAGTTCTGAGACGAACTTCTGCTTCTGGGCGGGGCTGCCGTGAAGGTAATGCTCAAGATCAACGACGGGGATGGTTTGCTGCTGCATACAGGGCCTAGAGGTATCCCAGGCTTTTGCTCCGGGTCAATTTTTTCAGGGAGTTAAGTCGTAATTTTCAATCCATTGGGAAATTTGCCCGGCCACCAGTGACTGGCCCAGGGCATTCAAGTGCAGCATATTACCCAGGTAAGGCCCGAGACCCGTCTTCTTCTGGTAGTAGGCCTGGAATTCCGGGGGAAACTCGTTCAGCCAGGCACCGAGAACCTCGCCCGGCTTCGCCTTCGCATCCTCGGCCAGAATCTTTTTAACACTCAGGAAGTCGGCATTGGAATGGTGGGCCAAGGCCTTTCGGTAGAGCTCCTCGGGAACGCCGACCACGGGCTGGTCGAGAAGCAACACCGGAATTCGGCTCTTTTCCAGCAGTTTTAGTGCCTCCTCGAGGCGGGACAAAAAAAGCGCCCGGTTCGGTTCGAGATTTTTCTGCATGGAGCGATTCACGAGCTTGCCGAACAAATACGACTCGCCGATCGGGCCGGTGGAGTTGGCGCGGCTCAAGGCATCGAGCTTGCCGAAAAGCCAGGAACCGGGAATGGCGAGTGCGGCGAAGGGCTGCAGCCATGGATTAGGTCCGGAAGACACCTGGTCGGTCATGCCGTAGTCGAGAACGACAAGGTTGGGCCTCAGGAGATCCAGCTTTTCCTTCAGCACCTTGAGGCCCCGGTCGAGGGACGCAGACTGCATGCCCCCATTCCAAACCACGGGGCGCAGCTTCAGTTTTTTCAGGGCTTTAGAGTCGTTCAAAAGAAGGCGTAACTTGTGGCTATAGGTCTGGTCGTCGTTCACGCCATGCCCAAAAGCCTGATAAGAGCCGAGCACGAGAACCCGGAAATCTTTTTTCGTCAGCTTCTGCGGCATGCCCCTAAAACCGTGTTCATCGCTCGTCACGGTGAAGCGAGATGCCTCGCGCATATCTTCTGGCAGGAGAAAATCCACCGCGCTCCATTTGCCGTTGGGGGGCAAAAGTTCCGCCACGCTGCTGTTGCCAGGAAGCACTCGCAGGTCACCGAAGCCGTTGCCGAGAAACATCTTCCAGAGGCGGCGGTTGAGGCGCACGCCCATGATCGCCGTGCCTGCATCGCTGTCCAGCTTCTCCAGCTTCCACACCATTCGCTCTCTCAGGCGCAGCGCTACTTCGGCCGCGGGAAGCGTGAGCAGGAGAACAAGTAACGAAAAAGAGATTTTCCGAACTACTGAGCCGATCTTCACTCAAAGAGCTCGCCGCCCGGCCTTCTTTTTTCGAGAACCATCCGCAGAACTTCCAGGTGGGCATCAGATCCGATGGTTTTCAGGCTTTCCATTACGGGCACCTGATAGGGAAGCAGGGTGCGGTCTTTTACTTCCTTGATGCGCGCATAGCTGGCCTCAACCTGCTCAGCCGCGATCCGACCGCTGGCGAGAAACTTGAAGGCAATGTCCATCGCCTGGCGCCCCCGATCTTCGGATTTGTAAAGCAGGAGGTCGCAGCCGGCATTGATCGCGAGTGCGACTCGGTCTTCCTCTCCGAAGCTCTTCTCCACTGCCTGCATGGTCATGTCGTCGGTGATCACGAGCTTGCCATAGCGTAGTTCTTTGCGCAGAAGGTTGGTAATCGTAGTGAACGAAAGAGTAGCAGGGTAAATAGGATCTATAGATGAATTCAGGATATGCGCCGTCATGATCATATCGACCCGGCTCTTAATGGCGCGGGCGAAAGGTTTCAGCTCCCGCTGCATGAGTTTCTCCAAGGGCATGTCGACCTTCGGCAGGTCGAGATGGGAGTCGACGGTAGTGTCGCCGTGCCCAGGAAAATGCTTTGCGCAGGCCACGATCCGGTTGGCCACGAAGCCGCGCACCATGGCGGAAGCCATCCGCGACACAAGCTCGTCGTCGGTGCCAAAGGCACGCCGGCCAATCACGGGATTGTTAGCACGCGTATGGATATCGCAGAGAGGATGGAAATCGAGGTTTACGCCTACGGCCCTCAACTCCTTAGCCATTACTTCGGCCACCATAAACGCGAGCTTCGGCGAGCCGACATCCCCAAGGGCTGCGGGCTCGGGAAAATGCGTGAAGGGCTTCTTGAACCGCTGCACTTTCCCGCCCTCGTGGTCGACGCCTACGAAAAGTGGAAGGTTACGGGCACGATCGCGCGTGTTCTGGATCGAGTCACTCATCTCGGCGAGCAAGGCCGGGCTCTCGTAGTTTTGGGCGAAATAGACAACACCGCCCGGCTGATATTCCTTCAGGAATTCTTCCGTAGGCTTGGCGAGTTCCGTTCCCGGAACCCCCACGATAAACATCTGCGCGAGCTTCGCTTCGAGTTCTGATCGATTGGCCATTTTATCCGTTGGCGCTCTGCTTGATGCCGAGCTCTTTCATTTTGAGCTGCAGGCCCTTGCGGGAAATGCCAAGATGCTCGGCGGTGCGGGTGATATTTCCGTCCATCTCCTCGAGGGCCTTTTCAATCAGGTCCTTCTCAAGGCTCTGCGTCTGGCGACGCACGATCTCGCGAAAACTGCCCGTCTCGCTGCCTGACAACAAATCTATCTCCGACCGAAGATCGGCGGGAATGTCTGAAGCTTTAAGCATGTTGCCGTCGGAGAGCAGTATCATCCTCTCGATCACGTGCTCAAGCTGTCGCAGGTTCCCTGGCCAGGAAACTGTTCGGAAGATGTCCATGCAGGTCGGATCGAGCCGCTCGATTTTTTTATTTAGCTTCTTTTTGATGCGCTGGAGGAAAAAATCGACGATATCGGGCAAGTCTTCCTTACGCTCGCGGAGGGCGGGCAGGTGAATCGGAGCAACATTCAGCTTGTAGAAAAGATCTTCGCCGAAGCGGCCTTCTTTTGCTTCCCTTGCTAAGTCCTTGCGACTGGCCACGATCACGCGGGCATCGGCTTTCTTTTTTTCACCCGTTATGGAGTTCTCGAATTCACCGTTTTCCAGAAAGGCGAACAGCTTCATCTGTGTTTCGATACTCATCTCGGAAATTTCGTCGATAAAAATTGCGCCGCGGTCGGCGAGTTCGAGGCGCCCCGGCTTGGCTCCGCCAAAGAGCTCGGTATCCAGATTCATCGAAGAGACTGCAAGGCAGTTTACCTTGTACAGGGGCTGAAAGGAACGGTCTGAAAGCTGGTGGATCTCTTCCGCGAGATATTCCTTTCCACAGCCTGTTTCGCCAAGAATCAGTACTGTGCTCGGAGTGGGCGCCACGCGCCTTACCATTTCGCGCAGGCCCTTCATCGAAATGGAGTTGCCGCCAAGGAGAGCCGAATAAGCGAGCTCCGGCAGCGGGGCGCCGGCAGCGCGGTCCACCGACATCCTCTTTAAACGATAAGTATTTACGGCCTTCTGCAGAACACTCACGATCTCACTCTGCTCGAAGGGCTTCGTAACGTAATCAAAAGCGCCACGCTTGATAGCGTCAACGGCGGAATCCACCGTGCCGAATGCTGTAATCATCACCACCGGCAAGCCTGGATACAAGCGCTTCACTTCTTCCAGAAACGCCATGCCGTCGATATCTGGCATATAAAGGTCGGTAACTGCTGCTTCGTAGTTGCCTTTGCGGAGGGCGTCGAGAGCCTCACGCGGGTCAGTGAAGCCGTCCACCTGGAAATTTCGTTTCTCGAGAATGGCCTTCAGCACAGTGACGATATTGCGTTCGTCGTCGAGTACCAGTACGGCGCCGTTCGGTTGATTTTCTTCGAACATGCTTATCCTCCCGCTTCGCTCTAGGCCTTGCTCTATTCTTTGCCCTCGGCCGTGAACCGGAGGGTCATCAAAGTTCCTTCGCCCGGCAAGCTTGAAGCTTCCATTCGCCCGCTATGGGCTTCGGCGATTTTCTGGCAAATCGAAAGCCCGAGCCCAGTGCCTTGCGGCGACTGCGTGAAAAACGGGATAAAAATCTTATCCAGCACTTCCGGGCTCATGCCCGGACCGTTGTCTTCCACCGAGAGGCTCACTTCCGTTTTGCCTTCGCGTATTGTATGAGCCAAACGCAGCGAAACGGTAGGTGTTTTTTGACTCTTCCTCGCTGCGTCATCGAAGGCACGGAAAGAGTTCTCCAGTAGATTTGTAAGCACGAGCCCCAAAAGCGCTTGCTGGCATTTTACCTGCGGCATCGCATCAGGAACCTGCACCTGAAAGTCGATTCCCGAGGCCCGGAATTTTTCCTGAAAGCGCTCCCTAACAGCCCGTAAAGTATCTCGCAGGTCAGCGAATTCAGGCTTGCCCTGAAAGGGCTTGGCGTAGTTCAGGAACTGCGTAACCACCTCGTTGAGCCGGTCTACCTCCTCGACGATGATTTTCAGGAACGGCTCGCTCGGATCCCCCGGTTTCGGCTCCAGCACTTGCGCCGCACCCTTGATCGCTCCCAGAGGATTTCTGATTTCATGGGCAAGGCCCGCGGCCATCTCACCGATCGTCGCAAGCCGGTCTCGTTCCCGCAGCCGCGCATAAATATCCAGCTCTCGCAGGCTCTCCCCCGCTCGCTCAAAGAACGGAGCCAACAGGGGCAGTGCGCCCCAGCTTTGCTCCCAATGCTCGGGTGGCTCTGCCAGGCTCATGGTGGCAAATCCCAGCACTGTTCGGTCGTGGGCCACGGGGAAGGCCAGGGTCGAGCCGAGAGACTCGAGAGCCTGCGTGGTAAGCTGCGTGGCCGCGACCTTGCTAGGCAAAGTTTCCCGTAGGCTTTCGCGTTCAAGTTCAGTGGAGAGAATCGGCATCCAGGCTTTGCCTTTTGCCCAGCGCTGCACGAGTGGAAAACTTGGCGGCAGGCTCTCGGGGAGCAGGCCAGAGGGCGAGCCGTCGTGCAGTTTTCGGAAATACTTGCCCTCTGAGTCAAGCGCGTAAAATGAAACAAGCGATCCATGCAGAGCCTTTTGCAGGAAATTTCCTGTGGCGGCCGCTATCGCTTCCCCCTGAAAGGCGCCCACGATTTCCTTGCTGGCTTCTTCGACAAGACTGTTGATCCGCTTGGCTTCTTTGAAGAAGAAAGTCTGAAACACAAAATTGGCCAGCGACCTCACCGGATCAAGCGTAGCCACGGCGATGAAGGCGGCGAAGAACGCATTGATCAGATAAAGCGCCAGCTTGGTTTTCACCCAGGTGGTGATCAGGATAAACACCAGAAAAACGGAAAGTGCGCCTACCAGGTTCACCAGGAAGCGCCCGAGAATCCGGCGCGGGCTCACCATCGCCTGCAAAAGCACCGCATCCTTGATCGCGTAGAAATAGAGCGCAAGCAAAAGGTTTCCGATCGCAGGCAGGGTTCGGCCCATCCAAGGCACGCGATCAAGCACGGAGAGCATTGTGACCACGGTTCCACCCAGGTAGAGCCATACGTTGCGCCGACGAAGCGCATGGCGCATTTCGATCGAAGCGAAGCGCGCGAAGTCGCCCCAGCCCCCGCGCGGTTTCACGGCTCCAATCGCTTCCGAGATGAAGAGGTAGAGGTTCGCGATTACGATCAGCACAGGACTATAGAGCGATAGATCACGAACCCAATGGGTTCGGTCGAGGCCGATGATAACGGGTGGAATCAATAGCAAGCTCCCGACTACCGAGATCCATTTGATCCAGCGGAAAACCCAGCCCTCGGGCCGCAGAAGCACGTCGAGGAAGACAAGGGAAAGAGGCGCTAGCAACAGGTTAAAGATGATGTGCGTGCTCTCGAATAGGCGCCATTCGAGCACATTTGCCACGAAAAACGAGAAGGCCCAGATGCCGACCGAAAGGGTCAGGGCGCTATATGCCAAATTAAGTTTGTTGCCTACTCCGCGCGAAAGAACGTAAATCCCGAGGCTGAAGCACACGGCGGCGAGTAAGAGGGCGGATTCGAATAGAAGATCAATTTTAGCGGCGTACATCTGTTTTTTTGTCGCGGTAACTGCCGCGCTTTCGCCTTTTCAACTTCAGCCAATCCCCTGGAAATCCGAAACGTTAAGTAAGGAGCGCCACATTTGGCGCAACGCCAAACTTGATGAGCTTACCTCCGAAACAGAAAAAGTCCCAGCCGGCCTGGCTCGACATCGCGGTTTTCGCCGGCGTTCTCGGATTTCTATGCCTCTCGGTGCAGATTTTTTTGACTACACGCGCAGCACTTTCAAGGAACCCCTCCGCCGCAACCAGCGCTACTCCTCCGCCAGAGGTCCCCACTCGGCGCGCGCCCGCTTCCCAGAGCCCGGTTTCCAAGAGCAGTGGCTCCACCGAAGTTCTGCGGCTCCCGTGTCTGCATCAGGCCGCGCGTACCTTTTCTTCCGAGGCACGCCTGCTGCAGATTCATGCGCCCGCCTGCAATGAAGACCTCAAACAGGCCTCCGCCTGGAAAGGCAGCAACGAGAGCTCTGGCGAGCAGATCCTGGTTTTCGTGAACGCCAAGGAGAAAACCTTGTCGACCTCCTACTTCGCCCTCAAGGACGGCGTGAACCGCATTGTGTTCCGTCACGAAAGCGGCAAAGGCCGCGCGAGGGTGCAGACTCTTGAGGTGAGGAAGAATGGGACTGAGTAATACCCCCCCCTCCAATGCCGCGCTGCGACCAAGTACAAATTTCGCTTAGTGATAAACAACCCGAATGCCCAGAATCACCTTCTGTCACTCTGCGAGCCATGCTGATAAACTTAAAATGATGAAAAACCCAAAGGGATACTCCAGGGAAGAAATCAAGAGAATCATTGTGGAAACCTTGAAGCCTATCGGTGTGGTGAAAATCGGAATATTTGGGTCTTTCGCTCGCCAAGAAGAAACCGAAACGAGCGATATTGATATTCTGGTAACACTTCCCGCCGCTGGCAAACGCAAACACATTGGAATGAGATGGTTCACGCTTGATCAAGAGCTTGAAGACGCTCTGGGGCTTTCGGTTGACCTCGTGACTGATGATTCAATAGGCCAGAATTTGCGATCCCTTATTCAAAAGGATTTGGAAATCATCTATGAAAAAACGGGATGACATTTTTTTTCGAGAAATTGAAGCCCGTATTGAAAAAATCTCTTCTCACTTGAAACGCATAAGTCATGAACGCTTTATGAAGAGTGACCTTCATAGATCCGCAATCGTGCGCGAACTGGAAGTAATTGGAGAAGCGGCCAATAAAGTTTCTCCGGAAACTCGAGATCAATTCAAAAATCTTCCTTGGAATCAGATGATTGCCATGCGCAACAGGCTGATTCATGGCTACTTTGACGTAGACTACTCCATTGTTTGGGAAGTGGCCAAAAACGAAACTCCGAAACTCCTGGGCCCAGTTCGCGAAGCTATTTTGATAACGTCGCCCCCGCTTCACCCTTGGAGAGTTTGCCCTTCAGGTTTTTATCATGTGCGGCGCCACGACCGCACCGTGCGCGAGTCTGGCGAACATCCACAAGGTGAAACGACCGTTCGCCAGCATTGCAGGCGGAACCCTTCTGGTAAAGATCAGCTATATTCGAAAGAGATTCTTGAAATTGCGGAGACAGCAAAAAGGGACGCGGGGAAATTGGGAACCATTGGGAAGCTTATCGAGCCGCAAGCTAATGACTTTGATGACGACATCCTTGTATGGACAAAATATTGGAACGACGTAATTGTTCCAACCGTACCGCTGGACCCGAATGTAGTAAAAGCCCTGCTTGGAAGTGAGTCTGCATTCGGAAAAAACAAGAAGAACGGTCGCGTTTCTAAAGGTAATTTGGCACGTGGCCCCTTCCAGATCACTGACCAGGCCCGTAAAGCACTTTCGAATGAGTCAGGCGAACTCAAAGACCACTATGTAACGCTTTCAGCGAAAGATGTACTGATCCCTGCATTGGCAGCATCTGGCGCGATTCGCTGGCTCTTCCAAAAGCAAAAACTGGCCTCAAATTACCTAAAGAGAAATGCCAACTGGGAAGAAACCGTTGCAGAATACAAAAGCTATCTGCGAGGCAAGAAAAATTACAAAACCGCGACTGGCATGAAAAACTTCTACAATTATCTAAAGTTGCTTCAGGAGAAAAAGTGATTTTTTTCCTCCTTCATTTTTTCACTCCGACGATTCTACTGTTTGAAGTTTGTTTAGCCCTACCCTACGACTGGAAGACGGGCGTGAGCGGAACCGTGACTCGATGCTTTGAAAGCAAAGAAGTTGTAGCTGAATGCGAAGATTTTTCTGAGCCCGGCGCAGGAAATAAAAAATTTTTCGAACTGCAAATTTCCGCAAAGGATTTCATGAGGAAAAAATTCACCTACTCATATGAAAAAGCCATCGAAGGTGACCTTTGCAAACAACATCTTCGAAAGATCAAGAGCTTGATGAGTGGCTCCCCAGAGGTCTGCGTTACAGGTTTTGCAGAATGGGCGAACGATAGCGATATTTCTACGAGCGCAAAATGGGATGCCCTGGAAACAGCCAAGGGGCGCGTAGTTTGGTAGAAAAAACGATCCCTAGCCTCGCGCTTCTGACATGGCTTTTCTCGTTCCAGGCATTTGCCGCGGAGTCGGCTCTCGTAAAACCCAAGATGCAATGGACCGATCCGGCCCGCCTGCCCAAGGGAGAAAAAAATACGTATGGGCCGGCCGCCTATGTGCCGGAGCCTACTCGTGGCAACGACGCGAACAGTTCCAGCGATGACTTTGGACTCAGCAGCCCGACCTTCCGCGCCTGGATCACGGAGCTCTGCCAGAAACCCGCCGATGCGCAAGAGCTGGCCGAAAGCAGAAAAACAAATGGCCTCTGGACCACCGTACGCAGGCCTAAGAATGCCCTGGGCACCTTCCTGCTTCTGCTCGAAAATTATGAGCTAGATCTCGTCTATCTCGGAGAATGCACCGAGGCCAGGAAACTCTTCGCCACGGCCTGCAAACGCGGCAAACCTGGCCCCAGGCCCGGGCGGGAGCTCGGCGAGGAAATCGCCAGGGATAATTCTCCTGAAGACACCTTTTCGCAGTATCGCTCAGCGATGCGGCTCGAGAAGAAAGCAATCCGGCAGCTCTTTGGCCGCCTGAAAGAAACTTCTTTTCTCGACGGCAGCCCCGAATCCATAGAAAAGGCACGCAAGATTCGGCAGGCCGCGGAATACACGAGCACCTGCCGGCTACGTACCTTTGATGAGCAGCTCGTTAAGAACAAGACTGCGTTCGACTAGTTCCCGAGCAGCCTCCAGAACAGGCTCCAGTTGAACGAGACGCCTGGATCTCCGTGGTCATTGCAGTTGTTCAGGCCAGTGCCGCCGATCTTCCCCCGTTCCGCAGCATCGTGGCCCACGATTCGCGCTTCCGTCGGGCTGATGCCATATTTACGGGTAAGGTACTTGGAAATACTGGCAACCGAACGAATCAAGGAGTTTGAAAGAGAGGAGGAGTCTTTCGAAAAGCCTTCCATTTCGATTCCAATCGCCATCGAGTTCCAGCAGCGAGCGTGGAAAGCCCGGTTGTTCTCGCGCACGAGCTGCTTCACGTAACCGTCGCGATTACGAACAACATAGTGTGAGCTCACTCCGGACTTTGGACTCGAGAGCCAGCTAACCGCGCCGTCGAAGTTTCCTTCTGTCGTGTGAAGTACTATATAGAGCTGCTTGATTCCGCCGCCAAAGTTGGGGCTCGCCTGGAAATCGGCGCCAGGATACTCGCCGCCATTGCCCTTAGGTGCGGGCTCAGGCTCCTCTTCGCCTTGGTCCGGGTTCACGGGAGGGTTCGGCTTTCCGCAGTCGGTCCAGAAGCGCCAGCAAAGTCCGGCGACGGGATCATCGGCCAGCCTCACCTTCAGGTTGAACACATTTCCGGCCATCAAAGCCTTCAGTTCAGAAAGCGAGCCTGAGGCAGCACCAGCCCAGTACTTTTTCAGGGCCTCGTCGAGGTTGCCTCCGTTGCGAGCGAGCTCGGCGGAGAGCAATGCGGCGGCCGCGTCGATGTTCGCGCAAGGGTCACGGATGATGTCTTCCCGCGAAAGACCTGATGCCAGCTGCGCTTCGACAAGAGAGTGCCCCAGCACTTCGTCGTCATGAAAGCCCATCACCCCGTAGGTTTTCAAATGCCGATGGCCATGATCGTCGTGTGCATCTGGAATGTTATGGAAGCCTCCGGTCTGGAATTTAGCGATCGCTCTAAGCGCCCGCGCCGGAATGTTCCAACGTGCCGCTGAAGCTTCAAAACAGGCCCCAGAGTCGGCGTAAGAGATCGAGGGAAGTGAGAGAAAAGAAACCAGTAGAAGTGCAAATCGCATGGGTAGCCTCCGTTGGCAAGCAGCCTACGGTTCCGCAAACTCATGGGCAAGCAACTGATACCTGCCATCGCAAGGTTCTAACTAAGAGGGGTTCAATTTCGGAAAATTAGAATAAAGGAGCCTAGAACTAGAAGCTCAGGTTGTAGTTAACCTTCGCCTGTTCTTTGGTCTTTTCACCCGAGGTACCTTTTTTTCCACCGGTATAGGAGTAGTGGTCAAGGTCAAGAGACACTTGCTCGGTAATTTTCTTGCTCACATTGAAGTTCAGAACTGAGTCTTTCATTCCGTAGTTCACCGCAGATTTGAGCGTGAGCTTGCGGAACTCGCGATTGATATTCGCGGTAACGTCATCCTTAGATCCATTCACAGTGGCAATCGCGATCGGGTTCTGGAACACGAGCGCGCCCTGCTGCTTTACCACGTTGATCTTAGTCTTAAGACGGGTGGGAACTCTTTCTTCTTCAGCTGCCAAGGGAGGTAGATCGCGGCGGTGAGCGCGAGCTGCTTTTTCCTTGGCTGTCATCGAGGGCTCGTCTTTGTCGCCGCCGCCGCCCGAGAGCTTGTGAGCCGTAGAGAGAACTTTCATGGGGGCTGAATCGGAGTCGCCGCCATTAATGAAATCATTCAGCTGGTCGTCGAGCGCTTCGCGAGCGGTCCACTTGGCCAGACTATTGTTGCCGTCTTCATAGCGCTTCTGCTCCCAGTAGCGGGCGCGCCAGATGGGATCGGAGACCTTGCCTTCGAAGGGCTGCACTTTGTTGGCGTACTCGATCCGCATTTTTTTCTCAAAATCCTTGTCGAAGAGCTTCTCGGCCGTAGTCTTCGACGAAAGCATCTTCTGGGCTTCATTGAAGTCGATAGGCTCGTTGCGCTCGACGGGGCGGAACTTGGCGAGAATTTCCTGCTTGATGCGAGTGTAAAAGGAGCTGATTTTGCGTTCGGACTTGTTGCCGTTCGCGATCTTCGCGAGCCCGGCGGTAGGAGCTTGGGAAGGCTGAGGGGGGCCAAAGGCTTCGAGAGAGCGAGGCGACTGTACGCTGCCTAAGGCGGTTTCAGACGGCTGTAAGCCGGTGAAAACACTTAGGATCAGTACGACAGCCAGCATGGCTCTTTTCATAGAATTCCTCATATAGTACACTGCAATTATCAATCCAAACCAGGTAAAGATCCGTTTCGCCTTATTTGTTCAATGCTTATGGGCTTTACGACCATGCGCGTCAATATTTTTACCACAAAGCACTGTAAAAGCGCTATGCAGCAATCGTTTTTTTGTACATTTTCCAGTGCGGCGCACTATAGCTGAACCGCCCTCCAATAAAGTTCAATTTTTTCATATACCTATAATGCAATCAGGGCCCCAGCGGCAGCTGCGCGCTCCAGAGAGCCAGGGCCATTAATGCCCCGCTCACTACGGGAATCGCAAAGTTGTCGTCGATGTTCAGAGGAAGAAGCTCGGCCACCGCACCGGCGAAGCCACCGATGAGGCTTAAAACTAACACTTTACCTCCAGGGAAATTCTGGGAGTGCAGGTAGCAAAAGGTCGCCACGGCGCAAACGGCGAATCCCCCCATCGTGCCCTGCAGGCTTTTGTTGGGGAAGATCTTGTTTCTTCCGTACAGAACTCCAAAAAACGAAGAGCTCGGATCACCCAGCGCAAGGTAGAGAATGGCCAAAACCGTGACGTGCTGCGGGAAGATCAGGAAGCAAAACAAACAGCTCGCCTGGTAAAAGGGAATTCCCGTAAGCGTGTTCACTTCGGTATCGCGCATTACGGGGCCCATATAGCGCACGGCAATGCTGTTGACCCATTCCCAGCGCACGCGCGCGTACTCGATCGACATCACGAGCGCGAGCACGGTACCGAGAATCGCCGCCATGATCTCCCGGGGCCAGCCAAGAAAAAGGTACGGGATCAGGTACATGATCCCTCCGGACACATGGAACATTTTGCGCGAGAGGTGAAGATCGGAGCGGTGGTGGAGTGCGGAGGCGGAGCTCGGCATCCGCAACAGCATCAGCTTGTTCAGAAAGGTACCGAGGTCGAATCGCATCGACACCGATTGTATCAGCGCTTTGTGTTTTCCAGTCAGGAAATCCGCGAGCCGCTTTCGTGTTGACTTTGAGCGCCACGGCGCTTGATACTTATAAGAGCAGTTGGGGGTTCCCGTTCCAAAAACCAAAGCTAACCCATGAATAATAGGCCAGAAAGAGAAGCCCTCATTGAGGGGTCAGAAAGCGCCGGCGCACCACTTGCGCCTGTGCCCGCGCCCGGGTCACCCTATAAACAAATTTGGGCGATAGGTGGCGGAAAAGGCGGCGTTGGCAAAACCCTGATCACTGCAAATTTCGCCATCACTCTCGCGAAAGCCGGCGCCTCCGTAACGCTGGTTGACCTCGATCTTGGTGGTGCCAATCTGCACACAGCGCTCGGCGTTGAAGCTTCCGAGCGTACGCTCACCGATTTGTTTTCCCCCGACGTGAAGAACCTCAGCGAGATCGCCGCTCCCACCACGATCCCCAACCTCTCGCTGATCAGTGGCGCGCAGGACAGCCTCAACGTGGCTAATCTTCCTCACGCGCAGAAGCAGAAGCTGCTCAACAAACTTCGCCAGCTGCCGAGTGATTACGTGATCCTCGACTTAGGCGCCGGCACCTCTTACAACACGCTCGATTTCTTTCTCTCTGCCGACGTCGGGATCCTCGTCGTGCTCCCGGAGCCGACCTCGATCGAGAATGCCTACCGGTTCATCAAAGCCTGCTTCTACCGCAAACTGAAAAACATCGAATACCTCTTCGATGCCCGCACCCTCGTCGACTCCACGATGAACCGGAAAAACGAACTCGGGATCCGCACTCCGGCCGACCTCCTCCGCGCGCTCGAGGAGCAGTACCCGGAGGTAGGCTCCAAAGTGCGCGGCGCGATTGGCCGCTTCGACATCAAGCTCGTGGTGAACCAGTCCCGCACCGAAACCGACTCTGAAGTCGGCTACGGTGTGCGTAACGTGTGCAAGAAGTACTTCGGATTCAACCTCGACTACCTGGGCCACCTGGAATACGACTCTGCCGTGTGGCAATCAGTACGCCGCAAGCGTCCGTTGGCGATCGAGTTCCCGTCTTCGCCACTGGTTCCCAATATCCAGCGGATGGTTGGCCATATCGTGGCCGAACAGGCCGAGAAGCTTAAGCGCAACGAGTCGGGCCTTTAACCGCCTACCCGAAATTTCTTTCTCCCAACCCATTATATTTGCTGTAATATTTCTGCATGGAGAAAGACGGCAAACAAAGTTACTACGAAGTTCTCGACGTGAGCTTCAACGCCAATCCGGAAATCATCCGCACCGCTTACATCCGCGCCAAAAATGCTTACGGGCGCGACTCCCTTTCCTCCTACTCACTTTTCGACAAGGAAGAAAGCAAGCGCATTCTCAATGAGATCGAAGAGGCGTACACAATCCTTTCGGATTCCGACAAGCGCCGCAAATACGACGAGTCGCACGGGATCGTATCATCAGAATCTGTTTATGACTCTTACCACCGCGGAAACCACGCTGTTGCTGCGTTCGCCCGTGACAGCATGGCCGCGGAAACGGAAGTCGGCAGCCGCTATAACTTCGAGGAAGACCCGTTCCGACGCGTATCGCAGACGGCAGACCGTCTGAAAGATGGCAACGCATCGGACATTGCCCGGCAGGCCACCCCGCAGCCTGCCGCTGCGGCTCCCACCTACAAATCTCCCGCGCCCGCCGCGCCCGTGCAGCACCAGGAGCCTTCGCACATCGAGAAGCTCCGCGCCCTCCAGGACATCGGCCAGCCAGGCACTGGCGCCCGTAACTACCAGATCTCGCGCACGTTCGAACCCAATCCGGAAATGGAAGAACGGATCAAAAAACTGGAAAATGTTTCGGGAGCGTTCCTGCGCTCGGTTCGCGAATACAAGCGCGTGGGTGCCGACGAGATCATGAACATTCTCAAGATCTCCAAAAACTACCTGACCGCCCTCGAGGAAGATGACCTCGGCCGCCTCCCCGCCAACGTGTTCGTGCGTGGCTTTGTGATCCAATACGCCAAAGCCCTCAAGCTCGAGCACGAGAAGATCGCCAACGCCTACATGGATTTCCTCAAAGCCAAGCGTCCCACCTAGCGTGGCCGCCCTTACTCCAGGAACAAAAAGCGACTTTACCGCCGAAGAGTTCGGCGAGCGACTCGATGTGTTCGTGACTCGCAATGCGGAAATGACTCGCTCACAAGCGCAGCGGCTGATCAGCGAAGGCCACGTGCTCGTGAACGGAAACCCACCCGCGAAAGCGGGGCAAAAGCTCGAATGCGGCGACCTAGTGAGCGTTTTTCTGCCTTCGGCGAAAGCCACCAGGGCTAATGAGGCACAAAACATCCCCCTCAAAATCCTCTATCAGGACGACCACCTCGCCGTAATCGAAAAACCCGCAGGCCTTGTGGTTCATCCGTCCGCGGGGCACGAAGACGGCACGCTCGTGAATGCCCTTCTTCATCACCTCGGCGACCTCAGCAAGGGCGGCGGCATCGGCGGAGAACTTCGGCCCGGAATCGTTCATCGCATCGACAAGAATACCTCCGGCATCCTCCTCGTTACCAAGACCGACGCCGCTCACCTGAATCTCTCGGCCCAGTTCAAAGCGCACTCGGTGACCCGCCGCTACCGCGGGCTCTGCTGGGGCCGGCTGCCCGCCAGGGGCGAGTGGGACGCACCGCTCGCGCGCGATCCACGCGAGAGAAAACGCATGGCGATCGTTGACGGCGGGCGAAAAGCCGTGACCCGTTTTCGCTCGCTCAAGCACTATGGCGACTACATTACCGCCTTCGAAGCCGAGCTGCTCACGGGGCGAACACACCAGGTTCGGGTGCATTTTGCCGCCCACAATTTTCCGCTCGTGGGTGATTCCATCTATAGCGCGGCCTACCGTTCGGCGCGACAGAAGCAGCAGAAGGGCCTCCGCGCTTTGCAGCGACAGGATTTTTTTCCCCTCTTCCAGGCGCTCGAAGAAAACGGAAGACAGTTCCTGCATGCCGCCCATCTCGGCTTTACTCATCCTGCAACGGGTCAAAGAATGGAATTCGATAGCGAGCTCCCGCCCGAGCTCGCAGAGATCGTGTTAGGGTTGGACGCATGGAAGCCATAGCGGACCTCACGAAATCACCCATGCTCGAAATGGTTCCGAAGCTCGAGCACGGCTTTACCAATCTTCGCATTTCCCGGGAGCAGGCCACCGCGCTCGACAGTAGAACCGCCACAGCCAAGCAGGTGCATGGAGACAAGCTTGTCTGGACCGACCACTTCGAGAAGAGAGAACGTGAAGCGGATGGCATCGCTACATTCACGCCCCATCTGGCCGTGGGGGTATATTCGGCCGACTGCGCGCCGGTACTGACTGCCGCATTAGACCCCGGCACGGGCTTTCCCTTTGCGGCGATGGCGGTGCACGCAGGCTGGAGGGGTACGGCGCTAGGGATCGCCGGCAATACGCTGCGGGAGTTCATCCTCGAGTGCGCAAAAAAGAAAAAGGGGGCCCGGTACGTGTGCGCCATCGGCCCCTGTATCGGCCCCCAGAGCTTCGAAGTAGGCGAGGACGTGGTGAGCGCGTTCCCCCACGCGGAAGCCAGCGGACTGGCCAGATTCCTGCGGCTTGAAGACGGGAAGAAAAAATACCTCTTTGACCTGCCGGGAGAGAACCTGCGGCAGCTGCACCTGGCGCGTAAGGAGCTTAAAGCTTCCGTGACCGTGGACACCCTTGGCCTATGCACGCTGGCGCGCAAGGAGGAGTTTCCCTCCTTCCGACGCGACCGGGAAAAGGCCGGGCGGATCCTCTCGTTTCTTGCTTTCAGCGGATGACCGTCTTGAGGGCCCATGCTACGATTCAGTTCGAATCCGGAGACAAATAGCCATGCGCGACAATAAATACCTGAAACTCGTCATGCTCTTGAGCGTCATAGGCTTTGGAATAGCGGCATATCTCGTAGTCCTGCATGTGAAATTCTCTACAGGATCGGCCGGCCTCACCGAAGGCTGCGGAATCGGCTCGGGAACTGGATGCATCGATATCGCGGTTTCAAAGTACTCTTCCATTTTTGGAGTGCCCCTCGCTGCGATCGCGATGGGAGCCTTCCTCTCACTGCTCGTACTAGGCTTTCTCGCGCTCTCGAACGAGCAGGGCGGCTCTGAACCTACTTACATGATGTTCCTGCTCGCAACGATCTCGGTGATCGTAACAGTGACAATGTTCATCATCTCCAACTACGTGCTACGGGAGTTCTGCGTGTTCTGCGCGATGCTTTGGGTGGTAAACCTGGCGATCTGGCCTTGCCTTGTGAAGCAGCTCGGCCTCGGCTGGGGTAATGCGCTCGCCGGCAACCTGGAGCTGCTGGGCGGCGGAAAAGCAAACCTGCGACGCGAACGCGTTACGAGCTCGTTTACGGTAGCCGTAGTTTGCGTGATTCTGATGGGCGTGGGTGGCCTGGTGGCAAAAGGCAGCAGCAATAAGGGCCCTCCCGGCCCGAGCACTATGGTGAGTGACTTCAATGGTGCACAAGTGGTGATGCTCCCCGCAGAAGCTTATGGCGGCCCTCGCTCCAAGGGCTTCAGCGGCGAAGGCGCACCTGTGCTGGAGATCGCCGAGCTTGCCGACTTCCAGTGCCCTGGCTGCAAAATGGCCGGTCAGTTCCTTCGTTCTTTCGAGCTCAAACACAAAGGTAAGGTTCGAGTTACCTACCTTAATTTTCCGCTCGATGGCTCCTGCAATCCCTTCACACCCAATGGCGGCCACAAGCAGAGCTGTGCGCTCGCACGTGGCGGAATTTGCGCCGCGAAACAGGGCAAATTCTGGCCTTACCATGACAATGTTTTCGACAAGCAGGAAGAGATTCATTCTTCACCTTCATTCGTGAATGAAATCGTGAAAGAGATCGGCCTCGATGTAGCCGCCTATGAAGCCTGCCTCAAGGATCCAGCCACCGAAACCGAGCTGCAGAAAGACATGCAATACGGCGAAATGGTAAACTTGGAAAGCACGCCCACGATCATCGTAAACCAGCGCAAAATGATCGGCGCGCGCACTCCGGCCGACTACGAAGCCCTGCTCGATTCGATCGAGAGCCAGAAGAAGTAGCGCATGCTCATCGATAGCCACGCGCATCTCGACTACGAATACGAATTTTCGACCGAGGAGCTGCTGGCCAACGCAAAGGCCGCGGGAGTAGAGCGCGTGATCGCGATCGCTGCTTCTGCCGAATCTCTGGAACGCGTACGCGACCTCAGCGAGAAATTTCCGCAGGTATGGTTCACCTCCGGGGTGCATCCGCATGACTCCAAGGATTTTACCCCCGAGATATTCGCCAAGATCAAAACCCTGGCCGGCCATCCCCGCTGCGTGGCCGTGGGCGAGCTCGGCCTTGACTATCATTACGATCTTTCCGATCGCCCGACTCAGCACAAGGCACTCGAGGCGCAGCTCGCCTTTTCCGCAGAGCTGGGAAAGCCGGTTGTGGTTCATTCCCGCGAGAGTGATGACGACACCGTGAAGTTCCTCACCGAGCATAGCCGCGCCTTCAAGGCGAAGCACCCTGATCGCGCGCCCGGAGTAATCCACTGCTTTACAGGCACTGCCAAGCTTGCCGAGCACACTCTCGCTCTTGGCTATTACATTTCCTTTTCCGGCATCCTCACTTTCAAAACGGCTGAAGATTTACGGGGCGTTTGTAAGAGTATTGTACCGCTCGAACGTCTCATGGTTGAAACCGACTCACCTTTCCTTGCCCCCATCCCCTTCCGCGGAAAAAAGAACCAGCCCGCGCATACTCGCGTGGTCGCCGAAAAAGTGGCGGAGCTGAAGGGCTTGCCGCTCGAGGAGCTAGCGCGGATTACACTGGCGAATACCGAGAAGCTTTTCGCCCTCCCTCCCTGGATATGAGCGACGCCGAACAGTACCGGGCCGGTATCGTTGCCGTGATCCGAAATTCCCAGGGCCACGTTTTGATTTTCGAGCGCTCTGATTTCGCGGGCTCCTGGCAGTTCCCGCAGGGTGGAATCGAGCCGGGAGAATCCGCGCGCGACGCATTTTTCCGCGAGCTCAGGGAAGAAATCGGCTGCGACCGTTGCCGTATCCTTCTCGAGGCCGCGGGTTCTACCAGATACCGCTGGAGAGAACCTGGCCGCAACGGACAAGTCGGGCAGGAGCACTTCTGGTTTCTCGCCGAGCTCGACCCCGGGGCCGAGCCTGACCTTGGCAATTCTGATGGATGTTTTCGCGCCTGGAAATGGGGAGCTCCCGGCGAACTGCTGGCATTGCTGTTTCCTGATAAGCGAGCCGCTTTCGGTGAAGGCCTCAGAATGCTGGGGCTGCTGCCCTAAGAGCCTGTTTGGAAAGTGGGTTCGTAGCGAGGCTGCGCTGGCGCTTGCCTATCGAGGCGCGACGAGGAGTCATAGTGAACCTATGCCGACGAGGAGCAACAAGGAGAGGCAAGCGCCAGCGCAGCCGCAGTAGATCACCACTTTTCAAACAGGCTCTAAGGCTTTACGGCAAGGGTGAGGCCGGTAGGAGCGATGATGTAGTTCAGCGAACCGCTCGCGCTCGCGGCTTTTGCCGTAGTCGACTTTCCAGAAAGCGACGAGGCTGCGACTCCGCCGCTCTTTACCGATTCAATCACATCAGCGATGGAGTATCTCGGATTGTGAGCCATGATCATGGCTACGAGGCCCGTCACGTGCGGCGTCGCCATGGAAGTGCCATTGATGGTGTTATAGGTGCTGGTCGAAACGGTGAGCGCCTTCACATGCATGTTGAAAATCCCCACGCCGAACTCGTCGGCACCCTGGCTGGCATTGGTTTCTACATATACCCCCATAGAGCAGTTCGAGCCCTGGCAAGCAGTCACATCGTAGGACATCGCGAGCGAGAAACCGCCACTCGAGCCATCGATTGCGTCAATCGTCACTCCATTTCCGCCGACCGCAAAAGGGTTGCCATCTGTTTTGCGATAACCAACGGCAAACACGTCGCCAGCCTCGTCCAGATCGAGAAAAGTAGAGAAGCTCCACATCAGCGATGAGTATCCGCTATAAGTAGTAGAATTGAAGTGCGCAGTGGTCTGGATGCTCGCTGGAATCAAGTTGTTGGTGAAAACGCCGCCGCCGTTGCAATAAGTGCTGGGGCTCGAAAGAAACGAAGTAGCAACTGCGCTCAGGTTGCACGTCACGCCCGCCCAGTTAGCGGTCAAGTAGGTCCACGCGTTCAGTGCTGGAAAACCGCCGATATCAGCGTAGGCCCCATTCCACGCGCTCAAGATATTGGTTCCGGGAGCACCGATATCAACCGAAGTTGCGCCGAAATTGCTGAAGGTGGCGAGGTCGTACGCTTGGTCCAAAGCCGCCACACAGATCACGTTTGAGTGCGCAGAATTGCACGGATAGCTTGGCGTAACGTCGTTGTTATCACCGATCTGATCGGAGCCACCATTTCCGGCCGCTGCCACGATCACGATTCCTGCGTTGCTGGCCCGCAGGATCGCGGCTTCCTGTGCAGCATCGAACACAAGGCCGGTAAGGCTCATATTGATCACCTTCGCGCCTTGACCAATCGCAAAGTCGATGGCGCGAACGATATTGGCAGTGGTTCCTCCTGCCCCGGTCGCATCGAAAACCTTCAGCGCCATGATTTTGGCCTTCCAGCATACACCGGCCACGCCTTTGGCATTGTTGCCCACAGCACCAATGGTGCCGCTCACGTGCGTGCCGTGGCCATTGCCGTCCATCGGATCCACGTCATTGTCTACGAAGTCGTAGCCGTATTTCGGGTAAGAAGGATTATCCGTCCAGAGGTTTGCGACGAGATCTTCCTGGGTATAGTTCACTCCGGAATCGATCACGGCAACCTTGATCGAGCTGCAGTCGGTAATCGTGTCCCAGGCGGTTTTCAAGTCCATGTCCTTGCCCGCGATCGCTCCGCTTCCGGAGCCGTTGTGTGTGGAATAAGTACCTGCGGCGATGGCTTGGGCGGAATTGAAGGCGCCCCACTGGCTGCTGAACTGAGTATCATCGGGAGTTGCTGCCATCTTGTAGATATAGTTTGGCTGCACCGATTCCACGGACGGATCCCGCCGAAGCTCATCGATGGCGTCGGCGACACTCAAGCCTGCCCGTATCTTCACTTGCGTGAGGCCAAAATCATTGAGCGCCGTCGCTTTCCTGGCGGAAAAACGATCGGAAATGTTCTGCCGAGCCACTGCAAATGAACGCTGTGTCGAAAGCTTAACCAGTACCTCTCCTTCTACGTAGCTCTTCCCGGCAAGAACATCACGCGCATGGCGCGTGGCTGCTCCCTGCGACAGCGGCGAGCCCGTTAAGAGGAGGAAAGCGATGAAAGAGCGAAGCAGCAGTTTTTTTCTCTTCATGGCACCACCAGCGAAGAGATCGCCGAAACCGAACCTGCCGTATTGCGCGAAGAAAATGCCACCACCTTTACGAAGTAAGTTCCTGCGGTAAGGCCAGTAAGCTGCGCGGTGGTCGGGGAAAGCGTTCCAGACACAAAGGGCACATTCACTACCGATGAGGTAACCACGGAAACCGTTGCGTCAGTCTTGCTGTAGTAAACCTTGTATCCACCTCCGGTCGTGTTCACCGCGCTCTCGCGATTGGGCGACCAGGAAACAAGAATCGTCTTCAGCGTGGTTACGGCCGTATTCGTGCTTGTGGTGGAGGTATTTACGCTCGTGCTCGTTCCCTTGCTGGACTTCTTCTGCTCGCCGAGCTTGCATCCTGGAAGAATGAGCGAAAGCGCGAGCAGAGCAACAGCACATAGGCTCATCCCCGCTTTGGCGTGTCCCGCTGTTTTCATCCCTCGAAACCCCTAAGCTCTTTATCGGCCCAGCGTGCTCAAGGATTGAATATCGTAGGGCTTAGGCGGATTAGCGTCTCCGAGCCGATACAGGCTCAGCGCCAAAGGAGCCGGAAGCTACGGAGCAAGGCGCCCCAACCGAGCGTCCAAAGGAGGAGTACGGGCAGGAAAGAGAACCAGCCAGGCACCGTCCATAGGAAAAGCAGGGTGAGGAAACCCAGCAGGAAGGCTTCCGGTCGGATTCTTTGCTCTGGACGCTTTGGGGGAAGCAGCCTGTGCCCCGTCCAGAGTGCGGCGGCGGCATAGGCAATACCCGCGCAAAACATTAGCGCAAGCAGGTAGAAAGGAATCAGGAGGATCCCAACGACGCTTACAACCAGAAGCCCAAGCCCCACGAAGGCCAGGATAGAACCAAGGAAGCCCGCCGCCAGATTTTTTGCCCAGTCACTACCGAGCCGATTCGCGGTATTGGCCTGCAATCCGGGAAAGCCATGAAAGAGCGCCCAGGCCAGCAACCAGCCCAGCACTGATACCAGCAGTCCCGCCAGCATCTTGCTCACCCAGCCAATATGATCACGCCAAAGATTGCCCGCTGATCTCAAGATACGCCAAGCGGGTCCAGGAACTTTGGCGACCACGTTTTCAGCTGCCACCTGCGCGCCTGGACGGCTGTCAAAGCTGCCTCCCATCACAACCAGGCTCTTGTTCAGCTTTGAACCTTCATGGAAAGTCACGTGCCCTGAAAGGACCACGACCTCGTCGACCTCGCCAAATACGTCAAGATTCCCCCAAAGAAGCACTATCGTTTTGAACATCTCGCCCTGCTCCAGCGCTGCCTTTTCGGCCCCCAGGAGCACATTGCCTTCGCTTGAATCCTCGATGCGAAGGGCGTTTTCCGAAGTGGTAAGGGCCGCCACCTTCAAAGGCAGGAGGGCCAAAAGAAAAAGAGCCATAACCATATAAGTGCGCATGCCGGCTGATTCTAACACTGCGCCCAATCCCGTCAACGCTAGTATGCTGTGGTCCACAATGAAGAACCGGCGGCCGCTATTTACGATTTTCCTCGTGGTCTTTTTTGACCTCCTTTCATTCGGGATCGTGATCCCGATTCTTCCCTATTACTCCCGAACCTTCGGCGTAAGCGCTTTCGCACTGGGCTGGCTCATGGCTGCCTACAGCCTCGCGCAGTTCTTCTTTGCGCCGATCTGGGGATCGTTGTCTGACCGGGTGGGGCGTCGGCCAGTGCTGCTGGCCACGATTCTCCTCGGCGCCTCCAGTATGGTTGCCACCGCGCTCGCGGGAAGCTTCTGGGTACTGCTGTTCGCGCGCCTGCTTGCCGGGGCATTCGCGGGGAATATCTCCACCGCAACCGCTTACATTGCCGATATTACGAGCGAGGAGAATCGCGCCAAAGGCATGGGAGTGATCGGCGCCGGCTTCGGACTCGGCTTCATCTTCGGCCCCGCCCTCGGCGGAGTGCTTTCCACTACGCAGCACGGCTTCGCGCTTCCAATCCTCGTCGCTGCAGGGCTGGGGTTTCTCAACTTCCTCTTCGCGTTTTTTGTGCTCGAAGAGCCGGAGAAAGCTAATGTGCCGCCTTCTCGCTCCCGCTTCGCGGGCATGAGCTTGGCGCTCACAAACCCGCTGACTGCGCTGCCTGTCGGGCTTTTTTTCCTGCATACCCTTGCCTTCACCCAGCTCGAAGTAGCATTCGGCTTTTACGTGCTCTACAAATTCGGCTACGAGGCCCACGGCGCGGGCTGGTTCCTGGCCGGAATGGGCTTTGTAAGCGCGCTCCTTCAGGGCGGGCTCATAGGCCGCCTCGCCAAAAAGTTCGGTGAAGCTCGCCTGCTGCCTTTCGGTTTTCTGGTAATGTCCGTTTCGCTCGTAGCGGCTCCTTTTGCCCCCGACGCGTTCCTGTTTTCGATCAGCCTGCTCGGGATCGCAACGGGTATGGGTATCGTGTCCCCCTGCCTTTCGAGTCTTACCTCAAAAGGCGCGCCAGCGAGCGAGCGCGGAGCCGTGATGGGCGTTTACCAAAGCGGCTCTTCACTGGCCCGGGTGCTTGGCCCGCCTGCCGCCGGCCTGCTCTACGACAAAGTTAGCCCGGGAAGCCCGATGCTCGTATCGGGCGCGCTCGTGCTGGTCGGATTCCTGATCTCCCTTTCCGTAAAGGAAAAATTGGCATGAGTTTTCCGGAGCTCGCGTTTCTCGAGACCCTGCTCGAGCGCCTGAAGGGCCGCGCCCGCATCGAGCAGGTAGCCTCCATCAAGTTCGGGTCTGAAACATTTCCTATTTATACCATTGCCCTGGGCAGCCGAGATCCAGCTGCTCCAACGCTAGCACTCTCTGGCGGCGTGCACGGCCAGGAGAAAATCGGCTCCCAGGTTGTTCTATCCGCGCTCGAGACCCTCACCGAGCTCCTCGAGTGGGACGAGCTGACCAATCTCGCCCTGCAGAAGTCGCGAGTCGTGTTCATGCCGATCGTGAATCCGGTGGGTATGTACCTTCTCCGCCGGGGAAATGGCAACCGTGTTGATCTCAACCGCAATGCGCCCATCGAAGCCGCGACTCATTCCTACCCGGTCGTGGGCGGGCAGCGCATATCTCCCCATCTTCCCTGGTACCGCGGCCCGGCAGGCGCCGAGATGGAAACCGAAGCCAAAGCGCTTTGCGACTTCATACGCCGCGAAGTTTTCCCTTCGAAAACCGCGATCGCTCTCGACTGCCATTCCGGCTATGGCTCCGTGGATCGCCTCTGGTTTCCCCATAGCCACACCTTTCAACCCTTTCCGGATCTCCCGGAAGCCTTCGCGCTGAAAAATCTGCTCGACCTCACCTACCCCAACAACGTTTACGTAATGGAACCCGGTGCACAGGGCTACACGATCAGCGGCGATCTCTACGATTACCTCTACCAGGAGCATCGCAAAACCGTAGGCGCAGGGCGGCGTTTTCTGCCGATCACGCTCGAAATGGGCAGCTGGCTCTGGCTGAAGAAAAATCCTGTGCAGCTCTTTTCCTCAATTGGCCTCTTCCATCCGATGCACCTGCACCGCCACAAACGGATCCTGCGCCGGCACATCACGCTGATCGACTTCCTCCAGCGCGCCGTGAACAACGGCGACAAATGGGCCTTTCTCAAGCCGACCGAGCGCGGCACCCTCGAAAAAGAAGCCCTCGAATGCTGGTACCCCGAAGAATGAGCCCTACTAAACAAAAATGGTTCTTTCTCCGCGGGCTCGTGCGCGAGGCAGGGCACTGGAGCGGCTTCCTCGAGCGCTTTGAACGGGCCTTTCCCGGCCACGAAGCCATCCCCCTCGACCTTCCTGGTAACGGCGTGCACTTCCGTGAGCAAAGCCCGCTCACTGTTGGCGGAATGACCGAAAAAGTTCGTGCAGAATTTCTGAAGAAGAAAGGCGAGGATAACCACCTCTTCGCGCTCTCGCTGGGCGCAATGGTCGCGCTCGAGTGGCTCCACCGCTGGCCGGACGACATTAAGAGCGCCGTGCTCGTGAACACTTCTGTGCGAGGCCTCAGCCCTCTTCACCGGCGGCTGCGCCCCGGCAACTATCCGCGTATCGCGAAAATGCTGTTTTCGGGACAGCCTGCATTTCTGGAGAAAAGTATCCTCGAGATGACCAGCAATGATCGCACTCGCCACGCCGAGCTCACGGATGCCTGGGTGAAAATTCACGACGCACGGCCTGTTTCCCGTGCCAACAGCGTGCGCCAGCTGCTCGCTGCCGCCCGCTTTCACCCTCCTCGCGAAAGGCCCTCGCTGCCTCTGCTGATCCTCAACGGCGCCGGCGATCGGCTCGTGCATCCTTCTTGCTCACAGGAGATCGCCAAGCACTGGAAAATTCCGGTGAGCATTCACCCAACAGCAGGGCATGACCTTACGCTCGATGATCCCGACTGGGTGATCGGGCAGCTTCGGTCTTTTCTAGCCTAAACCGGCCCCCATGCCTGTTGATGGGTAGCCTGTTTCTCCCATGAAAGCTGGCCCGGGCTTTGCGATTTTCACCCTCGCATGCCTTCCCATTGCCCTAGTTGCGAGAATAGAGAGCTGAGCGGTTCAATTTTTGTCCGCTTCGGGTACTTTTACCGAACCTGTGATTCGCGCTGGATCCAGCGCTTTCGTTGCCGTTCCTGCCGTAAAACATGCTCCCGGGCTTCCTTCTCGAGGTGGTTTCGCCACAAGAAACGCGTAAAGAACGAGCAGCTGCGCCGTCACTTCGCAAGCTCCGGCACGATCCGCCGGGCGGCACGCACTTTCTCGCTCAACCGCAAGACCGTCGAACGTAAGCTTATGGCGCTTGGTTTTGAAGCCGAGGCCAAACTGCGCATCGAAAACCTGACCAGGAGCAAAGTTCGGGTGATCGAATTCGACGACATGGAGACCTTCCAACACACCAAATACAAGCCCCTCTCGATCACGCTCGCCGTGCAGAAGAGAACAAGGCGGATCTTGGGCCTCGAAGTATCGACGCTGCCAGCCAAGGGATTGATCGCGGAGAAGGCGAGGCAAAAGTATGGCCACCGCTTTGATGGGAGGGCGATTGCCAGGGCTGAATTATTCCGCAAGCTTCAAGACGTGGTGCATGAAAAAGCGCTGATTAAGTCAGACAGCAATCCTC
>Ga0247843_1001103_pt1 | contig 58116 bp, 50 predicted proteins | sample LaCruzMarch2017__FD_192420 | JGI IMG/M metagenome (GOLD analysis project Ga0247843, IMG submission 192420) | Freshwater microbial communities from meromictic Lake La Cruz, Castile-La Mancha, Spain - LaCruzMarch2017_8m | ecosystem: Environmental > Aquatic > Freshwater > Lake | place: Spain...
TCAATATCGTTGGTTAAATTCCATTTTACAGCAATATTATTTACTTTAAAATTTAAACTATCAATGCTTCCTTGCTCTTCGGGTTTGGCAAAATAAAAATCGGTTTTACCGTTTTCTAAATGTTGTTTAGCAAATGCAGTATTTCTGTTTTTATACGCATTGGGCCATAAATGCATATAAAGTTCAGTTAATTCATTAGGCGAATTATTGGTATAAACCATGCTAATATTGCCTTTTAATACATTGTTTGCATCATCAAGCGTAACATTTATTTTGTATGAAACATGTTGTTGCCACGAAGCTTGGGTTAGTATTTTGGCTCTTTGCTGTCCAAATAATATGTTAGCAAATAAAAGAAAGATTACAAATAAAAAAGATTTTTTCATTTTTGAAATATTTTGTTTTTAACAAGTGTTCAAATATTTGTAAAATATCTGACCTTAAAAAGACCATTTAAATAATTTATGAACTTATATTTGTATAACCAATTTAGAATTTACGTATGATGGATGGTGAAGATTATTTAAGCGAGGAAGTAAGCAACGATGTACAACGTTACGAAAAAATGCTTCGTAATAAAACTACAGAATATTTTGAAGCTGAAAGCCTAGAAGAAATTATAGATTATTATATTCAAACCAATAAGCTAAAAAAAGCATTTGCAACAGTAAATTATGCTTTAAATATTTATCAGTCTCACTCCGAATTTACATTACAAAAAGCCGAAATTTATATTTTAGGAGAAAGGTATGAAAATGCATTACTAGAACTTGAAAAAGTAGAACGTTACGAACCTTTTAATACCGATTTGTATTTATTGAAAGGAGAAACATTTTTAAATTTAAAACAATTTAACGATGCAGAATTATGTTTTAACCTTGCTTTAAACTATACTGACGAAAGATTAGACATGCTTTTTGAAATTGCATATGTTTACGAAGATTCTGATATGTTTAGTAAAGCAATTGAATATTTTACCATATTAATTGATGAGTTCCCTTTAATTGACCAATCGTACTATGAAATAGGTCATTGTTTTAACCAGTTGGGCGAATACGAAAAGGCAATTTATTTTTATAAAAAACTAATTGATAATGACCCATACAGTACAACAGCTTGGTATAACTTAGGCATTATTTATTACAAAACCGATAGATTTGAAGAAGCTCTTGATGCTTATGAATATTGCTTGGCAATAGATGAAGAATTTACTGCTGCTAAGTTTAATAAAGCCAATGTATTGGTAGAACTAGAAAGATATGACGAAGCAATAAAGGAATATAAAAGCGGCATAGAGGAAGATGGTGTGGATAGCATTACTTATTGCAACCTAGGCGGTTGTTATGAAAGAATGGATAGGCTAGAAGATGCACGCGAAAACTACAAGCACGCTACTGATTTAAATCCAAATATTGCTGAAGCGTGGTTTGGAATAGGACTAACCTACGAAAAAGAAAATAAAAACAAAGAAGCGCTGCCCTTTTACCTAAGGGCCAGTATGCTTGATCCTGAAAACACAGAATATTTGTTAGTTCTTGGTGAAACACAATATAGACTTAATCAAATAGAAAACTGTGAAGAAACGTATGCAAAACTGGTTGAATTAGATACAACAATGATGGAAGCGTGGCTTGATTGGAGTTTTGTTAAATACAGTCAAGAAAATGTAAAAGATGCAAGCGAAATGTTAATGGAGGCTTTAAAAACCAACTACGATTGTCACCAGTTTCATTACAGATTGGTTTGTTATTTATACGAGTTAGGGAAAATAGAAGAGGCCAAAAAGCATTTAGAAATAGGTCTTTTACTTAAATTTGAAGATTATTTTTTAATGTACGAAATTGTTCCTCGATTAATAGAAAGTGCAGCCTTAACTGAAATAATAGAAAGTTATAGGAATAATTAAAAAGTTGAATTTTCCACTTTATTTATTACATCCCAGCTGTGGTCGCCAAGTAATTTAACACTTGCCACATATTTTCCAGTGGGTTTGCTTCTGCCCCATTCTGTTGGCCCTATTAACGATAATTTATAATATTCGTCTTTTTCGTACAAATGATAAATTTGGTTAATCGTTGGAGTAAACTTTAAATCGCTTTGATAAATTTGCTCTGAAATTTTAAGACGGGCTTCTATTTCACGCACTTGTGAAACAATTAAATCGGCTTGTTTTTTTAACAATGCAATTTCTTGGTTTGCATAGTGATGCATTGCTTCAACAGCGTTGGCCTTTATTTTATTTTTATCCTCAGGGCGAATTACAGGCGAACTCACGCTCATTGGTATTGGCGACAAGTTTGCAGCACCAGTATAGTATTCTGTTTCGGTATTTTTATCAGTCATTTAATAAGTATAAAGCAAAAATAAGTATTTATGTTTTAATACTACAAAAATCATTTAATACTTATGATAAATTTTTTTAAGTAAAAAACTCGTTCTAATAACTCTCCTATTGGTATTTACCTCTTTAAAAATAGTTTAACAACAATTTAACTTAGGTATTAACATCATTTTATAAATTACAAAAATCCGTTTCCCTTAACCTTAATCTTTCCTATATTTGCACGGTATATTTTTATGACAGAAAGAAAAGTAAGGGTAAGGTTTGCTCCCAGTCCAACTGGAGCATTGCATATAGGCGGAGTTAGAACGGCTTTGTATAATTATTTATTTGCAAAAAAACATGGAGGTGATTTTATTTTGCGAATAGAAGATACCGACCAAGGAAGGTTTGTGCCCGGGGCAGAGCAATACATTATAGAAAGTTTAAAATGGGTAGGCATTGAGCCCAATGAAGGAGTTGGTTTTGGAGGAGGAATATATGCACCATACAAACAAAGCGAACGAAAAGCAATGTATAAACAATATGTTGACCAACTGATAAACGATGGTTATGCATATTATGCTTTTGATACTGCCGAAGAACTAGATGCCATGCGCGAAAGATTAAAAGCTTCGAATGTTGACTCAAAGTATGATGCAATTACGCGAACTACTATGATTAACAGCCTTACATTGCCAGAAGACGAAACAAAACGAAGACTTGAAAATGGCGATGCTTACGTGGTTAGAATAAAATTACCAAGAAAAGAAGAGGTTAAGTTTCACGATGAAATAAGGGGTTGGGTACATGTAAATACCTCCACTATGGATGATAAGGTTTTATATAAATCTGATGGAATGCCTACTTACCACATGGCAAATATTGTAGATGACTATAGCATGCAAATTACTCATGTAATTCGTGGAGAGGAATGGTTACCATCAGCACCACTACATGTGCTTTTATACCGCTATCTGGGCTGGGAAAGTGTAATGCCAAAGTTTGCCCACTTGCCTTTATTATTAAAACCCGATGGAAATGGAAAATTAAGCAAAAGAGATGGTGATAAATTGGGTTTCCCAGTATTTCCATTAGAGTGGAAAGATCCCAATACCGGAGAAGTTTCGAGCGGATACAAACAAAGTGGTTATTTGCCTGAGGCGGTTATGAATTTATTGGCATTTTTAGGTTGGAATCCGGGCACACATCAAGAATTATTTACTTTACCTGAATTAGTAGAGGCATTTACATTAGACAGAGTAAGTAAACATGGTGCTAAATTCGATCAAAACAAAGCCAAATGGTATAACCAACAGTATATTAGAAAAGTAGATAATAAAATATTGGTTGAAGAATTGCAAAAGCAATTGGAGTTTTATAACATAAAAGCAGAGGAAAAATACATAGAAAAAGTATGTGCTTTGGTTAAAGAAAAAATTAGCTTTGTAAAGGAACTATGGGACTATAGCAACTATTTTTTTGTAAAACCTACCGTGTATGACGAAACGGTTATTAAAAAACGATGGAATGAAAAATCGCCTTTGGTATTAAATGATTTAATAGAACTTTTAATAGGAACTACTAACTTTACTCATGCCAATATAGAATCGGCTTATAACCATGCGTTAGATAGAAACGAGGTGACAAGTAAAGATTTTTTACAAATGTTTAGGGTTTGCTTAACAGGAGTTGCAGGTGGGCCGCCCATTTTTGAAATGGCTGAATTGTTTGGCAAAGAATCAACTATAAACAGGTTAGAAAACGCCAAAAAAAGAATAAAATAATATCGTTATGAAAAAGAATTTTGTATTACTTTTTGTTTCAACAATGCTTTTGGTTGCCTGTGGCAATAACAATTATTTTGACAGATGGCCAGGCCAAAAGCTAAATACTTTTCCTGCCGAAATGCAAGGGAACTACAAGTTAAATGTTGGATTTTTTTCTGATATTTTTTCGAAAAAAAAAGACAGTATTTTATTTTTAACTATTGATGAAAATAGTATTCACGAAATAAATAAAGAAGTGAACTTTGAAAACGTATTGAGCGATAGTTTGGTACTTTCTAAGCTTGGCAAATATTATATAATCAGCTCAAAAAAAACGGATAATAACGGATATTGGACCATTGGATATTTTACAATGGTAAAAGGAGGAATGAATTACAGTCCGTATTTAGGAGTTGATAAAGTGAAGGAAGATAATTTGGCGAAATATTTAAATTTGGTTGCCACTTATAAGTCAGGTAAAACAGTAGTAAATGCAATGCCATTAAAGGATAGACAAGTTTTTTATTCAACAAGTTCTGATACCATAAAATATTATGAAATGGATGATACTCCTTTTTTAGAATTTTTAGAAAACGAAAAGGCCCAAACCATTATTAAGTTTAATAAAATTTACCCTAAAAAGAAAAAACAGTAAATGCAAAGACCAGTTAGAGTTTTAGTTGCCAAAGTAGGATTAGATGGCCACGACAGAGGGGCTAAAGTAATTGCAACTGCCCTTCGCGATGCGGGTATGGAAGTTATTTATACAGGCTTGCGCCAAACACCCGAAATGGTTGTTCAAGCAGCTTTGCAAGAAGATGTTGATGCCATTGGAGTAAGTATTCTTTCTGGTGCGCACAATACTGTTTTTCCAAAATTGCTAAACTTAATGAAACAAGAAGGAATGAACGATGTATTATTAACTGGTGGCGGAATTATACCCAACGAAGACATTGAAGAATTAACTAAATTAGGAGTTGGAAAACTATTTACACCTGGTACACATACCCATGAAATAGCCGAATACATTAAAGAATGGGTAAAAACAAATAGGAGTTTTTAAGGTAGCAATTAACAAATAATTACCCGTCTGACGCCTTTGCAGCGCAATGGCTTTTTAAGCGTCTGACGGAAGTTGAATTTTTGTCTTCGGTTGGTTGCCGTTAGCTATCGGTACTCACCAATCGTAAAATTTTCCTTCAATCCGTCTGACGACTTGGCACCGCAATGGCTTTTTAATCGTCTGACGGAAGTTGACTTTACTCCTTAACAAACTTGCTACAATATCTTTTACCTTCGTTTTCTAAGGTTAGCAAATACAAGCCTTGGGCTAAATTATCAATATCTATTTCGTTATTTATTAATGTTTCTGTTATTACTAAACTGCCTTTGCTATCGTAAATATTGGCTGTTGGGTTTTTTGGCGTATTTCCTTCAAATACTATATTTATTTTATTAGTGGCAGGGTTGGGATAGATGGAAAGAAAAGTGTTTTTATTTATAGCATTTAATACACCAACATTACCATCACTTGCATAATTATAAATCTGATATTCTACACCATTATTTATGTCCTTGGCTGCATATCCATTGGTGGCACTATTAAAATTAGCAAACGTAAAATCTACATTATCTATTTTTTTCCAATTATTGTCTTCGTTAAAATTTACAAACGTTCCATTTTTAGTGGTCATTATATAAAAACCCATTTCGTTATTATGTTCGTAATATCTTATTGAGTTAATTAATTCATCTATTTGAAATTGCTGAAAAGTAATTCCGCTATCAGTAGTAATAGCTATTATTGGGCTTTCTCTGTTGTGTAGAATAAAACGAGCAGCATTTCTAGCGGTAATTCTATCAAATTTTGAAGGACCTAGTTGCCTGTCGTGCCAAGTTGCACCATAATTATAAGTATAAGCTATGTAATTGGTATCGTAATTTTTATTGTAAAAAATAGTCATTACCGTTCCATTTTTTCTATAGTTCATTGCTTCAGAAACCGAAGCAGATAACTTTCCTGTTCTATAATTGTATTTTAAATAATCGCAACCACTTCGCCTTTCCCAAGTTTTGCCTGCATCGTAAGTTTGATAAGTTAATAAACAGGGTTCATTTGTTGAATCTTTAACAAAATATCCAATTTGGCTATTAAAAAAATTAACATAAACACCCACAGATGAAAAATCGGCTGTATTGAAAAAGAAGTCTTTGGTAAAAGTATTTCCACCATCGTAAGTAGCTAATAATCCAAATCTGAAAATATTGCCATATTTGAAATATGCTTGCAAAAAAACTGTATCGCTATTGGATGAGTATACATTTCGAATTGTTGATAGATTAAATGGACTTAAATTTATTTCTCTTGTTTTGTTAAATAAACTATCAAATTCATAGATAATGTTTCCATTATTATTGACATCAGATGTTACCCAAATTTTATTATTATTAATAAAGTTAATATTTTTAGGGGATGTCACTATTAGACCATTCACTTCACTCCATTGAGCTTTTGCCGTTATAATATTTATTATTGTAATGATTGAAAATAAAACAACTTTTCTTGTTTTCATATTTATAAGTAATTAATTTTAACAATTGAGAAAAACAATGCAATTGAAAAGTTTCGATTGCATTGTTTTTATTTAACTTTTTTAATTTATTAAGGACATTTTTCTATTGTAAAGGTTTTTGTTGCAATATTAGGTATCCATTTCAAGCAATCACATGGACTAGGCTGCCCAGTTGAAATCGTTATTGGTGTGTTAGGATAAACACTTGCAAAGTAACCAGCACCAAGATTAATCTGAAAAGCCATATTCGTAATAGACTGCGTTCCAGTTAAACCAAAATAAGTTAAATATGTAGAGTTTGTTATAGTAACAGTTCCGCCTGCAAGAATGTTAATTCCATTATAAACTAAAGGGTTAGGAATTCCATTGAAAGTAAACCAGTGTGACAATGTTAAATCACAATCAGAATTATTAATAAATGTCCAATTCTCTTCATTTTCACCATGTTCTATTGGGTCTTCTAAAGTTCCTAAATCGGTATATAAGCCTTCAGGAACATTTTGAACTTGGGCAAACGAATAGTTTGAAATTGACAAAAGCATTAAAATTAATCCGCAAATTGTTTTTAAAGCAGTTTTTCTTGTTATATTATTTTTCATTTGTTTTTTTATTAAAATTTTTATTTTTTAATGCTGAATTTTTCAGCACAATATTTACAATGCCTTTTAGCTTTTGTAATAATAACAATTAAACTAGGCGCATAAAATCCTTTTGTCCGTTTTAGCAAGTCATTTATACTTAAATGAAAGTTGCTTTATTTATTTTTTTAGCTACTTTCGCAGCTAAGTAGGGTGTAGTTTTATTAGCATAGGTACACTTTTATTTTATTATAAATCTTGTGGGTGTTACTAGCACCTGCGAGTTTTTTTTGTTACACAAACATTATGATTTAAATTGGTTTTATAACTATTGCATTTTCTTAAAAATTAATGGGGGGGGGGGTAAAAACCTATTTATCAACACTATAATTTTATTAAACGACAAAAAATTAACATTCGAACCGCAAATTACATTATAAATTACCGTTCTTAACCTATAAATATAGCAGCTTATAAATAGTGTAATTTTAATAAACCACCATAAAAAATGCTAAACTGCCATTTAAATAGCATTTTTTAAAATAAAAACTAAATTAAAATAGCGAAGTAACGAGCATATTTAAGAATTTATTCTCAATTCCTTGCCTTTAACAATCAACTCCTTGTATATATTATTTATACTTTAACAACTTAATGTAGCCGCTTTTATGCAAACGGTTAAAAATATTGAAATACGTTTCAAATACTGTGAAATGCGGGTAAAATACTGTGAAAAACCATTCAACCACTGTGAAATGTGACACAATTACCGTGAAATGTGGTCCATAGCCTGTGAAATGTGGTTCAGGGAGTGTGAAATATGACACAATTACCGTGAAATATGTTTCGTAGCCTGTGAAAAATGGTTCGTAGCCTGTGAAATGCCACTAAACGACTGTGAAATACGACAAAATTACCGTGAAATATGACAGAGTTACCGTGAAATGTGGTCCATCGCCAACCCCCTTTTTTCCCATTTTTGGAAATTGATGGGTAACTTTTATTTTTTTTACATTTTGAAATTCGAAAATTTAATTTTAGAATTATGGTAGGTAATAGCCACAGTTTGAATTAAATATTCTTGGGTTTTAGCCACAGATAACACAGATTTTACGGAAATAATGTGTGCTTGTAGGAAAGTAAGCCACAGATTGCACAGATTACACAGAAAAAAATCAGTGCTAGTTGGAGAGTTTGCCACAGATTACATAGAAAAAAATCAGTGTAATCTGTGGCTAAAAAACAGAAACAATCTGTGGCTAAAAAAAATAAGCAAAACAACTAATAAAATATAAATATTATGGAAAACACACCACCAAACGACAACACACCAAAAGATGATGGTAAAGGAGGAGGCGATAACCGCCACTTTACAGTTGATGAACTAATTTTTGCAACCAACATTGTGCTAAACAATGCTAACCACCCAGAAATTGAGCCTACCTTAACAAAAAGAGGTTATACTACTGTGGTAATTGATGCAGCCAAACTTAAAGTTAAAAATTTGCAAGAGCTTGACGAAAAGCAAAAGAAAGAATATAGCGAGCAATACAATGCCACCGAAACCTATAATAAAGATTGGGCTGAGGTAAAAGTAATATATGCCGAACATGTGGAATTAGGCCGTATAGTATTTAAAAACGATTTTAAAAATTATATGCAATTGGGTTTGCAAGGCGATAGAAAGCATAGTTTTAGTGGCTTTATGCATCAGGCTAAGTTGTATTACAACAATGCTTTAGATAGCCAAGAAATAATGGATGGATTAAACACAAAAGGCATTAGCAAAAATGAATTGGAAGACACGCTAGCCTTAATTGAAAAAGTAGAAAAGGAAAAATTTAATCAAAAAAAGGAAACAGGCGAAGCGCAACAAGCCACCAAAGTGCGCGATGCTGCATTTGACGAAATGCACGAGTGGTATTTTGATTTGAAAAGAATAGCTACTAAAGCATTTTTAAGCAAACCCGCTTTGTTAAAGATTTTAGGGTTTTAGGATAAAAAAAACAGTAAAAATTACTTAGTTGAAACGCCCAAATTGGGCGTTTTTTTTTGACGGGTTGGTTGCCGATAGCTATCGGTACTCACCAATCGTAAAATTTTCCTTCAATCCGTCTGACGCCTTGGCACCGCAAAGGCTTTTTAAGCGTCTGACGGAAGTTGACTTTACTCCTTAACAAACTTGCTACAATATCTTTTACCTTCGTTTTCTAAGGTTAGCAAATACAAGCCTTGGGCTAAATTATCAATATCTATTTCGTTATTTATTAATGTTTCTGTTTTTACTAAACTACCTTTGCTATCGTAAATATTGGCTGTTGGGTTTTTTGACATATTGCCTTCAAATACTATGTTTAGTTTATTGGTGGCTGGATTTGGGTAAATACTAAACGGTTTAAAATCATTTTCGTTAATTCCTACTGAATTAACATTGATGCAAACCGATGTATCTGAACAACCATTTTGGGAAATAATTGCTGCGTAATTACCATTAATTGAAGCAGTAAACGATTGAGAATTTGCTCCAACTATAATTGCTTTATTTGCACAATTTATCCATTGGTAACTAGCTCCAGTTAATGATGCTGTTAAAACAGTTTTGTTTTTTGTTACTAAATTACTTGGCAAAGGTTTTACAACTAAATTTATAAATGTTGTATTTGAACAACCATTCGAATCTAATGCGGTTAAACTATAGGCTTTATTTGCTAATGGAACAAAAGGAGTTCCGTTTGTAATACCATCACTCCAAAAATAAAACTTAGCACCGCTACCAGTTAAAGTAACTGGGGTTTTAGCACAAATAGGATTAATGCTTGCCATGGCAGTAACTGTTGGATTTGGATGAACTATAATATTTATAAATGCAGAATCAATACAATTGTTGCTATCTGCTCCAATAACTTTGTAACTATTACTGTTTGAAGGTGTAAATGCAATTCCATTTAAAACTCCGTTGTTCCACAAATAATTCTGTGCGCCATTTCCCCTTAATATAATGCTGTTTCCTTTGCAAACCATGGTAGCATTTGCAATAATTGAAACAATTGGTTTTGCTAATACAGTAACTGTTATTTTCCTTCTTGCACTTGTCATACAAGTACTATCTTGCACATAATAGTTTGTGTTATTGTTTAAAAAAGGAGTATTAAAAACAGAGTCTGTTTTTAATAATATTCCTGCAACTGAATCGGAATACCAAGCAATTTTACCTATACCGAAAGCCCTAAGTTGTGTGTTTTTTCCATTACAAATTAAAGCATTATTTGCCAATGGAGTTGGAGGTGGGATGCAATAGTTGTTATATCCACCCAAATAAAAAGTATTGTTTAAATTCGAATCAGAAATGTTTATTCTAGTAGCCAATGGCAATAAGGCAGTATTTGTTCCGCTTAAAAATGCACCAGGCGCTTTACTATTTGCCAAAGTTAACCTTGCGTTTGTTGGTAAATTAACATAAGTATTTTCTAAATTACCCAAGGCTTTTATGGCTAAATTAGTTCCTTTTAAAGAATTGCTTTTAGTGAGTTGCCAACTATAATTTTGCCTGCCATTTACCAATAAATTATTGGTTAAACTATCGTTAAAAGGAGTTGAAAATGTAGTAAAGCCAGCATTATTATTATAACTAACTGTTAAAGTGCCAGCTTGGGTAAAATTACCACTTACCCATAAACTGCGGTTTTGTGAAGTAGTTCCAAAAGGAAATAAAGTAGAATCTAAATTATTGGTTACAGTTTTGTTGGCAGGATACCACTTGGTTAAAGTACCATTGCCAGTAATGAAGCCTTTGTTTACTTTTAAATTGCCATAGTTTAAGGAATCTTCGCCAATGTTAAGGTTAAATCCGTTTAAATTTATAAAACCAGTATCTAACATTACATTGCTATTGGCTAAATTTAAGTTACGGTTTAAAGTAATTCCACTTGTGTTACTAAAATTAAAATTAACAGGCGAATTATTGGTAGAAAATACATTAATAGTACCACCACCGCTTATACTTTGTGGTTTATTGCCATTAAAGTTGATGGAGGTTAATTTTTCTTGATTACCCCAGCTATTATAAAAAAACAATGATGCTGTGGGATTTATAATTAAGTTGCCTTTAATTGCCAATATTAACGACCAAACATATAAAGTACCAGTATCAATTTGTAAATTTTCAAAAATAGTTTTATCATATTCTAGAAAATTTAATGGTGCCCACATTAAATGAGTAGTTATTTTTTTAATTTGTACATTTCCATATTTATATCCAATTGTTACAAATCCTTCTTCAACAATACAATTACTACCAGAATAAAAAGTTACCCTTGGATTAATAACGGCACCAAAAATATTGGAAAATTTATTGCAATAAAAAACAGCACCAGAATCGAAAGAGGCAATATTCCTATTACCCCATTTACCAAAACTAAAATTATTTGCGAATTCATTAATTGTTATTTGTCCAGTTGATTTAGTTCTGATAGAATTACTATCAATACCAATCAACCTACTAATATTGACATTACTATTATCAATGCCATTTATTATTATTGAACCGTGAATATTAGCAAATGCTCCAGTATCGATAAATATCAACAAGCTGGAATTGAAGCAATTAATGTTTAATTGGCAATTATTTGATATTTCAAACGATGGTGTATTGAAAGATTTGTTTTTAATAATAAGTTTTGGTAAAATATATTTTGGTGGATTTATAGAAGAAAATGAATAATTTGAAACCAATAATTCTGAATCATTATATATTAATCTTACATCATCGAACAATATTTTAGAACTATCAACAAGCAAATCGTTAATTCTTAATTGTGTTTTGAACTTGGTATTATAACCTTCAATATAAATTTTATTATTATTACTAATTGGCTTAACTATGCCTATCAATGTGTCAATTATAGCACTTGTAAAACTTACATTTGTTCCATTTATTAATCTAAGACTACCAATAGTTTGGGTGCTTACACTGTTAACTATAGGTGAAGCTTGCACATTTCCATCAAAAACTAGTACATCATTTTCGGCAGGGGCTGTTCTTGCTGGAGTCCAACTACTGGGTGTTAAAAAATTACCATTGGCTACATTCCAAGTATAAGTTGTTTGGGCATTTAGTAATTGTGCAAATAAAAACGATGTAATCAAACAAATAATTTTCATAATATTAACAAATTTAAAGGTTTTGGTTTTTAATAAAAAAAGCAATCCTGTAAAAGCCAAATACTTTTACAGGATTGTGAATAAAGGAATTTATTGTTTTACCACTTTTATAGTTTTTACTGAATTATCAATAAAGTTAACTTGAATAAAGTACTGTCCTTGTTTTAGTTCAACAGTGTTTAACTCATTGTTTTCTGGTAAAGTAGTGGTCATTACTTTTTTTCCAGTCATGTCATAAACAGTAACGTTTTTTATAGTCTTATTAGTAGTAAATTTTATAAAACTATTAAAAAGTGTTGGATTTGCCGATAATTCTAAAGAATGTTTTTCAGTTATATTTTTAACATCGGTAGTAAAACAACCTGGTGGAGGGGCATTGTATTTACTACAAATTAATTCGCAAGGTTTTTGGCTTACTACAGTGCCATAAACAGTGGTTTTTAACCCAGTTACTGGATCAGTAACTTCCGCATCCATTCTGTAAGGATAACTGTTATAGTCTGGCAAAGGAGACATGCTACATGATTCATCAGCTGGGGCGTAAGTAGGTTGGTAATAATATTCAGTATAACCTTCCTCAGTTGTTCTTATTCTGTATTCGTATGTTACTTTGCAACAAGCATCATTACATGGAATACTTATTGTAGTTTTTGAATTAGAGAGATTAATGGAAACTGGTCCACCTGTTGGGTTATCGCCACCTGGGGGGTATGTTTTAGTAGCTCCTGCAGGCCACAAAATTTCTACCTCTGAAAAGCATGAACCTTTGTAAAAAACATCAAGATTAGCTGGTATTCCTAATTGCGTAACCAATTTATTTACAGCATTAATTTGTGCTTGGGCAAAATTTACAGATGCACATGGGGTAGTGTTTTGAACAGGTGCTGGTGTTAAACCACCAAAACCAACAGAAAAAGTTTGATCTATTGCAGGTGTTAAATCAAAATAAGTAGTACCATCTATTTGCAATCTTACTACACCATTACAATTAAAAACTGTATAATTTACCATAACATAAATACAAGGTTCATTGTTAATAGAAATTTGAACTACCCCACCTGGATAAAGCACAGGATTAGCAGCAGGATTGATATATGTTCCACTCCAATTATACCTGCAAAGTACATCAATAAAAGTACCTTGAGAAACTTGTGTGCATCCTCCATCGCAAGGAGGTAATTGTGCTTTTACATTAAAAGCGAAAGTAAAAAGTGTTATTATTATTAAATATATTTTTTTCATTTGTTTGTTTTTGATTTTTTAAAATTTTGTTTGATTTTGGCTTCTACTTTCCATGATTGCCGAAGCTAACAACCGAGCAATTACACGCAGCATTGCATTCAATAATTTTTTAGCTACTTTCGTAGTCAAATAGGGTGTAGTTTTATTAGCATAGGTATACTTTTATTTTATTATAAAGCTTGTGGGTGTTACTAGCACCTGCAAGTTTTTTTTGTTACACAAACATTATGATTTAAATTGGTTTTATAACTATTGCTTTTTCTTAAAACCAATAGGGGGGGTAAACACCTATTTATCAACACTATAATTTTATTAAGAAGTAATAAGTTAACATTGGAACTGCAAATTACATAATAAATTATAGTTCTTAGCCTATAAATATTGCAGCTTAAAATAGTGTAAATTTTAAACCTCTCCCATCAAAAAAGCTATGCTGCCGCTTAAATAGCATTTCAGAAAAGAATAATTAATTAAAATTAATGCAAAAAATACATAAATACACCAATGTTTTAATTAATGCTTCAAGTCCTTATTTATTACAATATGCTCAAAAGCCTAAAAATTAACTAAATTAGGAGTAGGAAAACTATTTACACCAGGGACACATACCCACGAAATTGCTGAATATATTAAAGAGTGGGTAAAGACAAATAGGAGTTTTTAAGTTAGCAATTAACAAATAGTTACCCGTCTGACGCCTTTGCAGCCCAATGTCTTCTTAAGCGTCTGACGGAAGTGGCAAAACTATACGGTTTAAAAACAAGATAGTTTTTAATAAACTAATAGCCAATTATTTTTCTGCCTTTTTCTACTATTTCTGCTTTCTTTTCTACTTCCACTTTCATTTTGTCTTTATATTCTTGAAGTGTAATTGCAATAGTTTCATTGTTTGTACCCAGTATTTGTGCCGCTAAAATTCCTGCATTTTTTGCATTATTTATTGCAACAGTAGCTACAGGCACTCCTGCTGGCATTTGAACTATAGATAGCAGTGAATCTAACCCATCCATGGTTTTTAATTTTATAGGTACTCCAATTACAGGCAAAGTAGTAATACTTGCTACCATTCCTGGCAAATGAGCAGCACCACCAGCACCTGCAATAATTACTTTTATTCCCCTTCCTTTTGCTTCTTTGGCAAAAGTAAACATGCGCTCAGGAGTTCTGTGGGCTGAAACGACTGTAATTTCGTATTCTATTTTAAATTCATCTAAAATATTGGCAGCTTCTTTCATTACCTCCAAATCGCTATCGCTGCCCATAATTATTGCTATTTCTTTCATTTTATTTAATTTTAAGCAAACATAAAAAAAGCTGCTCAAAAAGCAGCTTTTATATTTAACTATTATTAGTTTCCTTTAAAATTAGCAGGTCTGCGTTCTAAAAAGGCTTTGGTTCCTTCTATAAAAATTTATAAAAGAGTTAAAAGTTTGCAACTTTAAATTAAATTTCTTTGACATCTTACAAAAATATGATGATGAGAACATTACTAGTATTCTTTTTACTTCTATTCTTTAAAATTTTTGCAACAGCACAAAGCAGTAACTTTGAAATAAAAGTAGCCATTAACCCAAACGACTGTATTAAGTGTAGTAATTATTTGTACGGTTTAAATAGCCTTTCAAAAAAGTATAAGATTAGTTTTATTTTAAACGAAGAAACAAAGGAAGATTCTGTTTACGCGATAGAACTAATTTTAGGGAGTAAAATAAAAAATTTTAATCTTCTAATTTCCGATAGTTTGCATAAAAAATATTCATATCAAACCCATAATTATGTAACTGCACTAAAAAATAAAGAAGTAATTTTAATAACTGAACTTGAAAAAATAAAAACTCAAATTGATTATTTGAATGAATTAAGTTTTGAGGCTGGAGACACCATTCTTCTAAATTACAATGTTGGTAAGAATAACGGAACTAAAATTATTTTTAACAACTTATATATTCATAATAAAACAAATAATATTTTATTTAGCACCAATCTAATTAATGGCAAAACTATTAATTACGACTTTAACTATAAATTGATTGACACTATTTTTAAAATAAATTTTAATGGAAGTACTGAAAAACTAACTGAAATTAAAAATTATTATCAAAGTGCAAACGCTACTTATAATTTAGAAATTGGAGGATTTGATGTAAACGAAAACAAATTGTACATACTAGTATTTGGCTATTACATAGATGAAATTCTCTATAAAAACATTGATACCATATTAGGTAGGATAATTGTTTTGCTTGAATACAATATTGGAAACGAAAAACCAATTATATATCCATTGTCACTAAAATTAAAAAATAGCGACTATGATTTTTCCCATTATAATTTAGCTGTGATTGATAAGAAAGCATTTATAAATGTGATGCTTAAAAACCAGAAAAAGTATAATGAAAAATCGTATTGGATGTGTAAGTGTGAATTAAACGAAAATATTTTTTTAGATACTACGGATTGTATTCCCAGACCAAAGTTACATGTCGAGTTAAAGCTTGCTCACAATTTTAGTGAATATAGATTGGATGGAGATTACTTGATAAATACCATTACAAACGAATTAATTAATTATAAAACAAAAACAAGCACTGAACTTAAAATCCATTTTAACAAAATTATTCCAGATAAAAACAGCCCATTCAAAGATGCTATGAATTACTCCTTAATTGATTTTAAAACTAGTAAAAATATAACACAAATAATTTACTTTATGGATAGCGCATATCATTATTTATCTTACGATTTGAAAAACGATAAAGTAATAGAGAATTTTCCAATAGTTACTAATTATCTGGAAGTGTTAAAAGCAGCACCAAAACTGTTTTCTAAAAACTTATTTTATATTTTCCCTAAAAATAAAAATATAATGGTACTAAAAGAAATTAAACCTATTAATTAAATCAATATTATTTGAAAACGGTTCTATTTATATTTTTTATAGTGTTTAACACCACAGTTTTTGGGCAAACCAAAAGCCCTTTTATATTAATTGATTCAGCCACTAATGAACCTATAAAATATGCTGAAATTGCCAATTACAGCAATAAAAAGGTGTTGTCGTTTACCAATGAATTGGGTGGGTTTTACATAAATAAACTAAAACAAAATGGAGGTGCTATTTTTATAAAGTGTTTGGGATATAAAAGTAAAGTTGTAAGTAATTTAAACGATTCAGTCATATTATTAGTATCATTAATTAACGAGTTAAATACAGTAATAATAAGAGACATAAACTTTAATACTGTATTTTTAAATTGTTTAGAAAAACTAAAGGAGAACGAAAACAATAAGCATCAATTTAAATCGTTCTTTAAGCTTTTTTCTTCCAAAGAAGAGCAAATTTATGAAGTAATTGAAGGGTTTTATTCAACCGAAGTAAAACCAAATAAAATTGAAAAAATAAGTTTAGAAAATGGAAGGTATGCTTTTAAAGATTCAGTATTAAAAGAAGAATTTTTATTGAGTGAGAATTTATCAAAATTAATAGTAAACTTAAACACTTTAAGTAGTAAAAACCCATTAAATATACCCTTATCTATAATACCATTTTACGATTTTAATGAAGCTAAATTTGTAACAAAAACAGTTACTAAAACTTTTTTTGACGGAACCGAAAAAGTTATTGAATACCAAATAATACCTAAAGAAAAATATAAAAGAAAGATTTTTAGTTGTATTGTATGGATAGGTCAAAAAACTTTTAATATTAAAAAACTCTCGCTAACAATTCAATATCCTCAAAAACAAATATTAGAAGCAATAAGCCCCAATAGTATTTGTAATATTGATAGTATTTCTATTACTCAAATATTTAGTGAAAACTATGCTAATATAAGTTTACCCGAACAAATTGAAATGGTATTTTATTACCAATTAATAAATAATGAAAAAACCAGCCAACTGACAACACGTATTAATTTAGTAAACTTTGAGGAAAATAAAACCATTGTAGATTTGAAACTAAATGATAACCTTACAGATAGAGAAAAGATAGAACATATTTTATATGTACCAAATTATTGGCAAAATGCAAGTAAATATTACTACAACACCAATGAACAAAACAACCAGATTGAAGCATTAGAAAAGTTAAATTTGTTTGGAAACCCACTTTTAACAAATGCCGACACGCTTAAATACGTAGCGGACCAATACTTATTTTGTAAGCAAAATGCAGGTCCTTTTATAAAACAAAACACCAAACCCCTAAACTCATTAGGAATAACAATTTTAAAAAGAAATAACCAAGAAGTTGCTGAGTTTTATTTTGATTTACATTTTCTTTATGCCTTTTACAACAATAAGTTTTATTACCGCATACTTCCATTGTTCGATGCAAAACACTCATGGTGCAGTCAAAATACTATTGAAGAAGCAATTACCAATAAGTTTTTAAGCGAGTTAAACGATTTAACAATTCATTTTTGTGGTGTATTAAATAATAAAGTAAATGAATTTGAAAAAAATGAAATTAAACTTGAACAACTGCTTATTGAAAAAGAAAGAATTATTGAAAAGTATTATTTAGCACAAGAAGAGTTAATAAAAAAGCTATGGCTTTAAAAAAAGCTGCTCAAAAAGCAGCTTTTATATTTAACTATTATTAGTTTCCTTTAAAATTAGCAGGTCTGCGTTCTAAAAAGGCTTTGGTTCCTTCTATAAAATCTTCGCTGCCAAAAAAGTTTCCAAACTCGTTTATTTCCACATTATTTCCATCGGCACGCTTTTCGTAATAAGCATTTACACAGCGTATAACACTTGCAATTGCTAAAGGCGATTTGGTTTTTACTTTTTCTAAAATCTCTTCGCATTTAGCTATTAAATTATCTTGCGGAACTACATGGTTAACCAAACCTAATTGCAAAGCAGTTTGTGCATCAATCATATCAGCAGTTATTAAAAACTCCAATGCGCGTCCGCGGCCAATTAATTGAGCCAAACGTTGGGTTCCTGCATAACCAGGAGTAATACCTAGGTTAACTTCCGGCTGACCAAACTTTGCATTTTCGGCAGCAATGCGAATGTGGCAGCTCATGGCCAACTCGTTTCCACCACCTAAAGCAAAACCATTTATAGCTGCAATAACAGGCTTTGGGCAATTTTCAATGGCACGCAATACTGCATGGCCTTCGGCACTCATTTTGGTTCCTTCTTCTACATTAAACTCAGCAAACTCGGCTATATCAGCTCCAGCAGCAAAAGCTTTTTTACCACTTCCTGTTAATATTACTCCCCTTACCTCAGCGCTATCATAAATACTTATCACCGCATTTTTTATATCGGTAAGTGTTTGAATACTTAATGCATTTAATTTTGATTCGCGGTTAATGGTTATGTAAAAAATATTGTTTTTTACTTCTGTTAAAATAGTTTGATACATATTTTGAGATTGCATTCTTATTTTTTAAAAATTTTGCGTGCAACAATAATGATTTTGATTAAAAAGGAAGTAATTTATTTAAAAATTTAATACACACTTTTTAAATAAATGCTACTTAACCAAAAACGCACTTATCCTTTTCTTTAAATCTTCATCTTTTAAAGTAACAATTGCTTTTTCAAGAAAGGCTTTATCGGCTTGTACGTTTTTTTTGTAATTTAAAAACGAAGGACTATTTACTGAACAACTATAACGCAAATATATTAACTCAGGGCTATTTGGTTGCAATTCAATGGCTTTTTCAAGGTCAGTTTTTCCACCATTAAAGCTGTTTAGTTTGTTTAATGGATTAAAATAATGTTTTGCTAAAATCATTTTTAAAGCACCTTTATAACCTCTTTCTAAAGGAGTAATATTGGTTTTTAATTCTAAAGTAGCTACCATTTTTTCGGCTAAAGCTTTATTGTTTATTGCTTTTTCGTACTGATTTCTAAAATCAACATCAGCAAAAATTAGTTTTGAAGTAAACAAAATAAAGAATAATAGGAAAGCTGGTTTGAACATATTTTGTATTTAAACATAAATATAAAACTACAACAAATTAAAACTATGGCGAAAATATGAACCAAAAAACAAAGCATATTTCTTTTTATCAGAAATACGTACTCTGTTTTCCATAATTGATTCTGCAGGCAAATCCATAATTTTACTTAATAACTGTGAGTAATAAATATAAGCTACATAAACACCAAAACGAGCATCTTTAGGAAGTTTTTTTATTCCTTCATAGCCCATTTTAAAATCGTTTAAAATGTCATCTTCTATTTCCTCTTTTGTTTCTGTGTTAAAACCATTTGAACGCAATTGAGGAAAATAAACTCTGCCAAGTGCTTCAGAATCTGCTTTAAAATCGCGCAAGAAGTTTATTTTTTGAAAAGCCGATCCTAATTTCATGGCATAAGGTTTTAACTCTTCGTATACGGTTTTGTTTCCTTCGGTAAAAACACTTAAACACATTAAACCAACTACTTCGGCCGAGCCTAATATGTATTCTTCATATTTTAATTGGTCGTATTGGCTTTTTTCTAAATCCATTTCCATACTTTTTAAAAAAGTTTCAATGGTCCAATGGTCAATATTGTATTTATTTACAACGTCTTGAAATGAATTTAATATTGGGTTTAAACTAATTCTTTGTTCAATGGCTTTATAAGTGTCAATTTTAAAATCGGATAATAGTTGTTCTTTATCAAAATTATGGAAAGAGTCTACTATTTCATCAGCCAAACGCACGAAACCATACACCCCATAAATTGGGTCGTGGAAACGGTTTGCCAAAAATTTAATTCCCATTGAAAAGGAAGTACTGTATGTTTTGGTTACCAATTTGCTGCTCATTCGAGAAACATTATCGAACAATAGTTTCATAGGGTAGAAATACTTTTTAATACACAATTATAAGGATTTTTAAATAAAAAAGTTTTAATCATTCGCTAAAAAATCTTTTACAATTAAATTAGCAGCCACATTGCCGCTAATAATACTTGGCGGAACTCCTGGCCCAGGAACTGTTAACTGACCTGCAAAATACAAATTATTCAATTTATTACTTTTAATTCGGGGTTTTAAAATGGCAGTTTGGGTTAGTGTATTTGCTAAACCATAAGCATTTCCTTTGTACGAAAAATAGTCAGACTTAAAATCGTTGATACCAAAACTGCGTTTGTAAACCACATTTTCTTTAATACTTTGTCCTGTAAATTTCTCTAAACGTTCCATCATCATATCAAAGTAAAGTTCACGTTTTTCCTCCGAATCGTCAGTTAACTCGGTAGAGATTGGCACCAACAAAAATAAATTTTCGTGTCCATGTGGAGCAGCAGTATCATCGGTTTTTGAAGTTATAGAAGCATAGAACAAAGGATTTTCAGGCCATTTAATATTGGTATAAATTTCATCAGCATGTTTGTTAAAATCAGTATCAAAAAACAAATTGTGGTGTAACAAACCGTCAATTTTTTTATTTAATCCCACATAATATAAAACACAACTAGGAGCTAATTTTCTATCGTTCCAATATTTTGGAGAATATTGTTTGTCTTTGTCGTTTAGTAAATTTTGTTCAATGTGGTTATAATCACCTGCTGCAACAACTACATCGGTTTCAAAAGTTTCATTTTCGGTTTCAACCGATACCACTTTGCCATTTAAAGAGTTAAATTTTTTAACTGTCGCATTTAGCTTGAACGTAACACCTTGTTGCTTTGCAATACTTTCAAAGGCTTCAACAAATTTAAACATCCCACCATTCGGATACCAAGTTCCTAGGCTCATATCTGCATAATTCATTAAACTATACAAAGCAGGAGTATTGCTTGCCAAAGCACCCAAAAACAAAACGGGAAACTCCAATAGTTCAACTAAAAAAGGATGGGTAACAAATTGGCTAATATGCTTTTTCATACTAGTGAGCACATCCATTTTTAAAAGCCCGTTTAGCAACCTTATGTCTGCGTATTCAAACAAACTTAAACTTGGTTTATAAACTAAATCGTTAATACCAACTTCGTATTTATAAGCAGCCTCTTTTAAAAACTTTTGCAATTTTTTACTACTTCCGGGTTCAAAACGTTCAAAAAGCGCTTCAATTCCAGGCATATCAGCAGGAATGTCAATACCTTCACCATTTTTCCAAATTACTTTGTAGCTAGGGTCTAACCTTATTAATTCATAGAAATCGGAAGTGATTTTACCAAAATCATTGTAGAATTTTTCAAACACATCTGGCATCCAATACCAACTAGGACCCATATCAAAAGTAAAACCATCGGATTTAAACTGACGGGCTCGCCCACCAACAGAACTATTTTTTTCAATAATTGTAACCGAAAATCCTGCTTTAGCTAGGTACGAAGCCGCACTCATTCCTGCAATTCCTGCGCCTATAACTACCGCTTTTTTATTTTTAATTGTCAAAATATTTAATCCTAATTTATTTTAAATAACTATTAGTAAAGGAAAAGGTTTTTTTTCAATTTTCAACAATTTTTAAAAATTATTATTAAATAAAATATCTTGCGCCTAAGATACAAAACTTTACAATGGAAAAATATGAATTGAATAACAAAAAAGTTATAAACTCTTGGGCAATGTACGATTGGGCCAACTCGGTTTTTTCTTTAACAATAGCAACTGCTATTTTTCCAATTTATTTTAATAAAATGTGCAAAGTGGCCTCTGAATCGGCTGGTTTAACAGAAACAATTGATGGAAAGGTGCATTATTTTTTAAATTTTTTAGGTTTAAAAATTGCTGGAGCAGAATTGTATTCTTTTGTAGTTTCAGCAGGGTTTTTAATAGTAGCATTTTTAAGTCCGTTACTTTCAGGCATAGCCGATTTTAAACAAAACAAGAAATTTTTTTTAAAAACATTTTGTTATATTGGTTCTGTTAGTTGTATAGGCATGTATTTTTTTACAGCAAATACTATTGGCTTAGGTGTTGTTTTATTTTTAATTAGTCTTGTTGGATTTGCTGGGAGTTTGGTTTTTTATAATGCATTTTTACCCGAAATAGCAAGTGAAGACATGCTTGACAAGGTAAGTGCCAAAGGCTTTTCAATGGGATATATTGGCTGTGTGATTTTATTAATAATAAACTTAATTACTATAATGGCTCCTCATTTATTTTTTCCTATAAATAGTAAAGTAATAGAACTAATGACGAGTAACACCTCTCTCACATTAGAAATGGCAAACGAACAAGCCATAAGTTATTATGCAGGAATTGCCACACGGTTATCATTTGTGTCTGTTGGTTTATGGTGGGCGGGCTTTGCTCAAATAATGTTTAAAAATGTACCAGAAATAAAAACAACTAAAAAGTATGAGGGAAATTTATTAAACAAAGGAATTTATGAACTTAAAAAGGTTTGGAATGAATTAAAAAAACAACCTGTTTTACTAAAATACTTAATAGGATTCTTTTTTACTAGCATGGGTGTTCAAACTATTATGTATGTGGCAAGTATTTTTGGTGAAGAAGAATTACATTTGGATACACCGGTGTTAATAGGTACTATTTTGGTTATACAACTTATAGCCATTTTGGGTGCTTGGGCTTTTTCTAATCTTTCTAAAAAAATTGGGAATATTTATACACTTATAATTACCATAGTTATTTGGATTTTGGTTTGCTTTTTAGCTTTTTTAGTAAAAGACACCCCTGAATATTATATAATTGGTGGCGATACTATTAAAAAAGTAGTGATTCATTTTATGGGTTTAGGGGCATTGGTTGGTGTGGTTATGGGCGGAATTCAATCAATGTTTAGAAGCACTTATGCTAAATTAATTCCAGAAAAAACAAACGACCATGCTTCGTATTTTGGTTTTTTTGATGTAAGCGAAAAATTTGCAATTGTTATTGGAACTTTTAGTTACGGACTTATTAATGGATTAACCCACAATATGCGCCAATCAATTATAGCATTGACTATTTATTTGGTAATAGGTTTATTGTTTATTATTCAAATAAAAAATTTTAAAACCTATAATGCAAAACAGTAAAAACCGATAGAAAATAATTGATGAAAATAGATTTATTTATTCCTTGTTTTATAGATCAGTTTAATCCACAAACAGGATTTAATATGGTTAAAGTACTTGAAAAAGCGGGCTGTCAGGTAAATTATAATATAGAACAAACTTGTTGCGGTTTGCCAGCTTTTAATGCAGGGCAATGGAACGAGGCAAGACAAGTAGGAGAAAAACTATTAAGCGAAGTAACACCTGATAGAAATTTTGTTTGTGCGTCATCGGCTTGTACTGCAATGATTAGAAACTCGTACGATTTATTATTTCAAAATTCTTCTTATCACAATAAATTTAGGCAATTACAAAAACGCACTTTTGAACTGAGCGAGTTTTTGGTAGACACAATGAAAGTAGAAAGCATAGGTTCTACTTTTAGTGGGCAAGCAGTGTTTATGGATACTTGTACAGCCTTAAACGGATGCGGAATAAAACAACAACCAAGAAAATTGTTAAAACTAATAGAAGGGCTAGAAATAATAGAAATAGAAGGGCAAAATGAATGTTGCGGTTTTGGTGGAAGCTTTGCAGTTACCAATTCTGAATTATCGGTTCAAATGGGTAATAAAAAATTAGAAGCCATTAAAGAAACTGGAGTTCAAAATATAATGTCAAACGATTATAGCTGCTTGATTCATTTAAAAAGTATTGCCGATAAAAAAGGAATGAACTTTAACTTTTTACACATTGCTGATGTATTGGCAAGTGGAATTTAGATTTAAGATTAATTCATACCAACGATATCGTATTTATTTCATTGCCACAGGTAATTAGTTTAACGTTGTTGTGTTTCCCAACTGACAACAAATTTTCCCGCAGATTTTGCAGAAAAACGCAGATACTGACTCAATGCCGTTGTTGTGTTTCCCAACCAACATTATTTTACACCAACTTTCTCTATTAGAGAAGATATGAACTTAGGACAAAAGCGATAACGCATATAAATTTCCCAATGATTGTTGAATTGTTATCTTTCAGTTTAAAACTTTGGAAATAGGAATAAATTCATATAATTGTACATTAAGTTAACAATTAAAAATCAAATTAATTAAAAATGTCTTTTCTAGCAGGTCTTAGGTTTATTGTAAATACTTCTTTACTTAAAAACTATAGTAAAGGGGAGGAACGTGAACTGACCATTTCAAGAAGTAAAACACCATTACTTTTATATACCCCAACTAAGAAAGAAAAAGGGCTCATTATTTCCCTTACTGGCTTTTCTACAAGCGGATACCAGGATAAACGAATTGCAGTAGTGAACAATGCTTTTGTAAAATTGGGCTATCGAGTAATTACCCCCAAGATTAAAACCATAGATGACTTATTGATTCACCCTTCTGGTATTGATGAAATGAAAGAGGTCATTAGTCGAATTGCTGCTGATACATTGTTGAATCCAAATAAATTTTGTCCTGCTGTTTTTGCACCTTCTTTCACAGCAGGCATTGCTGCTTTAGCAATTGCTGAAATGCCTGTAAACAGTGTATCTTCATTATGTTTAATTGGTGGTTTTTGTAACTTTGAAACAACTATTCAGTTTGCTTTAACCAACGAAAAAAATGAAGATGATTATGGGATGCACATTCTAATGAAAAATTTTTTGAAATATGAAGTAGGGAATAATCCAAGATTAGAAGAATTGGTTCAAACCGCTATAGAAGATAATGGTTTAAAAAGAAAAGTTCCATTACTGCCAAGCCTTCTTGCTCAAACAGATTCAACCACAGCTGATTTGTATAATAAACTTAGATTTAACACCGAATTCAGAAGAGATTTAATTATGCAAGCTTGGACTAAAATACCTGATTTTGCCATTTGGGAAAACCGACTTGATTTATCGAAACATTCTTACAAAATTACATGTTCTATTACTATCATTCATGGGAAAGAAGATGTAGTAATACCCTCTTCAGAGTCTATAATGCTCAATTCTTTGCTTAAAGATAAAAACCCAAAAGTCCATTTAGAATTATCAAATTTGTTAGACCATGGAGACTTAAAAGTAGGATTTAAAATATTTAGTGAAATAAACAAATTGGCAAAAGCCTTCAATTATTTTATTGTAAATATCAAATAAAACTAGCTATTTAATTGTTTGAGCTATGCAAAACGCAGCCACAGATTGCACAGATTTATATTTTTACGCAAATAAATTCCACTTTTTGAGGGGTGGTCGCAGACCGGGGTGGATTTTTAGAAATTTCCCGCAGATTTCGCAGATAAACGCAGATGTTTCAATGCCAACGCTAGCGTCTCGCTAGTGTTTCTATTATATTGCCTCCGGCAAATAGTAATAATAGTGCCACGTCACTTTCCCTTTACTAACAACTTTTTGGTTGTATATTTCAGAAATAAAAAAAGTTAGCCGATGTATTAGCAAGTATGAAATAGTTTGAAATTTTTTTCATAAAAAAAGCCCAACTGAAATATTTTTCAGTTGGGCTTTTAAATAGGATTAAATAATTAGTTACCCATGTAATAAAACAAACCTAAAGAAGGAGTTAAACCAGCTCCAATTGAAAACCCTCTTTCGGAAGTTTCTCTTGTAGAAGCCGGGAATAAACCAGCAGCAGGAGTTTCAGTTTTAGTTGTTGTCATATCATAACTTAGAATATTATTCAAACTAAAATCAATACCCCATTTTGGAGACACAAAATAAGTAAGACCGGGCGAAACAGCAATATTTATTAAAGTACCTGAAACTTTATCACCATCTTTAAATGCAGATAGCCCATCATTATCCTTGTCGGTAAAAGAAAATGAGCCATAGTTCAATCCTGCTTGGGTATGCATGTATAAATTAGTGGTAATTTCCGAGTATTTTCTTGCAAACAAACCAACACCTAATGTAGAACCCCATCACATTTTCTTTTTTAGTTCCATCAGTAGATGTTGCTGTTGACATATACATTGAACCTACATTTAATGATAAGCCTACAGCCAAACCATCACTTAAAAAATAACCTACAGTTGGAGAAAAATTCCATTCAGTGTAACCAGGAGTTTTTAAATCGGGTGCTCCAGTAACTTTTGTTGTCCCTTCTGATTTAATGTCAGCACCTAAACCCCCCCCCGAACATTAATGAACCAGAAGCAATTTGTGCATTTGCACTTAATACTGTTCCTGCAACCATACTAGCTACAGCAAACATTTTTGTAATTGTTTTTTTCATATTGTTTTTTGTTTTAAAATGTAAATCTAATGTAGTAATTGTAATCAAATTGTCAAGTTTTCGAGCATTTTTTTATTAACTTGTTATTTAAATATGTTGAAAACGTTATCATATAGTTATTTATTCAATAGGTTTAAATCGGTTTTTATGGGAAATTTATTTTTAATAATAATAATAATTAAAACCGCTTTATTGCATAAATATTATGTCAAAAAAAAACATATCTATTATTGGTGGCGGTTCATCGGCATTAATGTTTGCAGCTATTATTAACACCAATAAGTTTAATGTTACTATTTATGAAAAAGGAAACAATGTTGGCAGAAAATTTTTAGTTGCAGGTGATGGAGGCTTAAACCTAACCCACAGCGAAATTCCAGAAGAGTTTATTGTAAAATATACGCCTACTAAATTTATTAAACCATACTTTCAAAAATTTAATAACTATAACCTCATTAATTGGATTAATGATATTGGTATTGAAACTTTTGTGGGCTCAAGCAAACGGGTTTTTCCTTTAAAAGACATTAAACCAATTACCGTTTTAAACTGCATAATTGATAAAATAAAAGCCAATCATGTAACAATAAAAACCATGCACGAATGGACAGGTTGGGATAAAAATAACTTGGTTTTTAAATCACCTTTAGGATCAATAAATTTAGGAACAGATTTCACCATTTTTGCTTTGGGAGGTGCTAGTTGGGGTGTAACTGGTTCTGATGGAAAGTGGTTAGGAATGTTTGCTGAAAAAGGAATTAAAACCATTCCATTTCAAGCTTCTAATTGCGGCTTTCAAATAAATTGGTCCGAAAGTTTTATTAACGAAAATGAAGGTAATTTTTTAAAAAATATATCCATATCTTGTGGCAGTTTAACCAAAAAAGGCGAACATACTATTACAAAACTTGGGTTGGAAGGTGGCGCTATTTATGCCCTTAGCCACAAAATTAGAACACAGATAAATTCGCTGAATGAAGCAACTGTTTTTATTGATTTTAAACCAATAATAACCCAACAAGCTATTTTAAGAAAACTAAGCAATGAAAGTAAATCAATAGCCGATATTTTAAGATTTGATTTAAACCTTACTCCAACTCAAATTGCATTAATAAAAGAATATACTTCAAAAGAAGAATACAATAACATTGAATTTATAGCAGAAAAAATTAAAAATTTTCCACTTAAAATAATAGGAACAGCACCAATTGACGAAGCCATTTCAACAGTGGGAGGAATTGCTCTAAATGAAGTTACTGAAAACTTAGAGCTAATTAAAATGTCGCATTCTTTTTGCATGGGCGAAATGCTTGATTGGGATGCACCAACAGGTGGTTATTTGCTACAAGCTAATTTTAGTATGGGTTTTTATTTGGCTGATTATTTTAATAATTTATAACACAAAAAATGGAAAATCTACCAATACCTAAACACTTAGAAAGTATTTTACAGCCGTTTGATAACAGCAATGAGAATGAAGTTACAGGCAAAATAACATGTAGCTGTGGCAGTAAAAAATTTAAAATAAAAATAGTTGGGGATGATTCGTTTTTTGATATTGAAAAAGTTATAAAAGTTCAAGAAATTTTGGAACATTTTTATTTAATAGTTTATGTGGAGTGTATTAAATGCAGTAAAAACCATTTAATTTTTGATAAAGATTTCCATGGTTGGAATGGATTTATTTGTGAAAGTGCATCAAAACATTTAAAAAGGCCAAAATTAAAGGACTGGAATTGCCCAAAATGTAAGAATTCAAATCATTCAGTTTCTTTGACAATCCAGTCGGAAGGAAAAGATGACTTTAAGGAAGAAGCTGGAGATGAATTTGATAAAGATGATTGGGTAGAAGCATTTTCTTGGATTACCATCAATTTAAGCTGCAAATCATGTAATGAAATAAATGAAGAATGGGTTTCTTATGAAACCATGTAAAACACATTAATTTTAACTCTACTAACTCAACATTGATTAACAAAAAAAACAATCTTTATTTAACAGTCATGCTTTATCAATTAATTATATTTGCCTTGTGAAAAATAATATTCTATTCGTTTTATTAACGCTATTTTGTTTTAGTAGTTGCAGCCCTCAACGCTCTATTGGCAATACCAATTACAAAAACATAAAAATTAATAAAGATTCATTACAACTTCATGATGATGTTGCTTTTAAAACCATTGCTCCTTATAAAATAAAGTTAGATAGTTTAATGAGTGAAGTGTTATGTTACAATAACCAAGACTTGAAAAAGGATTTGCCTGAAGGAACGTTGGGCAATTTTGTTTGCGATGAATTGATGACATTTGCATACAAACAAATAAATTTTTTATCACTATCAAATAAACTAAATGCCAATGTAGGTCCTAGATTTTGTGTTTATAATAATGGTGGTTTACGCGTTGGAAGCATTGCCAAAGGCAATATAACTGTAGGCAAAATATTTGAATTAGCTCCATTCGACAACGAATTAGTGGTAGTAACATTAGAAGGTAAATATTGCAAACAATTGTTTGATTTAATGGCACAAAATAATGGCGCTCCTTGCTCTAAAGAATTGAGGTTTGATATAGAAAACAATAAGGCTGTAAATGTTACCATTAGTGGTCAACCATTTGATGAAAGTGCAGTTTATAATATTCTTACAAACGATTATGTGGCAAGCGGTGGCGATAAAACAGAACCAATGAAAAATGCTAAGTCAATTACATCGTTAAACTTAAAGGTGCGCGAGGCATTGATCCAACAATTAAGAAACAGAAATAAAAGTGCTCAACCAATTAATATACAATTAGATGGAAGAATTAAACAAATCAAATAGACGTGATTTCATAAAAAAATCGGGTATTTTATTGGCGGGTTCTGCTTTTATGGCTTCGCCAATGAATCAATTAATGGCAGCTAATGATACCATTAAACTGACCATATTACACACCAACGATTGGCACAGTAGGATTGAACCATTTGATAAAACTGATAAAAACTATGCAGGCATGGGTGGGGCCGAAATAAGGGCTGCCTTAATAAATAAATACAGAAAAGAAAACGAACATGTTTTGTTGCTCGATTCGGGCGACATTTTTCAAGGAACTCCCTATTTTAATTTTTATGGAGGCGAGCTTGAATATAAATTGATGAGTCAAATGGGTTACGATTGTGTAACACTAGGAAACCACGATTTCGACAATGGAATAGAAGGTTTATTTAAACAAATGCCGCATGCTACTTTCGACTTTGTAAACTGTAATTACGATTTTAAAGACACGCTAATTGAAAACAAAGTATTGCCATATAAAATATATAAAAAGGGTGGTTTAAAAATTGGTGTTACGGGAATTGGTATTGAACTAAGTGGATTAGTTCCTGAAAAATTGTATGGGAAAATAAAATATAACAATCCTGTAGAAAGCGCAAATAAAGTAGCAGCATTTTTAAAGCAGGAAAAAAAATGTGATTTAGTAATTTGTTTATCGCATTTGGGTCATATCTATAAAGATAAAAAAATAAGCGATCTAACATTTGCACCCCAATCACGTAACATTAACTTAATATTGGGAGGCCACACACACACTTTTTTAACCGAACCAACCACTATAAAAAACGCAGAAAACAAAAATATTTTAATAAATCAGGTAGGTTGGGGAGGCCTTAGTTTAGGCAAAATTGATTATACTTTTAATAGCAAATTAACGAACAGTGTTATGCACACAGCTAGCAATGTTGATATATTAGATACAAGCATATAATGTTGAAAACCCTTTGTTTATGCGCCTTCACAACTACCTGGTTTTCATTTATAACCATTTTGATTATATATCAAGTAACACACAAATTGCAAACAAATAGGTTTTAAAAATGCAACATAAAAATATTTAAAAAGTTTTTGTGACTATAAATCAGCACAAAAAAATTTTTAAGTAACAATTTGTTAATTAATGTTGAAAAAACTTTTTTGTGTAAACTTTTTAACAGACTTTTACACTCAGAAAAGGTATGAATACAATGAGCGAACAGACATGTGAAACAGTATGGATTAATTGTTTGAAATTAATCCAAGATAACGTTAATCCCCAAAGCTTTAGAACTTGGTTTGAACCAATAAAACCAATAAAGTTAGACAATAAAATTTTAACAATTCAAGTTCCAAGCCAATTTTTTTACGAATGGTTAGAAGAACACTATGTTAGTTTATTGAAAAAAACATTAAAACAAATACTTGGAACAGGAGCAAGATTGGAGTATAATATAATAGTAGAAAACGGTACATCAAACTCTAATCCATATATAGTTAATTTACCAGGAAGTCAAAATTCAAAAATTGATTCGCAAGAAAGCGGACTAGGTTCAGCTTTAAATACCAATATAAAAAATCCATTTGTTATACCGGGACTAAAAAAGGTGAATATTGATTCGAACCTTAACCATAACTTAACATTCGATAATTACATAGAAGGCGACAATAACCGTTTGGCAAGAGCCGCTGGGATGTCAGTTGCTTCAAAACCAGGAGGAACAGCATTTAATCCACTAATGTTTTTTGGTGAAACAGGTATGGGTAAAACCCACTTGGTGCATGCCATTGGAAATATGGTAAAGCAAAATAATAAAAACAAAATTGTATTGTATGTACCTATTGAAAAATTTACCAATCAGTTTGTAGAAGCAATTCGCAATAACTCCAATCAAGATTTTTTAAACTACTACCAACAAGTAGATGTATTAATTGTGGATGATGTTCAGTTTTTAGAAAACAAACAAAAAACACAAGAAATTTTCTTTACCATATTTAACCATTTACATCAACAAGGCAAGCAGTTAATATTAACTAGCGATAGGCCACCAAAGGATTTAAAAGGAATGGACGAACGTTTGTTAAGTCGTTTTAAATGGGGTCTTTCAGCCGATATTCAATCACCTGATTTTGAAACTCGTTTGGCTATTTTAGAACATATGATGTATAACGATGGCATAAACTTACACAGAGATGTAGTAGAATATGTAGCGCATAACATTAATACAAATGTCCGCGAATTACAAGGTGCTTTAGTTAGTTTATTGGCTCAATCATCGTTAAACAAAAAAGAAGTTACACTTGATTTAGCTAAGCAAATTCTTAAAAACTTTGTTAAGAATAACACCCGTGAAATTTCAATTGAATTTATTCAAAAATTAGTTTGTGACTATTTTACTATTCCTGTTGAACAAGTAAAATCGAAAACACGTAAACGAGAAATTGTTCAAGCTCGCCAAATAAGCATGTATTACGCTAAAGACTTGACTAAATCATCGTTAAAAACTATAGGAATGCATTTTGGTGGAAGAGATCACTCAACAGTTATTCATGCTTGCCAAACCGTAAATGATTTAATGGAAACAGACAAAAAATTCAGAGCCGATATTGAAGAAATTGGGAAGAGAATTAAAATGAACTTAGTTTAAAATATATAAATTAAATGCCTCTTGATACAAAAATTAAGGGGCATTTTTTTAAACAAAAAAGCCAGGCTCCCCCGGCTTTTTGTCTATTGTTTCCAATAGTTTTTCATTTTCATGAAAAATTTACTCACTCTCTTACACAAACAGCAATAGTTTAATAATAGTTTAATTTTAATGACCTTTATTTATAAATCAATGATATTGAAACAATTATTTTTTGCAACGATTTCATTATAAAGCATATAGGCTATATTTTTAACATATGTAATTATTATAAAAAAAAGAATCATTTTTGAAAATTGACTTTATATAAATGATACAAATTTTTAAAGAACATAATGAGCATTCATTTGAATGGGTAGATGTAAATAATCCAACTGAAAGTGAGTTAAGTGAATTAGTTTTAAAATATAATTTACCTGAAACAGCAATAAAAGATTGTTTAGACCCTGAACATTTACCCAAATTTGAACAGTTAGAAGGGCAGTATTTTATAATAACAAGAAATTATGATAAAAACTGTAACATTACATCAGACAGTATTCAAAAATTAACACATAAAATAGCTTTTTTTTGGAACGATACTTTTTTGTTAACCTTGCATAGGCACGAATCGTATGTAATTAATGGGGTAAAAAATAAATATGCAAATGCTAATATTTGTAAGAACCCTTTCGATTTTATTTGTAAAATAATAAAAGATTCATTACAAAGTTTTGAAAACCCTTTAAATGAATTAGACAAAGAAATTGATTCATACGAAACCCGAATTTTTTTAAAGAAAAAAATACCAGATTTATTAAAGAACTTATATTTAATAAAAAGGAAGGCATATGTAAAAAAAAGACTCTTTACATTAACAAAAAATGTAATAGAACAGCTTGAAAACATAAACAAAAGCAATAGTATTTTTGAAGATTTAAAGGACACATATGTGAGGGTAGAAACAACTTCAGAAGAAATTTACGATAGCATACATAGTTTATTAAATATTTATATTTCTATTTCGAGCCAAAAAACAAACGAAGTAATGCGAGTTTTAACAGTTTTCTCAGCTTTTTTTTTACCACTTACTTTTATTGTTGGTATATACGGAATGAATTTTAATTACATGCCCGAACTTTCCCACCACTATGGTTACCCAGGAATTCTAATTTTTATGCTTTTATTAACCATTATTATTTACCAATGGTTCAGCAGAAAAGGATGGATTTAATAATGCCTTTGAACAGCAATCAATTTCAGACTTACAATTTAAGCCAAAATGCGTTGCCTAACAGTTTCATAAACTGCTATGCCAGCAGCTACACTTACGTTTAACGATTGAACCCCTAAATCCAAAGGTATTTTAGCCATTTCTTCGCATTTTTTTAAAATATCTGGGCTTATGCCCGTTTCTTCATTTCCCATTATTATTGCCAATGGAACTGTTAAATCCAATTCGTGGAAATTCTTCTTTGCTTTTTCGCTACATGCAATAGTTAATATCCCGCTTTGGTTTAATAATTCCAATACTGTTTTAAAATTTTTTTCGCGGCAAATAGGTATGTGCATCAATGCTCCAGCCGAAGTTTTTACAGCATCTTCATTTATGGGAGCGCTATCGGTTGCGGGAATTACTATGGCGTGAATACCAGCGCAATAAGCCGAACGTGCAATGGCTCCTAAGTTTCGTACATCGGTAATTCTATCTAAAACCAACATAAAAGGGTTTTTGCCTTCTTCAAATAATTGTGGAATAATATCTTCAATACTTTGAAAAGCAATAGGCGATAAATATGCCATTACTCCTTGGTGGTTTTTTTGATGTAAAAACAAAAATTTTTCCTTGGGAGCATATTGTATGGGTATGGCTTGTTGTTTGCATTTTTTTAATATTTCGTTTAGCACTTCGCTTTTGGCCGATGTTTGTACTATTACTTTATTGATCTCTTTTGCTGCCAATAACGCCTCTAATACTGCATGTTGACCATATATTAGTTGGTTGGTATCTATAGGTTTGGGGTTTTGTTTAGGGTAAAATGCCATTGGCGCAAGGTAAAGCATTTTTAAAAAACTAAAGCATTTTTATATTTAGTCTTAAATTCTATTATTGTATAAAATATTTGATAATGTATGAATTTAAATATAGTTAACTGCACTTTAAAACACCGGGCGGTGCTTGCCCAAATTGGAGCATCTACTTTTTACCAATCGTACAAAGTTGAAAATACAGAAGCCGATATGCAAGCGTATATTCAAGATACCTATACTATTGAAAAAATGATTGAGTGCTTAAACAATAAAAACATCATTTATTTTTTAGCCTATAAAGATACTGGAGACGTGGGTTATGTAAAGTTGTTATTGAACCAAACCAATGAAAAACTAATTGGTTTAACTGCTGAAATAGAAAAAATATATGTGCGAAAGGAGTTTCATGGTAAAGGAATTGCACAACAATTAATGGCACATGTAAAACAGTATTGCGTCCAAAAAAGTTATAAAAAAATATACTTAGGGGTTTGGCAACAAAACCACAAAGCACTTAAATTTTATAGTAAAGAAGGATTTAAAACCTTTGATACCCGAACCTTTCAACTAGGAGCTAGGCTATGCGATGATTATATGTTGAGTTATGATTTGTAAAATACAATCAATAATTGACATAATAATAGAGAATTAAAATGGAACATTAATGTTCTTTAAAATATAACTACTTTACCCAAAACGGAAAATTAGCACATGCTACTTGTTCGTGGCTATCATAAATATATACAAACAATCGATAAGCTCCTTTTTGAAATGGTGCTTTAAAATTATAGTTTGATAGTTGGTTACCACTAACATTTACTGGCACGGCATCGGGGCGTTTTTCTGCATCGCCACCACTTTTGGTAAACTCACTTTCGGGCAATAATTCCCATTTGTATTTAAGGCTAGTTAAATCATTATGTGTAATATTCAATTGTAAATTGACATTGGCACCTTTTCTAAACTCCAAGCTTTGGTTAGGCATTTGTTTATTTAACAAAAACGAATCAATTTTGGGAGCCCAATATTGAGGAGCATTTCCGCTCCAAACTTGCTGTAATACATTCACAGCTTCTGTTTGTTTTCCATCTACAAACACGCCATACCAAGTAGGGGTTGTTTCCTGTTTTTGTCCCCATAAAAAAGCATACGAACCCATGCACAAAGCGCTGTCGTTTTGTATGTAATTTACATAACGGTCTTTATAAGTAATGGCTTTTTCGGTTGATGTTTGTTCAATTGCAGCTCCCCATTTGGTTTTAGTTACTTCCCAATGTCCATTTGGACCCCATTCAGTAACCAAATATGGTTTTTCCCAGCCAAACAATCTTATTTTTTCGGGCAAGGCGGGTAAATCGCCATAAGTATTAACACCCAAAATATCAATATCAGGACAAGTTTCTTTAATTAACGAAACCTCAGGTGCATCAATACCAGCAGTAACCACACAAGTTGGATGGTTTTTATCCTCTTCGTGAATCATGGCAGCAATATTTTGCACTGCTTTCCATACCGAAAAATCCGTGTATTCTAAATCTACTTCATTGCCTACACCCCAAAGCAATAAAGCAGGATGGTTTTTAAACCTATTTACAATGCTTTTAAATTGCTCCAATTGGTCTTGGCAAGCCCATTTCTCGCTATAATCAAAACCATGGCGCTCAGGAGGCATCCAAAGGCCAAGCATCACTGTTAAGCCGCGCTTTTGCGCTTCATCTAATACCGCTTGAGCATTTTCAGCTCCCCAAAGTCTTACCGAATTTCCTCCAGCAGCTTTGGTTTTTTCCATAAACACATCGCCACCTGCTCCTTTTACGTAAAAAGGTTTTCCACCTCTTAATAATTGAAAATTTCCTGTTGCTGTTTTTGTTATTTCAACTTTTATAACCTGCGCCCATATTGGGTTTGTAAGAATTATTAAAATCCATAAAAGAGACCAATTTTTCATTTTAATTATGGATTGGATTTTAAAATTTTGAAGTAAAAATAGTGCTCATTATTTTCTAATCGTAACAAATATGTTCCTGAATTTAAGAGTAAAATTTGTTTGTTTAATTCAGTTATATTTGGTACAGTTAAAATTTCTTTTCCAACCAAATTAAACAAACTTATTTGTTTAGGTACAAAAGGTGCTTCTATTTTTAATTGATTGGTAAAAGGGTTTGGATAAACTGTTATTTGGCTTTTGTTAATAACAGTTTCGTTTATAGCAGTAGTAATGGTTTTACAAGGTGTTTCTTCTAAGGCAAATTCATCAAAATAAAATACATCTGTATTATTGGTATTGGGTGCAAATAGGACTACCAATTGGTTAATACTTCCTTCAGGGGTTTTATTGTCGGGTTTTAAAATTAATTTAAATGTTAGCTCTTCCCAAGCCCTGGTTTTAGTGGTTTTAGCTTGCAATACACAGCGTCTTCCTGACGGATAATCCAATTGAGATAAAGCCCTGTTTTCAAAATTTATATTTACTTCAGTGCCAATTGGGGCTGTGGTATACAATTTCATTTTTAGTATAAGTGTTCCATCTTCAAAGGCTTTTGCATCTCTAATTATATCGGCATTTAAAATTAAAGCATCGTAAGTTACATTTCCATTTCGGTAATAACGGTTACATAAGTTTGTATTATTTGTAACATCTTTAGCAGGATTATTTATAGCAGATTTATAAGTTCCATTTCCACCAACCCAATAAGTAGTTCGTAATGTTTCTTGGTTATCAATAACTCCTTGGCAAGTATCGGGTAGTGTTTTTACAAAACGACTAATGGTTTGATTCTTTGATTGATGGGTAATGCTAACCTTTATGCTGTCGCTTTTTAATCCCCAATTTACTTTTACATTGGGTGTTCCTTGTCCTGATACTATTTTAGCATTAGCAGGAACTGTCCAGTTATAAGTAGCACCATTTAATTTTTGAGTATAAAATTCTTTTTGTAAATCGGCTCTTAAAATGGCATCTGGTCCTGAAATAAATATATCGTTTAAGTTTTGATAAACCCTGATATAATCAATTTGCATCGATGCTGTGTCTGGTGTTGTTCCATCAGGATATCCTAAAAAATAACCACCAACTGCCAAGTTTAATATAAAATGAAAGTTACGACTATAAGGCCACCAAAAATCAGGTAAATCTTTTTTTACTTTGGTACTGTAAACTACATTATCCACCAACCATTGAATAGTATCGTTTTTCCAAATCAATGAAAAATTATGAAATTCAGATGTGAAATTGCCAGATGGTAAAGTATAGCTAGTTCCTGTATATTTATTGTTTGGCGAATGAGCACCATAATGTATGGTTCCATAAGTATTTTTTGGCTCTTGACCTTTGCCTTCAATTAAATCAATTTCGCCACTCAATGGCCAAGTTCCATGATAATTTTCGGTTGGCAAAAACCACACTGCTGCCCAATATGCCTGCCCAATTGGCAAGCGCGCCCTCACATCAATTCTACCCGAAGCAAAATCGAATTTATTCAACGACCTAATTCTCCCCGAACTATAAGTACTATTTCCTACAGTTTCTTTTTTTGCATTGATGTTAAGCAAACCGCTACCAACTGCAATATTTCCTTTTTGGTACGATTGACGTTCATCGTTACCCCAACCGCATAAATTAGGGCAACCATCGCCAATTTGGTATTCCCAAAAATTAGTATCTAATTGTGTGCCATTAAACTCATCCGACCAACGTAAAAAATCTTGAGCAAAAAGGCCAAGTGGTGCTATAAAAAGAAAATTGAATAATAATTTATATATGTTCATGCTTTTAGCTTGATTTTTAATTTTCATGGTATTTTATTTAACAAAAATGGAGTCTTGTAAGTTTGCCACCGTAATAAAAAATTTACCTGGTTCCACCATAAATTTATGGTCAAGTCCTACAAAAGCAAGATCGGAAACAGCAATTTTAAAATTAACTTCTTTCTTTTCATTGCTAGTTAAATCAATGCGTTTAAATGCACGTAACCTTTTAATTGATGGAGTAATGCTTGCAAATTCATCGGCTGCATAAATCAAAACAGTTTCAGTTCCATTTTCCGTTCCTACATTTTGCACATTTACATTAATTGAAATGCTATCATTTACACTTAAGTTTCTGTTAGCAATGGCTAAATTACTATAAGCAAAATTGGTATAACTTAATCCATGCCCAAAGCTATACAATGGGTTAAACCCTAAAGGTTTAAAATCGTTATTTAAGGTTTCAGTAAACTTACAATCGTAAGTGGTATGTGTTCCTGCATAACGAGGGAAAGTAAATGGTAGTTTTCCGCTTGGATTTACCTTGCCTGTTAGAATATCTGCAATGGCTAAAGCACCTTCATTACCTGGTAAGTAAGTGTATAAAATAGCATCACATAACGGTTCGGTTTTAGCAAAAGTTCTTGGTCTGCCCTCTAAAAAAATCACCACTATTTTTTTACCTGCTTTCTTGTATAATTTAATTAAATTCTGTTGTGCTTCATCTAACTCCAAATCGTTTATATCACCAGGCTTTTCAGTGTAAGTATCTTCGCCTAAACATAATACCACAGTATTGGCATTTTGAGCTGCGCTCAATAACACATTTTCAGGTAAATGTTGCGTATAAGTATTGCCTTTTAAATAGCTTACTTGTGCACTTCCCATTACATTTTTTAGAGCATTTACAACTGTAGTAACTTCAGGGTTAAAGCTAGTATCTCTTCCTTGCCATGTATGTGTCCAACCGCCATTTAGTGCATTGATATAATCAGCATTTGGGCCTGTTACCAATATTTTTTCATTGCTTGAAAGGGGTAAAATATTATTTGCATTTTTAAGTAATGTCATGCTTTGGCAAGCCAATTCATAACTCAGTTTTTTGCTTTCTATTTGCTCTGGTTCTTTAAAGTTTTCAATTGGAGTATTGGGTTGGTCAAATAAACCTAATTCGTATTTTAAAGTTAAAATTCTAAGTGTAGCTTCATCAATTCTTTCTTGTTTTACTTTACCTTCTTTTACATTTTCAATTAAGTATTGTGTAAACTCTAAATCGAGCGGAACCATTGCTAAATCAATACCTGCATTGATGGATAAAGCAATTGCTTCTTTATAACTTGCTGCTACTTTATGACGAGTAGTAAGGTTTTTTATATCTTCCCAATCGGTAACTGTTATGCCTTTAAACTTTAACTCGTTGCGTAAAACTGTTTGTAATAAAAACTTACTAGCATGAACTGGTTCACCATTTATTTCTGACGAATTAATCATTATGGTTTTAGCGCCTGCTGCAATGGCTTTGGCAAATGGCAATAAATAAATTTCGCGCAATTGACGTTCAGGAATATATGCTGGTGATCTGTCGTGTCCACTTTGTGGATTGCTGTAACCTACATAATGTTTTAAGCAAGCAGCAAAAGGTTTAACAGTTCCATTATTGGTATTTTGGTAACCGTTTACCATAGCAACACCCATTTGCGAAACCAAGTAAGGATCTTCGCCAAATGTTTCCCAAAACCTTGGCCACATTGGGTTTCTGGCCACATCTAACACTGGAGAAAAGTTCCAAGGAATGCCACTTCCTCTTACATCGTTAGCTACTAATTGTGCCATTTTAGTGGCCATTTCAGGATTAAAAGTAGCAGCCAAACCAATTTGTTGTGGATACAAAGTGGCTCCAACAGTATAATTAGCGCCATGTATGGCATCTATACCATACAAAACTGGAATTTTTAAACGCGATTGTTGGCTGTATTTTTCTATACTGGTAATTATTTCTTTCCAATGATTTATATTGTAAGTATGTCCACCAACGTTAAGAATAGAACCAACACCAAGGTTTACAATTACATTTTGTAGCTTAACAGAATCTAAAACATGAGGTTCTGTAATGGTTAAACTATCGTAAGCCGAAATCATTTCAATGGTTAATTGAGTCATTTGACCTACTTTTTCTTCCAAGGTCATTTTACTTAACATTGCTTTTGCTTTTTGATCTGCAGTTAGTTTGCTTGCAGTATTACATTGCATAAGGAGCAATGAAAAAAGCATAAAAATTAATATCGATTTATTCATAAGTTTTGTGTTGTATCTATTGTAATTTCATCTAGCCAAAGCTCGCCAGAATTATTTAATTCAATTATTAATTGTTTGAATCTTGTAATATCAAACCCTTCTTTTTCAAAGTTAAATTCACTGAAAGGAATATTTACCATTTGCCAATTTTTATTACTAGGTAAACTAATTAAATACGATTGTTTTATTGGTATCATCACGGTTTTGCCATTATAACTTTCAAAGCCAATAGTTAAATTATTATTTACATTTAAATCAGCAGAAGAAATATAAAACTGGAGAGAATAATTTTTTAAAGAATCAGGGAAAGAAATTGCTTGCCAATGTTCCCAGTTCATTCCCATTTGGCGCAATTGCTTGCCACTTTCTGCTTGGTTCCATTTTAAATGAATAGAATGACTCCCTAGAAAAGTTGGATTGTTACTTAGTTCAATTAATTTTCCTTTATAGTTGCCAAATCCCCAGCCATAAGGCAAAGCATCTTTAAAAATTGGAGCAGGAAATTTTTGAGTTATGGTTTTACCAAACTTTACATTGCTGCCATTGCGTTCATTGGTTCCGCCAATCTCAATTTTATCAATTAAAAAGGCACCTTCGCCTTGGCATTCTACATTTAAACTTTTTATATTACTAAAGTCACTTAAAGGTTTTGAAGCCTGTAAAAATGTACTTAAAGGAATGCTTACTTTTTGCCATTCTTCATTAATTGGATAATTAGATAAATGTTTTGCTTTAAGTAAAGCAGCAGTTTGCACACCTGAATAGTCTTCTAGTAAAAAAATAAGAGTTGGTATAAATTGTTTTCCTTTAATAGCTCTAATATAAAAATCAATACTTCCTTTTTCCATTACATCGGTTAAATCTTTAGCAGCATAACCGTTCCATCCAATACCAAAGCCAATCCAAGGACAAGTTCCTGTTCTGTTCCATGTTAAACTCAAACACGATTTTCCATTATAAGAAACAGTATCGATACGAGCAAAATTTTTACAATTGGTTTGTTCCATTCCCCAAACATCCACCGTTTGGTCGCTGTAAATTTCTTTATCTTGAAATTCTTTAACTGCATTGTTAGCATAAGTTCCTCCCCATTCATCGGTTAGCTGTGTAGTATGCATACGTATTCCGCATCCAAAGGATATAATGGAAAGAAACAATATATAAATAATTGTTTTTTTCATTATGGTTGAAATGGAGTAAAGTAAGTAAACGAAGCAAAATCTAACCCAACACGGGTAGCACCCGAAGTTCCTGGTTGAGCCAATAATAAAAATTGAACAGCGCTAATTCTATCTAATTCTTTTTTTCCATTTCTATCGGTATTTCCAAATCCTCCCGAGGTTGAAATTTTAGTTTCGTCATAAGTAAAACTTACCAATTTCCATCCTAACCAATCTATTTTCATTCGGTAATTATAAGTTCCTTCCTCTGCAGGTTGGTAAGTTCCATCTAAGTTGTCATCTTCTTGAAACTCTACACTTAATTCTGATTTATTATCACCCCAACCATACACATAAGCGTTAAAGAAAACTTTTTTAGGATTATCGGTCGAAAACTTGAAATAATTTGCTGTAGTGCCTTGGCTAATTTTAGCACTAAGCCCCATGCCACAAATAAACAAACTTGCTGTAGGACCATGATTACCAGCCAAAGCAAAAAACCTTGTTTTTTCGGCTGGAGAAGTTCCAGAATAATTAACAGCAGTTGAATTATACGATTGTTGACCTTCGGTAAAAGTATTGTAAGCGCGTTGTGGACTTTCAAAATCATCTATTAAAATATCTACTGTTGGAGTTGGTCTTGCTCCAGCAATTGTAATGGTATCTGAGTACAAAGTATCGGGATAATCTTCAAAAGTCATTCTTGCAACTACAGGTTCATTTTTTCTAAAAAATGGCGCAAAAGTAATGCTTCCATTCCAAGTAATTTGATTGGTTGAAAAATCTTTATCATTTCCATTGAACACTTTACGAGCACCGCTATTTAAACCAATGACTTCAATTGTCCAACTCGTCCTAATAGATAATTTAGTGGAATAAACTACGGTATTGCCTAAGCTAAAATCAGGCAGTTTAATAGAAGCTTTTAAAGGATCTAATACTTTAAACTCACCAAAAATATCAACCAATTCTGGCCCTTCAATGGCTGTTTCTTTTTTGCACGATGAAGTAACTATCAACGCAATAATGCCTATGTATAAAAATATTTTTTTCATTATTTTTTATTAAAAGAATAAGTTATAAATTACTGCTAAACGATTGATTGTATATTGATTATCAGCCAATAATTTATTGTTCCAATCAGCTTGCTGATATTGAATTTTTAAACAATTATTTTTACTAAACTGGTAGTTTATTCCACCTAACAAAATAGTTTCTTGCAAGTCGGCATTAAACGATTTGTAAAAAATAATTTCATTGAAAGAATTACGTTGCGCAAGGAATTCATTTCCTTTTGCATTCAATAAAATACAAGCTAATTGTAAATCAAGGTTAGGTAAAATTTCATATTCAAAACCTACTTTTATTTGTGAAGTTTTTAAATCAATTTTATCAATACCTTCAGTGCCTGTTCTGCCAGTATTTTGTTGTTTTACAAAAACACCAACATGTACTTTCTTTTTACCTTTATAAAGTTCATTTACACCTAAATCAACCATTATTTCTAAGTTAGTAAAATCTCTGATGGCTGTGGTACCTTGTCCGGTAATTTCGTTATAAAAAGAAGCACTTCCACTTATTTTAATTAAGTTTTTATTGCTATGATACCAACCAAATTTTACATCAGCTCCTTGGCGGTTTGGAGTTGCTTTTCCGTAAGGCAACATATTTTCGTAAGCAGGATTGTAATCTCTTAATGTTGGACTCAAAAACATATTGTAATAATTGCCATCGGTTAAAACCGAAAGTAAGTTTATTGGTCTTACAGATTCTCTATTTGTGTAATATGGATATTCGCTGGCAACAGCATTAAAATCAACTCTTCTGCTTTGAGCACCTACACTTCGAAAAGTAGTTTCTACACTGCGTAAATTTAAACCAAAATTCCAATTACTTTTTTTGTTTTCAATATTTAAACCGCCATCTAAAAACATACCATCTTTGATGGAAGGAGCAGGAGGGTTGTTTTTAAAATTTACATTCGATTGACCAAGTTCAGCGTTTAAATCAATTTTAAGTTTGTTTAAGTTAAAAAGTTCTTTTATTTCAAAACTATTTACACTGTTATTAAACAATGCATTGCTAAACATAGCCGAGTTTTCTACATCAAAAGTATTGGTATAGTTATAAGCCAAGTTTAATTGATTAAACAATTTTGCTTGAATAGTACTACCGGAAAAAAGCCTATCAGGACTGCTAAAATAATCAGTTTGGCGGTTTTTAGTTATTAAGCTAGTAATATGGATATGGTTTAAATACTTATCAAAATCAAATCCAATATTGGCAGTTGCACCTTGTTGACGCCATGAGTTTTGGCCATAAAACTTATCGTAATTAATTACTTCGCTAAAAGTATTAAAAGCCGCAGGATTACTTTGACTTAATTCTCCATTGTTATTAAACAAAGTATATTCTGTCATGCGAGTATTTAAATCGCCCACTTGGTATTTAATACGATTAAACATTAGGCCACGTAAATACAACTCGCGTAAATTAAAAATTATTCCACCTCCCCAAAAACCATTAATTTCGTTCTGTACTCGGGTTATGGCTTTTATTTCGGTATTTTCTGATGGACGAATATGGAAACCTAAATCAAACAACGTAATCCCAGTCATTTGTTTGCGCGCAGTGGTAGTATCTTTATCAATTAGTTTACCCGATAAGCTACTGTTATTTAAAGTAAACCTTCCTGAGCCAAAGAAATCAATCTTTTTTTCTTGGGCTTTTATTGCCAAAGGCAATAAACCCAAACATAAAAACAGGTATATATAAAAATGCTTCATTTTAAAAATATAATTTAAGTTCAATGGTAGTTTCTGTTCCTTTAATATTGTCTTTTACAAAACTCTTGTCTTCTTGGCTAAACCAACGTCTTCTAATGTATAAATTGGTGTTTTTAGCTACTGCAAAATCTAAACCTAATCCAAACAAGTTAGATTCTTGGTTGATACTGTTATTGGTTATGTTCCCTAATTTTCCATCCACGTTATCGCCTTTATTTAATTGGGTATTACCAGTTATGTACTCTTTACCAAAAGTGGTAATTAAACTTACTTCTTTATTTAGCATAAATATAGCATCAAATTCATGGTAAAAAGTACGTAGATATGCTTTGTTGCTGAATTCAGGAATAAAACTAAATGCAGGTTGAGCAGAGCCAAATGAACCCACATACAACAAATAAAAAGGCATCCAAGGAAAGTTAACTTTTTGTTTTACTTGCACCTGTAACATATTAAAATTGGTGAGTGTTTTGGGCATTCCTACCGAGTTAGTGTCGGTAATTTCCATTGATTGAGAAAACCCTCTAAAGTAAGAAGTCCAATTGCTATAAGCACCCACATTATTTACAAAAGGTACAAAACGCGAAAAAGGCAACGCATTTATTTTATGGCCAAAAGCCAATGTTCGTCCCATAGATTTTATTTCGCTCGAAACCATATTACCTACATTAATTTTAGTGCTTTTAGTAATGTTTAACCAAAAGTTAAAACTAAAACCTTTGCGGTTATTGCTTATTTGACCAACATCGGTTATAGAGCCAGCAAAGTTGCTTATACCGCCACTTCCTCCTGTAGATGAGCCTGTTTGATTAATAGCTGCAGTGCTTAAAAAAGCGGTATTAGAACTTAAAAAATTTCCATAGTAGTTTACAAACTGCGGACTCATATAGAATCCTTCAAAATCAAAAGGTATTTTAGTAATTTTAGCTGGAGTAGTAATTTTCACTCTTACTGCCTCGCCCCAACCTTCTTTTTGTACTTTTGAATACAATTGTCCTCTGCCAAACTCGGCCGATAAATCAAAACCCTTATATGATAAATCATAAGAAATTGTTTGAAGTTGAATTCCAGCTTCCTCAATTGCTAAAGAATCTAAAAATGAAGTATAGTTCATGGTATTAAAACTTAATGTTTGGTTTTTAAATTGTTTTTTCAATCTAAAACCAACAGTATAAGCAGGTATTCGGCTCCCAACAACTGCTTGTATTGGCGTAACACCATATAAAAACCTAAACGAAAAATTGTGAGGAAGTTCATTTCCATCTATCATCATTCCTTTAAAAGCTTGCATTCCAAATCGCATATCGCGGTTTATGTTACCATATTCAAAATAGTTTGATGCCCTGTCGTAAGTAACTGCATTATTTTCCCAAGGTATTCGTTCATAAATACTAAAACGCTGGTATCCTACAAAACTACTAAAAAGCATTCCACTCATGTCGGTCCAGTTAATACCACCCATATGGGCAGTAAATTTTCCAATATCTGTTTGAATACTTCCTGTTAAGTTAATGCCTAAATTTAGGTTTACAGGACTGTTGCCAGGATTACCAGAAAAATTATGGTATAATGCGTAATCCATTCCAATAAAAGTTTTTGAAGTTGGTTGAACCGAAACATTTAAAAGCATTAATGGAGGATCGCGGTATACATCTCCAGTTCCTAATATGTTAGGCGGTGCGCTAGCAAAAGCATTTCCCGGAATTACTACAAATGGTTGTTCCAAAGCGCGGTTTATACCAAAAAAACGGTAGTAACCATTTACATTCAACTTTTTTAATGGAATTAACCCTTGAGGCCCAGAAGAAATGAGCTTTTCAAAATAGCTTGAATCTACATTTTGAGCCATTAAATTTGAATTGTTAAATACAAAAATAACGATAAACAAAAGGTATAAATACCGGTTAAAATTGTAAAATGTTTTCAAATTCTAATGTTTATGAAAAAACGAATATATTTAGTTAAACAATAAAACAATTTAATTTGCACCCAACTCACCTACTTCAATAAACTATAAAATACAAAACAGCTACTACATAGCTACTACACAATTTTACAAAGAATTGTAAGTAAATATTTTAATTAATTTTTTTTGAGAATAAATTTACTATTTTTGAAATTCAAATATGTTCGAATACCACAAGATAATTATAAATAAAATATTTTCCTGCTGCCTTTTTTTGTGTTTGAGTAACCTTGCAATTAGTCAAAGTTATTTATCGAACCCTGTTATAAAAAATTACCCCAAAAATATTTACAACGGAGGAACTCAAACATGGGATATAAGTGAAGGGTATAATGGACTTGTTTTCTTTGCCAATAATGATGGATTATTAGTTTTTGATGGAGATAAATACACTAAATTTCCGTTGCCCAAAAACACAATTTTACGGTCTATTTTTTTCGATGATAAAACCAATAGAATATATGCAGGTGGTCAAAATGAGATAGGCTTTTATAAAATTAATAAAAATGGTTCTATTGAATTTGAATCGTTGGCTAACTTATTGCCCGCTAACCTAAAGGGGTTTGAAGATATTTGGAATATAGAAACTTTCGAAAATAATGTTTACTTCCAAACCAATACCCATATATTTATTTTTAATGGAAAAACAATTACAAGCATTTCGCCATCGAGTAATAATTTAGAAAACTTATATAAAGTAAGAAATGAAATATTTGTAACTGATGGAGTAGGGGCAATTTTTAAAATTATTGATTTTAATTTCACCCAAATAATTACTAAATCAAATCTTGATATTTCATCGTTACTGCCATTTGGCAAAAATGATATTTTAATAACAACCTATAAAAATGGAATTTTTGTTTTAAAGAATAATGAAATTACAAAACCTTTTAAAAACGACAATATTCTTAAAACTAACAGAATATATAAAGCCTGTTTGCTAGGCAATATTTATATTTTGGCTAGTAACCGAGCCGGAGTTTTCTTTTTAGATAGTTTGGGTAATATTTTAAATAATATTGATATAAAAGATGGCCTACAAAACAACAATGTTTTATCGTTATTTAAAGATAGGAATAATAACCTTTGGCTGGGTTTGGATAATGGAATTGATTTAGTAAGGCTCAATTATCCATTTGGATACATACAACCCGATGGCTTTTTAAAAGGTACGGGTTATGCAGTAAATGAATTTAACAATTATTATTATTTTGGAACCAATAATGGCTTATATGTTCGTTTAAAAAACAATAATTCATCTGATGCTTTTCAATTAGTTGAAAACACTGAAGGCCAGGTATGGTCGGTTCAGGTTATTAATAATAAACTACTGGTTTGCCACCATGAAGGTTTGTTTGAAGTAAATGGTTTTAAAGCGAATAAAATATTAGATATAAGAGGCTGTTGGAAATTAATAACCTTAGAAAAAAACGTTGGAAACTTTGTTCTTGGAACTTACAAAGGCTTGTTTTTATTAAAATTAGAAAACAACAACTTTGTATTAAAAACCAAATTAAATAGATTTAAGGAATCGAGTAGGTTTTTAGAAGAAGATGAGAATGGTAATATTTGGGTTGGACATCCATACAAAGGAATTTATAAAATAACACTAAATAAAGATTTACAAAGTGTGCAACAAGTAAAGCTTTACAATAAAAAAGATGGCCTTCCAAATGATTTTGAAAACTATGTTTTTTCAACCGATATAGGTTTAACATTTGCTACAACTAATGGAATTTATAAATACCGAACCGACTTAGATAAATTTGAAATCAACAAATCGTTTATAAATTTACTTGATACATTAAAAAACTACAAACGAATTTTTAATGGAAAAAACGGAAATATATGGTTTATAACTAACCAAGAAATAGGATACTTAAAGCCAAAATACAATGGTTTTGAATACAATTATTCTAAATACATTTTACCTAAACTTGATCAAAATTTAGTTGGTGGTTTTGAGTTTTTAAATGAGTGCAGCGATGGAAATATTTTTATTGGTGTTGAAACTGGTTTTGAGAATATTAATATGAACCAAATAAAACGATTAACAATTCAATTACCATCAGTTATGGTTACTAATATTAGCTCTTTAAATCAATTAGATTCCATTTTTTACAAATACATCAATTCAACCGAAAACGTTTTAGTTATTGACAATAAATCTATTGAGTTTTCTTTCAGTTCGCCCAATTCATATTATTACAAAGATTTATTGTTTTCGAGTTATTTAGAAGGTTGGGAAAAAAAATGGTCGCCCTGGAAAACAAGTAATTTCAGAGAATTTAGTAGGCTTTCATATGGCGATTATGTGTTTCATATAAAAGCAAAGTGCATGGATTTAGAAGGTCCGGAAACCATAATAAAAATACGCATTTTGGCACCTTGGTATTTTAATAAATATGCTAAATTTATTTATGCAATACTTACCATTTTAATATTGGTAATGATTGGTTTTTATCCTCAAATGTTGGTTAGGAAAAAAGCATCGAAAGAAATTGCCGAAAAAGACAGTTATTTTAAACAACAAACCGAAACTTTAAGGTTAGAAAAAGACCGGCAGGAAAAGGAACTAATTGAGTTAAAAAATCAACAATTATTGCTAGAAGTGGAACATCAAGGCAAAGAATTGGCATCTTCAACAATGCATATTGTTCAAAAAAGTGAAAAACTGCTTTCTATAAAAGATAAATTAAAACATATTTTACAAGTAAGCAACGACCCTAAAATTAAACCTGAAATAAGTGAGTTAATAAAAGACATTGATAAAGATACTTTAATAGATAAGGATTGGGAAAAATTTGAATTGTATTTTAATAATATACATGAAAGTTTTACCCAAAGTTTAAAAGCTAAATTTCCTTTACTTTCTCCCAACGACATTAAAATGTGTGCTTATTTACGCATGAATTTATCAACCAAAGAAATCTCTTCTATTTTAAATATATCAACCCGAGGAGTTGAAATTAGCCGTTATCGTTTACGTAAAAAAATGGAGCTAGATGCAGGCACCAATTTAACAGATTACCTATCGAGATTATAGTAGTTAATACTATTAATTTATTAATGGAAATGAAAAACTTGATTAATTTTCAATTACGGAAAGTACTTTCCGTTTGAACTCTTTCTTTTGCTTTTTAATAAAATATAATACTAAGGTGAAGTATATGGAACTAACACCTACCTTGAACTAATGTGAAAATGATGTAACTTATATTAACAATTGTGTAAGGGTTTAAACAGTAATAGTCAAAACCTTTGTGGTGTTATGAAAAATTCAAAAAATTGTATTGATGCATGTTTAGCTTGTGTGATTTCATTCGAAAGTGGTATTACCAATTGAACTTTGGAGTAACGAAGTAATACAACAAAAACTTACTTATATTCATAATAATTGGGTGGCAATGGGTTTGGTTAATGAACCTTGGCATTGGAAATATAGCAGTGCAATTGATTATGCTGGAGGTAAAGGTATGCTCGATTTGGTAATGATATAGATTAAAGTTACAAACTTTAATTACTTAACCTCACAAGTGACTCACGCCTTGCGTGATTAACCATTGCAAGAGCTAAGGGAAAAGGAAGGTAGTCCAATTATTAAAATGTTAAATAAAGATTAGGTAGGTGTTAAAACAAATTTATAGGGCTTTTATAATACCACTCAAATAGTATACCTAAAGCATACTGTAAAAGTCAATTCACGCCTTGTGATAATTACACAAAAGTTCCAACCAATTCAAATTTACTTGCCTGCAACAAAAAGTGTTTTTTTGTTTGGAAAAAAACAGGTATGTTTGATAATAGAAACCTTCCTAAAACAACCCGAAATTGGATAGACATAGGAAGGTTTTAGGGTAAAACATTCCTATATAAACAAGTTATGCACCATTTTAACGACCGACCGACTATGTTTAGACTGACACTTTCAACGAGAGACTTTTCGACCGTTTTATTAACGGCAGGACTGTTGACTGTTTACTTTTTGCCGACCGACTTTTTATTTCATAACCCGACAACTTTTTGCATTCATAAAAACCTACTGCATTACGACTGCCCTGGTTGCGGTATGACAAGGGCGTTAAACTGTTTTCTACACGGACACTTCAGACAAGCGATTGTTTTTAACATTGGCATCGCTCCGTTGACACTTTTTATTGTTCAGCAATATTTCTCATACTTTTTGCCGACACGACCAAACGAAATATTTAGAAAACTTTCTATTTGGTTTTTAACTGCAACTCTTTTGACATTATATATTTTAAAAACAATTAAACACTTTACATAAAATGGAAGAAATAAAACCACTTGAAGGAGTATACCTATTACTTGGACTTGTATTGTGGCTAATTATTTTCATTGTAATTCGCTGGACAGTAAATAAAAAATTCGTTAGTGAAAAACGTATTCAAAGCAATAGCGATAACTTCTTTGATGTATTTTATAAAGAGCTTCAAATATTTTATCACATAGAAGAAAGCGGAAATAAATTAATTCTTCGCACCGAAAAAATAGATGATATAGTTACAGGAGGTAAAATAATTATTGAAATCCGTAATAAAGGCAAACCAACTTCAATGAAAATCACCTATCAACGGAAAATAAAATTGCTTGGCTATTTTATTATCCTCTTGGGTGTAGCTTTCTGTTATATCGGTGCGCTTGTTCCAATTTTTATTGTTCAAGAAACCAAAAAGAAGGCACTATCAGAAATAGACAGAATATTTTCAATAACAAAATCAATTTAACAATAATCTAAAACTTAAAATTATGTTCAAAGGAAGTCAAAGCACAAACTTTAAAACCGATAAACCGAAAGAAAAGGTTTATGAGGTAATTCAAGATAATCTTGAAACTCTCGGTAATGTTGAAATTTCAGACAGAGGGCAAATAAAAATAAATGCTTCTCGTTTTACTGGTTTCGCACACGACAGCGAAATAACAGGAACTATAAGGGAAAAGGAAGGTAAATATTCCGTAGAACTTGAATGGGAAGCAAAACCTAAATGGTTAATTGTTATTATTGCTGCGTTATGTTTATTCGGTATCGGTCTTGCCTTGTTAATTTTACCTTTTATGGCAAATAGTGATATGCAGAAAAAAGCCGCTTCGGCACTTGATAACATCCGTTTTGAATTTAAGTAAATAAAATGGGCGGCAAAGCCGCCCATTTTATTATTTTTGTTTATCTAATTGTTAATTATCAAATGAGCAAACTACTAACCCCGACAAATAAATTAATTTCTAAATATATTGACAAGTTCAATAATGACGAGAGATATTTTAATGCTGACCAAGCAATAATTAAACTTTTTTCAGCTTTCCCAGACAACAATAAACTTGAAGATATTCTTTTGAAAATTAGTGTCATCAATGATTTATATAGCACGAATATATTTAGCACTTTCAAAATGGCAAAATATATTCAGGGTCTTAAAATTGACAATGGTTTAAAAAAGGGAGCCCCAAATATTGTAAAAATAATTTCTACTGGTCATAAAATTAAATCAACAAAGAATAAGAAAGAATTGAATTTTTATTCTTTTGCGACTAAATATTGTAACTGGCATAATCAAGACAGTTATGCAATCTATGACAGTTTTGTAAAAAAAGTTCTTATGGCTTATAAACGCAAGGACAATTTCTCCTCGTTCAAGGAAACAGACCTCAAGGATTTTTTAAAATTCAAAAAAATAATTTCTGACTTCAAAACATTTTACAAATTAACTGGACACGACTTGAAAAAAATTGATAAATTTTTATGGATATATGGCAAAGAAAAATTTCCGGCTAAATACGGACAGACACGAAGGAATGAAAAGAAAAACGGTGCATAACAGCACCTTGCCAAAAGTGGCGGTTTCGTGCTTCGTAGGACAGTTTTGTAGGTATATAAACTTTTGTGCTTCGTATGAAAGTTAGTGCTGAAAATCGCCACCTTCGGCAAGCTGCAAAACGATATACATGAAAGTTTTACCCAAAGTTTAAAAGCTAAATTTCCTTTACTTTCTCCCAACGACATTAAAATGTGTGCTTATTTACGCATGAATTTATCAACCAAAGAAATCTCTTCTATTTTAAATATATCAACCCGAGGAGTTGAAATTAGCCGTTATCGTTTACGTAAAAAAATGGAGCTAGATGCAGGCACCAATTTAACAGATTACCTATCGAGATTATAGTAGTTAATACTATTAATTTATTAATGGAAATGAAAAACTTGATTAATTTTCAATTACGGAAAGTACTTTCCGTTTGAACTCTTTCTTTTGCTTTTTAATAAAATATAATACTAAGGTGAAGTATATGGAACTAACACCTACCTTGAACTAATGTGAAAATGATGTAACTTATATTAACAATTGTGTAAGGGTTTAAACAGTAATAGTCAAAACCTTTGTGGTGTTATGAAAAATTCAAAAAATTGTATTGATGCATGTTTAGCTTGTGTGATTTCATTCGAAAGTGGTATTACCAATTGAACTTTGGAGTAACGAAGTAATACAACAAAAACTTACTTATATTCATAATAATTGGGTGGCAATGGGTTTGGTTAATGAACCTTGGCATTGGAAATATAGCAGTGCAATTGATTATGCTGGAGGTAAAGGTATGCTCGATTTGGTAATGATATAGATTAAAGTTACAAACTTTAATTACTTAACCTCACAAGTGACTCACGCCTTGCGTGATTAACCATTGCAAGAGCTAAGGGAAAAGGAAGGTAGTCCAATTATTAAAATGTTAAATAAAGATTAGGTAGGTGTTAAAACAAATTTATAGGGCTTTTATAATACCACTCAAATAGTATACCTAAAGCATACTGTAAAAGTCAATTCACGCCTTGTGATAATTACACAAAAGTTCCAACCAATTCAAATTTACTTGCCTGCAACAAAAAGTGTTTTGTGTTTGGAAAAAAACAGGTATGTTTGAAAATAGAAACCTTCCTAAAACAACCCAATTTCGGATAGATATAGGAAGGTTTTAGGGTAAAACATTCCTATATAAACAAGTTACCAACAAGGCGAAGAAAAAGACAGCGACACTGAAAATGACAGATAAATGGTTTGAGAATGAAAAACAAAATGACAATGAAAGAAAAAAGATTTAGTTTTTTTGCCGACCCACAAGAAAGAAAAGCGGAAAGTCTACCCACATTTGGCACATTGCCTTTTGCCCGATACGCAAGCCAACGCTTCGCAAAAGTCAAAGAGCCAAATCTGCCCTACTTAATATTTTTAATAACCAAATAAATTAGTAATCATGGAAAAAGAAGTATTGTTAAAATGGCTCACAGAGCTTGAAAAAACAGAAGAGGAACAAATTGATACTTTTGACAAGTATCAAAAAGAGCATCCTGAGCTTATTGAATGGAATCAGTTTTTTGAACGTTTAAAAGAGGAATTTAAACGCGAGATGCAAAAAGAAAAATTACGTGTAACCAAATTTTTAAATCAAATAAAATAAAAAATGGAGGTACAAATGGAAAAAGTTTTAACTGAAAAATTTAATCAGGGTAAATTGACGGTATGGTTTATTATTGACAACATCCGTCATTATGATGAAAACAAAAAAATAATTGAAAAGGAAGATGAATTCATTTGTTTTTTCAATTTCAAAGAGCCGTCAATTATACTCTTAGGTGAGATTATCAAAAAACCGACTGGTGAAATCGCTGTATTTAAAAATGCAAACAACGCTTTAAATGCTGCATTAAACTATGTCAAAACAAAATTTAATTTACAAGACTAAAAAGGACATTCCGAAATTGTCTATAAATTCGGGGCGTAATCGAAAAGCCAAATGAGTAGAATAATTTAAAATGATTTAAAATGAAAAGTACATTACAATTATTTGCTATTTTTTTAGCAATATCGTTTCTATCATCTTGTGGAGGTGGTGGAAAAAGTGTTTCGGAAGTTAAACTAATTCCTGTCAAAAGCGGAAATGATTTCCAGTATATTGACAAAGAAGGGAAAATTGTTATAAATCCGCAGTTTAGTGAGGCTACAATTTTTAGAAACGGGTTGGCTTTGGTGAAAACTTCTGGTGATGAGCCAAAATGGGGGTTTATCTCGGAGGACGGAAAGTTTGCAATTACAGCAAACTATAAGTCTGCTACAGTTTTTAGTGATGATTTGGCGTGGGTTGTCTCTGAAAATGCTCCACCGACTGCAATTAATAGTAAAGGAGAAATAAAAGTTACACTTCAAGACGCAGAAACAGTAAAAATTTTCAAGGAAGGTTTATCTGCATTCAGTATTATTGACAGCAGTGGCGTTAAGTGGGGTTTTGTAGATAAAGAGGGTAAGGTTAAAATCAATCCTCAATTTTCAAATACTGGTAATTTTTCTAATGGTAAATGTGCAGTTGAAAACAGTGATGGAAAATGGGGTTATATAGATAAGGAAGGAAAAATGTTAATTAATTATCAATTTGAAAAAGCCAAAGAATTTGTTGATGGAAAAGCTATTGTTGTTTCAGGTGACAAGACTGGTCTTATAGATGAAACAGGTAAATATCTAATCAATCCTCAATTTTCAGATATGGTAGATGATGGTGGTAAATATTTAATTGAACAAGATCGAAAATGGGGCTGGTGTGATAAGGAAGGTAAGATTATTATTAATCCACAGTTTGGAGAAGCTTTTCCTTTTATGGGAAATGATTTAGCAGCTGTACAATCAGGTAAAAGTTGGGGATACATTGATATTGATGGCAAAATTGTCATTAATCCTCAATTCGATATGGCACTACCATACAATGGTAAACTTGCCTTAGTTGTAAGTAGTAGAAAAATTGGGTTTATTGATGCTGATGGTAAATATGTAATAAACCCTCAGTTTGACGATGTTTCGGAAGACTTAGTGAAGTATATGTTAAATGGTAGTTCCAAATTTGAAAGCGTGGAAACTGACTTTTTCAATATCACATCTATTGTCAACCGGGTTAATATAAATACACCCGAAGGGCTTACGTTATCAAGCAAATTGTCTGATGTGGTTACAAAGTTAAAAATAACTGAAAATGAATTTAGCAAATATTCTACTGAACACATGGTTATAAAAAATGAAAAAATTACCAATGATGCATCAGCCAGTTTTTATGTTATTGCTAATGCATTTAAGGATATACCTGATGGTTGGTATTCAAAAAATGTTTTCAATTTAGATGCTGTTGTTCAAGGCTATGCTTATGCAATTAGTCTTTCAGGTAAAGGTTACGGTAAAGAAAAGGATGTGAAAGATGCAATTGAAAAATCTTTTACGGGGTACAAGAAGGATGAAACTCAATCTACTGAGGTAATGAGCATTTTTAAAAATGAAAAGCAAACTATTAAATCATACATTAATGGTTCTCAAATTATCATTGTAATAACAAGTAACTTAAATGAAACAGTTCAGAATGAAGAAAATGGGGACTAGATTATTTTTTATAGTTGTTTTTATCTTGTGCGTTGCTTTTGGCAACGCACAAGATAATTCTGGGTGTTTAACTAAACATCAATTGTTTAAAATGCAATCATCTTCTTTAGATGACATTAGGATGTTTTTAAACAATGAAGGTTGGTCCTTTGATGGTGCTAAATCAAATCAATCGTATAACTATTTTGATTATCCGATTAATTACGACATTGTTCTATGGGAAAAATCCAGCTATTATAATGGTGGAAATATACTTTTATACACTTCTGCGGGTAAACCTAACATTGTTATATATCAGTCGAATTCATCTTGCTTTAATAACTTATTACAGAGTTTTAATGTCAATAAAGGAAAAACAAATATTGATAATGATAAACTAGTAACAACATTTAAGGAAGCAAATATTACTATTGAATTCAGAGAATATAAAAATGACTACTCTAGCAGGCAATTCTCAATATTAGTATACAATTCAGCTGCATTATATCAAGAAATTCAAATTTTAAAAGAACAAACTGAAGCACTAAAGAAAGCGGAAGCAGAACAAAAGAAAATATATGATAATGCATTAGCCGAAGGCGATATGCTATTTTCATCCAGTAAATTTGAGATGGCAAAATTAAAATATTTGACTGCTTTTGAAATAGAAAATAACGTCTTAGTACAATCAAAAATTGACTTATGCGATAAAGCAATTTGCGAAAAATTAATTTCAAAAGGAGATTCTTTATATAACGTAAATCAATATGATATGGCATTGAGCGTATTCACAGAAGCAAAAGGATGTTCCAAATCAATGCTATCATTACAAGAAAAAATAAAAATAACCGAAAGGAAAATTCTTGACGGTAAAATCAACACAATTCAGAGCAAAGCTGACCTATATTTTAATGACAAAAAATATGATTTAGCTTTAGAAAATTACAACTCAATTTTACTATTGGATAAATCAAATGTATATGCACCTGAAAGAGTAAAGCAAATACTAGAGATTAAAAATATTTTGGCAAAACGAAGCACAACTGTATTCTCATACAAAAGCACAAACAAAAATGATTTAATACAATTTCAAAACCTATTGATGGATGATATGAAATTGCAAATCAATAAAAATAAGGAAGGGTTTGTAAATCTCAACTACTTGATTTCTTTTGATACTTTGGGTAATAACCTTTCAGCAGTTAAAAATATTTCTACTTCATTAACTGATTATACAAACAATTTATCAAACATTACTTCAAATGGTATTTTAAAGCCTTCGAGTGAAGGAGGTTATTTTTTAGCATCCCAAGAAAATTTGACATTTGATGTAAAATGGAGTACAACTAAAAATTTATTCAAATCAAATTCAAAAGGGATATTTCAGAATGAATATCCAAATCCTAATCTTAATGCTGTTGAAAGTTTTATTAATAAACAACCATTTAAATATGGTAAATACCTTTTTGAAGTTAAAAATAAGGAAGTTAACGGAAAGTCATATTCCGATGTAAAATTGGTTAAATATAGAACTGTCGGCCCAGAAGCCGCATTTTTTTCAATGTTAATGCCAGGTATGGGAACTTTGAAAGTTACGTATGGCAAGAAAGGCTGGGGACGTTTCACTTGTTTTCTGCTTTCATCAGGGCTTGCAATCGGTTCAAAATTATACTCCGATGCACAGTATAAAAGCTATTTAGGAGCAACGAGTCAAGCAGATATTGACAAGTATTACAACAATGCAAACATAAGCCATAAAATTGCTTTAATTTCAGTAGGTATTTCGGCTTCTATATATTTGTATGATATTATATGGGTTATATCGAAAGGTGCTAAAAAAATTAAAGATAGCAAACCTCTTAGAAAGCAGTTACAACAAGGTCCTGTTCAAATTCAGAATCAATCAATATCATGGCAATGAAAAAAATCAGCTTAATATTAATTGTTTTTATTATAATCCTTTTAGGTTGTAATAAAGAAGACTTTATGTGGGATTTGAAAAAAGTTGACAGATTAGCCACTATTAGCACTATCAGCGCTATTAATATTACAAACACTGGCGTTACCGTTAATAGTGAGATTGAATATAATGGTGGTTCAACTGTAACTCAGCGAGGCGTGTGTTGGAATACCAATCAAAATCCAACAATTACAGATAATATCACAACCAACGGGTCGGGTTCGGGTTCATTTACAAGCTCAATTGCTGGTTTAAATTCTAATACAACATACTATGTAAGAGCTTATGCAACAAATGGAGTAGGCACTTCATATGGTAATCAAATCAATTTTACGACAACCAATATTAGCGGCTCACTCCCAACATTAACTACAGTAAGTGCAAGCAATGTAACCAATAATAGTGCTGTTAGTGGCGGCAATATTACATCAGATGGTGGTTCAACTGTAACTCAGCGAGGCGTGTGTTGGAATACCAATCAAAATCCAACAATTACAGATAATATCACAACCAACGGGTCGGGTTCGGGTTCATTTACAAGCTCAATTGCTGGTTTAAA
>Ga0247843_1001104_pt1 | contig 58103 bp, 50 predicted proteins | sample LaCruzMarch2017__FD_192420 | JGI IMG/M metagenome (GOLD analysis project Ga0247843, IMG submission 192420) | Freshwater microbial communities from meromictic Lake La Cruz, Castile-La Mancha, Spain - LaCruzMarch2017_8m | ecosystem: Environmental > Aquatic > Freshwater > Lake | place: Spain...
TCCGACCGCCGGGAAATCGGACGCGAAACCGCTGGAAAACACCCGCGAATCCGAGTAGAAATGAGCACATCCGGGTGGCTGGTTTTGAAGTGACCCTGAGTGGCTGGTTTTGAAGTGATCGGTGACATCCACCCGCCAACCGCCCGAAGCTGTCACCAGCTTCGCTACATGCCCAGCCTCGTAGCGAAGCCGCTGCTGCGGCTTCGGGCGCGACCAGCGTCGCATCCACCCGCCAACCGCCCGAAGCTGTTACCAGCTTCGCTACATGCCCAGCCTCGTAGCGAAGCCGCTGCTGCGGCGTCGGGCGGGACCAGCGTCGCATCCACCCGCCAACCGCCCGAAGCTGTTACCAGCTTCGCTACATGCCCAACACTCGTAGCGAAGCCGCTGCTGCGGCGTCGGGCAGGACCAGCGTCGAGCTCACCCGCCAACCGCCCGAAGCTGTCACCAGCTTCGCTACATTCCGACGTAAGCAACGGGACCCGCCCGGAACGAGCGGTTGGTACGGCATAATCCGTCAACGGTTTCCACCGAACAGCCCGCCAAACAAGCCCCGGCGTCCGCTCCGGACCCCGGCCTGCGCCTCCGCTTCCGGCACGGGCTGCGCCGCGGCCTCCAGCTGCGGCTCCGGCGCGTTGCCCTCCGCTTTTGTCATTCGGACTGGGCGGAAACCGATGCTGTCGTGCCGGTCGTCAGGAATGAACCCGGAGCGGCGCGCAGAGCGGCAGTACTGAGCCGGGTAGTACCAGCTCCCGCCGCGCAGCACACGGTCCTCACCATTTGGCGAACCTTGAGGGTCGGCGACGTCACTGGGAGGGTAGTCGCCATACCAATCTGCGCACCACTCCCAGACATTCCCGTGCATGTCGTGAAGGCCCCAGGCGTTTGCTTTGAGCGTGCCTACATCATGGGTTCGTCCTTCGCTGTTCTGGTCGAACCACGCGTATTCCGGGAGGAGGGCCGCGTCATCCCCAAAGCAATACTCCGTCGCGCTGCCCGCGCGGCAGGCGTATTCCCATTGCGCCTCCGTGGGCAAGGCTCCGCCGATCCACTCGCAAAAGCTTTTCGCCTCATTCCAATCGATCCCGACCACCGGTTGGCGGGGACCATTGAACTGAGAGTTGTTCCAATAGTCCGGAGTGCGCTCCTTGGTGGCCTTCAGGAACTTCCCGTATTGGGCATTGGTCACCGGATGCGCGGCGATCCAGAACCCCTGGGTCAAGGTGACGCGCTGTCCATCGCGCAGGAAGGAACCAGTCGGGATCTTCACGAAGGTGATCTCTGACTGCGGATCCACCCAAAGCTCTTGTCCCGGCTCCTCAAGGATTTCCCGGCCGTGCCCAGCCAAGAGCAGATTGGCCATGCGGCGCAGGTCGGTGCCGGAGCGGGCTGCCCGAGCCAGTTCATCGAGCCGATCGAGGACCGGATCCGGGAGGCGGGAGCGGGATTGGAGCGCCTGGAGCAGTTTGAGTTGCCCACCGGCATCGCGGAGGCGGAGCTGCTCCAGGACGGGCGCGGCGGTGAAATGGTTTCCTTCCTCCAAACACTGGGTGAGGATCTGCATAACCGCCGGGTCCGCCAAATCCTGGCCCATGAGCGATCCGTAAAACGTCTCCGCCGCCGTTTGGCTGGCTTCCGGCGCGGTGAGCAAGAGGACCGCTGTCTCCTTCCACCATCTCACCGGCGCCCGTTCCGCAACGACCGCGACCTGTCCTTCCCGCAAGGCATGGGAGGCGGCCAGGTATTCCTGAAAGGTCAGGTGGAGAAAGCCGAGTTTCCCCTGCCCCGCGCTGGCGAGGATACCGCAGTCATTGTGCATCTGGGCGATGAACTGCTCTCCGTTTTCCCCGAGCCGGGGGTCGTTGAATTCCCGGACGGGGGTGTCTACGAGCGCGGCCAATTCCTCGCGCGGGGCATGGGTGCGGTCGTCCACTCCGTGGAGGTGCCAGGCGATCCGGCTGAGAAGATCCCGAGCTTTCGCGGAATCGAACCCACCCTGACGCCAGTAGGAAAGCAAGACGTTAATGCAGTGTTCGTAAAGTCCGGCACGACTCTGGGGAAGCTGGGCGTTGCGATGGAAGACCACGCAGAGGATCGTCAAGAGCAACGGATTGCGGCACAGGCTGCGCAGGCGACCGTCCCGGTATTCATCCTGCCCAAGAATCTCGAGAAGTTTGCTGGTTTTCGTCTTGGCCACGGCGGGCTCCAAACTGAGTGCCGCCATCGCGGTATCGAACCATCGACCCACGAAGCGTTCCACCTGCTCCCACGGCAAAGCTTTGACGTGGAACTCTTGGAACACCGGAGCGAGTTTCGCCTCCCCTCCTATGCCGCTGAAGCGGGAGGTGAGCAGGAAACGATCACCCCGAGGAAACCGGTCGTTGATGGCGCGTTCGAGAAGTTGAAGCACCTCGTGGCGCATCTGGGCGCTGACCACTTCATCCAGACCATCGAGAATCCAGAGGACCTTGCCCCGGTTGCACAAGGCTTCGCCGGGAGACTTTCCTTCGGAATCCGCCGTGCGGGTGACGGCCCAGTGCCGCAGCAGATTGGCCCCCGTCTGGGTGATTTCCTCCGCCGAAAGATCCCGGAAGCGGAGGAGGACCGGGATGGTGGCCGGTTCGAGGCCGAAGTCTTCGGGCAAGCGGGCACCGGACGCCAGTTCCCAAGCTATCTTCTTGGCCACTGTGGTTTTGCCAGCACCCGGTTCGCCGAGGATACAAATCGCTCGTTTCCCGTTCTTCGTGCTCCGAGAAAAGGTGGCCTGCATCACTTGATCCCACGGCATGTCCTCCAGCCGGTCCGCTTTCCCGAGGGCGTGAACGTCGTCCCGACCTTCCGCCTCGATTCGACCCATGGAATGGACGGCGCTCATCTCCAGATCCACGTAGATTTCGGAGATGGGGAGCTTCAACTGGATGTCCTGGCCCAGGCGGAACATGTCGATCTCTCCGGCCTCGAGGGCGAGGCGTTGGAGATAGGCGTGAATCTCGTCTTGGTCATCGCCTCCGGCAAACTTGAGAAGCGCTTGGCTCAGCAGCAGGCCGAAGTTGTCCACCGAGGCGAACGACGCCCGGGTGTGGGCATCCGGCGTGGAGACCCGCGCCTTAAAGGCTTCTAGTTTGGCGTGGTTCGGAAAATCGACCAACTTGAGATCCCAGTTCCCCATCTCCGCCATGAACAGCAGCCGGGGAATCCCCTTCTCCGCCGCCCAGTCGTACTCCATCTCCGTGATGGAGCGCTCTTCATCCTTCGGAACCGTCCCGTACCAGAAGGCATAAATTCCGACGTAGATATCCGCCTGGTCCACCCAATCTTTGCAGACATGGATGGGAGGCTCGCTGTCGGCCGTGCCGTCTTCCATGCCCAATGGAACGAACTTCAACCGGCGGCATACCTCGAACGCCTTGATTCGGTAATCCTTCAGATCTTTGTAGGTGCTGCTGATGAAAACGACCTTGGGCTCGGACATGAGGTATCCCTAACGACATCCCGGACGGCGGCGCAAGCGGAGAAATGGCGGCTGGTCTTTTCCGGAGGGAGGACATTCGTGGCCGCTCGGGAACTATTTTAGAGCCCCCTCCATGGCTGAGGCGCGGTTCCGAGGGTTAAAACCCTCGCCACGGAAGCTGCCCCAGAAGCGCCGCACCGTGATTCCAACGGCGACCCGCGAAGGTTGGCGGTCGCTGCATCAATATTGCTATGCCCGCCCAAACGGCCGGATGGCGGAGCACGCAAATCCAAACAGCCGTCCGCGAAGGCTTCACTTGGTAGCATTCGAATCCAACGGCTCACGCAAACGGCCGGATGGAGGAGCACCCCAATTCCTACAGCCGTCCACGAAGGCTTCACTTGGCACCATTCCAATTCAACCGCTCACCCAAACGGCCGGATGGAGGAGCACTCCAATTCCTACAGCCGTCCACGAAGGCTTCACTTGGCAGTATCCCAATCCAACGACTCACCCAAACGACCGGATGGAGGGGCACTCCAATTCAGACAGGCGTCCACGAAGGCTTGGTGCAGGGGCATCCAAAATCAACGGCTGGCCCAACCAGGTGCGCGGACACCGCTTGGGAAAAAGATACGGCCCCAGAGAGGCGAGCGCGGGTCGGTCGTTGTTTTGATTATGGAAAATCACATTATTAGTTGATATTGATGTTTTTAGCATTAGAATCATCTCCATCTTATAATAGTCACAACAGTTATTTTTATCAGCGCTCAATATGAATATTAACTCTGATCTCAAACAAAACATTCCTCTCTCTCAGCGTCTCCTTTCCGGCTACAGCAACGAGAAGGCGTCCCTGAAAGTCCCTGCGTCCACCGTCGAGCTTCTTCATTCCGCGTCGACGTCCGCCCGGACTCAGGAAAACCTGTTCCAAGCTTCGCGCTCCCAGCGGGTCAAAGTCCTGATTCCCGCGCTCAAGATCGCCCAGGCAGACGCGCTTGATAGCATTGAGAACGCCAAGAGCGTCCTCCGGTTCCGCGAGAGCTCCCGGTTGAACACGGTCTGGATTCAAGCAGGATTTCTTACCTCCACGAGAACTCCGACCAACTGGACGGAGCGGGAAACGCTCCTTGATACCCTTTCCACCTTCCTCAAAGAGCATCCGAACTTTGAAGACGTATCAAAGAATCTGACCGCCGCCATCGTTTTGAGCCGCGCCACCGCGCTGACGAAAGCGCTTTCGGAAGTCGATGCCCATGACGCCAAGCACACGCGCCTCAGTGACGTTCGCGATGCCGCCAAGCAAGATTTGAGCTACCGCATCCGCAACTTCATCAAAGAATTAAAGCGCGATTTGACGGACGATGACAGCCGTTGGAAAGCCTTTGGTCTGGAAAGCCCCGCCACCGAGCGCGCTCTGCGCCCCGCCAGGAAAGATCGCGCCGAGACCAAGGCCAGCGTCAAGTCTGAGCAACGCGCCAAGATTGCTCGGGAAAAGGCAGACAAAGCGCGCCAACGGATGGAAAAGGTCAAAGCGCAAGTCGCCAAACTGGAAGAAGCCGCCGATCAGGCCACCCGGGAATCCAACGACACCACCGGATCGGGACCCAGCGCGATCACCCAGATCGCGGCCTAATCACGGTTTCCCTGCGGGCAGCACGCGGAGATAAGTCAGCGGCGCGCAGGTCCAATGGTGGCCTTTTGCGTCGATCGGCAGGTGTTGGGCGTTGTTGTGATAGTAAGGCCAAGCGGTGCTGTGCAGATGGGCGGCATCGGAGTCACACACGACGACAACGAGCGGCCATTCACCGGGCGGACAGGCGGCGGGGATTTCGAGGTCGAAGGCGGCTTCGGTGGCGTCGGCGGGAATCTCCTGCGTGCCATGCACCACGCCCGGCGGCAGCGCAGGAAACATGGCCGTTAAAGGCTGCGGCGCTGAGCCTGGCGTGCGGGTCACGGTGAGCTTGAGAGATATCTTTTTTCCCGCCGCCACACCTTCGGGAATAGGCGCGATGCTGATGGCATACGGCAGTGCCTCGACCACGGCGACGGGCACCGAAGGAAAGCGCTCCGTGTGCCAAGCGGTCTGCGCGGGATGACTGTAGACCAGGCCGAGCCGCTGCTCGAAGGGAACGTCTTCAGGCTTTAGGCTGGAGGCTTTAGGCTGGAGGTCCCTAAAGCCTAGAGCCTCCGGCCTCCAGCCTGCCGAGGGTTTGGCGAAGCTGCCCGCGAGAGCCGCATCGGCCCCGGCACTGAGCACGACGGGATAAAAACCACTCGCCAGGGGCAGTTTGGAAACATCCGCCTTCACCCCGGGAGGCAAGCCGGTGACGATAATATCCAGAGGCTCCGATGGTGGCCTGCCATCGCTCTGCAACTCCAATAGCATCAACCCGCGACCGCCGCGCGGGACGCTGATATAGTGGCCGGTTTTGAAGAGCGGCAGGAGCGTCAGCACTTCCACCGGAGCGGTCGTCAGGTTGACGTGCGGCACCGCTTCATCCACCACGAGCCGATATCCAAAATCGCTCCCGCCTTCCCCGCGCGTATCGGATACGCGAACGGTGACTTCCGCGTCCGTGCCTTTGGCGATGAAGGTGGAATCCATGTCATAGCGCGAGCGGTCATCGTTTTCCTGTGGCGTGGTCGATGTGGCGCTGGGGAAGAGCGCGAGCTTCGGGTCCATGGGCGAACGGAGACGCCGGGCGAAGACCTCGAACCGCCAGGTTTTGTCTTTGGGGAGATGGAAACGATACCAGTCATCCACGTCCGCCTTCTCGATGCGGCCCTCCACCGCGAATGGGGGCGGCGGCAGCACCTGCGCCGTGTCTCGCGTGCGATGCTCCGCTGCCTCACGGATGCTGGGCTGCGGGCTTGCCATGACAAAGAGCGGCCCTGTCCCCAGGCTCTTTCCATCATCCGGCCACACGGTGTCCGGCTGGTCGAAAGGCCACACATTGTTCTGCTGGCCCAACGGTGCGAAGCGGAACGTCGACCGCACGGGCAGCGTGACGGTTTGTCGGATCACGCCGCGCACATCGCCCTGCATCTCCACCTCGATGGATTGCCCGGCCGTGCCACCGAGCGGGAAGAGACTCTTCGCCTGCGGATAGTCGCCAACGTGCAACGCATAGAGGCACTCGCTGCTCAAGCCGTAGCGCGCGTCGTTTTGATGCGAACCATTCAGCGTATCGCGCAATGCGATGATATAACGCCCGTCTTGCGGCGCGATAAATCTGCACACGGGATCATGGTAATATAACTGCGAGGTGTCCTGTTCCTGGAACAATCGACCGTCCGGCCCCCAAACTTGCAGCATCGCATCCAGATCCGTGGGGGAGATGCGATACGCCAGCACCTCCAGACTGCACCGCTGCCCTTTGGCCAGGTCCACGGCATACCAGTCCGTCTCCGGGCCGATGATGTGTCCCCACACGGTGCGATCCATCGGGATCAGTTGCGCGGTCTCGCGTTTCGCCGTAGCGGTGGTCTCCGCGACGATGGGGAAGCGATTCACATGGAGGGTGCGCGGATTGGAAACCCCGCTCCGGGTGCGCACATGCAGCGCCACGTTTCCCGCCGCCAAATCCGCCGCTAACTCCAGCTCCACGCGCACTTCGTCCTTCTCGGGCCTGTTGCCGGAGCCGGGGAGAATTTTCTTTTCCCCGATGCGCTGGACGCGCACCCCAGCCTCGCGACACATCACTTCCTCGATGTCGCTCAAGCGCACCCCGCGCAGCACCACTTCCTGACGCGTGCCCGCCTGCGCACAGGGCGGCTCGATGCCGAGCAAAATGGGCGAGCCCGTTTCCGCCCCGGACGCTGAGGCGACGAGGGTGACCGAAATGAAAGCGAACAGCTTCAAGCGGACCTGAGATAGAAGGTTACGCGAGAATGTCCGGCACCACTTTGCCGCCATTGATGGCAATCGGACGCGTGCCCATCGCCATCAATCTCTTCTCTGGAGAGATGCCCATGAGGTGGAAGATGGTCGCGGCGAGGTCTTCTGCGGCCACCGCGCCTTCCATCGGTTCCGCAGCCGTCGCGTCCGAGACGCCCTGCACAAAGCCGCGCTTCACCCCGCCGCCCGCCAGGGCCACGCTGAAGCACTTCGTCCAGTGATCGCGTCCTCCCGCGCTGTTCATCTTCGGGGTGCGACCGAAGTCTGTGGAGACCACCACCAGCGTCTCCTCCAGCATCCCGCTCGCCGCAAGATCCGCGATGAGCGCCGCATACGCTTGGTCGAACTGCGGCAACTGCTCGGCCACGCCTTTCTTCAGATTTTGGTGATGGTCCCAGGAACCATAGGACACCGTCACAAACCGGACGCCCGCCCCCACGAGACGACGCGCCATCAGCATGCCCTGGCCCGCGAGATTTTGCCCGTAGCTCTCGCGCAGCGCCGCCGGTTCCGCCTGGAGATGAAAGGCTTCCCGCGCTTCCGGTGAGGAAATCATCGAGTAGGCGTTCTGGTAAAACTTGCCCATCGGCTCCACCGCCCCGCTGCGTGCCAGATGCGCGTGATGGGCGTCCACGACTTCCTTCAAAGAGCGTCGAGTTTCGAACCGCGTCTGGTCGACGCCTCTCGGCAACGCCAAATCCTGCACCGTAAATCCCGGTCGCCCCGGATCGCCGCCGACGCTGAACGCACCAAACGTCGGGCTCAAATACCCCGTGCCCGCCTGCGCCGGGGTATCCGGGATCGTGACAAAGGGCGGCAGATTTTTCCGCGCCCCCAACTCATGAGACACGATGCTGCCCATGCTCGGATACATCACCGCCGGGCTCGGTCGCCAGCCCGTCAACATCGTCATCTGGCCGCGCTCGTGGGCCGACTCCGTGTGCCAAACGCCGCGCAGCAGTGTCAGCTTGTCCGCCACGCCCGCTGTCTTTGGGAGCAACTCACAGAACCGCACCCCTGGAACTTTCGTCTCGATTGCCCCGAACTCTCCGCGATACTCCGCCGCCGCCTCCGGCTTGGGGTCCCAGGACTCATGCTGCCCGAGCGCCCCCGGCAGGAAGATGTGAATCACCGACTTCGCCCGCGCCACCGGAGCCGCCGGCCCCTCCTCGGCCTGCAACTCGAGAAACCGCCCCAGCGAGAGGCTCAGGCAACTGCCCACTCCGACACGGAGGAGATGACGACGGGGCGAGGAAAATGATTTGCTCATGGGGATGGAGTGACAATGACGATGGGCGCGGGGAAATCTATCACTGCAGTCTTCTTTCGAGAAACCTGACTCAGGAATCAGAGTGGAGTGGGCGTTCGCCCACTGGATTGTCGAGGAGTTCCCGAATTCAAGCACATTCCACCGGTCCTTTGCCGTCGCGTGCCCGAGAATTTTTGCTCCGTCTGTAACGTTTCCGTCAACTGAGGCTATTACTCTTTGAAAACCCGAGCTTCGCGCCCAATGTTCCTCCCCATGAAGACCCACCCCCCGTTGCTTCTGCTCGGCCTGCTCGCGATGGCGGCCGCGAGTGCTCCCGCGCAGACGGTCACGACCAGTCCGGTCGGGTTCATTTCGGTGACGGCGAAAGGCGACTCTGACACCATCCTGGCCGCCCCGCTTCATCAACTGCCGGCCTTCGCCGGGACGGTGGCATCTTTTTCCGGGGACACCCTCACCTTCACTTCCGCCGCGTTCACCCCAGATTCCTTCAACAATCAATACTATGTCTTGATCGGTTCCGGCGGCTCGGGAGCACGGGAGGGCATGTGGTACAAGATCCTGGATACGTTGGAGACCACACTGAAGATTGACCTGAACGGTGACCCGCTGAACAACCAGATGGTCAGCGGAGCATCGATCCGGGTGATTCCGTTCTGGACCTTGAACACGGTGTTTCCTGAAGGGGCCGGGGTGCACGCTTCACCGACCTTCCGCCCGAATTCCCGCATTCTCATCCCGGACGGGAGCACCTCCGGAGTCAATCTGGCCTCAACGGCCTCGTATTTCTACTACTCGGGCACGGCGTCCGGGGGAGAGGGCTGGCGCAAGTTCAACGCCTCGCCCTCGGAGAAATTCGACGCTCTGATTCTCCCCCCCGCGTCCCACTTCATCATCCGCCACGAATTGCCTCAGGATACCATCGTCAACAATTTGGGCGCCGTGCAGATGGCTTCCCTGACCAGCATCGTCCGCACCCTTACCCCCAACCAGACCCAGGACAACAGCCTTGCGTTCAACGTCGCCGTCCCAACATCCCTGGCGGATTCCAAGCTCTATGAAAGCGGTGCCTTCATGGGCACAAGTAACTTCAACACGCTCGCTGACGCTGACCTCCTTCTGGTCTTCGACAACTCGGTCATCGCGAAGAACAAGGCACCGTCGGCGATCTATTTCTACTACACCGGTGCCGACAACGGCGGAGCGGGATGGAGGAAGCAGGGCGATCCGGTGACCACCATCCACAACACCACTCAGGCTTTTCAACCCGCGACGGGCTGCATCCTGCGCAAGGCCGCAACCGGTTCCGCCCAGAGCGCCATCTGGCAGGCGCGCCCCAGCTACGTCCCCCAATAATTCTTTCCTAACCGTGCCGTGAAGTCCTTCCCTTTCATTCCGTTCTTCTCCCTCGCTCTGCTGGCCGCCGTGGCCAGCCCTACGGCTTTCGCCACGGTTCGGTTCGAGGTCATCGCCGACCGGCTCAACGCTTCTGCCTCTCCGGCGCCCGTCGCGACACTGATCCTGGTCGTGGCCGACACCCAAAACAACGGGCTGGGCTTCCCTTTGCCCGGGAGCATCGCGGTCGGCAACTTCCTCGACGGCGCCGATGATCTCATCCTCTTTCGGGGCGACCTCAATCAAAGCATGTTAAACACCCCAGGTGCTCTTTCGGCGGATACCGGCCCCCTCTCCTTCAGCGGTGCCTGGGGCCCTGGAGACAACATCTACCTTGTCTGGTTTCCCGCGTTGACCATTGCGGCGAATTCCCTGGCAGGTGGTGAATCCTATGGAGCCATCCCAATCGGCACCACCCCGCCGGACGGAGGCACCAGCACCCCCTTTTACGTCACGGTAGATGCCACTGGAGTCTTCGGACCAGGTAGCGCTGCAGCGACGTCAGCCGATATGACGACCGGAGCCCCGCCGGAGATCGTCGTTCGTGGCAGCGGAATCGACATTACCGACGGCCCCTCGACCCCAGTGACTGGAAACCTCACCGATTTCGGCTCCACGGCGATGACGGGAGGCACCGTGGTGCGAACCTTCACCATTCACAATACGGGTACTCTGGATCTGACCCTGGGCGCGCCGACCGTTGATGGTGCCCACGCCTCGGACTTTGACATCACCTCAAGCCCGGCATCCCCCGTTACTGAAGGCAATTCGACTTCCTTCCAAATCACCTTCAATCCCAGCGCCACCGGCCTCCGCACCGCTACCGTAAACTTCTCGAACAATGACCCGGACGAGAATCCGTTCAACTTCTCTATCCAAGGCACCGGTGCGGATTCGGAGCCGACCGACATCACCCTGACTGGTTCGAGCATCGCGGAAAACGGAGGAGCCAATGCTACTGTAGGTACGTTGTCCGGCTTCGATCCAGATGGAGACACGCTCACCTTCTCGCTGGTGGATGGAGCCGGGGACAACGTGAGCTTCTCGATCTCCGGCACTTCCCTGCGCCTCACCGCTCCGGCCGATTTTGAAACGAAAAGCAGCTACGCCGTGGTCATCCGGGCCACCAGCGGTTTGGATCTCTTCTACGACGAACCCTTTACGGTCAACATCACCAACGTGAATGAGACGCCCGTGTTCATCAAGGGGGCAAACCAGACGATCTCCGCAGGCATCACCTCCGCCCAAACGATCAACGGCTGGGCAACGGGGATCAGCGATGGCGACAGTACGGTCACTCAATCCCTCAGCTTCAATGTATCCGTGGTCAGCGGATCGGGCCTTTTCACTTCGCAGCCCGCAATCAATTCGGCGGGAACGTTGTCCTACACTCCAGAGGGCACGGACGGCTCTGCAACTGTGAGCATCACCCTCACCGATGATACCTCGATCAACGGCCAGCCCGCGATCACGACGGCGGCCCAGACCTTCACGATCATGGTCGCGGCGACTGGCCCTGAGATTGCCGTATCGGGCAACAACAATATGGACATCACCGATGGCGACTCGACACCGGCCACTGAGGATCACACCGATTTCGGTTCTGCGATGGTATCAGACGGGACCGTCACTCGGACGTTCACGATCAGGAACTTGGGCGACAGCAGCCTCACAGTCGGTGCCGTCGAGAAAGCGGGCCCTCACGCGGCTGACTTCAGCGTAGTCAATGGAGCAGCCGGGAGCCTGGCAACGAGCGGGACGAAAACGTTCCAAGTGACCTTTGATCCCTCTGCTACCGGCCTGCGTGTCGCAACCTTGAGCTTTTCGACAAACGATGCCAACGAGAACCCTTTTCAATTCAGCATTCAGGGAACCGGAACGGCTCCGGAGATCGCGGTGACGAGTGAAGACGGCACCAGCATCGCCAACGGCGACTCGACCCCCGATCCCTCAGATCACACCGATTTCGGATTCACAAATCCCTCAGGGGGAACGGTGACGCGGACCTTCTTGATCTCCAACCCGGGCACTTCGGCACTGGACATTGGGAATGTCGAGATCGATGGAACCAACGAGGCGGATTTCACGGTGAGCCAAGAGCCTGCCGCCAGCGTGCCTCCCGATCAATTCACGACGTTTAAGATCACCTTTGATCCATCTGCCCTGGGCGTGCGCACCGCCACTGTAAGCTTCGTGACCAATGACGATGATGAGAACCCGTTCACCTTCAGCATCCTCGGAGCTGACGACATCACCGACGGAAACATCAACGGCTTCACCGACGCGGAAGAGGCGGCGATCAAAGCGTTGCGGACCCAATATAGAGTGGGGGACTCGGTGGATCCCGTCATTGATCTCAGTTTCCTTCTGGTGACTCCTACCCAAAGGCTCGTCGTTACCGGCTTACCTCCTGGTGTGACCTTCAATGGCAGTATCATATCCGGCAGGATTGACGGCGAACTCGGCGACGCGCCGGGAGAGATCCAAAGATATAACGGCAAAATTAAGAGTAGCCTTCCCTTCCACTTCACCGTCTCCCCTTATCTCTTCACCGGCAGCTTCGAAGCCTTGATCCTGGATGAGACGTTGCCTGTCGGCAAAGCCAAGCTGGTGATCACAACGCCCGGGTCCTACAGTGCTACGTTGGAACTCCAGGAGCAGACAATCCGCACGCGAAAGGGATCCTTCCCCACCTCCGGAGGTGCGACGCAAGCGGTAGAAGTGGAGTTCCCTGCGCTGCGTGCATTTCCGCCCGCAACGATCAGGTTCGAGGTGCCTTCGACCTCGGACCTAGTCAGTGGTTCCCTTGGTGACAACAGTCTCAAGGGGTTCCGGCTCGCCAAGGCAGGCCGAAGCACTTCAAAACTGCTTACCGTCACCTTAGCTAACGATGTACCGGGCGACCGAGTCACCACCCCGGGCGGCAGCGGCTATGCCACCGGGACGCTCAGTTCAACCGGTTTACTTTCCCTCAAAGGCTTTCTCGGCGATGGACAGGCGGCGACACTTTCACTCAACCTTTCCCAAACCAACCAAGCAGTCGTCTTCGCCCAGCCCTACGCAGACAGATCGGAGTCCTTCTTTGGTGGCATTCTCACCATCGGCGATCTCGGCGCTCCTGGGCGCGGCGGTTCCAAGGAATCGCAAAGCCCCGGCTTGCAATGGCGCAAGAAGGCCAACGCCACCGCCACCAGCTACCGAAATGGCTTCGGCCCCCTTGCCATCACGGGCCGAGTCAGCAGGTGGGTTCCCATGACGTCTGCGGAAGGACTGGCTCTATCGCTCGGTCTCAACCTCCGTGAGATCGCGGTCAGCTACACCGCCGCGCCGATCAGCACTCTTCCCCTTCCTTCACGACTGGCGCTCCGGAACAGATTCACCCTCGTGCGCCTCCTGCCGACCAATGCGGTGGCCTGGAGCGGCAAAGCGGTCCCATCCAATGGCACTTTCTCCGGCACGCTCAGCTTGGCGGCACCTGCTACGGGAACCACAGTGGCGGGCGTGTTGTTGCAGGATCCCGCTTTTCTAGAACAGATCGGTGCCGGATTCGTAAAAATCCCCATCACCGCACCGCCCAACCAAACAGCCTTGCCGAGAGGCTCCTTCGAAACGGCGGGAATTCGCCTTCAGAACAACTGACGCGCACAGCAAAGGCTGCCCAACCAGGCAGCGAAGTGAGCGTGGACGGCACCGCATTCACAGCCGAGATCGGTGAGCGCCTTGGCAGCGGTAGCAGTGCCGACTCGGAGCCCATGGCCGGGAGGAGGGCAACGGGCGAGCCGGTGCATCCAATGCGGGCAACTTTGCAGTTCTCCCGACCGGACTAGCGAAAATTGGTTCCGGCAAACGGCCAAAATGCGCAGAAAACGCATCTCATTCCGCAAAACACTGTTCGGCACTAGCGCCTTGCGCCTTTTCGTCTACGTTGCCCTTCCATGTTCCGCGAAGTCCTCCAGGGGAAGATCCACCACGCGACCGTCACTGAGGCCGACGTCAATTATGTCGGCAGCATCACGATCGACCGCGATCTCATTGATCTGGCCGGCTTCTGGATCGGTCAGAAAGTAATGGTGGTTAGCAACACGACCGGAGCTCGCCTCGAAACCTACGTGATCGAGGGCCCCCGCAGTTCCGGCGTCATCGGGATGAATGGCGCTGCGGCCCACCTCATTCGCAAGGGGGAGCAGATCATCATCATCGGTTTCACCCTGGCACAGGCACCGGTCGAACCACGGGTCATCCTTGTCGACTCCGCGAATCGCTTCCTCCGGGAATTGCACGAGGCCCGCGAGTGACTTCCCGGTGAATTTCCTCGCCCACTTCCACCTCTCGCCCCCGTGGCCGGACGCGTTGGCTGGGGCGTATCTGGGCGATTTCGTTCGCGGGCCAGTCGAGCAACATCAGGATCTCCCGCTGATGATCCGGCAAGGGATCAGCCTGCACCGGGCGATCGATGCATTCACCGACGCACACCCGGTCTGGCGCCAGAGTTGCCACCATCTCCATCCGAGCCGCCGCCGGTTGGGAGGAATCGTGATCGATGTGATTTACGATCACTACCTCTGCCGGAATTGGAACCGCTTCGCCACGATCCCACTGGAGGAATTTGCCGCCACCTGTTACGAAAGCCTACTTTCCCGGACCACCTGGATGGAGGAAGCCGCCCGGCGAGGCGTCCGGAGGATGAAATCGCAATCCTGGCTGAGCGCCTATGGGGAAACGGAAGGCATCGCCCTCGCCTTGCGCCGGATGGAACGACGCTCCCCCGCCCTGGCCGGTCTCGCCTCCGCGATGGAGGACTTCACTACGCACTATGACGAGTTGGAAGTCGAGTTTCTCGACTTCTATCCCAAGCTCATCGACTTCTCCGCAGAGGTATGGGCGGGCCTGCAAACAAAAGGCCCGACAGGGATCGGATGATCTCCCCCCTGCCGGGCCGTGTAAGAGCGAATCTGGAGCGAACCGTTATTTCGCAGCAGCTTCCTTCTGAGCTTCCAAGCGCAACTGCTCCAGGCGGGAGAGCGGCTTTTCAGCAACGGGAGCTGGTTTCTTGGGAGCATCGTTCTTCACGACGACCGCCGCCGGCTTCGGAGTTTCTTTCGGCTTGGGATCGATCCGGAGAATGCCACCCATTCCAGCGCGTTGCACCACGGGCTTGCCATTCACCGTCAGAACCATGTCGCAGAAGAGGTTCTTGTGCTGTCCGACCGGGGCGGTTTCTTCAACCATTACCGGAATTTTGATCTGCTCCATACCGGGCTTGATCTTCACATCACCGATCGTGGTCTTCGGCGGAAGGCCGACGATCTTGATGGCGGCTTCGCCCTGGAAGTCACGGTTCGCCTCTACATCGACCAGGATCTCCCCTGAACCACCCTGGACCACGGTGCCGAGATTCATGGTCATCTTGAGGAGATGATCTTCCACCGGCATATCGACCAAGGACGAGGCGGTGTAAACCAATCCCGAGCCAGCGTCGCTTTCCGCCAAAACACAAACCTTCCAGGTCTTAAGTTCTGCGGCCCCCGAAGCGGTCAGCGCAAAAGTGGCTTCGCTCTGGCCCTCTGGGATGGTGGCCGTCGCATTGCAGCTAATGCCCGGCGGACGCCACATCCAGCGGAGGGTGATCGGTTTGGTAAAGCCCTCCTTGCGGGTGGCGACGATCTTCATTTCGGATGCCCCATCTCTGACCAAGGGTTGCATCAGCGGCTTTAGCTCCACCGTAAAGGGAGCCTCTTCACCAACCGTCACCGGAAGCAGTTCCGAATCGACCGTGAAATAAGGGGTGTTGTTCGGATTGCTTCGGACGAACTGAATTCCCTGGACGTAACGTCCACGCAACGGATTAGCGGGATCGACGCTGGACGCAAACAGCCCCGTCAAACCAGTTCCCAGGGGCGCGTCTTTGGCTGCCTCAAAAACCACGGGAAACTGCGTCACCGCTGAGGGCAAAACATCCGCGCTCATGGTCACTCCGGCGGGAAGCCCTTCGATCTCAAATTTCACGTCGCCCTTGAATCCTTGGCGGGTCACGTTCACCAAGGTGGCGTAGCGGCCTCCCCGCGGTACGTCCATCGTCTTCCGAGCCTGATCGTTCTGCTGTTCGAACTCCGGCTTGGAAACGACCAGAGCCGGAGGAGTGGTCTCGCTTTCGACACGGTATACGAAATCTGCCCCGCCACGCTTCAGGTGGTCGTAGACCCGAATGAAGTAGTCGCCGTCCGCCGGAGCGGTGAAGTCAAACTTGGCGTCCGCCAAGTTGTCCGCATCGTCGTTGCTGCCCAAAACGCCGCCTTTGTCATTGAGCACTTGGAGGATCGGATCAACTGGCGAATTGATCCGCTTCGCATGAGCGCGGAGAAGGTAACGCGTCCCCTTCTTTGCGGTGAATCGGAAGTGGTCTGTGTCCCCATCCGCCTGGAGAATCCCGTTGAAAGCCAACGGCAGAGATCCCGCACTCTTGTCGAGGGTCTTGATGTCGTTGTTCTTCGACTCATCCTCCAACACATTCGGGAACGAGCTGACCCGGATGATATTCCCTGAGGGCGGTGTGAACCCCTCATTCGGAGCGAACAACTCGAACTTGGGAGATTCAGCGGCGGGTAACTTGGTCTTGAACGTGTAGGCGCCCTTCGGGTCACCAATCATCGTGAATTCAACTTCCGCGCCGGCCTGTCCACCGGAGGGATACACAGCGGTAGGACGCGGAAACGTGCCGATGTGGGCGCGGAAACGAGCGTTTCCTTGATAAGCGGAATCGCGCACTTCGATGACATACTTGCCGTCTTCAGGAACGATCGCCGAGACAAAGCAGTCCTGTTTGAGCAAGGCTGTATCATCGGCAGAGGCGATCACGAATCGCTTCATGTTCATGATACCGACGTAGGGATCAATTCCCAAAACCCCACGGACCGAGTTGGCGCGAAGGCCTTCGACCTCCACACTAAGCCGCTGGCCCTTCTTGGCATCCACCACGAAGAACTCCGCGCTCTCCGGCTTGGTGGCACCGTCCACGGTCACGTTAAGAGGAATCGCCTGAGGCGTTTCAAACAAGCTGTTGTTGTCTGCCTTAAGGACGTTGGGAAACTGAGAGACCCAGAAAGTCCGGGCGTAGGACAGACCGGTTTTGGTCCGAACCCGCGCAATGTGCAGTCCCAAATGAGCATCGGGCGCAATGACCACCTTGGCGTTGACTATCCGGCCTCCGCTCTTGTCGTCGTATTTTACATCCTTGGCGGTCAAGCCTCGGTCGTAAAACACGATCTCTTCAGCGTCGGTGAGACGGTTCCCGATGATCTTGACGTCCAGTTCGGTCCCGCGCTGTCCACCGCGAGGCTCAAGATGGACAAAATCAGGACTTCCGGCCTGGAGAAGATTCCCGGTCGCCAAACATGCCCACAGCGCGAACGCAGTGAGCATGCTGGAAAGGGAACCAGCTCCAGCCGCTTGAAACGAGCAGCTGTGCGATTTCATAGGAGTAATTGGCTTATGCGACCTTCGAGAGGATTTCTTTAACCACCTTGCCGTCAGCCACGATCTCAATCGGACGGGGCCCGGGGGCGATCAGTTCCTTGTCGGCAGTGATGCCGAGTTGGTTGTAAACAGTGGTGGCGAAGTCTTGCACACTCATCGGGTCGGAATCAGGCTCGGCCGCCAGGGAGTCGGAGGAACCGTAGACGAATCCACGCTTCACACCGCCACCAGCAAGGACCGTGCTAAAGACGCGCGGCCAGTGGTCCCGGCCGTCCGTGTTGTTGATCTTCGGCGTCCGACCGAATTCGGAGGAAACCATGACCATGGTGCTGTCGAGCATCCCGCGCTCATCCAAGTCATTGATCAGGGTCGCGAGAGCCTTGTCGAGTTCCGCCCCCTGATTCTTGAAGCTGCTCTGGATGTTGTTGTGGTGGTCCCAACCGCCGTAGGTGAGGGTGACCAAGCGAACGCCCGACTCCACCAAGCGGCGAGCCATAATCATTCGCTGTCCAGCTTGGTTGCGGCCATAACGGTCACGAAGCTTCCCGTTTTCCTTCTCGATATCGAACGCTTCACGGGCCTTCTGTGAGCTGATCAAGCCGTAGGCACTGTGATAGAAGCTGTCCATCGCATCGATCGAATCAGCCTTCTCCATCGAACGGAAGTGGCTATCGACCGCCTCCAAGAGGTTGCGGCGACGGGTGAAGCGAGCATCATCCACGCCGTTCGGCAGGGAAAGATCCTTGACCGTGAAGCCTGCTGCAGCCGGATCAGCACCCAAGCTGAACGGACCATACGCGGAGCTGAGGTAACCAGTTCCGGCGAACTCGTTCGGCTGCGAAGGAACGCAGACGTAGGGAGGCAGGTTGTTCTGGGAGCCAAGCTCGTGAGCGATCACGGAACCGAAGCTCGGATACTGAAGAGCCGGGCTCGGCGTGTAGCCGGTGAACATATTGTGAGTGCCCCGCTCGTGAGCGGCCTCACGGTGGGTCATGGAGCGGATCACCGTGATCTTGTCGGCGATCCCGGCCATTTCCTTCATGTTCTCGCTAAATTGGACGCCCGGAAGCTTGGTGTCGAGCGCTTTGAACGGCCCCCGATACTCCGCAGGAGCAAACGGCTTCGGATCAAACGATTCCTGGTGGGCCATGCCCCCGGGAAGATAAATGTGAATGAGAGACTTCGCGACGCCCTCGCGGGTCGGGTAATACTTCGCGGCGCCCTTGGCCTCCGTCCGGAGGAGTTCAGGAAGGCTAAGGCCGAGGCCTCCGGCGAAACCAACATACATGAATTGGCGCCGGGCGAGGAATCCGCGGCATGACGACTTCGAATTGTTCATCGGTTGTGGAATCGGAGAAAGGGTGTCTGAGGTAGGGCGGACCATCCTCCACCCATTTCTATCACGGGGCAGTCCCCCGCATTATTTCATAAATCTGACAAATTGTTGTCCGCAGACAGTCGGCCCCAGGGAACCTACGTTTCGCTCAGGGTTTCAGGAGTTGAGTGGGCGCCGCCGCCAGTTTTACGGAAACAACCCGAGCTGGAGTCGGAGTGGCCACCTCTGATCCCGCAGGCACGACGGTCACCGCTTGGATCGTGGAAGCCGCAGCAGGCTTCCGCATCGCCTTCGGATGAGATCCCGATGCGATCGCCAACACCTCCGCCCCCAATTCAGCGATCTGCTGATGGCGGTTCTCCCGACTGGTTTGCAACGCCCGGTAGACGATCGCGTCAAAACGAGGGTCGATACCGATCCGGCATTGCGACGGCGGGAGCCAGGCACCGCGCGGGACCATGCCCGTCAGCATCTCGTAAAGAACCACGCCGAGACTGAAAACATCCGCCCGGTGATCGACGTCGGCACCGGACTCGAAGGCCTCCGGTGCCAGGTAACAGGGGGTCCCGACCGAGAGACTCGCCTCCGTCACACCCGCCCGGCCACGCCCAGGGCGCATCTTGACCAAGCCGAAGTCCGTGATTTTGGTGTGCCCTTCGTAGGTGATCATGAGGTTGGCCGGCTTGACATCCCGGTGCACGATACCCTTCTGGTGAGCATATTCCAAGGCATCCGCCAACTGGGGAATCCAACTGAGGACGTGCTCCACTGAGAGCTGACCGTCCTGGATCAAGCGGTGCAAATCCTCGCCATCGACATACTCCATGAGGAAGTAGAGCATGCTATCATCCGTTTCGCCGAAGTCGTGGATCGTCACGATTCCGGGATGGTCCAATTTGGCCATGGCACGCGCCTCCATTTGAAAGCGTTCATGAAAATCCCACCCATCCCTTTTCTCCAAGGGCGGCAGAACCTTGACCGCCACAAAGCGATTCAAGCGGGTTTGGCGCGCCTTGTAGACGGCACCCATACCTCCATGTCCAATCAACTCAGTCACCTCCAAGTGAGGCCCGAGCTTTGCATCCAATTCCGTGGGGGTTAGCGGAACGAACGCAGGGGGAGTCAGCGTGTCGTTTTCGCTCATAAGCTGTAGTCGTTCTTCCTGAAGCACTTTGCGGGCCAACCAGAACCTTTTCGTTTGGTTCAGATTGCACGCCCAGCGCTATGGTTCGCTGACATTGTGCCCCAATCCTGGCAAAACACAACCTCGGGATTGGTGAAAGAGTCGCCGCCGCTTTCCGCCGTCCTCAGCGACTCCGCTCCAGACAAGCCGCCGCAGACAGCCGCCCCACCGCATCCACAGCTCTGACCGCGATCGCCGCAGGGGTCCCCCGAAGCGAGACACTGGTTATCCCTCGCGGGAGTATTTTTGCCGTCGTCCACCCGTCCATCCCCTTGCCTCGCACCTGGACGACCCACCAGCGAGCCGAGCCGTCCTCCTTGCCCGCTTGCCAATCCACTCGAATCGACTCGCCTGACTCCACCGCACTCACGACCGGAACCGGCACGTCCCCCTTGCCCCGGAGCCAATCGCTCTCGGGAACCAGAGCGAGATTTTCGTAGGGGCCAGACTTCAGCTTGGCGCGAATGCCGTCCCGATCCTCCATCAGTGCGCTCATGCTCCAGTGGGAATGGCCGGGTCCGCCCCCCGCTGAGGCGTAGCGACGCGTCAGGGCGATCTGATTCACGGTCTCCAAGGAGCGACGCGCCCGGTCACTCCCCTCGCCCTTGATCCGGCTCGAAGCGATCCCCGGCCAGACGTGGCGGCCTGCGGAATTCTGGTCGCTCCACCACTGCACCAGGGTCGCGAAACTCTGTTCCTCCTGGTCGATTCGCCAATAAAGCTGCGGGGTAAGGTAATCCACCCAGCCCTCCCGCAACCAAAGACGCGAGTCCGCCGAGAGATCCGCGTAACTATCAATGCCGGCTTCAATCGAATCCGGATTGCCTGGACGCCAAATCCCGAACGGACTGATCCCAAACTTCGCGGTGGGACGGACGCGCCGGAGTGCGCCCCCCAGTTCCCTGACGAAGCCGTCCACCTGGGCACGGCGCCAATCTGCCGCACTCAGCTTCCCGCCTTTCTTCCGGTAAGCCGCATAGGTCGCGGAATCGTCAAAAACGGCCCGTCCATCCTTTGGGTAGGGATAGAAGTAGTCGTCGATATGGATCCCGTCGACGTCGTAACGCTTGAGGACATCGGTCATGACGGCGATGGCGCGTTCCCGGACAGCGGGGAGGCCGGGGTTGAGCCAGGTCTGGCTTCCGGCGGACATGAGCCAGGAAGGTTGGCGCCGGATGGCATGGGAAGCGGCCGGGTTGACCTCGGTCGTGGATCTGGCCCGGAACGGATTGAACCAGGCGTGCAGTTCCAAGCCGCGGGCATGAGCTTCGCGAACGGCAAAGATCAAGGGGTCATACCCGTCGGAAGGAGCCTTGCCCTGCTGCCCGGTGAGCCAGTATGACCAGGGTTCCAGCTTCGATTCATAGAGGGCATCCGCCTCTGGCCGGACCTGGAGGATGATGGCGTTGAGATTGGTCTGCGCCGCGACATCGAGGATCCCGATCAATTCCTGGCGCTGCTTGTCCGGGGAAAGACCGGGCTTGGACGGCCAGTCCAAATTCCAGACGGTGGCGACCCAGGCGGCGCGGAATTCCCGGGAAGGGGCGGGCGGATCGAGCTTCACCGGGCGGTAATCCGCCAGGGCGCTGCTTGCAAGAAGTGAGAAACAGATCAGGATCGGTCGCATGGAATCTGAGGGGATGGTAAGCCTTGGCGGACTCCCGCCAGTTCCAAGATCCGCCCGGGAGCGAGGGACTGGCCGAACGGCGCCTGCAGGACCGAGCCAAGCTCGATCAGGCCTCCTCGAATTTTGAGGGTGGCCGTGCCATCGGGCAAGGTTTCGTAAAGATCGGGATGTGCCGCAAGAACAGCCTCGCCGAGTTCCGCCGGAAAGGGTGAAAGCCCCCGGAAGTAGTGATGGCCGTTGCGTTCCACATCAGGAATCCGGAGCAGCGCCATGATCGCCAGGTCCTGGAGCAGCGCCACTGGACCGATATTGGCGAGGTCTTCCCCGGTCTGCACCGCTCCCGACCGGTTCGCCAGCATGATACCATTGGCCACCCCTTTGAAGACGCCTTTGCAGTTCTTGTGACTGGACCCCGCATACCCCAATTGCAACGCTTGGCTGACGGTCCCAACCTCGCAGTCAGATTCGTCGATGATCAGGGGCGGCCGCTCCGGCCAAGCTCGCAATGCCGCACCGACCTCGTCCCCCAAGGCCTTGTCCCGGTGCAACGGTTGTTCCACGACGTGGACCCGGTCCCGTCCGAGAAGCTCCGCCAGAGCCGGGTTTGCCGACATCCGCTCCCAGGCGTCCCGGAAGGTGTCAACATCGCCAAACTGTTCGTTGCCATCCAGCGTCACCCGGTAATCCGGAGAAAGGCGCGGCAAGAGACGGGCCAAGGTGCCGAGCCGGTCCAGATCTTCGTCCTCGCGCCCGGAGAGCTTGATCTTGAACCAGGTCAAGCCATAACGGGGGATGATTTCCTCCAAGGTATAGGGCAGACCATCCGCAAGCGGCTGGGTTTCGGAAAGATCAGCAGCGGTCAGAGGATCACCCAGGCCGACGGTGTGACGGACCGTTACCGTGCCGGCGGGCCCCGGCTCCAGGAAGGCGCGCTGGGCCTCCGCCGGGAGGTGGGCGTGGATCTGCTCGACCCGGAAGCCGAGCGCATCGCGAGAAAATGCCTCAGCGATGGTCAGTCCTTGGAGCCGGCAATAGGCGTCCAGAGCCGCACGCTCCACCAGGCTGGTCCCGAGGTGCGCCAAAAGCGGAGGAAGATTCTCAGCGATAGCCCAGGCGGATTGTGCGGAGTAAAGCTGACGCCACCAGGTGAACACATCCGGCTGGGCAGGAATCGTGAGCCCATGCGACGCAGCGGTCTGAAGAACCCGGAGGAGATCGGGAAGATCCTCGGAAAAAGTCGTAGCTGGATTCTTGGTGAACCATTTGGGGGCCAGGCCCTCCGAAGCCAGTCCTTCGCCACTATGGTCTCCCACCCGCAACCGCACCCGGACGAAGACATGCGGGAGTTCCGTCATGCTCGCGATCCCGTAACGAAAGGGGAACCGGGTCCGCGTCTCCCGGTGACTGAAAGCGATTTCTTCGAGAACGATCACGACCGGCCCAAATAGAGGTCTCGCCCAGCGGTCAGAGCCTGGATCTTGCGATCCGCCACCGACCGATGCAGCATCCAGAAACCGCAATCCGGATGGATGTAACGCACCCGGCCTTCGCCCAATTTCGCCTCAGCGGCTTCGATGGCACGAGCGATCTCGTCACAGGATTCGATGTGATTGCGTTTGATGTCGATCACGCCAAGCCCGATGCCGATCGCGGAATCGATTTCAGCGAGGGCATCCAGGTCGGAAGCAGGCCGGTGTGCCACCTCCAGAACCAAGTGATCTGCATGCAGGGAATTGAGGAAACTGATCAAGGTTTTCCAAGTCCCCCGCTGCACACTTTGGCCCCCGTAGTTTCCAAAGCAGAAGTGGACCGCACGAGTGCCGTGGAACGACGCGAGGACCCGGTTGATGGCCTCGGCGGCTAGGGGAGCGTCCGCCGGATTGCCGGGAATATTGGCTTCGTCGAGTTGCAAGCAGTGGCAGGGCAGACCGCGCACCTGGAGAGCCAGAACATCCGCAATCGCCAAGGTGAGGGTCTCGAAGTTCCCGTAGTGCTGATCCAGCAGAGTCCTGGCCAACATGTAAGGACTGGTCACCGTGAACTTGAAGACACCGCCGGCCACGCGGGCCGCCCGGGTGCAATCCTCAAACAGATTTAGGCTTCCTTCCGAGATCGGCTCCACCACCACCCCGGCTGGCTTGGCCCGCCAGAGCATCTCTTGGTTGTCCCGGAAAGCGGCGGCCCGGGAACGTCCAATCCGGTTGCTGACCCCGCCCAACCGGGAGACGAAGTAGTCGATCATCCCATTGGTGTCCGGATGATTGATGTCGAACCGGTAGAGTTCGCCGTCCGTCGGCAGATCGATGCCCGCTTGACGTTGGATGTCGAAGACCACGCGAGTGGCGTCGATGACGGCTTGCTCACTGGGCAATGCGTGCAGCCAAGTGGGGATCGGATAGGAACCGACCGTCGTGGTGAGGATGCGGGGTGGGCCAGACATGATCAGGTCAATTGGAGCTGTGCCAGCATGCGGTAAAGTCCATCCTGTTCGCCGATGAGCGTCTCGTGGTTCCCCCGCTGGACAATTTGTCCCTCGTTAAGCACGAGAATCTGATCGGCGTTGCGAACGGTGGAAAGCCGGTGGGCAATGATGAGCGAGGTCCGGTCGCGCATGAGGTCGTCAAGCGCCTCTTGGACGAGTCTCTCGCTTTCGGAATCCAAAGAACTGGTCGCTTCATCCAGCAGCAACACGGCCGGATTCGCGAGAATCGCCCGGGCGATCGCGATCCGTTGGCGCTGGCCGCCGGAGAGCTTCACGCCGCGCTCCCCGACCACGGTCTCGTAGCCTTCCGGAAACCCTTCGATGAACTGAGCGGCGTTGGCCCGGCGGGCCGCCTCGCGGACCTCCTCGTCAGACGCGCCCGGGTCCCCATAGAGAATGTTTTCCCGAATGGTCCCGCCAAAAAGGAGCACTTCCTGCGGCACAATCGCCATCTGCCGCCTCATCCAGGACAACGGACACTTCTTCGTATCCACTCCATCGAGAAAGATCTGCCCTTCCAGCGGATCGAAAAACCGGAGAAGGAGCGAGATGACGGTGGACTTGCCCGCGCCGCTCGGCCCAACCAGAGCAACTCGTTGGCCCGACTGAATCGTGAAGTCGACCCCGCGGAGCACCTCGACGTCGGGACGCGAGGGATAGGCGAACCGAACTTGGCGAAACTCGACCGTCCCAATCGCCGGACCAGAAGGAGCTTCCCCGGTGGCCTCGTCGCCTTCCGGTTCTTCCTCGAGAATCTCGCGAAGGCGATCGGTGGCTCCCACCGCTTTCTGGATCTCCGTGACCAGTTCCGGCAACGCCCCGAACGCCCCGGCGACGAACGCGGAGACAAAGGCGAACTGAGTGAAATCCGCGCGCGCAATTTCTCCCGCGACGAGAAGCCGGGAGCCGTACCAAACCACCAGGGTGATCGCACCCATCAGAGCGAAGATGATGAAAGCGACCATGAGGGCGCGCCCGTTGACCAATTTGAAGGCAACATCCAGGTAGCGTTGGTTGGCCGCCCGGTAACGCTCCGTCTCGTGGGCCTCGTTGGAGAAGGCCTTCACATCGGCGACCCCATGGAGGGTTTCATCCACGATCACATTGCTGGCCGCGAGAAGGTCCTGGGCCTGGCGCGACGTGCCCCGGATGCGAAACCCGAACGCCGCGATGAAAAGGAGGACGGCCGGCAAACAGGCCAGCAAGACCAACGCGAGCTTGGGCGAAAGGACAAAGAGATAGATCAAACCGGCGGTGAGCATCACGCATTGGCGGAGGAACTGCGGCGTCGTCGAGCAGAGCGTGTCCCGTATCATCGAGAGATCCGAGGCCAGACGCGAGGAGATTTCCCCGACCCGCCGCTCGCTGTAGAACGACATCGGCAGCCGGATCAAACGGTCGTAGGCATCCCGCCGGATCTCCGCCACCGCTTTGTCCCCGGCCCGGCCAAGGAGTTGCATGCGGACGAAGGTGATGCAGGACTGGACGGACAGAATCGCCAGCAAGGTCAGCGCGATGTGATTGGCCCGATCGAGAATCGCGTTGTCAGACATCGACTCCCCGATGAGCCGGCCCATGAGGATCGGAAAGGCCATCGACATCGCGCTGGTCGCGAGCACCGCGATCATCGCGGGGATGAACATGATCTTGTAGCGCCCCAAGTAACCGAAGAGCCAAAGGTTCTTCTGGAGAAGCTCCTTGGAGAGCTTGGCCTTGGGAGCATTGTCAAAATGGGCGCTGCTGGATCGGGCCATGTCTAGGAACGCGGAGTCTCGCCCGGAGGCCGGAGATTGTCCAGCGCCTCTCGCGGTGTGAGACCGGCATTCGCGCCGGTTGACAGGGATAGGGACGCTCGGCACACTGCCCCACCTATGCCCCCGGAGCCTCTCTCAGACCCGCCGGAACTAAAGTCCGCGTGGCGTCTCGACAAGTGGTTGCCCGAACTGCTACGCCACCACCAGGGCCGCCCTGGTTGCCTCGGGGAGCTGAATCTTCCTTTGCTGCAAGTCGCGATCCGTCATCGCAACGTCAACTGGCCCCGGATGATTTCGAGCTACCTTCAGGGGAAGGACGTGCTCGATGTCGGCTGCGGACGCAGCTTCTTCTCCGTCGGCTTCTGGTTCGCCGGCGCCGGTTCCTACACCGGGGTCGATCCGTCGCTCAATCCCAACTCCAACGATTTCAAGGACTCCAGCCCGCTCCACGGCCAGTTCGTCAAATCCCAGTGGACCCCGGCCCTCCTGGAATCCGCCCTCCCCCGCACCCGTCTCGTCGCCGGACTCACTTCGGATCTGCCGGCCGGTTCCACCTTCGATGTCGTGGCGATGCACAACGTTACGGAGCATCTCATGCAGATCGAGGACGCCTTCGCGGAGTTCGCCAGCCTCCTGCGCCCCGGCGGTCGCATCATTTTCCGGCACCCAAGCTATCACGCCTGGAGCGGCCACCACATGAAACCGCGCTCCGTCGCCGGAATCATCCCCGGTGATCCGGAACAAGCCAAATACATGGACTGGGCCCACCTCCATCCTCGGGCGGATTGGCCGGACAAAATCACCAAACGGCAGAATCGCATCCGTCTCCACGAACTGCGCGCCCTGACCGAACGCTTCTTCGAGATCGAACGCTGGGAACCGCGCCGTTCCCTCCCCGACGAAGGGGGCGAACGTCTGACGGAAGCAATTCTCGCCCGCAGCCCTGGCTTCGACGCGGAGGAACTCCTCACCGCATCCGTTCTCTGCGTGGCTGTCCGGAAGTGACGCGCGGCAGGAAACCTCATACCGATGCGTCGATTTTTCTCAGCCCTGATCGTGCTGCTCAGTGGTTTGAGCGCTGCGGAGCCGTCGGCGAACTTGAAGACGTTCCTCGATCAGAATTGCTTCGAGTGCCACGATGCCGACGTCACCAAGGGAGGGCTGAATCTGCTCGACCTCCCCTTCTCCCCGGAAATGCCCGAAAACTTTGCGATCTGGCAGCGCGTCCTCGAACGCGTCCATGACGATGAGATGCCCCCCGCCAAGGAACCGCGGCCCGATCCCGACCAGGCCAAAGCGTTCGTCGCGGATCTCAGCAAACCGCTCTTCGAAATCGATCGGGCCGATATCGCCGAGAACGGTCGGGTCCGCACCCGCCGCCTCACCCGGGTCGAGTATGAACACAGCCTCCACGACCTTCTTGGCATCGACATTCCCCTGACCGGTCTGCTGCCCGAAGATCCCGAGACCCATGGATTCGAGACGGTCGCCAGCGGACAGCAGCTCTCCTATCACCAGCTGGCCCGTTACCTCGACGTGGCGGATCTCGCGCTCAACGAGGCCTTCACGCGAGCGCTCAAAGGGAATGCGGATTTCAAGGTTTTCCTGACGCCGGAGCAGTTGGCGAAACGGAGCGGCGGCAACTATCGCGGCCCCGATCTCCGGGACGGCAAGAGCATTTCCTGGCCGATCGGTCTGCAATTCTTCGGGCGGATGCGCGCCACCGCGGTTCCCGCCAACGGCTGGTATCGGATCACCCTGCGCGACGTCGAAGCGATCCGTCCCGGGAAAGACGGGGCCATCTGGGGCACGCTGCGCTCCGGCACCTGCGATTCGAACGCTCCCCTGCTGTCCATGGTCGGCCTAGTCGAAGCGACCTCAGAACCGCGCGACCTCACCTACGAGGCTTGGATCGAAAAAGGCCACCAGCTCGAACTGAGACCCAACGACGCGGAGCTGAAGCGCGCGCCGAATGGAGCGGACGGTGGGAACGTGTCCTTCAAGGACCGTGATCTGGAAAAAGACGGCTTCTCCGGCATCGCGCATCGGGGCATCGAGATCGAACGCATTTATCCGAATGCCAAGCGCTCCGCCGTCCGCGAAAAGCTCTTCGGCACGGAAGACCTCGCGAAATGGGAGAGCGATCCCGCGGCGGGCGTCGATGCCTTGATCTCCCGCTTTGCCCAACGCGCCTTCCGCCGGCCTCAAAGCGCCGACCAAGTCGCCCCTTACCGCGGCATCGCGCTCGCGGCACTCAAGGAAGGCGATGCGCTGCCCGACGCGCTCAAGGCCGGCTACCGCGCGATCCTCTGTTCGCCCAGATTTCTCACCTGGGTCGAGGCTCCCGGCAAACTCGATGATCACGCGATCGCCACCCGACTCAGCTACGCGCTCTGGGTAAGTGCGCCGGACGCAAAGCTCTTGAAGCTCGCCTCCGAAGGCCGGCTGACCCAGCCCAAAGTCCTCGCCACGGAGATCGATCGCCTTCTCGACGATCCGAAATCGAAGCGTTTGATCGAAAGCTTCACGGACCAATGGCTGAAACTGAAGCAGATCGACTTCACCTCTCCCGATCCCCGGCAGTTCAGAACCTTCGACCCCGTCCTTCAGGAATCCTTCCTCCTCGAAACCCGGGCGTATCTGGCCGAGCTCATCGGATCGAACCGGGACATCGCCCATCTCGTCGATTCCGGCTTCGTCTTTCTCAACGGGCGTTTGGCCCGCCACTATGACCTTGATCTTCCGCTGAAGTCCGGAGCGGGTCTGCAGAAGGTCTCTTTGCCGGAGGACGGCAAATCCGTGCGAGGCGGGTTGGTCACGCAGGGAGCCATTCTCAAAGTCACCGCGGACGGCACCCACACCTCTCCCGTGGTGCGCGGGGTCTTCGTCAACGAGCGCATCCTCGGAGTCCACATTCCCCCGCCGCCGCCCGGCGTCCCCGCGATCGAACCGGACATCCGCGGCGCGGTCTCCATCCGGGATCAGCTCCAGAAGCATCGCAATTCCGAGTCTTGCGCTCCCTGTCACCAGACCATCGACCCGCCCGGTTTCGCCCTGGAAAACTTCGATCCGATCGGCGGCTGGCGCACGAAATACGGGGAGAACGGCAAGGGCGTGAAGATCGATGCGACCGGCGTCACTCCGGAAGGCAAAACCTTTGAGAGCGTCCGCTCTTGGAAGTCGCTTTACCGGAAACGGGAGCAGGAACTCGCCCAAGGTTTCGCCCGCCAGTTTTTGACTTACGCAATCGGAGCTCCGCCGCGCTTTAGTGATGCGGAAATCATCGACGCGATCGTAGAGGAAGCGGCGGAAGAGAATTACGGAATCCGCTCCCTGATCCGCGCCTGTCTCACCAGTCCGGTGTTTCTCACCAAGTAACTGCGCCATGCCCAGCTTCACCTTTCAAAAACAGCTTTCCCGCCGTGCCGTTCTCCGGGGCGCGGGCATCTCGCTCGGCCTGCCGCTGCTCGATGCGATGACCCCAGCCTTCGCCGCCGCACCGGGAAGCCGTCAGGCGAAACGCTTCGTCGGAGTGAGCCTCTCCCTCGGGCTGCACAATCCCAACCTCGTCCCCGCCACCGCCGGAAAAGACTACGAGCCTTCGCTTTATCTCAAATCACTCGGAGATCTCCGCAACGACTTCACTGTGATCTCCGGTTCCTCACACCCCGGCGTAACCGGAGGCCATACTGCGGAAGGCAGCATTTTCTCCGCCTGCCCGAACATGCGGGGGACGGCTTCGCGCAATACGATTTCGCTCGATCAACTCATGGCGAAGCATCTCGGGCACGAAACCCGTTTCCCCTCCCTCGTCCTCAACACGAGCCGCCAGACGAGCCCGTCCTACACCGAGAACGGCTCCATGATCCCGGCGGAGAATGACGCCGTGGATTTGTTTACCAAACTGTTCGTCGATGACAAACCGGCCGAACAAAAACGCCAGGCCGAGCTCATCCGGCAAGGCCGCAGCGTCATGGACGTGGTCGGCGCAGAAGCCAAAGCGCTGCAACGCGAGGTCGGCAGCGGCGACCGCGACAAGCTCGAAGCCTGGTTCACCAGCGTCCGCGATCTCGAAACCCGGCTCGTCGCCAACGAAGAATGGATCCACCGGGCCAAACCGAAAGTGACGCTGGCGAAGCCGACGCAAATTCCCCGGGACAACGAGGTCGGCGTCGAGCGGATCTTTCTCGACATCGTCCACATGGGGCTCGCCACCGATTCCACCCGCTTCCTCACCCTGCACATCGCAGGCAACTCGGTGACCGGCCTTCCGGGGGTCGACGAAAGCTACCACGGCTTGAGCCACCACGGGATGGATGCGGAAAAGCTTCGCCAGCTGACGATCGTCGAGCAGGCGGTCATCGACGAGTGGGCGAACTTCCTGCGCAAGTTGAAGACGGATGCGATGCTCGATGAGACCATGGTCCTGCTCACCTCCAACCTCGGGAACGCCTCCAGTCACGACAACAAGAACATGCCCGTGCTCTTCGCGGGCGGCGGTTTCAAACACGGTCAGCACCTCGCCTTCGACCAGAAGAACAATTACCCACTGCCCAATCTCTACCTCAGCGCGCTCCATCGTCTCGGCCTCCAGGACGAAGCTTTCGCGACGAGCACCGGAGAGATGACCGGCCTTTCCGCGGGATGAGCGAGGCCCTTCTCGCGGAGACCGAGCGTTTCCTCCACGAGCAGATCCCCCTGACCCGGGCGATGGGCGTGAGCGTGCGGAGCTGGGATGGCCAACGCCTCTGGATCAGCGCGCCGTTGGAACCGAACCACAACCACCTCGGCACCGCATTTGGCGGCAGCCTGAGCGCCTTGGCCACCCTGGCCGGTTACAGTTTGCTTTGGCTGCTTCTTGGAGATCGCGAGGCCCACATCGTGATCCGGGACAGTTCCATCCGCTATCGCCACCCCGTCCGCGGAGATTTGCACGCCTTCTGTGAGCGTCCCGGTCAGGAAGCGTGGCAGGCCTTTCAAACCCAGTTCACCAGCACCGGCAAGGCTCGGCTGTCCTTGCGGGTGGAGATCGTGGAAGCGGATCAGGTGTGTGTGGAGTTCGAGGGCGTGTTTGTGGCACTGCGGTAACCGCTTTGCTTTCACGTCACTTGTGGACTTCAAACCACTTGGGGAGGATCAGCGTGCATCCGTAAGACTCCCTGGGCTCCTGGAGCCAGGGGACGTGATACATTTGGAATCCACGCGCTTCGCCCCCATCGAACCAGGGTTGTTCGGGATAGTCGAAGGCAAACCGCAGTTCATCGGACGGCACGGATAAAGGGGTGAACTCGGCAACCGGGATGAACATGGCGATTTGAATCCTCCCCATCCGGCCCCGGGGACGTCAAGGTGCAAGCCCGGGTCGTCAGCTTGAAGCCATCGTAAAATCCACCAGCGGGATCTCCTCGGGCAGTTCAGAGCACCACAGCGAACTCCTCCAACGACGTGCAAACTCCCGCCCGCCGCACCAAGACGCGGAGCTGCCCTAGGTCTTCCACACGGAGAACGGATTGCCTCAGCGCGGGAGAAATCTCGTTGAAACGCGTTTCGAGGAGGTCGAGCACAGAATCGCACAATGCCTGGCGGCCCGCTTGGAGCCCCTCGGCACGGCCTTCTTGACGTCCTTCCTCTTTCAGCATTTCAGCGGTGCTCATGAACTGCTCTTTCTCCTCCGGTGGGATCGTCTCCGCTACAATGCGCCGAACCTCGTCCCGCCGCAAGTCTGATGCTTGAAGCAGGAAGGTCCTCGATCTCGTCTACGAGGGGAAACTCGCTCCATTCCTCGCGAACTTCGTGGAGCGCGCGGACCACACCCCGGAGGAAATCGCCGAGCTCCGCAAATTGTTGGAAGAAACCGTAGAATAGGATGAACGCGAATTGGGTGGAGTGGATCAGCGGCGCTTGGGAGTGGGTCATCCGGACCTCCCTGGAATCGAGTCTGCTCCTCGCCTTCGTGATCCTCATCAGCCGGATCTCGACATCTTTCCCCCTGGATGGGCTGCGTCCTCTGGGCGATGGCCGGACTGCGCCTGGAGCATTTTCAACCTGGCCCGCTCCGTGAACGAGGGGGCGGTGATCTCAGGAGAAGGGATGGTGCAACTAAACGGACGCCCCGCCGCAGAATCGAACGTCGCCCAGATCGCACCAGGAGCCGAATGGAAGCTCACGTCCGGCGGGGGGACCTCTTCTGGAACTGGGTCGTCGTCCTCGTGCAGGCGATCCATTGGTTCAATCCTCTGGTCTGGTTCGCCGGACGCGCCTTCCGGGCGGAGCGAGAATATGCCTGCGACCGCTCCGCAGTGGCCGACCTTTCTCTTACCACGTTCACTGCGGCAATCGCCGATGAACCCGCCGTCGTCAGCCCCGAAGCGCAAGCCGCGCCCGAAGACGGCGAAGGCGCTCCCAAAGCCGGTCCCAAGGAGCGTCTTTCTCTGGAAGAGTTCAGCGAATTCCTCAAAGTCCGCAATACCTTGGGCGGTCGCGGATGATTTCCGGCCCCGCATTTCGATTTTCGCCAAGTCGGCACGGCTCAATCGAACCAGCCATGCTGACGGAAATACCACAGCATCCCTGCGGTGACAGCAGCCATCACAACCCACACCGCCGGGTAGGAATAGGTATTATCCAGCTCCGGCATATGCTGGAAGTTCATCCCATAGATCCCGGCGATGAGAGTCAAGGGCATGAAGATGGCTGACAGCATCGTCAGAACCGCGAGCCGGCGATTGGTCCGCTCCGCGAGTTTCGAATCATAGCGTCCCCGCAGGACATCGACGCGTCGCTCCAGACGGTCGATGGTTTGATCGAGAAAGCTGAGGTTGGAAGTGGCGAAGGAATAGGAGGCAGCCAGATCCACCAGATTCAGGGGCCGGGTGTTCGCGGACTCCAGAGAGCGCAGCGGGGCAATTTGCCGATGCACGGTCGCGTCGAGCACTTGCAACTCTTCGTCAATCTCCAGTATTTCCGTGAGGCTGACCTCTCCCGAGCTTTTGTCCATCCGGGTCGAGATTTCCAAAAGCTTGGCCCGCAATTGGGATCCGGTATCGCCGCTCAACCTGGCGAAGAACCGGCAAAGGGCGCAGACCAGCCCCGAGATGGAGGGCACCGGCAAAACGTCCCCCTGCTGGGCCGCCAGGGTTGCTTGGTGCAGTACCGGGAGCGCCCCCGGATGGAACGATACCAGGAGGCCCTCGATGCAAATCGCACTGAACGGCGCGGGCACCTTTTCGCCGCCGCCGTAGATGGGAAGGGTGAATAAGGTGGCCGTATCGAGAACCACCGCACCAGAGGAGGCGATTTCGCCCCCGATCGTCAGAGTACCCCGGGCGAAGGACTTCGCGATCTCCGGAGGATTGAGAATCTCCAGCCATCGTTCGAGTTCTTCCGAAGACGGTGCCGTCAGATCCACCCAGTAGTGCGAACTGCCACGCTGGCTCGGGTCGAGAATCTTTTCGACCGCCACCGGGACAAGACGTCCAGTGTCGACAATTTCAAAGGTCATCATTAGAATTCACGGATTGGAAGATGGAGCCGTCAGGCCTCCAACCAGTCGGGCCACAAACGCCCCCAGATACAACTGCCCGGCCAGCACCTCCATGACCGTCAGAGATCTGGCCATGGGCAACACTGGAAGAACGTCGCCAAACCCCAGCGTGGTCAGGGTGGTGAAGCTAAAGTAGATCATGGTCCAAGATTTGGGACCGATTTGATCCAGTTTTCCGGAGACACTTTCGATGCCCGCTCCCGAAAACGCACCCGGATCAATGGTCATGAGGGCGGCATAGAGTGAGCCGAAGATGAAGGCGATGAGGAGATAGCCACAGACGGCACCGACGACCGTATCCCGCGTGATTTGCGGATGGGAAAGCACCCGCCGGAGGACGAGGGTCCACAAGAAGATCATGTATCCGCTCATCGTCAGGTGCGCGATCACGTCCAGAAGCCGACTCTCGTTGTGCCAGAAGTGCGTCAGAAACTTCAGGGTGAGGAGAACCGTAGGGACCGGCCAACGCCCGGCGGGTTGGCTGGAGATCGCCCAGCCGCTGCGTCCCTGAACCGATTTCACCCGAAAGCGCCGGGGGTTGGAAGTCGTGAGAGAAGAGGAACCGCACCATGCAAACCTCCCCGCTCACTCGCCGTCGCTTTCTCACCGGCACCACCGGAACCCTCTTGGCACCTGGGCTCGCCCGGCTCTCCGCCGCACCGCTTGAAGGCGAGACGGAACATTTCTACTACCGGATGCCGGACGCCGGCACGCCTTACATCGACTCGCAACGCGACCACAAGGCCTTCGCCTTTGGGGACGGGAAGATCATGCTGTCCGAGGACTGCGGGAAGACATGGGCCCACAGCGCGCCGTTCGCCGAAGCGGAGAACCTCACCTTCAGTGTGATCCTGAAGAACGGAAACGTGCTCTTTGCCACGCGGGAACGATTGTTTCTCAGCACGGACAATCTGAAATCCCATCGCGAAATCATCGTAAAGAACCGGAATGGGAGCGACTACCGGCCGCACCTGCCGGTGAATCCGGATCAACCGGGCTGGTATTTCCATCCGCTTGATGGCGAGCATTGCTTCGACGTGAACGGCAAGGAAATGCTGGTCTGGGGTAACTACTGCAACGTCATGGGCGGAGCGGTGCCGGTGAACATCTATTACTCCACCGACAGCGGCGAAACGGTGAAGCTCGCGTATGCCTTCGGTCAGAATCTGCATTTCCAGCAGAAAGGAGCCCCGCCGGACGCACCTCTCCTGGGCGATCCGCAGAACCAGACCATCGCCCGCCACGTGCACAACGTGACCTACAACTCCGCCGAGAACGCCTTTTACGCCTGCACGGGCGACATCGACCGCGGCAACGGCAACGAATGCCACTGGCTGCGCGGCACCTACGACGCCACGGCCGACGCCTGGGACTGGAAGATCGTCATCTCGGTAAACTCGAACTCCCGTTTCAAATCCGGCGGCATCAACTTCATCGACGGACAAGTGGTTTGGATCGCGGACGCCAATGGTCCCAAACTCACCGCCGAGCACGACCGCGGCATCTTTCGCTGCGCTCCTGCGGACATCGCCGATTCATCGAAACACACGATCCTCTTCAATCCCAAATTCGAGTCCGCCAACATGCTGGTGCAAGACGGCGTCTTTCTCGCCACGCATTGCGCCCCGGCCTCGACCTATGCCTGCGGGATCATCTGGTCCCCGGACATGGGCAAGACCTGGGCGCAATACGATCTGAAAGAGTTTGGCCCACGCTCCGGTTGCCGGATCCACCGGAAGAACAGCGACGGCTGGTTTCGCATGGACCTGCGCAAGGGCTGGATCGAGCGGGCCGAGGTGTTGTTCCTCAAGCCGAAGTGCTGAGCAGATTCAACGCCAGATCGCCGAATGCTGACAACCTCGGACGGCAGGACACGTGAGGGAAGGTTACTGCCCTATGTCCCGTTCCCCGTTTCTTCATGTCGCTCTCCTCCTCGCCTGCGTCTCGCCGAATTTACAGGCCGACGACCCCAAGATCGGTGTTGGCGCCAAGCCGATTCCTGACGCGGAGGTGATCATCGATGGCTCCCGTGAAACGCTCGATGCGAAGTGGATCTATTGGGAGGGACCGGGCTTTCAATCGGCCATGCCGATCAAGTGGCAGATCGTGGCCGATCCCGTGGATGGCGGCACGTGTGTGCTCACGGACGATCGCGCGGCGGACGGTGGGAAGTTTGGCGCTGCGGACATCGTGACGAAAACTCCTTACCGCGATTTCCGGCTGCACATTGAGTTCCTCATCATGAATCCACGGGGGAACAGCGGCGTGTATCTGCAGAATCGCTATGAGATTCAGGTGTTCGATGGGGATAAAACCAAGCACGGCATGGGTGCGGTGATCAATGAGACGGAGTCGCCCTACGACTCCTACCTTGGCCTCGGGAAATGGAACGCTTATGATATCGTCTTCCGCGCCGCGAGATTCAAGGAAGGGAAGCTGGTGGAGAAGCCGCTCGTCTCGATGTATTTCAACGGCAAGAAGGTCCACACGAACGTTGCTATCAACCAAGTGTGGGGCGGTCCGAAGTCCGGGGTGGACGGCGGCAACGACCAGGGCAAAGGAATCACCGACACCCCACAAGGTCTCAAGCTCCAGTGCGAAGGCCACGATGTCCGTTATCGCAATGCCTGGATCAAGGAACTTGATCTCGCTGAGCCGAGCACGGATTTCTGAGTATCGCTTTTAGGCCCCCTGCCGCTTTTCCTAAGGCCGCGCCTTGCTACAATTTTGTCCAACCTGTGAATCCCACCCAATGCCTCCTCATAGCCCTGCTCTTGGGGGCGACTTCCGGATTGGACGCGGCCGATCCCGCCCCGCCGTCCGTGGGATCGGCAACTGAGGACCTGATCGCGGGCCGACCGGCGGGACCGTGGCGGCGCCTGTTTCTGGATGCCACCGTCGTCGAGGAGCAACAACACGTAGAGCGGGTATTTCATGCGGTCGAGAAGCACCCGGCCAATCCAGTGTTGGTGAAGGACAAAGCCTGGGAAGGCAGTGGTCCCTACCTCTACGGAACGGTGCTGCGTGACGGCGGCAAGCTGCGGATGTGGTACCATCACCAGACTCCACAGGGGTGCTGGAACAGTTATGCGGAGTCCGCAGATGGCCTTGTCTGGGCGAAACCTGCAGTGGGATTGATTGATTTCAACGGATCCACGCAGAATAACTTGTTCGCCACCCGTTCGCTCAATTTGAGCGAAAAACCGCCCCATGATCGCGGCCAGTGCCACAATCCCAGCGTCATCTTCCAGCCTTGGCAACGAGATCCGCAGCGGCGCTATGCACTCTATGGATTCTCCTATGAATTCTATGTGCCGCGAGTCGCTTTCTCTCCCGACGGATTGAGCTGGACGTTCGAACCGCTGTTCGACGGCAAGGGCCTGTTTGACTCCGGCGATGTGGTCAACTTCTTCCACGATTCCTATCGCGGGCAGTATGTTGCGACGTGGAAATCGGGCACCACCCGTGGTCGGGCCGTTGGAATCGCTACTTCGCCCGACGGCCTTGCTTGGTCGAAGCCGGTGGCAGGTGCGGTCATGTTTGCCGATGATCTGGATCCCGACGCGACCCAGATCTACGGCATGCCTGTCTTTCCCTACCAGGGCCATTACCTTGGTCTGCCGTGGATCTACCATGCCCGCTGGCCCAAAGTCCGGCCTGCAACCGACGCGGAACTTCCTCTGGCGGAGAAAACGAGCCCCTGCACGATGGACGTGCAGTTCGCTTGGAGCAGGGACTTGGTGCACTGGAATCGCACTCCTGCTCGGGAGCCCTTCATTCCACTGGGCGGGCCTGCCGAGTTTGATGCCTCCATGGTCTTTTCGGCCCGGGCCCCCGTGGTGGTCGATGACAAGCTGTATTTCTATTACGGCGGCTTTACCCTGCCTCACAACAGAGGGGCTCCCCCGAATCAGGCGGCCATCGGGCTGGGGGTTCTCCGGCTTGACGGGTTCTGCTCGATGCAGGCCGGCGCAGAAGAAGGCAGCCTCGTTACCCGCGAAGAAAATCTGGAAACGCCGGGCGTTACGATCAATGCCCGGACACGGCAGGGTGGGGAAATCGTTGCGGAGATCGTGGATGCATCGGGAACGCCGCTCGCTGGATTTACCCGGAAAGACTGCATGCCCTTCCACGGCGACGATGTGCGGCACGTGCTGCGCTGGGGGACCAGTTCCTTTACCTCGGAGCAGCGGGGGCTGGGAAAGAGGCTACGATTCTTTCTCAAGGAAGCCAACCTCTACTCTTACCTGGTGGGCGACCCGCTTGCCGCGAAGACCGTCATCTATGATCCGGCGGCGAACGGCGGGTTGCTGCCCAGCGATTCCCGGATTCCTCCGTCCCAGCGGTTCACGATGCGGGGCAATCCCTCCGGGTATCAATTGACTCAAGAAGGCTCAATGCCCTACCTCGACCTGCACAGTGCCGCTTCAGCGAAAAGCAACGCCAGCTTTGCCAAGGACGAAAGCTGGAACGACTCCACCGATTGGTGCATCGAGGCCTGGTATCGTGTGGCGGACAAGGGAACGCAGCCGAACTATGGCTTGGCCACCTTCATGAACCCGTCCCACGGCAAAAATGCCGCGATCTATCTCAGCGATCAAGAAGTCGGGGTGCTCAGCACGGATGGCATAGTTCACAAAGTGATCAAGAGCCTGCCTATGGACACCACGGATCGTTTCCACTGGTATCGCATGGTCCACTCGGGAGGAGTCTCAGGTTCTCTGACTCTGGAGGTGGACGGCAAAGAGGTCATTCGCCTGCTCTACAGCGAGCTTCATACGCGTGACCAAACCGGGGCCAATCTATCGTTCGGCCCGAACGCGTTGTTTCAGGAGGGGCGGTTGCACGCGGCCAAGCTCGGCTATCGGATCAAGGGCACGGAGCCACTCCTAGGGCCGGTCCGCAAGTAGGGCTTTGGAGAGCCGCTCCACAGCGCCCGGCCTCGTGGTCCTCCGGAGCAATCAACGACTCACGCAAGTATCTCCACTTCCGCGCCTTCGGGCACCTGTTCGTAGAGCTCCGCCACGTCCGCGTTGCGCATTCGCACACATCCGATGCTGGCGGGCTGACCGATGAGGCCCTCTTGGTTGGTGCCGTGGATGTAGATGAAGCGATCCTTGGTGTTCGCGTTGGCTTCCTCCAATCCTTCGAGCCAAAGGATGCGGGTGAGGACTAGGTCCGAATCGACCGGCTCCCCTGGATTCCAGAGGCCGACCGGTTGGCGGGATTTGAAGATGGTCCCTTCGGGTGCGCCATCTCCGTGACGTTCGGCGACGCGAAAACGGCCTGCCGGAGTCTTGTAGCTGCCAGGCTCAGTGCCCACTCCAAACTTGGAGGTGGATACCGGATAGGTCGCCACGACCCGGTTACCGTCGAGAAGGCGGAGTTCCTGGTCGGGAATCGAAACTTGGATTTTCGGTTGGGCCGGTTGCATCGATATTCAGGTTGGCTAGGATACCCCCCTTTTTCAATTCAAGAACATCATGAGCGCGGGAAAACATATCGCCATCGCCGGGGCCACTGGAGCCGTCGGCGTGGAAATGCTGCAGTGTCTGGAAGAACGGAATTTCCCGGTGGCCAGCTTGAAACTTCTGGCTTCGGCGCGCTCCGTCGGCAAGAAAATGACCTTCCGCGGCACGGAAATCGCCGTGGAGGAACTGACGCCGGACTCGTTCAGCGGAGTCGAGATCGCTCTTTTCAGTGCGGGTAGCGGGATCTCCAAGGAATTTGCGCCGCACGCCGTCAAGGCGGGAGCCGTGGTCGTGGACAACTCCTCGGCGTTCCGGATGGATGAGGGCGTGCCGCTGGTCGTCCCGGAAATCAATCCGGCCGACGCGCGCACGCACCACGGCATCATCGCCAACCCGAACTGCACCACGATCGTGGCCCTGATGGGATTGTATCCCTTGCACCGGGTATGGCATGTCCGCTCCATCATCGCGGCCAGTTACCAGGCGGTTTCGGGCACCGGCCAAGCCGGCATCGAAGAACTTACCATCCAAAATCGCGCCCTCGTCATGGGCGAACCGATCGTCCCCAAAGTTTACTCGCGGCAGATCGCCTCAAATTGTCTGCCCGAGATCGGCGGCGTCATCGCCAACGGCTACACCAGCGAGGAAATGAAGATGCAGAACGAGGGCCGCAAGATTCTCCATCAGCCGAACCTCAAAGCCTCGGTGACCTGTGTCCGAGTACCGGTCTTCCGGTCCCACTCCGTCGCCGTTACGGTGGACTTCGAGCGCAAACCAGACGTTGAGGAAGCCCGGCGCCTGATCTCCGATGCCGCAGGCGTGCAACTCTTGGATGACCGGGAGCACAATCGCTTCCCCACCCCGTTGGATTGCACGGGCCGCGACGACTGCATGGTGGGCCGGATCCGCGAAGACCTCGTCTTCCAGAACGGGCTGAGTCTGTGGGTCGTGGGCGACCAAGTTCGCAAGGGCGCCGCGCTCAATGCCGTCCAGATCGCCGAGCTTCTCTGAAGCCGCATGAACCTGGATTCCTACCTCCAAAAGCGGCGGCAACTGGTCGAAACAAGACTGGAAGAACGTCTTCCGTCGCCGGACGAACGTCCCGCTACCCTGCATCGGGCGATGCGTCATTCCATCTTCGCGGGAGGGAAACGGCTTCGGCCGATTCTCTGCCTCGCCGCCGCAGAAGCCTGCGGAGCGAGCCCGCAAAGCGCCCTCGATCTGGCGATCGCACTGGAATGCCTCCACACTTACACGCTGATCCACGATGATCTCCCCTGCATGGATGATGACGATTTCCGGCGCGGACATCCTACTTGTCACAAAGTCTTCGGGGACGGGATCGCGGTGTTGGCTGGTGACGCCTTGCAAGCCTTGGCGTTTGAGATCTGCGGAGAACACGGTGGCGCCTACGCCAGGGAACTGGCTGTAACCTCCGGCTCCCGGCACCTGGTGGGTGGCCAAGTCCTTGATCTGGAGGGTGAATCGAAACAACTGACCCTGGAAGAACTCCGTTTCGTCCACCTCAGCAAAACCGCCGCGCTTCTCACCACGAGCGTCCGCTTCGGCGGGATGATCGCCGGAGCCTCCGCAGATCAGCTCGATGCCTTGACGCGTTTTGGCCAAGCGGCGGGCCTCGCCTTCCAAGTCATTGACGATATCCTTGATGTGACCCAAACCACCGAGAAACTCGGAAAGAGCGCCGGCAAGGATGTTACCTCGGAGAAATCGACTTACCCCGCCCTGATCGGACTGGAAGCCTCACGCGACGAGGCTTACCGCCTCACTGGCGAAGCCTTGGGCGCTCTCTCAGGATTTGGCGAAGCGGGTGCGGCGTTGCGGGCGTTGGGAATGTATTTGCTGGAGCGGGATTATTGAGAACCCGAACCCTATGATGGGGCATCCCCAGTCCCCGCGCCTGCCAAGAGGCTTTCCGCCGGCACGCCGGTCAGATCGCTAAGCCGTTTCATGACCCAGAGGAAGAGCAAGACCGTGAGCACCATGAGGGGCAACGCAATCACCGGATACTGCATCCCCGTAAACTTCCCGAGTTGGGCGACGAATTCTTCGGTGCCCGGTTCCGCGCTGAGTAGGGCGGTGGCGAGGACAAAGTTGAGGACGCCGCTGAGCAGCATGGTTCCGGCATAAGCGACCGAGGTCGTGATCATCAGAGGACGAAGCTTGTCGGCGTTCCCCCGCAGCGCAAGTTGGCGGCGAATGCGTTCGATATCAAAGAGTTGCGGACTGAGGAGGAAACGCTGCACGAGTGGTTCCTGGCCCCGGATGGTGAAGAGAATGGCGATCCCAAACAAGAGCGGGAGGGCCGCTTCGGAACAGGCGATCCAAAACGCTGATGTCTTGAGAATGCCAAAGACGCCCTTGAGGAGCACCGCGACAAGCCCGAGGACGGAGAGCATGTTGAAGACCTTGCGGACAACGTAATCGTAAATCCCGTATCCAATCGGCAAAGCGCACCCCAAGACCAACGCCCAGACGGGCCCCAAGCGATCCTCGGGGCTGAGCTTCATGAAAATCAGCGTCGGGAGAACGACGTTGCAGAGTAGATTGAGCCACTGGTTCTCCTTGGGCGGCGTGGAAGTTGGGGACGACACGGGACGAGAAGCTAGACGCACGCTGGCACTGGCGCAAACTCGCGGACGTTGGAGTTCCAAACGCCCATCACTCCATCACTCCATCACTCCATCACTCCATCACTCCATCACTCCATCACTCCATCACTCCATCACTCCATCACTCCATCACTCCATCACTCCATCACTCCATCACTCCATCTTCCCCCGCCACGCCGCCCAGCATTGCCGGAAAGCTCCTGCGAAGTCTTCAGGGCGGCGCGCGATCCAGGCGTCGATGGTTGCGACCGGAAAGAATTGGCCGAACTCCACCTCGCTGGCAGGCCAACGCGGCTTGATTCCTTGCGGCAAATCGGCCCGGTGCAACTCGACGAATTCAAAACCGTTGCTCTCGTCCGGGCCCATGCTGGTGATCCGTTCCGTGGCGGCGTCGATCCCCAGCTCTTCACCCAATTCCCGCAGAGCCGCGTCCGCGTAGGATTCCCCCACGTTGAGATGGCCGGCGGCGCTGGAATCCCACTTCCCGGGAGCGACGTCCTTGAGCCGGGAACGCCGTTGCAGAAAGAGGTCGCCGTTGCGGTGAAAGAGAAAAACATGGACCGCCCGATGCAGCAGCCGGTCCCGGTGGACGACGCCACGCGCTTGTTGGCCGATGACCTCGTTGGCATCGTCGACCACGTCGAAAAGTTCGTCCTGGCGTTGCGGATTGTCCTTGAGGGGATGTTCGTCGAGCAAATTCGTGAGATCGACCCATTGCCGCAGGGAAAGGTCCTCGCCGCGGACCGCATCGGACACGCCGAGGGCGGAGCAGATTTCGATCCAGCGTTCCACCGGGATCTCAAGTCCGTTGCGCAGCTGCTTGCGACGTTGAGCGAAGCCGCGCCGGATCGTGGCATCGAAGAGACGGTGATCGAAGACCGGGAGATCGTTCGCCGGCCGGGGAGTGAGGCGGATGACCGTTGACTCGACTTTGGGCCGCGGGTGAAAGTTATCGGGCCCGACGTGCTTGAGCAGTTCCACTTCCCAGCGAACCTGAACGCGCAAGGTGAGCACGCCGAAGGCTTTGGATCCGGGTGGTGAAGCAAGCCGTTCCGCGACTTCGCGCTGGAGCATGAGAACGGCTTCCTCTACCGGCGAATGGATGCCGAGGAAGTTGCGGATGATCTCCCCACCGGCGGAATACGGAAGGTTTCCGATCAGTTTGACCGGACGGCGCGGGTAGAGCAGGCGGGTATCGAACTGACAGGCATCGACGTTGTGGACCTCCACGGTGGGGATGTCCGCCAGTTTCTTCGTGAGGTAGGCGGCGAGCCGGCCGTCCCATTCGATGAGAACGAGGTTCTTCGTCCGCTCCAGGACTTCCGTCGTCAGCGAGCCGGTACCGGGGCCGACCTCGACCACGGTATCGTCCGGCCCGAGATCGAGCTTGCCCGCGATCCAAGCGGAGATGTTGCGATCGACCAGGAAATTCTGCCCGAGCTTGCGGCTCGGGGTGAGATCCATGGAGGAGAGCAGGTCCTGGAGTTCTGTCCGGTTCACTTCACATGAAGCCCGGAGGGATCGGCAATCCCGCCGTAAGCTTGGACATCTCCTTGGATGCGGTGTCGCGGCCCTGATCGATGGCCTGTTTGACCCCACTGAGGATCAGGTCTTCGAGCATCTCGACGTCCTCGGGATCGACGATGTCTTTCTTGATCTTGATGGAGACAACGTCCCCGGCGCAGTTGGCCACGACGATGACGCTGCCGCCGCCGACGCTGACCTCGACCTGCTTGCTGGCCAAGTCCTCCTGGGCCTTTTGCATGTCTTTCTGCATCTTCTGCATCTGCTTCATCAACTTGGCAGGATTCATGAGTCGTTCGTCGTTGGGGTTAGCTGGAAGATTCTAGTTTCGCTTCAAAGAGATCCAAGGCGCCTTGGATCAATGGATCGTTCATGTAAGATTCTGGATCGACCGGGTCGGCGGCCTTCACCTCGACCGGGACGACGGGAGCGGGTTCCGGGGCGGGAACCTCTAGTTCAGTGGGCTTTTTTTTTGCCAGGGCCTTCTTCGCGCCGGACGCGTCACTGGGCGGGGAAGCCGACGCCGGAGGTTCGTCGTCTTCAAACTCCGGAAGAGGAGCGGCGGTCATGCCTTCCTTGACTTCCGCAGCAAAAGCCAACGGCTTGCCCGAAAGTTCCCGGATGACTTCCTCAATGAAGTTCCGGTTGTTGTCCCGCATCAGGGAATCCCGGGCGAAGCGGTCGCCAGGAGAGAAATGGATGGTGAGCTTCTTTTCCGTCTGCTCCGCAAAGACGCCGGCCCGAGCCCAAGTGTGACTGAGGGGCCGCTCGGCACCGATCACTTCAAGGACCGCCGTCCAGAGAGCCGCCCCGGAAAAGGGTCCTTGCGGCCGAGTTCGGGCCGCCGACGGGGCATCCGCGACCGGTTCCTTGACCGAAGAGGCAGCGGGCTTGGCCGGGGAAAGGTCGATCGGGTCGTCGTCCAACGCATCCGCCGGAGGTTTGGGCGTAGCCTTGCGCACAGGTGCCGGAGCGTCCGCCCGGGGCCGCGCGGGGGCGCGTTTGGCATCGACCGGCTCCGTAGTCCCGTCGAGGTCCGCACCGATCGCACCGCCCGCTTGATGCAGCAGGCCGATGACGTCGCTCAAGGTGGTTTCCCCGAGGATTTGCATCGCCTTGATCACCGCGATCTCCAGATGAAGGCCCTTGTTGGGCGCCCACTTGAGCTTGGCTTCGGTGGTCGCGAAATGATCAATGAGACGGAGGAGCCGTTCCGGCGTGGTTTGCCGGGATTGCTCGCGCAAGCGTGCTACAGCGTCCGGATTCAATTCCGCAAACTCGTTTTTGGCATCGATCACCGCGACGACGAGGTGCCGGAGGTAGCTGATCAACTCGCCGAGGAAGAGGGACAGATCGCGTCCCCTCCCCGCCTCTTCATGGATCACCTCAATGGCTTCCACCGTGCGGCGCGCGAGCAGTGCTTCGGTCATGTCCGCGATCCGTTCCACCGAGGTGAAGCCGAAGACCTCCTGGACATTGACTTCCTCGATGCGGTTTCCGCAGAAAGCGACGAGCTGATCGAGCATCGACTGAGCATCCCGCATCCCGCCGTCCGCCCCCTTGGCGATGGCGTAGGCGGCTTTTTCTTCGAGATCGACTTTCTCCAATCGGGCGATGTGGAGGAGATGATCCGCGATGATCTTGGTGGGGATGCGGCGGAGGTCGAAGCGCTGACAGCGACTGATGATGGTGGGGAGGACCTTGTGCGCCTCGGTGGTCGCGAAGATGAACTTCACGTGCGGGGGCGGCTCCTCGAGAGTCTTCAACAAGGCGTTGAAGGCTGCGGTCGAGAGCATGTGGACCTCATCAATGTAGTAAATCTTGAAGCGACATTTGGCCGGGGCGAACTTCACGGTTTCCCGGAGATCACGGACGTTCTCGACGCCGTTGTTGGAAGCGCCGTCGATTTCCAGCACATCCAGGCTGTTCCCCTCCGCGATCTCCCGGCAGATGTCCTCGTCGGGATCGAACTCGATTTTTGGACCGCCACTGCAATTGAGCGCCTTGGCAAAGATCCGGGCGGTCGAAGTCTTGCCGGTGCCGCGCGGGCCGACGAAGAGATAGGCGTGGGCCAACCGGTCCTGCTCAATGGCATTGCGCAGCGTCCGGACGACGTGGTCCTGCCCGAGCAGGTCCGCGAATGTCTTGGGCCGGTACTTTCTTGCGAAGACCTGATAACTCACGATGCGGTCACTCTAGCCAGCCTCCCGGGGATGGAAAATCCTTTTTGCTGGAGGGGCTTCAGAGAAGGGCGGCCAACAGGCGCGGTTCCCGCCCAAATTTCTGGCGAAACTCCTCCAAGGTGGGCCGGAGCCGGACCTTGACCTTCGCCTCGTGGTGGAGAGCGATCGAAGAGAGCTTGTGTTCGAGGAACGGATTGCGAAAGCGATCCAGTGTGGATCGTCCGAATCCGGCGGGGTCCTCGACGCGGCCTTCCAAGACCGGGACGATTTCACCAAAGAGGAGATCCTCCAACCATGCGCCAATTTCCGGATGCGCAACGGCTTCGCGCACCGTGACAATGCCCATCGGCAGAGCACGCGAGACCAAGGCGGAATGGAGCCCGTTGAGGATGCGGATCTTTCGGAGGGAGAACGGAGAGATGTCCGGGGCGGTGATCACGGCCGGGTGAGAAAACTCAAACTCGCCGGCACTTTCGATCGCCCAAAGAGCGTAGGGTTCCGCGGAAAGGAGAAGCGGATCCTGGCCCAGCAACGGATGTTGTCGTGGCGGCCCGGGAACGATCCGATCGACCAGACTGTTGACCCAGCGGCACCCCTCCCGCAACCAGGCCACCGCGTCCGGCCCGACATTCCAGCGGGCCGCCTGTTCCAGGACGAGGTCGCGGAGGCGCTCGCCATTGCGTTCGATGAGTTCGCACGGGAGAATCGCCGGTCCGGGCAACCCGGCGGAGTGGCGGGCGAGAAGGAGGACTAGAAGCTTCGCCGGGTACGAGCAGGGAACCGCGCCATCGGCCAGATCGCGATCATCGAGGGCGAAGCCAGCTTCGGTGGTGTTGGAAACGATCCAACGCAAATCCGGGGAGGTGGCGCATTCGCGCACACGATCCCACTGCGTGCCCGCGTGGAGAGCTTCCCGGATCGAGGTCACCTCCTCCGTTTGATCGATCACTTGGCTGTCGGCGAATCCTTGGAGGGCGACATGGTATCTCCCGCCCGCCCGGTTCAGGGCCTCGGCTCGTTCGCTGCCGGTGGATTGAACCACCACGATTTCATCGAAGCCGGTTTCGGAAACGAAGAGATCGACAAACGCACGAAGGAAGTTTCCGGCACCGAATTGAAGAATCATGAGTCGGACTTGGTCAGGTGAGCGGAGGGAACGTGCAAACATGAAATTCGGCATCGTTCCTGCTTTCCGGCCTCCAAGCCTTGAGCGAGACCGCAACCCAGTTTGAACCAGAGCGAGAGACCGATTCCCGTTCGGCTCTCTCCGCGTTTCTAGAGATCCTTTACCAATTGGTCCGGGAGCCCTCGGTCGTGGGGACGGAGGATTCCTTCTTCCGGGTGCTGCGGCGGGAGCTTGAGGAAATCGGCGTCAACGTGGAGCATCACTCCGGCGTGCTCGTGGCGCGAGGCTCGCAACCGGAGTTGTTGGTCCTCTCCGCGCACATCGATCGGCACGGACTGCTTTGTACGGGCCCGAATGAATTCCAGTACGCGGCCTTCATCGCCGGCAACCGTGGGGAACTGGACGGCGATTCCATCTCCGAACAGATGATGGCCACGATCGCGGACCGCTTCACCGGCCAGCGTGTCCAGGCGCACCTGCCGTTTACCGGGACCTACCTGGGCCAGGGAACGATCTCGTCGTCGCGTCTCTGTCCTTACCGCCGCAACTTGATTTTCGAAATCGGGGGCCTGCCGAATCTCCACCCGGGCACCCCGATCTCGTTCCTAGACCGGTTGCAGGTCACGCCGACCCACGTCTCTGCTCAGCTCGACAACGTCTTGTCGGTGGCTGTGCTTATTTATCTATTCCGGTTGGGATTCACCGGGACGGCTCTGTTCACGGCGCAGGAGGAGGCGGGGCGCAGTTGGCGGCACGCGCTGGCTTGGTTTCAACGAGAACGAATCACGACCCGGCGCCTCCTCGTGCTCGATACCAGTCCGTACCCCACCCCCGAAGCCGCCGGCCAGCAGGAAGTCGTCCTCCGCCGCAAAGACGCGACGGCGGCGTTTGATCCGGGATTCACTGCGGAAATCGAGAGTGGGTGCGGCCGACTTGGGATCAGCTACACCTTCAAAGACGCCTGGATCGACGAGCAGAACCGGCAACGTAGCAAACCGCTATCGCTCGGACGCACGGAACTGGGACGACTCGTCGCGGCCACCGGGGGCTCGATCAACGGAACCACCCTGCAGATTCCAACGACTGGTTACCATACCGCGAACGAGTCCGCCTCATTCGCCTCAATTCGCGCCGCCCTCCGACTCCTCGGCACCTACTTGTAACGACGCCTTTTGTCCCGTCTCAGCTGCATCTTCAGCTGAGGCGCAGTGAAGCCTGTTGCGCCCGGGTGGCTCCGATGCTTTGGTGTTCCCTGTTCGTTCCGTCTCCCCAAACCCCTTGCGCCCCTATGGATCCTTCCGGCCCCAGTGTTCCCCATCATCCCGAAACCATCTTTGAGTCCGGGAAAACCCAAGCGATGCGCGCCGCTGAGCAATTGCGGACCGCAGCGGCTTCGACCGTTCAACAATTCCGCACCGTGGCGGAGGAACGCGCCGGACAATGGCGCAATGCCGCTGGCGAACAGACCGTTTCCATGCGCAACGCGGCGGAGTCGCAGGCGGATCATCTCCGAGACGCCGCTGAACAACAGTGGTCCCAGGCTCGCGATCAGGTCCAAGACTGGCAGCAGGACTTGGAAGCCTACGTCCGCGTCAATCCCACCAAATCGATCCTGGCCACGTTCGGCCTGGGGCTGGTTCTGGGGATGCTCTTGAGGCGGTGAATCGATGCTTCCCCCGCGGTTCAGAAGCTTGCTGCTCCCTTGGATGACCGGTCAATTTGGCGACGGTAAGGCCCCCGGTAAACAAATCGGAGCGACGACGCGCAATCTGCTCGCCCATGTGCAGGCGCGGACGCAGCTCTTCGCCCTGGAGACTCGCGAAGCCTATGCGGAACTGACGGGACGCTCTCTTTTTGGGGCCGCCGGAGGCCTCCTCCTCTTCATCGGCTACGTGCTGGTGCTCACCTGCGTGACTCCCCTGCTTGCCGAAAGTCTCCACACCCGCTGGCAGTTCGTCGGACTCGGCTTCGCCGCGCTCCATATCGTCGCCGGCGGAGCGGTGCTGTGGGAGGCGCGACGCCGCTTCTCAGCGGTCCTTTACGAATGCACTCTGTCCGAACTGGAAAAGGATCGCCAATGGCTCGCCAGGAATCACCCCGCGTCACCGGGAAATTAGAGCTCGTCGCCACGCTCGACCGAACCCGGAGCGAACTCTCCCGCGATCTGGGCGGGATGGGCCGGGCTCTCGACCTGAGCACCCAGTTTCGCCGCTCCTACGCTTCGGGTTCGTGGCGGTGGTTGGCAGGAGCCCTTGCGGTCGGGGTGGTCGCCGGACTTCGCTTCCTGCCGACGCCCAAGGCAAACTCATCACCAGCCAAAGGGAACGCGGGTCCGATGGCTGCGGGTGTGGCCGGAATGATCCTGCGCCAACTGTTCATGAGCGCGGCCCAGCCGGCCTTGACCCACCTTTTGGGGCAAGAGATTGAGAAATGGCTCAGCGGAGTATTGCGGAAGCCCTGATACTTTGCTTAGCTGGCGCTCGCGTCTCGAACTCTTGTCCGCATTGCCCCATCCGGTCCCCTATGTCCGACACCATCGCCACTTTATCCCACATCGACGACTACCTGAATCTGGCGGTCGAGTATGATGCCTCCGATCTTCACCTCTGCGCCGGCACCAAGCCCTCTTGGCGCAGGTTCGGCCTTCTCCAGCCGATTTGGGAGAACGGAGCGTTGCTCACCGCGGAGGACATGGAAAACCTGGTCAAGGGCTTCATCGATGACCGCAACTGGCAGCGCTTTACGGAACGCGGTGACTCCGACTTCGCTTACTCGACCGGTGTCAGCCGTTTCCGGGCCAGCGTGGTGCGCCAACGTCTCGGTTGGAGCGTCTGCTGCCGGGTGATCAACACCAAGGTTCGTTCGATGGATGAACTGGGCTTGCCCCAGGTGATCAAGCCTTTGCTCGAATACCACAGCGGTCTCATCCTGGTCACGGGCGGGATCGGCTCCGGAAAGTCGACGACCCTGGCGGCGATGATCAACGAGATCAACGTGAACCGGGCGGACCACATCATCACCTTGGAAGACCCGGTCGAATACGTGGTGGAGTCCAAGGGATGCCACGTGAACCAACGCGAGGTGCATCTCCACACCGATTCCTTCGCCCGCGCCCTCCGTGCCGCGCTCCGAGAGGATCCGGACGTAATCATGGTGGGGGAAATGCGTGACATCGAAACGATTTCCCTGGCGATCACCGCCTCGGAAACCGGACACTTGGTGATGGGCACCCTTCACACCAGTAGCGCCGCCCGGACCCTGGACCGGGTGCTCGACGTATTCCCGGTCGATCAACGCGACCAAATCCGTCAGATGGTGAGCGAATCGCTCCGCGGCGTCATCTGTCAGCAACTCGTCCCCCGGGCCGACCAAGAAGGACGGGTTCTGGCCCAGGAAATCCTCGTGAATTCCCCGGCCGTTTCCGCCTCCATCCGGGACGGGAAGACGTTCATGATTCCGGGCATCATGCAAACGGGCAAGAACCTCGGCATGCGCCTGATGGATGACGTCCTCTTCGAACATTACGCTGCGGGCCGCATCTCTCAGGACCAGTGCCTGATGCGAGCCGTCGACCAAACCACCATGAAGCAGAAGCTCGGTCTCCTCTGATCCTTTCACGTCTCCCCGTCATGCCTATCATCGACCAGTATTTTGAAGTGCTCGTCCAAGGGAGCGGTTCCGACCTTCACCTCTCCGAAGGCCAGCCCCCCAAGGCCCGCATCCACGGCTCCATCGTCCCGATCTCCGACGGCGAGCTGACTCACGACGCCATGAAGCGGATCCTCTCAGAGATCTGCGATCCCAAGGCGTTCGACAAGTACCTGGAACACGGCGACCTCGACTTCGCCTACGAGATGGATGAGCAGTCCCGTTTCCGCTGCAACTACTTCAAGCAGCAGAACGGTCTCGCCGCCGTCTTCCGGTTGATCCCGACCAAGATCGCCACCCTCGACCAACTGAACATTCCCAAGGCGGTCGAAGGCTTCGCTCACATGCGCAGCGGGATCGTCCTCGTGACGGGCCCGACCGGTTCCGGCAAGTCCACCACGTTGGCGGCCTTGATCGACTTCATCAACACGCATTACCAACGTCACATCGTGACGATCGAGGAGCCCATCGAGTTCGTACACCGCAACAAGACGTCCATCCTCACGCAACGGGAAGTCGGGATTCACACCCCGAGTTTCGCCGACGGTCTGCGTGCCTCCTTGCGGGAAGATGCCGACATCGTTTTGGTCGGGGAAATGCGAGACTTGGAAACGATCTCGCTGGCACTGACTGCGGCCGAAACGGGGCAGCTCGTCTTCGGGACGCTGCACACCAACAACGCCCGCAAGACCGTCGACCGGATCATCGACGTCTTCCCCGCCGACCAACAGGCCCAGGTTCGGACCATGCTTTCTTCGTCGCTGAAAGGAGTCGTCGCCCAGTTGCTCATGAAGCGGGTCGATCAACCCGGCCGGGTGGCGGTGAATGAGATTCTCATCACCACTCCAGCCGTGAGCGCGGTCATCCGGGAAGGTGCCACCTTCAAGCTCTACGACATCATTACCGGCGGCAAAGGCTATGGGATGCAGTTCATGGACGATGCCATCATGAACCAACTCATGGCCGCCCGGGTCTCCCCGGTGGAAGCCTACATGAAGGCGACGGACAAATCGCGCTTCGTCAAATTCCTCCCGCCCGAACACGCCGCCCTGGCCAATTCCGGCGGCGGCTGATCCGCCGCGGGTTCATCCCGCGAAAAGACCGAGGGCCGCTTCCGCCAATCTCCGGCAGAACGCGGCCCTTGTTGTTTTAAAGAACCAAGAACCAGTAACTGCCCGTCTCAGTCGAGGCTCTTCTTAGGCGGAGCGATCCGGACCGCATTCGGGTTCGGCGGGGGACCAGGAGGCGCTTGGACCGCGAACCGCTGCACGTTGAATCCCGGAATATTGGCAACGATCAAAACACCGGTGTTGGGCGGCCCGGCAGGGTTCGGATTGGCGGGCGGGTTGTAGAACTCCCAGGTGGCCGGGACTCCCACCTCATCCGCCAATTTGCGCGCTTCCAGGTAGGTAGCGAACGCGTCCTTGGAGACTTGAAAGAGCGCCACTCCCTTCGGGTTGGCCTTGATCGAGCGGATCGTATTCATGTAAACGGACCGGGGATCCTTGATCTGCTCCACCGTCTCCCCCCCATCCGAACGCGGTGCCATGACCACCTGGACCGCCGTTTGCCCCGGCCTGACCAGCGGCTCCATCGCAAAGGTTTTGGCGAAGAGCTGGCTTCCAGCCGCCCGGGAGAGCATGTCCGCAATCTTGAAGGCATCGTAGATTGTGGTGTTTTCACTGGCGTTCTTGAATTGATCCAGATCCCCCAGTCCCTTGACGTAATCGACAATCCCGCGGGGCGTGTTTTTCACATCGACGCTCTGGCTGCCAAATTGGAAGACGAGATCTTTTCCTTTGGTAGTGACCTTGATCGTCGGTTTGAGGGGATCGTTCGACGGATCCAGTTTGACCCACTTGGTCACATCACCTTTGGCGGCGGCCACCACTGCGTTAGCCACATCTGACATCGGTTTGCGCACGATCAGGGAGATATTCCCCAGATCGACCAAGAACTTCGTGTTCGGCTCCAAGGCGTCCTTGGCCAAAGCCTTATATGCCAGAGCGACCTGATCCATCTGGAACTTCTCCGCCAACGGAGAGATGATCGGCCAAGCTTTCTGAGTTTCCGCAGGGTTGCCGAACACCTTGTCGAGCATCGGGCGGAATGGCTCAATCTTCACATCCTGATACCGCAGGCTGGAACGGGTCTTTTCCAAGCCGGCAACCAGCGGCGGCACATAGTCGGAATCACGATAGTGGTAGACGCGGTCCGCAGAAACGATGATGCGGGTCTCGATCGCACCCTCTGGATAGTCCCGAGGGTTGGGCAGGCGGACGTAGGTCGACGGTTCGGGTTTGTAGATAGGTGTGGCATCCAGCAGCGCCTTGAGGCGCTCGATCTCCGCGAGGAGTTGATCGAGCACGGTCTTCTGGGCGTCCCTCGCTTTCTGGTTGGCGTCGATCTGCTTCTGGACCTCCTCGGGGGTCATCTCCCCTACCCGAACTTTAGTTTTCGAGACATCGACGTCTTTGAGCTGTTGGGTGACTTCGACGATCTTCTGGTTCGTCGCCACCTGATCCTTGAGGAGCTGGGTGGGATCGACGGGAATCGGCGTAAGCTTAGAAATCTGCTCCTGCACCTGCTTGAGTTGCTCTTCGGTCACGTTGGGCAACTCGGAGAGTACTTTATTAACGGCGGTCGCGATGCTAATGCCGATCATCACCAACACGATGAGGAGAACCCCGACGACGTTGGTCATCGTGTCCATCAGGGCGACGAAGGGCAGTTCCTGTTCTTCGTGGGGTCTTCTGTGAGCCATGGCAGTGGGAACTAGGGTTCGAAAAAATCAGGCAGCGGGCTTGGCGGGAGCGGCCGGTTTGGCAGGAACTCCCGTGGCGGGCGGCTTCGTAATTTTCCCGCGATACTTCTCAAACAAAGCCAAGTCCAATGTCCCCCGCCCAGGGATGGGCAGTTTGCCGACCCGGATCTTGTATTCGTTGCTGGCGCGTCCGGCTGCGTTGTTGAACGCGCCCTGACCGTCATCACGGATCAAGAACAAGATTTGGGAGTTGGGATCCTTGGCAACCTCCGTGAGGAAGTGGTTGTAGGCCACATCGGCCACCACCACCTCGGGAGCAGACCCCAGTCGATAGGTCTCGCCCCAGGCTCCCAGGATCTGCAAGCCCGCCCCGTTGCATTCCACGAAATAGACCTTCACGTTGTCGCCCATGCCCGCCCCGGAAGGCTGGACTACCACCGGCGGAATCTTCTTGTCCGCCGGAATTTTCCGCTTCTCAATCTCGGCGAGGAGGACCGCTTTCTGCTGTGTCCCTTCTGCCTGCTGCTTCTTGAGACCCTCGATTTCGACGATAAGGTCGTCCAGTTGTCTCTGGAGCTTGAGGATCGCCAATTGGTAGGCTTCCTTCGAGTCCTTCGCGTTGGCGATGAGGCGGCGCAGTTTGACATAGGTGTCCGTTTTCTCCTGCAGAACCTTCTGCGCCTGTTGCAACACCACAGTGATCTTGGCGGCCTCGTCCTCCTTCTTCTTGTGTGCGTCGATCTCCTTCGTGATCTTCACAAACTGCTTGGAGCGATCGAGTTCCTCAGGGGTGCGCCCCTGAGTTTTTTGCGACTGCGCCACGGCCATGACGACGATGATGAGGACAAGCACCCCAATGAGGGAGCAGAGAATGTCGAGGAAAGGGACGACCAGGATTTCGTCCTTCGCTGCATGTCTACGCTTTGCCATGGGATAATGGGTAAGGGATGCGAGGGCCTTCTTCGCCCGGCGCGATTAAGAATTTCGGCTGAACCAGCCCTTCTTCTTCACCTGCTGAATGATCACCTGTTTTTCACCAAGATCACGCAAGACGTTGTTGAGCCCGAAGATGCCTTGCGAAAGAGCCTTGGTGTAGTCGGTGGTCTGCTTCACGCTATCGGCGACCGAGACCGTTACCTCTTCGCGCAGCTTAGCCATCATGGTGACGAACTCCGCGCTGACCTTCTGCTCGTGAGCCAAGGCGCGCTGTTCCAACTTGATCGTCTGGTCCTTGATTTGGGCGGAGAGATCGGTGAGATCACCCATGAAGTCCCGCTGCACCTGAGTCAGGGCGGCCACGAGCATGTTCATCATGCCCGCCGGATCACCACCGGCCAAACCGCCGCCGTCGTTGAGGCGCGGCAGAAGCACTTCGTTGCAAAAGGCGTCGATCTCGTTCAGGCAATCGTCCTCGTCCTTGGAGATCGTGTTCATCACGAAATTGACCACCAACGCCAGCGCCAGACCGAACAGAGTTGCGTCGAACGCCGTCCCCAAACCGCCGGTCACCGCCCCCAACGATGCCATGACGGCATCGACGTCCTCCATGTTGGATAAATTCATGCCGCCGATGGCATGCGAGAGACCAATGACCGTCCCGATGAACCCGAGGATCGGAATCGCCCAGAAGAACGCTCTGACGAGCGTGTAACTCCCGCTAATCCGCATGCTGTCAATGTCCGACTGACTCTCCAACATGTGGGAAACGCTGTCGGCGTTCTGTTTCACTTCAAACAGTTCCAGCGCCTTGCGCATTCGATTGACCATCATACTGTCACGCAGCTTCACCGGAAGCTTGTAAAGGTGATCGATGAAGGTCCCAACGTTCTCCGCGTTGATTTCGGCACCGAGCTCCCAGGGAACCACGTTGAGCAGAAGTGCCTGACGCTGATGGCGCAGCTTGCGGCTCTTGAAGAAGAGGATCGCCAGAGCCCAGGCGAAGAACAGGAAGTTGAAGAACGCTACCCCGGAATGTTCTCCCCAGAAGAGCGAGGTCACATACTGCAACTCGTTGTAATCCTTGTGCTCAAGCTCTTCCGGTGCCCGGCACAAGAACAGAACCGCGAACACCAGAATCGTCATGGCCAAGCCGAGCCCGAAACAAAAGAAGCCGTTCGGGTTGGTCGGATCCTTCTCTTCCCATCCGCCCCGATCATTCTGCTCACGATCGTAGGTCGGAGCGGTTTCCTCCACCTCTTCGAATTGTCCGGCGTCGGGAGCCGTAAACCCCACGGACGGAGCCGGGATGTTCAGCTTGGGCTTCGGGATTCCCGCCTGCAGACTCGATTGGCTACTGACCGTTTCGGGAATCTGCAACTTGGTGTTGCACCCGGGACAGCGGACGAACTTCCCGGCAAATTCCGGTTCAGCTTGGAGCTGCATCTGGCAAGACGGACATTCAAACTTCATAATGAGGAAAAACGGAGATTAGTAATTTTAGCCCACCGGTGCAATCCTGATTTGAAAAGAACCGGGGCACCAAAACGTGCTTTTTCGGGGGGTATAAATTCGGGTGAGGCGGTGGACCCCCACTCGGGGTGCCAGTTCACCCTGAATTGCGTTTTGGGTCAAGTCGAATCCATCAATGATGGTTGCGAAATGATCTCCCGAATTTCTTTCCGTGTGGCCCGGACTTTGCTAGCCTCGGGGGACCCACTCGCCGCATCCCCTCCCTTCCTCCCCCATGACGACCACCCAGACCGATCTAGCCCGGGTTGAACCCGCCACCATGGCCGAGTTGGACGACCTAGTCGAGCTGGTCATGGAACTCTTTCGCATCGAAGTGGATTTCCAACCAGACCGGGCCAAACAGGAACAAGGCCTTCGTCTCATCCTCGAACAGCCCAGCCGCGGACGGATCTTCATGGTCCGGACGGATCACAAGATCATCGGGATGGTCAACCTCCTCTTCACCATCAGCACGGCGGAGGGCGGCTTCGTCATCCTCATGGAAGACGTGATCATCCACCCAGATCATCGAGGGCACGGCTACGGCTCCGTCCTCCTGGAACACGTACTTAAATTCGCCCAGGAGAAGAACTTCCTTCGTATCACACTCTTGACGGATGAAATCAGTGCGGAATCGCAGCGGTTCTTCCAAAGATTCGGTTTCGAGCATTCCCATATGATCCCGATGCGACTCAATCTCGGAAGCCGGTCCACCCCATGATCCTGGCCACCCTGCACGGAGACTCATTCGGCCAAGGCGCTCATGCCCTCGCCGCCGGGGAGAACGCACTGGTGCTTTTCATGCTCGGGCTGCATTCCAGCGTCCTCATCCTGATCCTTTTTCTCGTCTGGTTCGCCCGCCGTCGCCTTCGCCAGACCCGGCTCCCTTCCGAAACCGAGGCACTCCTCGACGAGCTCGCGACCAGCACCGCGCACGATTCCCCATCAAGGCCCTGGGAACGCGACGCCGACTGGTGGAAACCCACCTCTTCAGACGGCTCCTGACGCCCCCGCGTCCAGGCCAGCTCTTTTCGGAAAGCCCAGACCGTCGAGCCAGCTCCCGGCCAACCGCCAGACCACCTCTCGATCCGCCCCGTGGATTGGCTCATGGAGCGCTCCTTCGATCGTCTGGTAGGATTTGCGCACACAGGGCATCGTTTCGAACAATTCCCGGCTCAACTCCGGAGGACAAACCACGTCCGCCATCCCGTGAGTCATCAAGACCGCCAACCGCGGAGGCAAGCGCGAAGCCGCCGCCCGCACCCGAGGCACCCGCGCCAGCATTTCCGCCCCGAACCCAGCCGAGACCCGGTGATGGAGCAAACGTTCTTCACTGCGCCCTCCCCCATCCGCTTCAGGCAAATCGCCTTTCCGGCATTGCGCGGAACGCACGCCGGTATCGATCGGAAAGCGCGGACAAACCGCGCCCAGCACCCCGATCACGCGCAAGAGAAAAGGCGGTTGACGGCAGCCGGGATCGACCAAGGGAGAACTCAGCCACGCCATCGCAAACAGTCCGGGACGGCGCGCGAGGTAATCGATCCCCAGGAACGCGCCGAACGAATGAGCAAACATCCCCAGGTCCGCCCCATCCGGAAGCTCGGTCCGCAATTGCATCACCAGGTCATCGAGGAGTTCCACCATCGGATCCCAACCCGGAAGATGCCCTCGTTGGCCGGGCGATAGACCATGCCCTGGGAAATCAACGCCCAAGCCGAGAATCCCCCGCTCCGCGAGAAACCGCCCCAAGCCCGCATAGCGATGCAGATGATCGCCCAATCCGTGAAGCAGCAACATCCCGGCCACGGGCTTCCCTTCCGGCCGGAAGACATGCCGGTAGAGGGTGGACCCAGACGGAAAACGGTGAAGGCCCCCTTCTTGCTTCATGGCGATGACTGTTCGACGGAATGGATGGACTGGACCTGAGCGAAATCCTTCGCGCGGTCAAGGCTCTCAGACGGGAAAGCTCACGATGAATCCCGCACTGCTTCGTACTCTTCGTGTCCTTCGTGGTATCCCCCACGCCGCTGCCGCAGACGTGCAATACGGAAAGGAACCAGGCGGACTTCACCACGAAGAGCACGAAGGGACACGAAGAATGGAGTCTGATCAATGATCAAGCCGTGTGACCGGCTGGCCCTCGCCCCCAGAATGGTCAGGCTCCCCCGGCCGTTCACCCATTGCCAACGGGAAACAAATCGGCTTGCCGCGGGATGATGATCGAGTGAGACTGCCATGCGGCAATTTGCCGTGTTATGCCGCGCGCTGCCAATAACTTGTTATGGCAGCGCGCCGCTCAATTAGACTGTTGTGCTAAATACCACGGTATAAAAGTATATCGATCGCTTATAGCGAAGACAATTACCGCTGGTTGTTCGGTCGGTATTAAGTTACAAAAGAATCCATTTGATGTTCGGGTGACGCGGTGTTCACAATGACTGCATCGAAGCGACCGTCAACAACATTCTTCTGCAATGGCGCGATCTCTGGCCCGGCGGCCTGGGGCAGGCGGTGTATGCGACGTTGAACTTGTTGGCGCACTGCCGGACCGGGGCGTTGGGCTACAACCGGGCCACTTGCCAGGATTGCAAGCAAAGTCAGATCTTCGCCAGTTCGTGCGGTGACCGGCATTGCCCGCAGTGCTTGGGGCCGCGGCAAGCGGACTGGGCGGAGCAGACCTGCAAGCGCCTTCCGGACTGTCCTCACTTTCATATGGTGTTCAGTCCGCCCAAGGAAGTGTGGGACGTGTTCGAGGCCAACTACCGGATCTTGGCGGACATCCTCTTTGCATCGGCGGCGGAGACGCTCCAGCAGTTTCAGCGCAACAACTGGGGATGTGCCACCGGCTCATTCTTCGGCGTGCTGCACACCTGGGGCAGTCAGCTCAATTGGCATCC
>Ga0247843_1001106_pt1 | contig 58052 bp, 55 predicted proteins | sample LaCruzMarch2017__FD_192420 | JGI IMG/M metagenome (GOLD analysis project Ga0247843, IMG submission 192420) | Freshwater microbial communities from meromictic Lake La Cruz, Castile-La Mancha, Spain - LaCruzMarch2017_8m | ecosystem: Environmental > Aquatic > Freshwater > Lake | place: Spain...
GGGAGAGATTCGAAGTCAGGGAAGGGGTCGGGAAACGGGAGTTTCCCGTGGAGGATGTATTGAAACCGAGTGGTTTCAAGGAGTGAATCCCATTCACGACGAGTTCGAATCTCCCTCTCTCCGCAAATAATTCAATATATGCTATAATAGATAAAATAACCTATCAAATATATGGATATAAACGAATATAAGACCAAGGCTCTACGGACGGACTATGCGGATTATAGTGACTTTCATACTGGAGATGTAAGTGCTAGATTGGATTATGCTAGTATGGGATTGGTGACTGAGTCAGCTAAGGTACTAGATATAATCAAAAAGTCTAAAAAATCTCTAGCTTCACTAAACCGAGAAAAGCTCAAAGAAGAATTAGGCGATTTACTCTGGTATATGAATTTGACTTTAGATGAATTGGGAATTAGTTTTGATGAGTTGATGGAGGCAAGCATTGCCAAAATTGACCGCAAACACCCAGAGGGCGATCCTGTCATAGCTGGTAAACCTCATATAGAAGCTAAGGTTGTATTAGATAAATTTAAAAAGTCTGTAGAAAATAATTAATGAGAGTTACCCCCAATACACATATGATTGAAAAAGAAAATATATTACAATCAATTCTAGAAAAAACCGTTGATGGAAAGATGGTATTTGGGACTTCATTTGGTATAAAAAAGAATGATTTTACGTGGTTTGGAGCTTCAGGTAATCTTTCCATTGATCAAAGTTATTTTATTGCGAGTACGACAAAATTATTTACAACTGCTATTATCCTATATCTCAAGTCAGAGGGTAAATTACAACTTGAAGACAAAATCAGTATATATTTGGATAAGTCTATTATGAATGGCTTACATATATATAAAGGGAATGACTATTCAGATGAAATAACTATCAAACATCTCTTATCTCATACATCTGGACTGGCTGATTATTTTCAAGGAAAGGGAAGAGAGGGGCAAAGTTTGGAAGATGATATCAAAAATGGGAATGATCAATTTTGGACTTTTGAACAAGCTATTGAAAGAACAAAGGCAATGCCAACACTTTTTATTCCAGGGACAAAAAATAAAGCACATTATTCTGATGCCAATTTTCAATTACTGGGCAAAATTATTGAACTTATTACCAATAAATCCTATGCGACTAATTGCGATGAGCTGATAATCAAGCCTCTCAAGTTATCTCATACGTACTTGTACAAAGATGCAACTGACAAGACACCGAAAACCCTGTATTATAAAGAGAATGAACTTGATATCCCGAAAGCTATGACTTCATTTGGTGCGGATGGGGGTATTGTATCAACATCTGCTGATATGCTTGTCTTTATTCAAGCTTTTTTTACGGGTTTATTATTCCCAAAAGAATATATAGATGATTTACAAGAATGGAATAATATCTTTTTCCCTATGAAATCAGGAATAGGTATTCACTTATTTAAACTTCCTTGGATTTTTAACCCCACAGGTGCTATGCCTTATTTTATAGGACATTCAGGACTTTCTGGTGCATTGGCGTATTATAGCCCAAAAGAGAATATATTTATTGTTGGGACGGTAAATCAAGTTGCATCCCCTGACATTTCATTCAGAACAATGATAAAATTGGCACAAATAGTCATGGGGAAATAATTAATTTAAAACTCTCCCCTCAAAAACTTTAACCTCTTCTCCTCCGGGAATCGCTCTATTGCATATCTGAGGGTGGTTCGTGGAAGTTGGGTATAGTTATTTATGAGGAATTGCTCGACTATTTGAGGAGATTGTTTCCAAGCTTCTCTCAGTGTCCAGCCGACGGCTTTATGAATCAGGTCTTCTTTATCTGTGAGTAGTATCTGAGCTATATTGAGACTAGGGTTGATATCCCCCTGTGGGATGAAGTACATAGTAGAGATTATAGCTATTCTTCTCTCCCAGAGTATGGGGGAGTTAGCTAACTCATCTAATATGCTCATTGGCTGTATTTCATCATATATAGCTTTACCCAGTATATAATGAGCTGAGAGGTCTACCAGATCCCAATTATTTGTATATTGTAAATTGACAATATACATATTAGCTATATCTTTTCTCTGCTCTGGAGTAGATTTTTTATTCTTATTCACCAAAAGGATTAAAGCGCAAAGTCTATCTTCGTGAATAGGGGAGTGCAAGAGAAATTCTATCTCGGATAAGTCTATATCTTTGTATTCCCGAGCAACTTTCCTAATATCGGGATTACTTACTCCAATAAATTGATCTCCCTCTCCATATTGCCCTTTTCCTGTTTTAAAAAATCTCTCTACATTACGCTTCCTCTCAGGAGTGGAATATTGGCGAAGGGAGTTTTGGATATCTTTTATGATAGGTTTCATATCAATATTTACCCTAACTTTTCTATATATTCTTTTACATGAGTATATGCAATATTGATGCGATTTATAAAATCTTTATCTGTAATATGAAGATTAATGTCATCTTCATATTGCTCTAAGAAATCATTATGATCTTGAGTAAAGGTATCGAGTAATGGTATTGCATCATAATATTTTGTTGTTTGATATAGGTTGAGTAATAATTCCTTACTAAAATCAAGACTGATTATATAAGTTTCATATTGTGTTTTTATAATATATTCTTGTTTATCTTTCCAGCCTCTGTCTATACTCGCATCATAAATAAATGGTATCCCACTATCGAATATTTCTTTTAATCGTATATCTCGTCTTCTAATATATTCTTCCTCATCTAAAAATCCCATATCTCCTTTTACTTCCGATCTAATAGCATCATTATTAAATATTGGTAAATTCAATTTGATACTTAAATAATGAGCTATGGGGGTCTTAGAGCTACCTATTGCTCCAGCAAATGTGATAAAAAACTTTTTCTTATACATACAAATATATTAGTATTTATCTATAATTATACCATCACAGATGTATTTATACAATTATTTTTTTTAATCACTTCACTAAGAAAAATCCACACCCACCCTACGGGCACCCTCTCCAAAGAGGGACAGTTTTTTATATTGCTTTACCTTTTCTTCCTAAACCACTTTTGGGTTTTGGGGTTACGATGAGGACAACCAGGCCAACAGCAAGGAGTTTTATGTCCTGTTTGGATTTCTTCTAACATTCTTTGGATATGATTGAGTCGGGTTTCTGATTTTTTGACAATTGTAATCCAACATATCCATTCATTTCTCTGTATTGGAGTTAGTTTATTCCATTTTGCCAGTACAATGTTATTGTCTTCTAAAGCCTGACTTATATCTTCTGTAATTGTGTGTAATATGCCATTGAGTGGGGATGTCATAAGTTTATATTATGTATATTTATAGTATATAAGATATTGAGCTTGGTGTATAGAGGAATAGATTATACACTAAATCACAATACTCTTGCTAAAAAAGAGAAAATATGATAAGTTTGTTTAGCAACCCTGCAAAGACTGACAATGGATAGAGAACTTGATTCTGCAATTCAAGAGAATGTTCAGCAATTGCTGGCCGCTTTACAAGCTCTCGCAAAGCTTTCAAAAGATCTAAATATATATGATCTAGTGCTTCAACTAGAGGTTCTGTCACTTCAGCTAGAAGGTGATAGTAATTTGATATCACCTACTCACGGCATAGCAAAATTATATGATAAATTAATAGCCTGTAGAGATTTATTTCATACTAAGTTGACAGAGATCAACCTTGCAGCCCAAGTAGAACCTTAGAGATCAATCATCAACCAAACAATGGACTCCATCAAGGGGTCCTTTTTAATTATATTGTCAATTAACATTATTTACAAAAAATTATCAAAATAGTGTATAATAAAATTATAAATTAATGTCAAAACTATGCTATTACAGATGTTTCTTTGGATTGTGGCGATTACAGCTTTCTCTTTTTTTGGGTCTTGGTATGCTCGCCGATATGATAGGGTCGATGCTCTGGTGGGGTTATATGTAGCTTTTATTCTAATTAGTAATATTGTGGCTTATAAAATTGCTACTTTTGATCTTGGGTTTAATACTTTTTATGCAACTTCCGCCACTTTGGTCTTCGCGGTCACTTTTCTCTTAACAGATATTGTAAATGAAAAATTTGGTAGAAAAGAAACCCAAAAGATGATATTTATAACCTTTATAACACAGGTTGCGGTAGCCTTTTTCATCTGGTTAGCTATTTCTTTACAGCCGGCTCCTTTTTGGCCAGACCAAGAGAATTTTGCCAAGATAATTGGATATACACCTAGAATTATGTTTGCTAGTTGGATAGCTTTCTTAGTTAGTGAGAATATGGATACCTATATTTTTGATTGGTTCAAAAAAGTAACCAAAGGTAAACATCTCTGGATGAGAAATGCCTTCAGCTCTCTGCCATCTATGGCTTTGGATACTGTGATTTTTGTGACCATTGCCTTTGCTGGGGTACAACCATTACCACAGTTAATTATTGGTATTTTGGTTATAAAGTGGTTAGTCGGTATAATAGATATCCCATTTATGTATCTTAATCGTATGATTCTGTATAGGAAGTAAAATATTAAATTATACCATTCTTAATATCATTTTTAGTTCTACAGACTTTCTCAGTATCTTTGAGTATACTTTCGAATAAAAAGTTTTACCAACTATCTCTAATTTTAACCAAATTATCCACAGGATCTCCAACAACCTGCCATCTGGTTTTTCTTTCTAATCCAAATTGTTCTGACACTTGCTGTATAAAACCATTATTGACTACTTTTTGAAATAACCTTCTTCCAGAATCAGTTTTGAGAACATATCATCATAATTATTTAGTATTTTTCATACATTTAATTATATCAAAATTAATAAACATCGCTTCCACCCCACTTCTCAACTCTCAATAAATAATATATAATATATAATATAATCATATGACAATACTAAAATACTTATTCATATTCTTAGTACTATACTTCATTAGCAATGTAGCTTATTGGGGTTATCAGGAATATATATACTACGAGGATATGCAAACTATCAGAAGTTTGGGTAATACGATTAATATAGCAATAGTTACAATAGAAAAAAAAGAGCAGAGTCTAGCTAGATCAAAGCAAAAGCTAAATGAGGAGAAAATAAAATTAGACAAATTAGTTGTTGATAAAAAATTTGCTCAATACAATGAATTGATTGGAGAATATAATGAATTAGTTAGTGACTTGAACGCGGCGATAGAGGAATATAATGCATTAATAGCATTAGGTAATCAGAATGTCGCTATAGTCAATGAATTGATTGTAAAGTCAGGAACTCGTCAATATTTATTCCCAATTGATTCATATACTCCAGAATTATATAGAGAAATTAATTAATGGATGCCAGTCAATTTGTGTTAGAATATTTATTTGTCATAATAAGTCTAATAATTTTATTATTTATACCACGTTATTCTAGAGGTTTTTGGAGCATAGATACTAATAATTCTATTGAATATAAAAATAGGTTGCAGAGTATTGATACTATGAGAGGCATCGCTATATTAGGAGTTATTATAATTCATACCTGCTACCTTTTATTATATAAATATAACGGGATAGCTGAAACTATTGCTCTGAACTTTATAAATAATATTTTTAGATTTGCTATTCCAGTATTTTTATTTAGTTCCGGAGTATTATTAAAAAAATTTATTTGGGATGGAAAATATATTTTTGAGTTTTATTTCAGTAAATTTATAAGAATCGGGGTTCCATATATTTTAGTAAATATTTTTTTATGGCTAATTGGTTATAATAACTCAGCTCCACTCTGGCAACTTATACTAACAGGAGGAATGGCAGTTCCATTTTATTTTATTCCAGTTTTATTTCAGTTATACTTACTATATCCTATATTAGATTATATTCGTAGAATGAGCCCTAGATATTTGTTATTGGGGTCTTTAGTAATATCTATATTGTCATTTTTTATGCCCAATACTTGGTCTATTGGGGGTTTTCCATTATTTAGTCAATACTTGATATTCTTTGTATATGGTATGTTGAGAAAAGATATATTAGATAATAAAATTTCAAATATTTGGGTAGAGTTAATTTTAATATATATTATTTTGCAATTTATATTTATTATATCTATGATTTATAATAATACAGACATCAATATATTCAGACTTCTGTCATTCTATAATTTTCAACTCATATTAGGCTTTGGATTTATATTCACTGTTTTAAAGTATCTGAAATCTAATAACTTAGGGTCTAAATCTATGCAAAAGCTGTTTTCCCCAATTGGTAAATTAAGCTTATGGATATTTTTATTCCATTTTCCAATTCAGCAATTTATATTTATTAATATGCAAAGTACAGATATGGGAATAATTCCTGCATTTATCCACAACTTTAGTTTAACATTAATTATAAGTTTGTCTTTAGCCTTTATTATAAACAAAATATACATTATATCTCCATCCATCAAAGTATAATTTGCTAAAAATATAATTTGATGATATAATTAATTTATAATTAAAATATTATAAATATAAACTACAAATATATATGCCTTTTGTAAATAAATCTATAGACGAATCATCAGTATCTCCACAAATAAAAGGAAATAAACTAAATATAATATTAATAGCTCTAATTATATTGTCAGGTGGATATTTAGCTTACTCTTTTTATACTGAGAATGAATCGAATAGTAATAAAAACACTGAAACATTAGAAGAAGTAAATGTAGATATAAACTCTAATGAGTCAGATAATGGTATAGCTGCTTCATCTATACCACAAGACACTGAATTGTTGGGCTCTAATATAGATAACTCTAATAATCAAAGATATACATTGGCTCAAGTAGCTGAAAATAATAATAAAAGCTCTTGTTGGACTATAGTTGAAGGTAATGTATATAATATTACCTCATATATTCCTAATCACCCTGGTGGTGAATCTGAGATTCTACAAGTATGCGGTAAAGATGGAACGTCATTATTTAATAACCCCTCAGAGCATAAGTCGAATGAGGCGGGACTACTTTTAAGTACTTTCAAAATTGGGGATATATCCCCATAAAATAATATTAATAGTTAATTACAAATCTATGGATAATGTATTCGGACAACCAGATAATATGCAATCAGAAAATACTCAGAAAGAAGGTAATAATCCTACCTTAATCGTTATATTGTTAATTCTTATTTTAGGAGGCGGTGCTGCTCTAGGGTTCTTACTATATAGACAAAGCCAAGAAGAGCCTATAGTATTGGATGAAGTTGTAGAAACTATAGAGATACCAGCTGCAGTTACAACTCCCGAAGTTACAAATGAACTTTCAACAACAGAAGTAGGTGGAGTGCCGATTGAAAGTGTGCCTAATGAAACCCCAGTACTAGATACTCCTTTTACCGGTGATGATACTACAGGAACTCTACCAGTAGAATAGTTTGCTATTGTAAAATTACTGTTTTTGTGGCATAGTGTAATAATAAATTATATATACTATGGCTAAAAAAGAACTAATTCGTATATATAACCTTGAGAAACATTATGGACTCAAGGTTATATTTAATACTACTACTTGTTCTATTCATGAGGGAGAGATTTATGGAGTTTTAGGTCGTAACGGAGCTGGAAAAAGTACTCTGTTTAGAATGATATTAGACCTAGAAGAACCAGATGATGGGTTTATTACATTAGATAAAACCGTTAGGATTGGATATATAGCTCAAGAAGATGACTTTGACTTTGCTCAAACTGGTTTAGAATATTTATTACAAAAAACAAAAGCTCAAGATTGGGAGATTATAAAACAGGCTCTAGAATTTGATATGCCGAAAGAAAAGCTAGAACTTCCAATCGCAGATATTTCTGGAGGATATAGAATGAGATTAAAATTAGTCAAGATGTTAATGGCCAAACCAAATCTAATTCTATTAGATGAGCCAACCAATTATCTAGATTTATCTACAATTTTATTATTTGAAAACTGGCTATTATCCTATAAAGGAACTGTTTTGTTAATTACTCATGATAGAGAATTTTTACGCCGAGTAATGACCAGTACCATTGAGGTAGATCAAGGACAAATAACATTATATCCAGGGAATGTGGATGATTATTTAGAATATAAGCAAACAGTACAAAATCAAATTATCCGTACCAATGCTAATATAGAAAAGAAACAAGCACAATTACAAGAATTTATAGACAGATTTGGAGCAAAAGCAAGTAAAGCCGCTCAAGCCAAATCTAAGCAAAAACATATTGAGAGATTATCTCAAGAGAAAAAAACTATATATATCCCAAATTCAAAAATTAGAATGAATTTACCCAATATTGCAAAGAGCTCTGGTATGGGGTTGGATGTCAGTAATATTACTATCGGTTATGGTAAAACTAAAATCGCAGAAGGTCAAAATCTATATGTAGAGAGAGGACAAAAAATTGCAGTATTAGGAGATAATGGACAGGGAAAATCTACTCTTCTAAAGACTTTATCTGGAGAAATACAAGCACTGTCAGGAGAGTTCAAATTTGGAAATGGGCTTAAAGTGGGATACTTTGCTCAAAGTGTAGAATTCGATACTCAAGATCAAGCTACAGTTTATGATTATCTTAGGAAAGTTGCAGATATTGAAATTAGTGATGATGATGTCAAGAAAACCCTAGGAAGCTTTTTGTTCTCTAAAAATGAACATGATAAATCTCTCACCGTTTTATCCGGAGGTGAAAAGGCAAGATTGCGACTCGCAGCAGTATTCTTGGAAGGATATGATGTCTTAATTTTGGACGAACCTACAAACCATCTCGATATGGAAACCGTAGAAATTATGGGAAGCTCCCTAGCAGAATGGGGAGGAACTCTTATTTTTGTAAGCCATGATAGAAGTTTTGTCAATAATCTAGCCACTATGATTTGGCAAGTCAAAGATGGTAATATTACCAAATATAATGGTAATTATGAAGAATATGTCTGGAGCCTAAAACAGCATACAGATATAGTACAAGCTCAAAACACAGAACAAATTGTACAAGAAGTCTCACAGTATGCAGGCGATGACAAAACACGCAAAAGAGAATTATATCAAGCTCGTAAAGAATTAAGTAAGATAGACAAAAAAATAGCAAACTTAAAAGAAGATGTCAGATTAGGAATTCCTGAATCGACAGAAAAATTAGCCAAAGAAGAAGCCATCTGGGTCAAAATAATGGATTTAATTGAACATTTAGAATCTTAAATCTTATGCAAGAGTACAATAGTGAAAAGCGTAAGGCTTATTCTCAAAACTTTGTCAAAAACCCCGCTCTAATACGCTATATCATTGATTTTATTCCATTATCCCCAAATTCCCTCATCTTAGACTTAGGTGCAGGAGAGGGGATTATTACAAAAGAGCTTATCGCAAGAGAATATAGAGTACAGGCAATAGAACTGGATCCAGATTTATATGGCAAGCTACAAGATAATTTTGGGGATAAAGCAACTATTATCAATCAGGATATTCGCAAAATTACGTATCCCAGCGAAAGCTTTGCCATTATATCCAATCCACCTTTTGCCATATTCTCCGAGCTAATCAAAGGATTATATACTGCAAATAATAGCCCAGAATCCGCCCTCATATTCGGACAAAAAGAAGCAATAGAGCGCGTAATCGGTAATACAGAGCCTAGTATTATCTCTATTATCCTAAACTCATTATATAATTGCGAAGTAGTATATAATTTTGAAAAAACAGATTTCTCTCCAGCTCCTAGTGTTAGCGTACAGTTATTACGATTAGAGCAAATCCCGACCCCTATTTGGGAAGTAAAACAAGATTATATCAAGTTTATAACCTATGCTTTTGGACAGCAAAAGTCCAATTTGATGAAAAATCTCGAGCCTATATTCACCTATGAACAATGGAAAAGACTCTCCAAAACCAATCAATTCCATATCAAATCTCGACCTCAGGAATTATCCATTACTCAATGGAAAGGATTATTCCGATATTTTTATGACAATGTAGATGAGAAAAAGAAGAAATTGATATAAGGATAACGTTGTCAACTATTTACATTTTAGATTTTTTGTGCTATAGTTTTTTTGTCGTCTTGCATCACTACGATGAAACTTATCGTAAGATTTATTAGAGAGTATGCAACTATCATATTTTGGTTAGCACTTTTAATTTGTGCATTAATTATTTTTATCAAATATCCATTGCAGTATATCATAATTGCAGTTATATCTTTTATAGCATTATTATTGGATACTAGAAATACTAATCCTCACTCCTAGAGTGGGGGTTTTTCTTTTATGGTTAATTTACAATAACCATTACCATTGCTATTTTGGAGTGTTTAGTGTAATATATTTGTGTTCCCGCACCTTGAATTATGCTTCAACAAGATAAATTTATCAAGTTCCTGTACATACATGAAAATAAACTTATATTGTTTTTTAAGTCTACTTTAGTACTGTTTTTTCTTTACACAATATTATTCTTAATATTCTGTCCAATAGAAATTATTAAGAATATAGCTAATGTCATTACATTTTTAATACTGAGATTTTTGATTAATATTATTATCAGTTGGATTGAGATAAATAGAGATAATTATACTGATATATTCAGAATCAGATTACTCAAATAATCCCGCCAGCGTTAAAAAGCGGGATTTTTTCTTTTATTAGTTAGAAATTTATGTCCTCCTTTCTACCTACGGTTTACCTGCCGCAGGTAGGTAGATAAATGGAGGAGGTGGATAGAGTTTAAGTTGGTATTTTATCCACCCCCACCGCAAGAAGTCACCCCCTCCGAAGGGGGACAAAATAATAACCCTTAATGTATAATGTGTATTTATAAATCATCAACACATGTTATAATAAACGTATATTTAATAACCCTATGCAATCATTTTGGCAATCATTATCTAAACCATTTTTTGTCCTAGCCCCGATGGAGGAGGTAACTGATACAGTTTTTCGGCGTATTATTAGCTCTTGTGGTAGACCTGATGTGATGGTGACAGAATTTACCAGTGTAGAGGGGCTTGCCTCTGAGATTGGAAGATCCAAAGTCATACATCGATTACAATATACTCCAGAGGAACAGCCCTTAGTAGCCCAAATTTGGGGCATTACACCAGAGCATTATTATCAGGCTGGAGTTTATGCTAGAGAACAAGGTTTTGCTGGATTAGACATCAATATGGGCTGCCCAGTCAAAAAAGTAATCAAACAAGGAGCTTGTTCCGCACTTATCAAAAATCCACAACTAGCCTCAGATATTATTCAAGCCGCCAAAGAGGGAGCGGGGGACATCCCAGTCAGTGTGAAAACTAGAATTGGTTTTAGTGAAATTCAAACCGAAGAATGGATTGGACATCTCTTACAGTCTAATCTAGACGCCCTCACCATACATGGCCGTACCGTAAAAGAATTATCCGATTATCCTACTCATTGGGATGAAATCGGAAAAGCAGTGAACTTAAGAGACTCGCTAAGCCCTCATACCCTCATTATTGGTAATGGAGATATTCTGTCTTATCAGCAGGGACTTGATATCGCCACTCAATATGGTGTAGATGGTATTATGATTGGAAGGGGAGTATTCCATAATCCTTGGATATTCAATCCAGACATAGACCACAATACACTCAGTACAGAGATAAAGGTGCAAAAACTCATCGAACATATACAACTTTTTGACCAAACTTGGGGACAAGAGAAAAACTTTGCCGTAATGAAAAAATGCTTCAAAATGTATCTCAATAATTTCCCAGGAGCCAGTGAAATCCGCTCTCAGCTTATGCAATGTAATACAGCTGAAGAATGTATTAAAATTTTAGTTAAGTTATTTTGATATTAGTCACAATATAAAATAAAAAATTCCCCGACAAATTGCCGAGGAAAAATTATAAAAAGCATATCAACTAGGCTGCCTCCAGATCATCCTCAGGATCAACTAGATACTGTGAATTAAACTCTACAGGGATCTTATGACGAGATATCAATTGCCATTTGGCAGTAATCTTACCCACCTCTATAGTCTGGAGATAATTGTACCCACTATCCTTTGGATTTTGAGTAGATCCAAACCCAGTGACCAAGACCTCTCGGCCTTGTGGGTTCCGATAGACACTGATCTCACATCCAGGTATAATAGCGTGGTTATGCGAGTAATACCCATAAAGAGGAGTTGTTTTGGTTTTAGACATAAAAGAAAAGAACAAGATACTCTATAAATATCATAACTATATATTTTTGTCAATAATAAAATAAACCACTGATATAAATTAATATCAGTGGTAAGATTTATACAAATGGCTTTGACTAGATTCTAAAACTCTGTCCTCGCAATTCAATAGGTGAATTACTTAATACATTCTCCTGTAAACCTTCAAGTTGCTCCTCAATGTTCCACAACTCTCTTTCCAAGTCTAATCTTTGCTTTTCAGCAAGATGACCTGTGTTAAGCCTCATTTTGAGATGCAACTTTTTTCTATCCAGGCTAGTGGAAGATGACATGAGGTGATTTTGTCAAACCTAATATAAAATATATCTTTCTATATAAAATGTCAATACAAAATATATAGCATAGACATTTTATATTTTTATGGTATAACTAATATGCAATCCTGAATGCAATTTTATCATGCATCAACCGATTATCACACTCTCACCTTTAGAAGTAGAATCATTTCCAATTGACTCAATAGAACTAAATAATATAATTGTAAGGGAGAAGGACAAGTTTAAGCAAGCTTTACAAAAATTTGAAAAACGAAAAAAAGAGTTAATTGCTAGAAATAAAGGAAAAGTTCACACATGGCCAGAATCAGAACAAATTTTATGGCAAGCTGAAGTATCCAAGATAGATGCCATTACCCAAGAGACCTATAATTATATAAACAGATTAATTACAGAAGTAACCCAGATCCCAGATTAAACTATATTCATCTCTATCCACAAGCCACCCTCCCAGAGAGTGGCTTTTTAAATTCCCCTCTTGAGGGGTGCCGTCTTTTAGACGGTGGGGTGGAAGTTTTTTGCAACTTGAACTTCTGTCCTCTCTCCCATACCTTGCTTGACAAAATTATGAGGTTACGGTATTTTGTAGAGGAACTATCTCTAGGGTAAATCCCATGAGTTCACTCACGTATCCACACTCCCGCCAACTTCTTTGCTATGTTTTAGGTAAATCTCGTAGAGTAAATATAACGAGCCGTGCTACAGGTCGGAGACTCCGTACTGTACTGGAGCAACATCCAGACTTTTTTACAGTTCTTTTTTCCGCGGACCGTTCATAGAAAAAGCCCCCTATTGAATTAGTCTAAACACCCCCCAAGCCACCCTCCCAGAGAGTGGCTTTTTTCTTTCCCCTCTCCACCTACGGTTTACCTACCGCAGGCAGGTCGATAAATTGAGGGCTTTCAGTCCCTCCCATACTTTAGTTTGGGAGGGGGTGGACAGCTTCGCTGGACAGGGTGGAAGTTTTTTGCAATTTGTATTTCTGTCCCCCTTTGGAGGGGGTGCCTGAAAGGTGGGGGTGGATATATTCAGCTTCCAATTCAACCCCAAACATGCTACAATACAAACAATAATTAAATTCACATAATCTATGAAAGGAGTAGTCTATATAATGACAACAGTAGTCGATGGACTAATAAAAATAGGACAAACAGGCAGTCAAAATTATCAAGAAAGGATGAGAAATCTAGAATCAAATGGATACTACAATGTCTCAGGATTAAAGAGATTCTTTGCAATAGAACTAGAAGACTATACATATAAAGAAAATCTCCTCAAAGAAATTTTCACCAAACACAGAGTAGGAGACAGTGAGTTATTCGCCCTAGACTATGATTTAGTAAAACAATTACTCCTATCCTTTGAAGGAAAAGTAATATATCCAAAAGATATAGATAAAGAAAAAGAATTCGATGAAATTTCAAAATCCAGAGAGCAAAGTGCAAAATTTAGTTTTTATAGAAAAGGCATACAAAATGGAGAAGAAATAGTATTCATAGCAGATAAAGATATCACAGCAAAAGTCGTAGGTGAGAGAGATGTAGAATATGGAGGACAAGTTTTCAAACTATCCCCATTAACCCTAAAGATATACCAACAAAAAGGTAATAGCAATAAAAGTGGAGCCTATCAAGGAGCAGCCTATTGGCAGTATAAAGGTAAAAAGTTAAAAGACTTACCAGATATAAAATAACTGCTCCTCAAAAGGTGAGGCATATGTTTTTTATGAGATAGATACTACTCAAAAAGGGAAAAATGTGGTATAATAGAAGTATATAGAATAAATTTAGATGGAGAAGAAGCAGATTAAATCAAAAGAAAGAGTTCGGGATCATGGAGAGGTTTTTACTCCTGATTTTATTGTTAATGATATGTTAGATTTAGTTAAGTCTGAAACGGAGCGAATAGAATCTCGTTTTTTGGAGCCAGCTTGTGGGGATGGTAACTTTTTAGCACCCGTATTAAAACGAAAATTAGAGATAGTTAGGAAGCGATACGGCAAGTCACAAATTGATTTTGAAAAGTATGGATTAATTGCAGTGAGTAGTATTTATGGAATAGAACTTTTAGATGATAATGTTGAAACTTGTCGTAATCGACTATTTAAAATTTTTTCTGATATATATATAAATAAATATAAAACAAAAGCCAAAGAAGAATTTCTTAAAAGTATACAGATTATCTTAGAAAAAAATATTTTACAAGGTAATGCTTTGAGTTTAAAGACAAAAGATGAAAAAGAGTATATACTATTCTCAGAGTGGACATTGTTATCTAGAGGAAAAGTACAAAGAAAAGATTTTATCTTTAAAGAAATGGGAGATTTTGAACCGAATAGTATCTTGTATCATTCTAAAAGAGAATTATCGGATACTGGTGCTCAGGTATTTTCCCCTATGCCAATACAGGAATATCCATTAAAACACTATCTCAAGTTAGATTATGAAGATACTAAATAACTATAACCCAGACGTATTATCTTGTCTTGCAAACTTGAGTAATGAGGAAGTCTTCACCCCACCAAAATTAGTGAATGATATCTTAGATATGTTACCAGTAGATATTTGGAGGGATTCACAGGCAACTTTTTTAGATCCTTGTAGTAAGTCGGGAGTTTTTTTACGCGAGATTACAAGAAGGTTAGTTGACGGTCTTGAAGATCAAATTCCCGATCTACAAACACGACTAAATCATATTCTAGAGAATCAAGTCTTTGGTATTGCTACTACTGAACTCACTTCTCTTCTTTCCCGACGAAGTGTATATTGTTCTAAGAAAGCAAATGGAAAATATACTATTTCCACTACATTTGATGATGAAGAGGGAAATATCTTTTTTGACTCTATTCAGCATACATGGGAGCATAATCGGTGTGTATATTGTGGAGCTAATCGAGCGGAGTATCAAAGAGAAGAGACACTTGAGACACATGCATATCAATTTATCCATGAGAATATACCAGTTAAGCTAAAACATATGAAATTTGACGTGATTATTGGTAATCCACCCTACCAATTAAATGATGGTGGTGGGACTGGAGCTAGTTCTGTTCCTCTTTATGATAAATTTGTTGAGCAAGCAAAAAAATTAAATCCTAGATTTCTCACAATGATTATTCCATCTAGATGGTTCGCGGGAGGAAAAGGATTAGTACAATTTAGAAAAAACATGCTCGAATCTAAACAAATAAGTACTTTAGTTGATTATGCTGATAGTAATGATTGTTTTCCTGGAGTCACTATTGCAGGAGGGGTGTGTTATTTTTTATGGGATAAAGAATATAATGATATATGTAATGTTATTAATAAAAAAGATAGTTTGGTAATATCTAAAAAGCGAAGAGCTTTGGATGAGTACCCTGTTTTTGTTAGAAATAATTTTGCAGTTGATATTATTAAAAAAATTCAACGCGAGGAACATAGTATCTCTTTAGATCATATCGTTTATTCCAGAAATTCTTTTAATTTACTAAGTAAAGAAGTAGGGCATAAAGAAAAAAGAGAAGGTGACTTAACACTATATTCCATTAAAGGTAGGTCATACATTAGTAAAACTAAAATTTTAGATAGAGACGATCTAATAGATAAATATAAGGTGATTATGACCAAAGCTATGTCTGGTGGAAATAAACCCTCAAAGGATGATAATTATTTAGTAATTTCTTCTACAATGAGGATATTGAAACCAGGTGAAGTATGTACAGAAACCTATTTATGTATAGGTAGTTTTATAAGTTTTGATGAAGCTAATAGTTTAAAAACTTATTTAACTACTAAATTTTTCAGATTTTTATTATTACAAGCTCTTACATCAATAAACATTTCAAAAGAAAAATTTTTATTGATCCCAATGCAAGATTTTTCAGACGTGTGGACAGATGCAAGGCTTTATAAAAAATATAATTTAACACAAGATGAAATTGACTTTATTGAATCAATGATTCGCCCAATGAATTAATTATGAGTAAAAAATTTTTTCCAGCTAAACCTGAGGTCAATCCGACAATATATGTGTATCAATTGATGGGAGTAGAGACTCATAAAGATCTTTTGAAGGTGGGTTATACTGTGCGTAATGCACAAGATCGTGTTGCAGAGCAATTAAAAACAAGTCGTTTAAAGTATAAAATTCTTTTGGAAGAAAGTGCTATTCGTAATGATGGTTCTGCATTTACCGATCATGAAGTTCATCATTATCTAAGGCGTCGTAATTTTGTTCGAGAGGAGGGGGAATGGTTTCGTTGTAGTGTTGATGACGTGCAATCAGCAATTCATAATATTCGAGAGGGTACTTTTCAAGATGAATCTCGTCATTTGAATTTTGGTCTTCGACCAGAGCAACAAGCAGCAATTGAAAAAACCTCAGAGTATTTTGAGCGATTTTCTCAAGAGAATCCACAAAAAATACCTCATTTTTTATGGAATGCTAAAATGCGTTTTGGAAAAACCTTTACGAGTTATCAACTTGCTCGCAAGATGGGCTGGACTAAACTATTAGTTTTAACTTTTAAGCCAGCAGTAGAGAACGCTTGGAGAGATGATTTAATGAGTCATCGTGATTTTGAGGGTTGGCAATTTATTTCAGCTTCTGAGGATACAATGTGGCATAAAGATATTGATGAGGAAAAGCCTTTTGTATGTTTTGGTTCTTTTCAAGATTATCTTGGTAAAAATAAAAGCACAGGAGGAATTAAGACTAAAAATCAATGGGTACACGATAATGATTGGGATTGTGTAATATTAGATGAATATCATTATGGAGCTTGGAGAGAGAATGCTAAGGAGTTATTTGAATCAGAAGATCAAAAAGAACAAGATTTTTTGGAGGGAGATCATATTGATGATTTTAATGAGCAAATTATTCCTATAACTACAAAAGCATATTTATATTTATCAGGGACTCCTTTTCGAGCTATTGCGACAGGAGAGTTTATTGAAGAGCAAATTTATAATTGGACTTATTCGGATGAACAGAAAGCAAAGCAATCTTGGGACAGTAGATTAGGAGCTAATCCCTATGTAGCTTTACCTCGTATGGTTATGATGACATATCAATTGCCAGATTCTATTAGTGAAGTTGCTACACAAAGTGAATTTAGTGAGTTTGATCTTAATACATTTTTTACTGCTAAAGGTGATGGAGTGCATGCGGTATTTGAATATGAAGATGAGGTACAAAAGTGGTTAGATTTAATTCGAGGAGCTTTTTTAGAAACTACAATTGATAATCTTAGATTAGGAGCAAAAAAACCTCCTATGCCATTTTCTCATACTCCATTATTGAGAGTATTGAACCACACCCTATGGTTTCTTCCTTCTGTTTCTGCTTGTTATGCAATGGCAAATCTTCTTGGTCAACCACAAAACACCTTTTATAAAGATTATAAGATAGTTATTGCCGCAGGTACAAATGCGGGCATAGGAATAAATGCATTACCTCCTGTATTGAAAGCAATGGGAGATCCATTGTTATCTAAAACTATTACTCTTTCATGTGGAAAACTTCTTACTGGGGTAACGGTAAAGCCTTGGACGGGTATTTTTATGTTGAGAAATATTACAACTCCTGAGACATATTTTCAAGCAGCTTTCCGAGTTCAATCTCCATGGACAATTAAGAATGATGATAATTCTCCTAATAAGGAGGTTATTATAAAAAAAGAATGTTATGTTTTTGATTTTGCGCCTAATCGAGCTTTGAGGCAAATTGCAGACTATGGAGGAAGATTAAATGTTAATGAATCAGATCCTGAAAGAAAAATAGCTGAGTTTATTGAGTTTTTACCAGTGCTTGCATATGATGGAAGTGCAATGAAGACGATTGACGCTGCTGGTATACTCGATATGGCAATGAGTGGAACAACCGCAACATTATTAGCTCGAAGATGGGAAAGTGCTTTACTTGTAAATGTAGATAATAATACTCTCAAAAACTTAATGAGTGATGATAAAGCTATGGCTGCATTAATGAGTATAGAAGGATTTAGGAGTTTGAATCAAGATATTGAAACAATTATTAATAAGTCTGAATCTGTTAATAAAATTAAAAAGGATCAAAATGAGAAAGAATTATCTCCAAAAGATAAAAAAGAATTAACACAAGAAGAAAAAGAATATAAAGGATTAAGGAAACAGATACAAGAAAAGCTTATTAAATTTGCTACACGTATACCAGTTTTTATGTATCTTACTGATTATCGAGAAAGGGCATTGCAGGAGGTTATTATGAGTCTTGAGCCGGGTTTGTTCCAAAAGGTTACGGGTCTTACAAAAGAAGATTTTTCACTTCTCGTTAGTCTGGGGGTATTTAACAGTGTCTTGATGACTGATGCTATTCAGAAATTTAAGAGCTATGAAGATGCAAGTCTTGTTTACACTGGAGTAAATAAACATGAAGGTTCTGATATAGGACTATGGAATACAACTATATCTAGAAGTGACTACACTGCAACATATATTTATGAGGATAGTGAGGTATATGAAGAAGACGCAAATAGAAGATAGTATTTTTCCAATTTCACTTCCTTTTGCTGAAACATATGAAGAAGTAGAAAATATTAAGCATAAGTATGCACAATATGATCCATACTTTATTGCAAGCAGATGTATAAAGGAAAGAAGGGATAGGTTTGATAAACTGTGGAGAAGGTACAAAGGATTGGAAGACTCAAGTTTTTTAACGGATATTCAAAAACATTTTCATCAAAGGACTTGGGAGATGTATTTGGGTAATGTGCTCCTTGAAAAAGGATTGCAAATCCAATCAAAAAATGAAGGGCCAGATTTTGTTATTAAAGATTTAGTATATATAGAGTGCATTGCGCCAACTAAAGGAAATTGTAATAATTCCGACTCGGTTCCCGATCTAGAATATGGAATATTACAGGACGTTCCTATGGATAAGATGATTTTGCGTATTACTCATGCTTTGAATGAAAAGGTAAATAAGTATAACCGATGGCAGAACAAAACTTGGTTCAATTCAAAAACACCATATATTATTGCAGTGAATACTGCTGATTTAGAACATCCAGAGGATAGGATGCCGAACGTACTTAAAGCACTATTTGGATTTCAACACTTGCAGATAAATATGGAGACGGGGGCTGAAAATTTTTCACATAGAAAAATAATTTATAAAACAAATAATGAGTCTGTAGGTGTAAATTATTTCCTAAACTCAGAATTTGATTTTGTGAGTGGCGTGATTTTTTCAAGTAATAGTGTACTTAATCATCCAGAAAAACTAGGTGATGACTGTATATTTGTTAATAATCCCTTTGCAAAATATCCAGTAGATGATTCATTTATTAAGTTGTTTAAAAATTGGTTAGCTAAAATAGAAAATAACCACATATTTTTGGAAAAAAACTATTAGTAAATATCACATCTATTATATTCTCTTGTTAATAAAGTTTACATTGAAAGAAAAGGTTTGTTTGAGATTATTAAAAATAAATAACAATCCTATATTCCATAATCACATAATACTATGAAACTCTTCCGCTATCGCAAACCATCTCTCAAAACATTGCTCGGAGTGACAAAGCTGAAGCGTAGGATAAAGAAGGCTACGGGAATTTCTGCAATTCAATCGCTTAGTCCTTCTCGAGTTAAGCAAAAAATCAAATACAATATAGGGTATAATAAACCTATTTTCAAACATATCAGAGAACTGAGCAAGGGCAAAGTCCCAAGTTTATTCGGCTGGTTTTCAAAATTGTTTAAGTAAAAAAAATCCCCCGAACACTGTGTGCCGGGGGTGGTGGTTTTTTTGGTAAATTTCTAATTCATAAGCATCCCGCTTAGGTCGTGTTTACCTTCTTCAATTTCTTTTTCTAGGTCTTCCCAGTTTTCGTAATCTGGATCTTCTTCAATACCTTCATATTCTTTGAATTCAGTCGATGATTGGTCTGTTGTTTGATCAGCTGCTTTGTCGTGATCTGGATGAGGTGGGGTTGCTGTTTTGGTCATGGGTCGCAATTAATGCGAGGGCATAGGTAAGATATCAAAATTTGTATTTACTGTCAATCAGACAGGTGGAGGGGGGTATAGATGGTTAGCTATAATTATTTAATTAGATTTACAGAAAGAGCATATTGAGTTGTTGATAAATTTCATACATTATGATATATATAACAAGAATTGTAAAATTGTTTATGTACATTGTGATTCAGTGCGTGACTTCGGACGGTAAGAGTAAAATTGGTAATACAAGATTTTCATCAGATCCAGTTGGATATATGTTAGAGCTTAATCGCTTATATCCTGGATGCATACATACATGGAGAGAAGCTGCTCCAGAAGAAATACGGAAGAGGATACTGAGAGAAATGTCTTATTAAAGACTCAGTGACAACATCTAACCTTTATCCCCTTAGCAAAAGAGCTTGGGGGATTTTAATTTTATATTTAAATGGTTAAAAAATGTGAGGTAAACAAAATCTCAAAGTTGCAAAGCTCAGTCCACACCCGTCACTTCGTGCCACCCTCGCCAGCGAGGGACAGAAATCCAATCCACCCCGTCAGGAAATCCTGCCACCCCTCAAGAGGGGAATTAGCTCAATCCACCTCCAGCACTCCGTGCCACCTCCTCCAAAGGAGGACAGAAGCTCAAAACCCTCCTCTACGAATTTATATTATAAATTAGGTTATTATTGTGTTATAATAAAATATATATAAATTATTATGAATACAAAACCGCATACAATTATTTATCAAGCAAAAAATGGTGCTATTGAGTTGAAGGGTGACTGGACTCAGGATACGATTTGGGCTAATCAAGCTCAGATTGCTGAACTTTTTGCTGTAGATAGATCAGTGGTAACAAGACATATTAAAAATATTTTTTTAGATAGGGAATTGGATGCAAAAGTGGTTAGTGCAAAATTTGCACAGACCACTCCTCACGGAGCTTTAAAAGGTAAGAGTCAAACAAAAAATGTGACTTTTTATAATTTAGACATTATTCTAGCAGTTGGTTATAGAACAAAATCTTCTATGGCAGTTACCTTTCGTCAATGGGCTACACAAACATTAAAACAGCATATTACGAAAGGATATAGTATTAATAAAAAAGTATTAGCCCAGAATTATGATGAGTTTCTCAAGGCTATTGAGACGGTCAAGACATTAATCCCTGTAAATAGTGAGGTTAAGACTGGTGATGCTTTAGAACTGGTTAAGTTTTTTGCTGAGACTTGGTTTGCTCTTGATGCGTATGACAAATCTGATTTTCCACAATCAGGTCTCAATAAGTCTGAAGTGGAATTCACTGCTGATGAATTAATACAAGCTTTGGTTGAGCTAAAGCAAGATTTGTATAAAAAGAAGATGGCGACCAAGTTATTTGGACAAGAAAAACAACCTAATGCTATAGCAGGAATTGTTGGTAATATTTTTCAATCTGCTTTTGGGGAAGAGATATATCCTTCTATTGAAGAGAAGGCTGCCCATTTATTATATTTTATTATTAAAAATCATCCTTTGAATGATGGAAATAAAAGATCAGGTGCTTTTGCTTTTATTTGGCTTTTGAATAAGACCAAAACATTGAATACTTCTAAAATAACTCCCCAAGTATTGACTACACTAACCCTATTGGTTGCTGAAAGTGATCCTCACAATAAAGATCAAATTATAGGTTTGATTCTACAAATATTGAAGTAATAGTTAGTAACTAATAGACTTAAACAGGCGACTGAGAGGTCGCCCCTACGAGCACAGAAATACAATCCACCTCCGCTATGAAAGGACGAAATAAATTGTCTCCCTTTGGAGGGAGTACCCGAATTAAGACTGGAAGTCTGGGAAAGGGGTCGGGAAAACGGGAGTTTTCCCGTGGAGGAAGGTTGGGAAACCGTGAGGTTTCACAGGAGTAAATCTTATTTGCGACGGGGGAGGGTGGATATAATATAATTTTTAGCTCAGTCCACACCCGTCACTTCGTGCCACCCTCGCCAGCGAGGGACAGAATATCACTCCACCCCGTCAGGAAATCCTGCCACCCCTCAAGAGGGGAATTAGCTCAGTCCACCTCCTCCCTGCCTACCGCAGGCAGGCAAAGGAGGACAAAATTACTACTATCTAAGTTTTGCTGTTATCAAAGCTTGACAAATTTAAAGTCTTGTGATACTATACTAGCTAATGTGGTCATAGATGTCGTTTATACTGAGTATGTATATGATTGGTATCTATATTCCATATCATATTTTTTAAACATATTTTATATGGCGTACTCTAATAATAATAGTAGTAGCAGATTTTCTAATCGCTCTAATTCTTCTAGTAGATATAATAATAATTCTTCTTCTAATAGTTCTTTTGGTTCTAGGTCACGATTTGGTGGTGCTGGAGGCGGAGGTAGATATGGTAGAAGAAAATCTGGACCTAAGCAATTAGACCAGTCTTTATTTGTAAAGGTTGCAAAACCTACTCCGGCTGCTGAGGTTGTGATTTCTCATACTTTTGCTGACTTTGGTTTTGCTGATTGGATTCAACAGGCTTTGACTGCAAAGGGTATGATTACTCCTACTCCGATTCAAGATCAGTCGATTAAACCTATTATGGAAGGTAAGGATATTATTGGTCTTGCTGCGACTGGTACTGGTAAGACTTTGGCTTTCCTTTTACCTCTTTTGCATAATATGACTTTGGATTCTAAAAAATCAGCTGTCATATTAGCTCCAACTAGAGAATTAGCTCTACAAATTGAACAGGAACTTCATAAGATAACAAATCGTGGACAGAATATCTACAGTACGGTTTGTATTGGGGGTACTCCTATTCGTAAGCAAATGTTCCGTTTGTCTCGTCATAATCAATTTATTATTGCTACTCCTGGTAGATTCAAGGATTTGATTAACCGTAAGGCTATTGATATGAGTACTTTCTCTACTGTTGTCTTGGATGAGGTAGATAGAATGTTGGATATGGGATTCATTGATGAGATTAGATATATCTTGGAATTATTGCCTAAGGAGACTCAAAAATTATTCTTCTCTGCTACTACGGAAGGTAAGACTAAACAATTGATGGAGACTTTCCTTGTGGATCCTGTTAGTGTGCTTCTGTCTAATAATGTAGCTAGTAACAATGTTCATCAAGATATTGTGCCTGTGACTCGTAATGATAATAAGATGGACTTATTGATGGATATCTTGAATAAAGATGAGGTCAAAAAAGTTCTGATTTTTTGTGAGACTAAGATGTCGGTTGAGAATTTGTATAAGGATTTGCAACAGCATGGTTTTGATGTGGAATCTATTCATGGGAATAAAACTCAAATGCATAGACAAATTGCTTTGAAGAAGTTCAAAAACAATGAGGCTTGGATTATGATTGGTACTGATGTGGCTTCTCGTGGTATTGATGTTGGGGATATTACTCATGTTGTCAATTATGAATTGCCAAGAACTGAGGAGGATTATATTCATAGAATTGGTCGTACTGGTCGTGGTGGTAAAATTGGTTGGGCTTTGACTTTCGTAAAGCATCAATAAGATTTTGTAGTAGGGGAGTGGGTGGATAAAGTGTATTTCCACCCCGTCCTGCTTACGCAGTCCACCCCTCAATTTATCGACCGTATGTGGAGAGGGGAATTTAAGCTCAGTCCACCACCGGCACTTCGTGCCACCTCCTCCAAAGGAGGACATTTATTATTGTCCCTCGCTGGCGAGGGTGGCGACGAAGTCGACGGGTGTGGACCTTCTCTTCTACTCTAATGCTCATAGAAGTACTTATTAAAATTTGACCAAGAATAAGAAATTTGTTATAATAATCTAATCTTATTGGCCTTGTCGTCTAGTCCGGTCTAGGACGCCAGGTTTTCATCCTGGTAACACGGGTTCGAATCCCGTCGAGGCTACTAATATTTTGCTATTTTGCTCCTGTGGTGAAACTGGATATCACTACGGTCTTCGGAACCGTCATTCGGGGTTCGAACCCCTGCGGGAGCACAGATTGTAGCAATATGCCATTGAGGCATATTGCTCAAGGGGTTCGAAAGTCGGAGCGATGTGTGAGTTTGAACGCAGAGAAAGGCGAACACGGCGAGACGGGGTCGCGAGAATTTCCCGTCAGGGAAATTACTTGTGACCGAACCCCTGCGGGAGCACAGATTATAGTAATATGCCATTCAGGCATATTACTCAAGGGATTCGAAAGTCGGAGCGATGTGTGAGTTTGAACGCAGAGAAAGGCGAACACGGCGAGACGGGGTCGCGAGAATTTCCCGTCAGGGAAATTACAAAATATTTGTGAAAAAAATAACAATATGTTATAATCCTGCTGTCCCTCCTCAAGATAAGAGGTCAGATCATGTCCTACAAATTCTCTATAGATGGCAGAGTGGCTTATTGTAGACAGAATGCTATCAGAAAATCTTTTTTTTGGCTTCCACAAATAGTGCGACTTTATGAGGTAAAAGTTTATTTGGATCTAACAATAAACTCTAATCGTCTACAGGAAATTATAGGTAGATGCGAAGGTAATATGCCTCCATTTTATTCTACGGAACCAGAGGATGGTCTGACATATTGTTTCAATAGCAGAAGCAGAAATCCTTTGCAAGTTGGGGATACTATAGCTATGCAATTTGAATATAAAAATAGAAAGTTTTCTTATATTGGTTCAGAGTGGCTTCTGTAGGCCTATATTATGATATACCTTTTGGGTAATCTCAATCTTTGTTTATGTCTCCTCCCGGCAGCGTCGTAGAGGAGATTTTTTATTACACCCACACCTTGACTAAACTCAAATTTAGGTATATAATACGATTATGGATGAGTGATGAGTTAGAGTTCATATATAAGTATAAATATTGTCAAGTTTGATGATAATACAGATATCAGTAATTAGTAATTTATAAAGTAACGGAAACACCTTTACTTATTTTTTGTTTATTAATGATGTCGTTATACTTATTTTCTTTGGTGTTTATTAGATAATAGAATGTATATGTCAAAAAATCAGAGAGTTTTCTTCAAAAAATCAGTTGACTTGGAATTACCCAATTTGATTGAGCCTCAATTAACTTCTTATAAGTGGTTTTTGCAGGAGGGTTTGCGAGATTTATTTGAAGAGCATTATCCTGTAGTAGATTGGACTGGAAACGAATATAGATTGGAATTTGCAGGTTATAGAATTGACGAGCCTAAACTCTCTGAGGTTCAGTCTAGAGCTAAAAACATTACTTTTGAGGCTCCTCTTAGAGCTAAAATCACTCTTATTAATAATGAGACTAAAAAGAAAACTACTCAGGAAGTCTTCTTGGGTGACATTCCGATGATGACTGAACGTGGTACTTTTATTGTCAATGGGACTGAGAGAGTTATTATTGCTCAGATTTTGAGGTCTCCCGGAGTTTTCTTTACTGAGAATATTACTCGTGATAAGAGATTTTTTGGGGCTAAACTGATTCCTACTCGTGGAGCTTGGATTGAGATTGAGACTGATGGTACTGGAGTTATGTGGGTAAAAATTGACAGAAAGAGAAAGGTTGCTTTGACTGCTTTGCTTCGAGCTTTTGGCTTGGGAAAGAATACTAACCTTATCTCTACTTTTGCTGATGTTGATACTGGGAAAATAAAGTTTATTAAAGAAACTATTACCAAGGATATTGCTAAGGATCAAAAATCTGGTTTCGTTGAAGTATATAGAAGAATTCGACCGGGTGATTTGGCTACTGATGATAATGCTAGACAATTGATTGAAGGTATGTTCTTTAATTTTAGTCGGTATGATCTTGGTAAAGTGGGAAGATATAAGGTTAATTCGAGATTAGGAGTTGACCTTAGTGAGGATCCAAAACACAGAGTTTTACAAGTGGAAGATTTCATAATGATTGTCAAAGAGATTATAAGACTTAATAATACTCCTGAGGCTATGCCTGATGATATTGATAATCTGAGCAATAGAAGAGTTCGTTTGATTGGGGAGTTGGTTCAAGAGAGAGCTAGAGTTGGTTTTGCTCGTATGGAGAAGATTATTAAGGATAGAATGAGTACGGCTGACCCTGAGACTATTACTCCTACTAGTATAATTAATGCACGTCCATTGGTAGCGGCTATCCATGAGTTTTTCTCTTCTAGTCAATTATCTCAATACATGGATCAGATTAATACTTTGTCTGAATTAGAGCATAAGAGAAGAGTTTCTGCACTGGGGCCTAATGGTCTTGCTCGTGATAGAGCTGGATTTGAGGTTCGTGATGTACATCCTACTTCTTTTGGTAGAATTTGTCCGATTGCAACTCCCGAAGGACCTAATATTGGTTTGATTGGTCAATTAGCTACCTATGCACATATTAATGAGTATGGATTTTTGGAAACTCCGTTTAGAAAAGTTGTAAAAGGAAAAGTAACTGATGAGGTTGTGTATTTTGATGCTGCTACGGAAAAAACTTTTCTAATTGCTTCTGCGGTGGTTGATATTGATGAGAGTGGGATGATTCAAAATGATAAAATTATTTCTCGTAAGGATAGTAATGTTGTTGTAGCTGATAGAGATGATATTGAATTTATTAATGTTTCGCCAAAACAATTAATTTCTGTTTCTACTTCTTTGATTCCTTTTGTGGAGCATAATGACTCTGCCAGAGCTTTGATGGGTTCAAACATGCAAAAGCAGGGAGTACCATCTATCAAAAGTGACTCTCCTATTGTAGGAACTGGTATGGAAAGAGACGCTGCTATTTATAGTGGCCAGTTAATTCTAGCTCCTGAGGACGGTTCGGTGATTGAGGTGGATGCTTCTCATATTGTCTTTGAATCTACCAAATCGAAGCAAAGAACTAGATTTGAGCTTACTAAATTCTTAAACTCTAACCAATCTACTAGTGTTAACCAAAAAGTCAGATGCGTTCCAGGCCAGAAGGTTAGGAGAGGGGACCTATTGGTTGATGGATCTTCTATGCAGGATGGTGAATTGGCTCTTGGGCAGAATTTGAGAGTAGGATTTATGTCTTATGAGGGAAGTAACTTTGAGGATGCTATTATTATTTCTGATAGATTGGTAAAGGAAGATGTATTTACTTCGGTTCATATTGAGGATTTCTCAATTGATGTATCTGATACTCGTCTTGGAGAAGAACAGGTCACTAGAGATATTCCTAATGTATCTGAAGAAAGATTGAAAGATTTGGATGCTGAGGGTATTGTTAGAATCGGTGCCACTGTTAAGGCTGGAAGTATTTTGATTGGTAAAATTAGTCCTAAGGGTGAGACTGACCTTACTGCCGAGGAAAGATTATTGAGAGTAATTTTTGGTGAGAAATCTAGAGAAGTCAAGGACACTTCTCTCAAGATGCCGAATGGTCATCAAGGAAAAGTTGTTGGAGTAAAGATATTTACTAGAGCTAATGGAGATAAACTTCCTAGTGGGGTTATCAAAAGAGTTCAGGTTAGTGTGGTACATTTAAGAAAAGTTAGCGTTGGGGATAAATTAGCTGGTAGGCATGGAAATAAGGGAGTTATTGCTAAAATTCTACCTCAAGAAGATATGCCATTCTCAGCTGATGGAATGCCTTTGGATATTCTATTGACTCCTCTTGGAATTGCCTCTCGTATGAATCTAGGGCAGGTTTATGAGACTCACTTAGGGCTTGCTGTGGCTGCTCTTGGGATGAAAGTTGCTACTCCTGCTTTAAATGGAATTAGTATGGATAAAATCAAGGAACTTCTAAGAGAAGCTAGTTTGCCAGAAGACGGTAAAATTCAACTTTATGATGGTAAAACTGGAGAATCTTATAGAGAAAAGACTACGGTTGGAGTTATGTATGTGATGAAATTAAACCATTTAATTGAAGATAAGTTACATATGAGATCAACTGGCCCTTACTCATTAATTACTCAACAACCTCTTGGAGGTAAGGCACAAATGGGAGGTCAGAGACTAGGAGAAATGGAAGTTTGGGCTTTCGAAGGTTATGGAGCTGCCCATATGTTGCAAGAGATGCTCACAATCAAATCAGATGATGTGATTGGTCGGTCAAAAGCTTATGAATCTATCATTAAGGGTGAGGCTATTCAAGCACCATATATCCCGTCATCTTTCCATGTATTGGTAAATGAATTAAAAGGACTTGGTATCAATGTAAAATTGAAAAATGCCAAAACACTCGTAGAAGCACCTCAAGAATAATCATCATTTAATAAGATATCTCTATGAATAATCAACTTACCCCTAACAATACTCCAGAGACCATATCTATGAATGTGGTTGACTTTGATTCTATACAATTAAATTTAGCTTCTCCTGAGGATATTTTATCTTGGTCTCATGGAGAGGTTACTAAGCCTGAAACTATCAACTATCGTACTCAAAAAGCTGAAAAAGATGGTTTGTTTTCTGAGAAGATTTTTGGACCGGTTCGCGATTATGAATGTTCTTGTGGGAAATACAGGAGAATTCGATATAAAGGAATTATCTGTGACAAATGTGGTGTAGAGGTTACTAAATCTTCTGTTAGAAGAGAAAGAATGGGTCATATTGAGCTTGCGGTACCTATTGCTCATATTTGGTTTTTGAGAAATATTCCTAGCCGAATTGCTCTGATTTTAGATCAGACTTTATCTGATGTAGAAAAGGTAGTATATTACTCTAGCTATATTATTACTGAAGTTGATGAGCATCTCAAAAAAGACTATATAAAACAAGTAGAGGCAGAGTATAAATCTAAGCTTAAAGATTTGACTAGTACTGGGAATGATAGCGAAGAGGCTCTAAAGGAAATGTTTGATTCCAAACAACAGAATTTAGAATTCCTTAATTCACTTAAAAAATGGAATATTATTTCAGAAATTGATTATAGATTAATGTCTATGAAATTTGCTCCTGTATTTAAAGCTGCAACAGGATCTACTGTTTTGAGAGAAATTTTCATTGGTATTGATTTGAAGTCTGAATTAGCTGATTTGGAGAAGGCCTTAGAAATCGCTGATGGAGCAAAGGCTCAAAAGATAATGAAGAAAATCCGATTCTTAGGAGGGCTTCATCAAGCCGAAGTAAGACCTGAATGGATGTTTCTTACTCATCTTCCTGTTATACCTCCAGATTTAAGGCCAATGGTGGCTTTAGATGGGGGAAGATTTGCTACCTCAGATCTAAATGATTTGTATAGAAGAGTAATCAATAGAAATAATCGTCTCAAGAAATTAATGTCTCAAAGAGCTCCTGAGGTTATTGTTAGAAACGAAAAAAGAATGTTGCAAGAGGCAGTTGACGCCTTGATTGATAATTCAATGAGAAAAGGGCAATCTACTACAGTTGCCTCAACTGGACAAAAAAGAGCTCTAAAATCTTTGGCTGATTCTTTGAAAGGGAAGCAAGGGCGATTCAGACAAAATTTACTTGGAAAAAGAGTTGATTACTCAGCCCGTTCTGTAATTGTAGTTGGACCCAATCTAAAGATTAATGAGTGTGGTATTCCAAAAACTATGGCTTTGGAGTTATTCAAACCATTTATTATTAATCGTTTGATAGAAGATGAATTTGCTCATAATATTAGGAGTGCTACTAGATTGATTGAACAGGGAATTGATATTGTTTGGGATATTTTGGATGAAGTGATTGAGCATAGGTATGTCTTATTAAACCGAGCACCTACCTTGCATAGATTAAGTATACAGGCATTTAAACCAGTTCTGATTGAAGGTAAAGCTATTCAATTAAATCCAATGGTATGTAGTCCATTTAATGCTGATTTTGATGGTGACCAAATGGCTGTGCATGTTCCTTTGTCAGAAGAAGCTGTAAGAGAAGCTGGTGAATTGATGGTTTCTGACCATAATCTTATGAAGCCATCTGATGGTAGTCCTTCTTCTACGCCATCCCAAGATATGGTTTTGGGTATTTATTATACTACCATTGTAGAGGATAGGAAAGGAGATATTAAAGTGTTTAAAAACTTTGATGAGGCTGTAGGAGCGTATGACCATGGACAAATTGAATTAAGAGAATTAGTCGAGATTAGAAGGGAAAGTAAGCTAAATGGAGAGACTATCCAAACAACAGTAGGTAGAATTTCATTTAATGAAATTTTGCCTGATGGCTTTGACTATATGAATGAAGTTGTTGGTAAAAAACAACTTAAGAGTGTCTTGAATAAGGCTTTATATGAATTTTCTCAACCAGAAGTTGGTGAATTACTAGATAGAATTAAGAAATTTGGTTTTGAAGAAATGACTAGATCTGGATTATCATGGGCTATTAGTGACTTTACTGTATCTAATGGAAGAGTGCAGTTAATCAAAAAAGCTCAAGATAGTGTAGAGGAAATCACTAGTCAATTTGCAGACGGACTTCTAACAGAAAAAGAACGATATGCTCAAATTATAGATATTTGGAGTAAGGCTTCTATTGATATTGGTGACTTAGTGAAATCTGAAGTTGATAAAAAAGGACCAGTATTCTCAATGATTGATTCAGGAGCCAGAGGATCTTGGGGACAATTAGCTCAAATAGCTGGAATGAAAGGGTTGATGATATCTCCGTCCGGTAAAATTATTGAGACTCCTATAACTTCAAGTTTCTTAGAGGGATTGTCAGAATTAGAATATTTCATTTCAACTCATGGAGCTCGTAAGGGACTTGTAGATACAGCTCTTAAAACTGCTACTTCTGGATATTTGACCAGAAGATTGGTAGATGTTAATCAAGATATTGTCGTCAAAGAAGTAGATTGTGGTGATACTACAGGATTATTATTATCTAGAACTGATGCTGAATATGCAGGTGATAGTTTTGATAATTTCTTATTTGGAAGAAAAGCAGTAGAGGATATTATTAATCCTAAAACCAAAGATGCTATCGTAAAGGGAGGTGAAATGATTACTCATCAGCAAGCTAGGCTTATCGATGAGTCGGGAATAGATAATGTCAGAATTAGAAGTCTTGTTAGCTGTAAAACTATTCGTGGAGTTTGTCAATCTTGTTATGGAATTGATTTAGGGCGAAATGAATTAGTGAAAATAGGTGAGGCTGTAGGAATTGTAACCGCTCAAGCAATTGGAGAACCTGCCACTCAGTTGACTATGCGTACTTTCCATCAAGGAGGTTCGGCTGGAGCTGCTGATGTAACCAAGGGTCTACCTAGGGTAGAAGAGGTATTTGAAGCTCGCAATCCAAAAACCCCGGCTATTATGGCAACAGTAAATGGAGTGGTGGTAGATGTAGTTGAAACAGCTGGAGAAGTTAGAATTAAAATTAAGGCTGATGATACTAAAACTGTAAAATCTAAAGCTGAGATTAAAGAAATTGTAGCTGACCCAGTTGTGGATATAGTAATTGTGAAGGTGGGAGATAGGGTTACTATAGGACAAACTCTAACTGAAGGACATCTTGATTTAGAAAAACTATATAAACAAGCTGGAATTGAAACTTTGACCAAATATATTATTCAACAGATCCTAGAAATATATAACTCTCAAGGAGCTGGTATTGCTATTAAACATGTTGAAATGATTGTTCGGCAAATGACATCCCGATATATGGTTACTGAATCTGGTAAATCTAATTATCTAAAAGGACAGACTATAACTAGAGACCAGTTATTAGAGTTCAATACTCAGATTGAAGTCAAAGAAGATAAAATTCAAGTTGACCCTCTCCTACAGGGTATTACTAAAGTAGCACTTAATACTGAGAGTTTCTTATCTGCCGCTTCCTTCCAAAATACTACAAAAGTATTGATAGAAGCTACTCTGTTTGGTAAAGAAGATCACTTGAGAGGACTCAAAGAAAATGTCATCATTGGAAGATTAATTCCAGCTGGGACAGGCTTTGATATTGAGCGAAAAGTTTCACAAAATTAAGTATATAGTATATACTAGATATACACTTAATAATAAAATAAAAATTATGAGCAGAAAAGCCATTATAATATGGGGTATAGTAATAATAGTAGCTATAATAGGTATTATTGCTACTAGCATACTCCTGAATAATGGCTCTTCTGTTTCTAATAATCAATCAAATACTACTCTAGACAATCCGATAGCTAATAATAATTTACCGACTGAAGAGAGTATTGAGTCTATAGAACAAGAGCAGGGTAGCGGAGATTATTTTTACTGGAGTATTATGCCATTAAGGCTACAATCTAAGTTGCCTAACCCAAGAAATTCTAGTGTTTTAGATTATTATTATTCTCCAGAACTGGGTATTGCTTTTGCTTATGAAGTTATAAGTTTAGTAGATAAGGAAAAATCTCTAGTTATATCCGCCCCCGAACCAATAAGCAATGATACTACAATTTATTTACATAATTTTGAGGAAAATAAAGAATCTGGGCAATCTATAGAAATCATAGATATAGAAGATAATCTGATATTTAGCACTATATCTGAGATTATCAATTTACAAATATTAGATGAAAAGCAAAGAGAACTCTGTAAGATAGAGGATAAAAATAATCGATATAGTATAATTGCAAAGGACACTAAAGCCAAAGATTCTACTCCAATATGTGGTAAATATGCCAAGGGTAATAATAGATTCTTTATAAGACCAAGACAAGAAGGATCTACTGTAAGTAAATTATTATTTGTTAGTGCAGGAGATAAAGAAATTAGCTATGATGGGACTATGCAGGGTCAATATTGGTATGAATCTGTGTTAGTAGAATAAGGTATACTATACATAATTTCTATATTTATGATATACTAATTAAGTATACAAAATATACACTTAATTTATTATAAAATACCATATGGCTACAATACAATTATTGTGGTTTGGACTAAGCTCATTTGTAAGTATTGGAATAGGATATAGTCTTAGATTATATATTGTTAGAAAATCTATTAATGCAAAGGAAGCTAAAATTCAATCACTGCAAATACAATTTGAAGAAAAATCAGCTAAGTTAAAAAAAGAAGCAGATAAAGAAGCTGATTCTATTAAAGACAAGGCTAGACAAGAGGCCTCAGAAATTAGAAAAACGGCTGTATTGCTGGAAGAAAGTGTTCTTAGAAGAGAAAATGATTTAGAAAAACAAACTAAAGAGTTAGAAAAAAATCGTCAAGAATTGAAATCTAAAGGGGATAAAATTAAAGAATTATACCGTGAGGTGGAAGATTTGAAACTGCAACAGGTTGCTAACCTTAGTACAATAGCCGGCTTGAGTATTGACCAAGCTAGAACTGAGTTATTAGACAAAGTTGAAGAAACTTCACATGAAGAATTATTATTGCAAATTGAAAGATTGGAAGGAGTTCGTCGAAATCAGCTAGAGCAAAAGGCTAAAAATATTATGGTTTTAGCTATGCAGAAATATGCTCAAGGACAGTCTGCTGAATTTAATACTGCTACTGTAGCTATTGAAAGTGAGGAAGTAAAAGGACGAATTATTGGAAAAGAAGGAAGAAATATTAAAGCTTTGGAAAACGCTACTGGTGTTCAAGTAATTATTGATGATAGTCCAGATAGTATAGTATTGTCTTGTTTTGACCCTATCCGTAGGCATATTGCCAAATTATCTCTGGAGGCTTTGATTGAAGATGGGAGAATACAACCAGCAAGGATTGAAGAGTTTGTGGCTAAGTCCAAAGAATTAGTACAACAGCATATTAAGGAAGCAGGAGAGGCAGCTCTTTATGATACTGGTATTACTGGAATAGATCCTAAACTCACATATATTCTTGGAAGATTACAGTTTAGAACTAGTTATGGACAAAATGTTTTGATGCATAGTGTTGAGGTTTCTCATTTAGCCGGTGCTATTGCAGCTGAATTGGGTGCAAATGTTATGATAGCTAAAATGGGAGGTCTGTTTCATGATATTGGTAAGGCCTTAGACCATGAGGTGGAAGGCACTCATGTGGAGATAGGAAGGCATTTATTGGGCAAATACGGGATTAAAGAGGATGTTATCAAGGCTATGCAATCTCATCATGAGGAATATCCTTATGAGACCATTGAATCACGCATTGTGCAAGTAGCCGATGCTTTGTCAGCTTCTCGCCCAGGGGCAAGAAGAGATTCTGTGGATAACTATATCAAGAGACTTGGTGAATTAGAGACTATTACCAATAATTTTTATGGGGTAGATAGAAGCTATGCTATAAATGCCGGAAGAGAGATTCGAGTATTTGTAAAACCATATAAAATTAATGATATACAAGCCAAAAAAATGGCTCGTAAAATTGCGATAAAGATAGAAGAAGAGCTTAAATATCCGGGTGAGATTAAAGTCACTTTGATTAGAGAAACCCGTATAATTGACTATGCTAGATAAAAACTCTTTACAATTCCGCATATATACTATATGATGGAAAGAGGATGAATAATATCCAATTAAAAAATAACTTAAATATATGAGAAAGGGGGTGTGTGTAGATGGCAACTAAAGCAGAATTAGTATCAGCAGTAGCCGAGATGGCTGGAACATCAAAGAAAGATGCTGAGGCTATACTTCAAGCTTTCCTTGATGTAGTAACCAAGACTCTTTCTAAAGGTGATACAGTAACTTTAGCTGGATTTGGAACTTTTTCAGTAACCCAAAGACAAGCAAGAGAAGGTGTTAACCCAAGAACCTTAGAAAAGATTCAGATTGCTGCAACCAAAACTCCTAAATTCAAAGCAGGAAAGAAATTAAAAGATGCAGTTAAGTAATTAATTTATATCTTTATTCACACAAAAAGCGTTGATAAGACGCTTTTTTGTGTTGGGGGTATATTTTGTTTTCGTAGCGAAGGGTTTATCCCTCCATTTGCTTTTCTTCCGTAGGGGCGACCTTTCAGTCGCCTGTGATATTCGGGTGTGCACTACTCTAAAATTCCCCTCTCCACCTACGGTCGATAAATTGAGGGGTGGACAGCTTTGCTGGACGGGGTGGAGTATATTTTTATCCTCCCTTGGGGGAGGTGGCACGGAGTGCCGGAGGAGGACTGAGCTTTGTTTTATCTACTCAACATATTCCGAATAAATCTCCCCACGGAATATAGACTCCAGAGCAAATCTCAAGCTAGTAGTCATAGCAGAGGGCAAAAATCTCTCAGACATATATTTCAACTAATTATTGATAAGATTAAACTTATTATAGCATATCCCTATAACCTCTTCCCACAACTTCCCAAAAATGCTAGACTAGGGTTAAGAATTAACTGTAATTATGGATAAAATTCGTAAAATTGGGAGTGTATTAAATACAGATAAAGATGGCTTTATTATCAATGAATCATCTCTTGATAAAATAAAATCCCCTTGGAGAGAGGCGGTGGAGGAGATAAAACAAGCATATCTAGATAATCTCAAAGATGCTGTACATAGTATTTATATTCGAGGAAGTGTGGCTAGGGGAGTGGCGATAGAGGGTATATCAGATATTGATACTTTGGCTATAATCACAAAAGAAATTGACCGATCTTGGGTTCGTGGAGTTAGAACAAAATTAAATAAAAAATTTGTCTTCTCAACTGGAATAGAGTTTGGTTTTGTAAATTATAATCAATTATTTGAGGAGTTATTTGAATCTAGGTTTTTGATTAAGACACAATCCGTCTGTATATTCGGAGAAGATATATCAACTCAAATTGAAAAATTCAGAGTAGATCTAAATACGGCTAGCCAGTTTAATCGTAAGTTAAAAGAAGTATTAAATAATGCCAAAAATGGTATATCCAATAATCCAGATAAAGAAGATATTAGAGAATGGTGTCGATGGGTTGCCAAAAGAATACTAAGAGCTGGATTTGTCTTAGTAATGGATAAGGAGCAAGTTTTTACTAGAGATCTATATCCATGTTATAAAATTTTTGCTAAATATTATGCTCATCAAGCCTCCAAAATGTATACAGCTTTAGAATTAGCTATTAACCCTATAGATGATGTGGAGACTATTGTCAGTTTTATAGAAGATTTTGGATTTTGGTTAGAAGCTGAAGTTGAAACTAAATTTGCAGGATAACTTTCTCCCCCTCAACCCTTGCATTATTTTAGATTATATGTAATAATAAATAAGCACTATATAAATCGCGGGATAGAGCAATGGTAGCTCGTCGGGCTCATAACCCGGAGGTTGTAGGTTCAAGTCCTGCTCCCGCCACAAAAATGTATTCTTCTCATATTGGCGATATAGCTCAGCTGGTTAGAGCGCGGGACTCATAAGCCCGAGGTCGGAGGTTCGATCCCCCCTATCGCTACCAAGGTGAGTTTATCCTTGAGGACTTTCATTTAAGCAATAATAAGGGCGATTGGCTCAGCTGGTCAGAGCATCTCGTTTACACCGAGAGGGTCGTAGGTTCGAATCCTACATCGCCCACCCCAAATAAGATTATAAGGGAGAATAATAAGATAATGATATGAGTACACTAGCCACACCTACAGAGCTACCATTCGAACCAGTTAGTATTGGAGATACGATTCGAGTTCATCAAAAAGTTATTGAAGGAAGCAAAGAAAGAATTCAGGTCTTTGAAGGAACTGTAATTGCTAAGCACTTAAAAACTAATATCTCAGCTACTTTTACAGTAAGAAAAGTATCCCTTGGAGTTGCTGTAGAGAGAATTTTCCCTGTATATTCTCCTAATATCGCGAAAGTTGAAATCCTAAAGCATAATAAAGTTAGAAGAGCTAAACTATTTTATCTAAGAGATGCTGTAGGTAAAAAATATCGTCTCAAAGAAAAGGCAAAAAAAGTCATTACTACGGAATCAACCAAAACAGCTGAAGCTACTCCAGCAACAGAAGTACAATCAGCTGAGTAATTGTAAATTCACAATCTTAGAGTAAAAACCAAACTCTAAACAAAGCGCAGGTGGTGGAATCGGTAGACACGCAAGCTTGAGGTGCTTGTGGGAAAATACAAAGTACCGTGGAGGTTCAAGTCCTCTTCTGCGCACTATATAAACAATATACCTAGACTTTAGTTTAGGTATATTGTTTATAATAAGTATTAAAAGAAGGGGACTTGACGGGAAGGGGTCGGGAAACTATAACAAATATAGTTAATCTTGTGATATAATATATTTAATATAATAATTTAGTTAAATTTTTATGAATAAATCAAAAAAAATCTTACTAGGCATTGCAACAATATTCCCTATTATTTATATAATTATATTCTCTACTATTATTACACTGTCCATCTTTATATATATTATAGATCTTGATGCAATATTATTTAGCTATTTATTTATTGCTCATATTTTTACTATTATATTTACAATTGCTTTAATTATTTTTTATATAATACATATATTAAAGAACAATATGATATCTTATAAATCAGAGAAAATTATTTTATCAATACTAATTTTCTTTTTTAATGCTATTGCGATGCCAATTTATTATTATATTTATATAGTGAAGAAGCAAAATTTTACTAATTTCACTACAAAAACTGTAAAATAATTTGTAATAAAGATAAATTAGAGAAGAGATTATCCAAAAAACTCAAAGAGCTAGATGAATAAGATAATAAATACTATGCATATAGATTATATGGTAATTGGGCGTACACGAAATGCTCAGAATATTCAGCGACTTGTAGATGGGATAGAGGCTAAAGGATATAGTTGCTATAATTTTTTAAATATCCCGGCTAGTCCTGAGAATTCAGATTTATCTTGGGAGGAGCAGATGAAGATAGCAGAGTCTCATCCTGACTTTTGGAATTCCGCTGATTATAAGGAAACTTTCCAAACAGATATGGCAGGTCTACAAAATGCTCATACTATCATAATGCTTTTACCAGCCGGACTAGCGGCACATATGGAAGCTGGAGTATCTTTTGGGCTTAACAAAAATCTTATCCTAATCGGAGAAGTCGAAAAACCAGAGACTTTATATCTGATGTTCCAAGAAAGGTATAAGGATATCGAGGAATTTTTAGATGTAATTTAATGGTGTTGTAGTATAATATATTTAATTGATAATGTTATGACCAAAATATACATAGTTCGGCATGGGCAGGATCAGGACAATGCAAATGGTCTCTTAAATGGGCATCGAGATACTGCTTTGACAGAGATTGGTCTCGAGCAAGCTAATCAAATTGCTAATAAAATCCAAGAAGCTAATCTTGTCTTTGATAAAGTTTATAGCTCACCTCTAGAGAGAGCTTATAGGACTGCTGAGATTATAACTGATAGATTGCAATTACCAAAACCTGATAAACTAGATTTACTAATTGAGCGAGATTTTGGCACTATGTCTGGTCAAAAAGTTATAGATATAGAAAAACTATGCTCACCTCATATTCTCAAGACAAATACTATTACTTATTTTCTAAAAGCAGAGGGAGCAGAGACTTTCCCTCAAGTTCAGAATAGAGCGAGTCAAGTATTGGAGTTTTTATCTAATAACCACAATGACCAAAATATACTATTAGTCACTCACGGGGACTTGGGTAAAATGTTATATGCTGAATATTATAATCTATATTGGAGAGAGGTTTTTGAGTCTTTTCACTTTGGTAACGCGGAATTGTTGCGACTATCTCCAGATTCACCAGCTGAGAATACTCATATATTTAATATAGAGCAATATAATAATTAAGAAAAAACCCGCATAATTGCGGGTTAGGTTTTTAATAATATGTCTTTCAATTTTTAACTATTTTAATCTCAAAAGACATCGTCTCAGGTTTAATCAAGTGAATATGGTAATCTTCTCTCAGTACAGACTGGAACATAGAAAGGACGGTCCAGGAGTCTTCACGAGTAGTATTAGATAATTTTGGCAAATTATATTCTCCTTTTGAAATTCTATCTAGAATTTCTACATTAGAGCTATCCCCTCCTTCAAGTAATTGTACTAAAAACTTCATTGTCTTAACTACTCTTAGGTATGACCTTTCATCGGAGCTAACAACCCCAACTTTTTGATTCCCACTAGTTATTATGGCTGTTTTGCCTAGGTAGTTAATATGAAGTTTATAATTAGAGATTGAAGCTGTAAATTCTTTAGAGTAAGGTAGATTAATATTATTTGAATTTAATTTACTAAAATTATTATATAAATTACTATCTTTTCCAACTAAGACTATTAGAATCTGTCTAATAATTCTCAGTACTTTTTCTAAATCATCGATAGCAATATTATTCCAACTCAAATTCCTGGGAGTAAAACCACATTTAGAAATGAGAGAAATTGAATGCATTTTTTAATGTGCAATGCAATATAATATAATCATAAAAACTCAATCTAGTCAATACATACTATACCCTCAAAACAAAATCTATGCTATAATATATTTATTATTAATTTACTAAATAAAAATATGTATAAAATAATCAAAAAATTTATAGTTCTAGTACTTGTATTGGGTCTATCTTTAGCTAACTTTGGGGGAGTATTATTGGCTCAGGAAGGTGCTAGTAGTAGCTCAGTGGCTCCAGATATTGGTAGAATTATGCCACCTATTAACCCAGATACTTCTAACTCACTTCTATTTGGTCAGAAACATTCATATAGTGTGGTTTTCCGTGGTAATGGTGAGGCTATTACTTATGCTAAATTAGTTATCCCCAATCAAGAGGAGCAGGCTCTCAGTGAATTTAGTTTTGAAATCCCTAAAGTATCCCCCTCTGAGATGATAATGTATCAGATGAAGTTGCCTAAAGAGTGTATAAGATATAATTATACTGATCCTAATAATCCTTGTGTAGAATATCGAGACCCAGATTATGGACAAGATTATTATTACTATGCCTCAGGGCAGACAGCTGAATATACCAGAATTAAATATACGCAATCTGGTAATATCTATAATTTGACCTTGCCAAATGCAGTCGAGCCTTCCAAATCCACTGCTCTTATTATCTCTTATGCTGCTAAGGGGTATGTAGATAATAGTTTTGGTTTGTACAAATTCAATTTTGAGACTATAAAAGTCAACTCTAGAATACAGTCTATGAGAGTAGCCGTAGATGTAGATAGTGATTTGTTGCTCAAAGGAAAGCAGTCCTCGGTTAATTATAATGAAGGTGCTGGAGCTATTCCTATGGCTAAACTGGGAGATTCATCAGCTGTATCTAGTAGGGAATTGGATAGGGTAGTTAGTAATATTGGCTCTTATGGAGCAATTATCAAAGAGGGTAAAAGTCTCGCTCCTAATGAGAGTTTCAATGTCAGAGGAGAATATGCTAATAATTGGTTGAGGCTTTATCTCAATGAAATTATTATTACGATTCTCGTGATTACTGTCATTATTGTATTGATTTATCTCGTCTCAAAATATATCAATTCTAAACCTAAGAAAGTCTCAGTAGAGAACGATAAAACCCAAGATAAAACTAATAATATTGTCAATAAAAATTCTATCAACTTTTTCAATTTGACTAATGTATTGGTGAGTTTAGGATCAGTTATTTTGCTAATTATAGTAAGTATTATAATAAGATTATTAAATCAGTATAATAGCTGGCAATCTATTCTTTATGATACAACCTTTAGCTCACTTATAGCAGTTATAATGACCTTATTATATGCTCTCATTCTCCTCGCTCCAGCTATTATGGTTGGTTTGAAAAAAGGTTGGGGTAATTTATTGTCAATTATCATTCTACAATTTATTTGGTTTGTGATTATATTAATTTTGTATTTATTGCTATTCCAATCTGGAATGAATGAAATAATGCCAATGCCAAGACCATTATATTAATTCTAAATTTATGCAGTATACTCCAGAGCTATTAGACAAAGTGATTAAAGAAAGTTATGAGGACAATCATATTGACTTTAAAGAGTGTTTTAATTGGCATAAATTCAATGATTATCATAAAACCAAATTAGCCAAGCATATTGCCGCTATTTCTAATATGCCTAATGGGGGTATGCTAATATTTGGGGTTTCAGACTCTAAGAGTATTGTAGGACTTACCCAAGAAGATTTGGAAAGTATAGATAGAACTTGGATAGACAATCACCTTAGTCAATACCTTGACCCATTGCCAAAATATAATATGAAAACCGTAGATTGTGAGGGTAAAAAATTATTAATCTTTGAGGTAGATGAATTCTTGACAGTACCAACAATTTGTAAAAGAGATTATCCCGATGTACTGAGAGCCGGTGGAGTTTATCATAGGAAGCATGCTAGCTCTATGCTTATTCAAGATGCCAGTAGTATGCATGATTTATTAGAATTAGCAGTCAAGAAAAAGAAAGAAGCTTTACTACATTCAATCGAGGATATTTTGGAACAATAATTTTTTTATTTTATATTTGCAATAGATATTTTTATGTAAAAACATCTATTTTTTGTTTTATATTAGATGTAAAATTATATTTTTATAATAACTTTTGTCAGCTATTGACAAAAGTTAAAGTTTATGATAGTTTTGATTATGCACTCTCATTAATAGCAATTATATATAAGCAATGTCAAATAATATATTAAGCATACTCAATAAAACAATCTGGATAGGTATATTTGTTCTTTTGATGATTGGTTTATTAATTGGGCTTAGTAATACATCTTTGCCTAAGGAAGTATCATTAAGAAATAATTATATATTTTCTAATCAAGCCATGTTAGAAGCTTTATGGGAAAATTATAAAGAAGAGTATATCGAAGATTCTAGTTTTAGAACATTAGATAAGCAAAGAGATAATATTACAACTTCTGAAGGTCAAAGTTATGCTATGTTAAGAGCTGTCTGGCAAGATGATAAACAGACTTTTGATAAAAGCTGGAATGGACTAAAGATAATTTGTGGAAGGAAAATAAGTTATTTGCATGGTTATTTGGTGAAAAAGCAGACGGATCTTATGGAGTATTAGATGATATTGGTGGTAATAATGCAGCTATAGATGGAGACACAGATATTGCAATGGCTCTTTTATTTGCTCATGCTCGCTGGGGTGATTCTACCTATTTACTTGAAGCTGATAGCATAATTAAGGCTATTTGGAGGCAGGGGGTATGTGTGAGACTAATATTGCAGAAGATTTCTTAACATCTTTATTTGTACATTCTAAAGGCTGGAAATCAGTATATGTGCCAGAAGTATTAGCAGAAGGTTTAGCACCTGAGGACTTTATGTCATATTATAAACAGCAATTTAGATGGGCAAGAGGTAGTCTAGAGATAATATTCAAATATAACCCCTTATTCAATAGGGGTTTATCTTTATCTCAAAAACTACAATATTTAGCATCTGCCAGCTATTATTTATCGGGAGTAGTATTCCTCCTGAATTGCTATATGATATGTTAGTCAAAATGAAAGATTATGATATCGTGGTAGCTAATAGGGTAGTACAGAATATAAAATGGTATCGTAAATTATTAAGCCGAATATATTCTAGAGTTTTTGGGAAAATACTGCTTGGACTACCTTATGATATACAGTCAGGAATGAAAGTGTTTAAGAAGAGAATTTTGAATAAAATAGACTTAAATCCAACTCCTTGGGGTTTTGATTATGAATTCTTATATAAATTCAAAGATCAAGGTTATCAAATTAGCCAAATCCCAATACAATTTGATGCGAGAAAAAATGGCAAAAGCAACATAACTTTTTTGACTAACTTTGAGCTATTATTTGGAATTTTGAAGCTAAGATTTACAAAGGTAAAGAAATAATAAATGCAAAAATTTGACAATATCTGACTTTTGTAGTATTAATAAATTATCCTCTGCCAAATCTAAGATGTCTATCTCTGCTTGTCCTTCATCTGCAATAGAAGTCAGCTTTAATAAGAGAAGACCTTGTTTAATTCTAGGAGAAGATACAGATACCACCTTCTATCCTATAGTTACACAAAAACTTTTATCTGAAACTGAAAAAATAATAAAGGATAGAATGTGGTTAGTAGAGGGGCCCAATTTCAAGGGTTACTGGGTGGTTTTTGATAATACCTACGTAGAGATAGGAGATATAGTGAGGATATTAAATATACTCAGAAACCAAAAGGTCATAGATAAAGAAAGAAGTATAAGAATAACTCATCCATCATCATACCCAGGAAAAAATAATTTTTACGTTATGTCGCGCTCTCAATCTTCCGTAAAATAAAAAATAAATTAGTTTTTTTCAAACTCAAGCCCAAGAAATTGGGCTTTTTACTTTCAAAATTTGACAGTAAATGAAATATATTTTAAAATTAAATTAAAAATAAATATATAAACATAATAACTAATTTATTAATTTATATAAATATTATATTAAAATTAAAATATATATCTAAATAATATAAAATAATTATTACTTTTATATTATTTAGATATATGTTAAAAAATTCGTATTTAAGTCAAGAAAAAAATCATTTATTTAATCAGATTTTTCATCAAATCATTATAATAATAGCTTTGATTTTCACATCATTATTTTTTCTTTGGTGGTTTCAATTATCTAATATTCCTAATAATTTTCAAGGGTTTTGGGGCTTATTAGATATAGTGCTTTTTTTAATAGTAAGTTATGTTGTTTGGCAACCAATAATTATGGCTTGGTTTAATTGGTTAGTAGCTTCTCATATTAAAAATAATATAGAAACCCCAAAGCCTAAAAAAAACTTAAAAGTTGCTTTCTTGACGACTTTTGTTCCCGCTTCAGAGTCTATAGAGTTATTACATCAGTGTTTACCTTCAATGGTAAAAGCTGATTATCCTCATGATACATGGTTATTAGATGAGGGAAATAGTAAAGAAGCTCAAGAAATTTGTAAACAATATGGAGTAAAATATTTTACTCGAAATGGGTTAGATCATTATAATCAAGAAAGCGGTAAATTTAAAGCCAAAACAAAGGGTGGGAATCATAATGCTTGGCATGATACTCACGGACATAATTATGATATTATCGCTCAAATGGATACAGATTTTGTATCTAGTAAAAATTTTCTTACACAAACTTTAGGTTATTTTAATAATCCTAAAGTAGCTTATGTTGTGACTCCTCAAATTTATGGAAATACAGAAGAATCTTTTGTAGCAAAGGGAGCTGCTGAACAGGCATATAGTTTTTATGGAGCTGTTATGAGAGGTCTTGATGGAATGAATATGAACACCTTAATTGGAGCAAATCATTTAATTAGAGTTAAAGCTCTTAAATCTGTAGATCATTATAGTGCTCATATTACAGAAGATTTATTGACCGGTATGAAATTACATTCAAAAGGTTGGGAAAGTGTATATGTACCTGAAGTATTAGCTATCGGTGAGGGACCCTCAACTTGGAGGGCATATTTTAGTCAGCAGATGAGATGGGCATATGGATGTATGGATATTTTGTTAAATCATAGTTTCGAATTATTTAAATCTATGACATTAAGACAAAAAATATATTATTTTGTCTTACAGCAACATTATTTTTCTGGAGCTGCTTCTATAATAGGAATTATGGGATCAATAGCCTATTTCTTTTTTGGACTTCAAGTAGCTCAAATGGAATTATTACCATTCTTAATATTTTACTTACCAATTTTAGGTTTTATGGAAATAATAAATTTTTGGCTTCAAAAATTTAATGTAAGACCAGATGAAGAGCGAGGTATGTTGTGGGCGGGTAGATTTATTAATATAGCTGCTTGGCCAATATTCTTCTTAGCTTTAATTGGAGTTATTCGTAAATCTAATCTAAGTTATAAAGTTACCCCTAAAGGAGCTACTAAAAAAGTAGTTGAGAAAAACTTTTCTTTATTTATCCCACATCTAATCATTGCTTTAATTTCACTAATTTGTATTTTATCAGTATTCTTTACAGGAAGAGACTCTATTGTATTTATTTTTTATAGCGGATTAACTTTTCTGACCTTACTTATAGTACCATTCTTAGATATTATGTATAAAGTAATTAAAGGTTTCAAAAAAAGACATAATATTTTTGAATATGACTCTGCTATAAAAGAATTGATACCAATTCAAGTTTCAGATACAGAAAAATATATATATTCTGATAGAGGATATCATACTTTAATTGTATTTTCTATAATAAGCTTTGTATTTGCTATGATTAGTATTTCAACATTTTTATATAATACTCCAGCCTTATGGGTTTTATCACCATTTATTATATTAACCATTGTTTACTATATAGTTTCACTTTTAGTGAATTTCAACACAAAAAATTTTAATATACTAGAACATAATAAAATAGTTAATAATTGGATACCTAAAAAATTTCCGTCTGTGGATATATTTCTCCCTACTTGTGGTGAAGATTTAAGAGTTTTAAATAATACATGGGAAGGAGTGTTATCATTGGTTAATAATTATAAAGGTAACATTATTGTATATGTACTTGATGATAGTAATAGAGAGTCAGTAAAAAGTTTGGCTGAAAAGTATAAATTCACCTATTCTGTTAGACCTAATCCTGGAGAATTCAAAAAAGCTGGAAACTTACGATATGGATTTTCTATTTCTAAAGGAGATTTTATTATTATATTTGATGCTGATTTTAAACCCAATAAAGATTTTCTAAAAGAACTTCTTCCATATATGTATGCTCATAAAAAGGTAGGTATAATCCAATCTCCTCAGTATTTTGATATTAATCACAATCAAAATTGGTTAGAAAGAGGTGCAGGTTCTACACAAGAATTATTTTATAGATTCACTCAAGTAGCAAGAAATCATTATAAATCAGCAATATGTGTTGGGAGTAATGCTATTTATAGAAGAAAGGCATTAAATGATATAGGTGGTACTGCTCTGATTGAACATTCAGAAGATGTCCATACAGGAATTGACCTAAGAATAGCTGGTTGGGATGTCTTTTATGTACCTGTAGTATTAGCAAAAGGACTATGTCCAGAGTCTATGAGACCATTTTTTAATCAACAATATAGATGGTGTATGGGGTCTATGAGTTTAATGAGATCAGGTAAATTTTGGAATCTTAAGTTAAAACCAAGAGCAAGATTAGCGTATGTATCAGGGTTTATTTATTATATCCATACAGCATTAGCTTCTATAATTGCTCCAATAATACCAATTTATATATTAATTTTTGAGCCAGAGGCAATACAATTACATCATATATCTATCTTATTACCTTCATTTATATATTTATGGGTGATATTTCCTTTATGGCATAATCATAGTTATGGAATTGAGGTTAAATCTGTACAGAATATATATGGTTGGGCACATATTATTGCCATATTTAATATATTTACCAATACTGCAATGGCATGGAACCCTACAGGTTCTAAATCAAAAAATAGTTCTAATATTAGATATTCTATATTTAGGATATTACAAATTATATTCAATTTAATTCCAGGTATTATTTGGGTATGTACATCAGCTTATTATTTGTTTGTATTACAACAATTAGATTTTATCTTAATATTTTTAGGAGGATTATTATACTTATCAATAGTTTCAAAAGTTTCATTTTATAAAGAAGTTAAAGATGAATATCAATCAAATTGGTTTACTGTATTGAGATATAAGATTTTTAATCTAAGATATATTTTAGCTCCATCTGCTGTAGTAATAGTTTATCTATTTACATATGTTAATATATTTAATTTATATGCTAAAGGTGTAAAAATTAACTCTGATTTAGGTATTGAACCAATTCAATTTGTAAAGAATAGTCCCACAGAATCATCTCCTGTTATACAAGAAACTTCCGCCCAAATGAGCTCAGATAATTCTAAAATTAAACCTGAAAAATATACATTTTCAGTACAGGCTGGAGAGGGGGTGTCTCAAATAGCTCGTAAAGCTATTCTAGCTTACACAGATGAGAATAATATGAGCTTATCAGCTGAACAAAAGATATTTATAGAAACTACTCTTAAAAACAAGTATTATAAAAAAAGCCTGGAAATGAATGAAAGTATTTCATTTGAGACCTCTGTAATAAATGACACTATTAATCAAGCTCAGAATTTAACCCCAAATCAAATTAATGCATGGGGGAGATATATCTAATATTTTAGGTAGAGAGATACAAAGGTATATGCTATAATAAATACAATAATTCAAATTTATATTGATTTATATCAAAATATGCTATAATAAAAAATATAATCAATAAATTATAAATTTTATTATGTCGATTAAATTAGATACAATTGTAAAATATGCTCATAGGAATGGCTTTGTATTCCAATCCTCTGAGATTTATGGAGGCTATTCATCGGTGTATGACTTTGGGCCTTTGGGTAAATTACTCAAAGATAATCTGGTTCAAGCTTGGCGAAATTGGATGGTGACTTTTCGTGATGATGTAGTAGAGATTGAGGGGTCAATTTTCCTACACCCAAAAGTTTGGGAAGCGAGCGGACATATTGGGGGGTTTTCCGACCTTTTGGTAGAAGATACTATTACTCATAAGAGATATCGGGCTGACCACTTGATTGAGGATGCTGGTATTATGGAGAATGCAGACAGTCTATCTCCAGAAGAGACAGATAAAGTTATAAAAGATAATAATATTCTATCCCCAGATGGGAATCCATTGAGTACGGCTAAGCATTTTAATCTATTGGTTAGTACTCATCTTGGAGCTACTGTAGATGAGTCTAGTGTGGCTTATCTTAAGGGAGAGGCTTGTCAAAATATTTATGTGAATTGGAAATTAGTACAAGAGACTAGCCGTAGACAATTACCATTTGGAATCGCCCAATTAGGCAAAGCCTTTCGTAATGAAATTACAGTCAAACAATATATTTTCCGTACTCGTGAATTCGAGCAAATTGACTTACAGTTCTTTGTAAAACCAGGAGAGGAAGATAAATGGTATGATTTTTGGAAGAATTATCGCTATCAATTCTATACAGAATATCTTGGTTATAATCCAGCTAATCTGGAATTTCGACAACATCAAAAGCTAGTCTTCTATGCTAAAGATGCTTGGGATATAGATTATAAATTTGGGGCTTTGGGATTTAAAGAAATGGAAGGAATTCACAATCGTACTGACTACGATACCAAGCAACATAGTGAATTTAGTGGTAAAGATTTACAATATCGCGACCCACTGACTAATGAAAAGTATTTCCCTTATGTAATTGAGACTTCATTGGGAGTGAATAGATTATTGTTATCTAGCCTTTTTGAATTCTATAATGAGGAGAATGTATCAGATAGCAAAGAATCTAGAATCGTGATGAAATTCCCTTATATATTAGCTCCTTATAAGATAGCAATTTTACCCTTGATGAAGAAGGATGGTCTAGCTGAGCAGGCAAAAGAGATTTATATGAATTTAAGAAAAAAGGGGATTATGGTAGATATTGATTTAGCAGGATCAATAGGAAAGAGATATCGCAGGCAAGATGAAATTGGTACACCTTGGTGTATTACTGTTGATTATGAGACTTTATCGGAAGGGACGGTAACAATTCGACATCGAGATACTATGGAGCAATTAAGAATAGATATTGAAGACATACCTATTTATCTCAACCCAGAGACTTTTGCTGAATTTTAATTACTAAATTATAGCTTATGACAGTTATCCTTAGCTTGTACTATTTGGCACATTCTAAGTCTGCTAAGAATATGTTTTGGTTTTTGGTTGGGTTATTTTTGATTCACTTTTTAATCTCAGGTATTATAATTTGGGGACTAGAAGATACTATTTATCAATGGAAACAATATATTGGACTTATAAATAGTTATGTACTAATTTTATTGGGTGTGTCTTTGATCATCTATGCTCTAATTCCTAAAAAACCAAAATCTCAAAAGGTAAAAACTTATCCAAAATATTATGGAACTCTACCTTTTGTAATGGGAATTATAGCTCCGTTTATAGATTTCCCAGCCCTAGTAGAATATGTATTCTTAGCAATTCAAATTAATGTTTTATTTGATAAGACAATATATAGAATTATAGCCAATACTGGACTAAATATAGTTTTTCATTTACCAATTATGGTATTTTGGTTCATTGCAATTACCGAAAATCAAGAAATGTTAAATGGAATCAAGGACAAACTACATAAATTAGGTAAGAGAATAGATGCTAAACAACCCTATGTCAATCTAGGGATAGGATTCGTTTTGATTGCTATTGGAGGGTTTTTATTATATTAAAATTATTCAAAATTTTCTAAGAATTCTTGTAATTCACTCAGAGCAACTTTGCTCTCACCACTATGAGTACGGATACTGACTTGTTTAGCTTCTATATCTTTTGGACCAACAATTATAGTGACGGGGATTTTTTGCAATTCGGAATTGCGAATTTTCTTACCAAGAGACTCAGAAGATAGGTCTAGATTATATCTGAGCTCATTATATTTGAGGGGAGAGGATAATACCACTGAGTCTAGAGTTTGCTTGATAGAATTTATATAATCTAGAACCTCAACCGAATCATTGACAGATAATACATTCACCTGTATCGGAGCTAACCAATAAGGGAATCGTCCTGCAAAATGTTCTATGATAATGGCCATAAATCGTTCAAATGATCCAGTAATAGCTCGGTGTATTACTACTGGTCTTTCTTTTTCACCCTCTTCATTGATATAAGATAAATCAAATCTTTGAGGTAGATTAAAGTCAGCTTGTATAGTAGCTAATTGCCATTCTCTTCCGAGAACATCCTTAAACATAAAGTCAAGCTTTGGTCCATAAAAAGCTGCCTCACCTTCTATACGCCGATAGGGGAGCTCATTTGCAATAGCTGCTTGCTCTAAAGCTTGCTCAGCTGCCTCCCAATTTTCATCACTCCCAATAGTTGTGCTGGTATTCTGAGGTTCTCTAACAGACAAACTAACCCAATAATCCTGATCTAATCCTAATATTGAATAGAACTCTTTAATGATAGTAACAATATTAGCTACTTCCTCTTGAATTTGGGAGACTCTACAAAATAAATGCCCATCATCTTGAGTGATTGCTCTTACTCTGGTTAGTCCAGATAATTGACCGGATTTTTCATCACGATATACAGTAGCAGGTTCAAAATACCGAATAGGCAAATCACGATAACTAAACTGATTATCTGCAAAAATTTGCATATGATGCGGGCAATTCATAGGCTTCATTACAAACTCTTCATCCTTACCCTTAACTCGGAATAACTCATCTCCAAATTTATCCGCATGTCCAGAAGTCTCATATAGATCTAATTTAGCAATATGAGGTGTCCAAACTCTGTGATAACCTTTCCCACTATGTAATTGCCAGAGATACTTTTCTAATAAATTCTTTAGGATAGCTCCTTTTGGTTGTAATAAAGGTAATCCAGCTCCAATTTGTTCTGAAATAGTAAATAACTTTAAATCAGCACCCAATTTACGATGATCCCTTTTCTTCGCCTCTTCACGATTATGCAGGAATTCTTTTAATTCTTTTTTGGAATTGAATAAAATCCCATATACTCTCTGCATACTCTCACGATTTTGGTCTCCACGAAAATAAGAAGCCGAAATACTGTCCAAAACAAAAGCCTGAGAGTCAATTTGTCCAGTAGACTCAATATGCGGACCACGACATAAGTCTACAAAATTACCAATTTTATAGACACTTACGGTTTGGATATCAGTCTTGTCTTGATTTGAGTTAGCCTCATCGGATCCATAAATCTCAGCAAAGTTAGTAGTCCCGTGAGTTTTTAGATCCTGCAATAATTCTACCTTTAGCATTTGCCCAGCTTGTCGGAAATGCTCAATAGCCTCATCAATATCCATCTCAGCTCTCTCAACTGGCAGATTAGTTTTGATAATTTCCTTCATCTTAGACTCTAGAATGGCCAAATCCTCAGGGATTAAAGTTCGTGGTAGTAATACATCATAATAAAATCCATTCTCAGTAGTAGGCCCAACCCCAAATTGAGCCTCAGGAAACATATCATAAATAGCAGTAGCCAGAATATGGGCTCCAGTATGTCTTTTGGTATCTAAGGAATTTTTTTCACTCATACAATTATTTTGAATATATAATCTATATTTTAGCATAAAGTAAGATAATTATCAAATTCTTGTGCTATAGAGCTACTAATCTATTTTAGGTCAAAAGAGTGAGTCTTACTTGAATTTATTATTTTTAAATACTTTTCTCCAAACAAATCTTCGGCTATGTTCTAGCATTGCATAGAATACAGGGTAAGCGAATATCACTAAAATTGTACTAGAGGTAAGCCCAAATACTATAGAATAGGCCAGTCCCTCCCAAAATGGGTCAGTGAAGGCTAGAGGTAAAATCCCTACTAAAGTAGATAAAGTAGTAGTAATCAAAGCTCTAAAGCGGTATTTTATAGCCTCAGAGATAGCTTCTTTGATAGAGCCAGTCTCTTCTCTAATTACATTGGCATAATCCAAGAGTAAGATGGTATTATTGACCACAATACCTACTAGTCCTGTAATCCCAATCATTGAGAAGAAGCTAAGTGGATTATCTGTCAAATATAGTCCTAAGAATAATCCAGGGAAGGAGAAGGGGACAGCGACTAAAATCAAGAACGGTTGAGATAGGGAATTAAATTGTAGTACAAGTAGTACATACATTATAATAATAGCCAGAATCAAAGCAAAAATTGCTGAATTAAAGGATTCTAAATTTTCTCCCTGTTGTCCAAGGTCAAATGATACTCCATCTTTAGCCAAATCATATTTATCCCTGAATTCATCAGTATCGAATTTATCTTTGATAGCATTCTGGGTTTCTAAGACTAGGGCAGTGTTTTCTCCATCTGAGACAGCTACTTTTACAGCGGCGTATCGTCTACCATCTTTTTTGCTAACTGTGTCTAGATTACTGATGATGGTGTCTTTAATTTCACCATCAGACAAATCTATATCTTTGGCAAAATCTAATACTTCTTTAGTGCTATTCTCTAAAGTCTTTTGGTTATCAGAGAAAATCTGGAAAGTTATCTGATACTCATCAGTTGGAGGTCCAGCTCCGGCTTGTTGCACTTGTATTCTAGTATCTTTGAGAGTCTGATTATCCTCAATAGCTTTTTGCAAATCCTCTACAATGGCGGGAGCTTTTTTATCTCTATCATTAAGTGGAGTTAAAGTCACATACATCAGAGCCCCTTTAGCATCTGTATCAAAGTAAGCTATATCTTGGATATATTCAGAATTAGTATTCTTGACAATTTTTTCGATTTCCTTGATTGTAGATTCAGCTTCTGCAATATCCTGATTATCTGGTAGGGAAGTAGTGATTGTAATTTCATTTGTGTCTTTAGCTGGAGCAAAAATAGAAAATTCTAATTTAGTCGCTAGGAAAAACCCTCCTCCAATAAGTCCAATAGTGACTACGAATACAGCGATACTTCGCCAAATATTATCTAGATACCAATGTATAAATCTATAGACTTGTACATTAATCCAATCGATTATATGAGGTACAAAATACAATATATTATACCAAATTTTCGCTAATCCCTTGCGATTGGGTTTTATCCCAGTCTCAGCCTCATAATGAGGTAGAATATAATTGGCAAAGAATGGAACCAAAGTTAGTCCAATAATTAGAGACAGGGCTAAAGTTAGAATTACCGTAATCGGAATTAGTCTTATAAATTCTCCCAAAATTCCAGACACAGCCGCCAAAGGAGCAAAAGCAAGTATTGTAGTCACAGTACCGGATACATCAGCTAGACCAACTGTATTAATAGCATGAATAACTGCCTTTTTCCCTTTATAACCGGCTTTGCGAGAACTATCTATAGCATCAATTACCAGAATTGCATCATCCGCAATCAATCCAATCACCAAAATCAAACCAAATAGAGATAAAGTATTTAAAGAATACCCGATTACATATAATCCAATCAGGGTAAAACAAATCGAAACCGGGATAAATAGAGCAATAATCACAGATGACCTCCAGTTTAATGTCAATAACAGAACTATCATAACAGCAATCAAACCGGTGATAGCACTTTCCTCTAAGACAGATAGTTGCTGAATCAAAGATCCAGAACTATCTCCACCACCAAATACAACTTCATAGCCATCTAAATCTTTAGCATCCTTCAGCTTTTGCACTTTTTCTTGAATGGCTTTAGAAAAATCAATAGTACCAACACTAGTATCCCTAACAGCTCCAATCAGAATAGCGTCTTTGAATACTAATTTATTATTCTCATCACGATAGGCTGATCTTCCAAATTTAACTTGTTCAAGGCTAGATTGCCCTGTAATAGGATTCGTCTGTAATTCTTGTAAAGCTGTAAAACTAGCCTTAGTCACCGCTGGCACGGATTCGATTTCATTAGCAATAAAATCAGCTTTATTTTGTAAATCAGTAGTAGATTTATTCTCACCAATCAAACTGAAAACTAAATCATTTTCTCCATCAAAAGCCGCTGCATTAAAGGTTAAGAAATCCGGTTTGGCTTGTTCTGGTAAATTAGCCTCAGCTACAGCCTCTTTTAATAATTCAGCTCCATCTTTAGAAGTAATTTCACCCTTGAACTCAACTAGAATATTAGAAAAATTATCCGCTGTAGTAGAATTAATCGATTTAATATCAACAATATCACTGATACTAACCTCAATAACTTGAGTGACATCTTTATCTACCAAAGCCTTATCATCCACAAAATAAGGAGTCTGTATCACTGCCACAGGTACCTCAATAGTAGGGAACCCCTCTCGTTTAAGAAAAGTAGTATAGGCAAAAACCCCCAAAGCTGAGATTCCAATAAATAACAAAATACTAATTCTCCATTTATTCACAAAGAATAACGAGACTTTGGTCAGAGCATCCGGTTTGCTAGAAGTATCCATATCTGCATTGCTTAAATATTATTCAAAATCTCATATATTATAGCGAAAAAATAGCTTTTTGGCAAGTAAAGTCTGAGAGTGCTATCTTTGAGATTTTGTCCTCCTTTGGAGGAGGTGGCACGGAGTGCCGGAGGAGGACTGAGCTAAATTCCCCTCTTTGAGGGGTGTCAGGTTTTGCCTGACGGTGTGGATAACTCATAATTCACAATTCATAATTAATCCAACCACTAGCCAAAAAAACAAAAATTTGCTAAACTATAAAACATAAACAACAGGAGAGTTCGCATAGTTGGTCTAGTGCGCACGCTTGGAAAGCGTGTATACCGCAAGGTATCAAGAGTTCGAATCTCTTACTCTCCGCCAAAATTGAAAATCGGAATCGGAAGCCGAAATGGGGTCGGCACGAAGTGCCGACACAAATGTATTCCCCCCCAAAAATTCTGAATCTGAAAGGGTTCGCCACGCTCCGCGTGGCTCAAAAAGTACGGTTCGATCTTTAATTAAAAAGTTCGAACCGACTTTTTTGAATAAATGAAGTTTCTCTTCATTTATTCCCTCGTTTGCCAATTCCATATTGTATTTCAAAAACTTTTCCGTAAGTTCGAACCGATTATTCGCTTTTGTTGAATCTGCAAAAAGCGTAGACGATTGGGCTTCACTCAATATATCTTTTCTATTTTCCGCCAACATCCAAGAAGCCCAATCGTCTGGCAAAGAAACTTTTTTGATTTCCTTTTGAATTTCGGAAGTGATGATTTCCTCACGAGTATATTTTTGTGAGCAAGGATTTTTCCGTTTGGTACATCGCAAATAGTTATGACCTTTTTGTGTTTCAGTGGTAATGAAACAGCCACATTCTCCGCAACGGAAAAATCCTCTATACAAAAATGGTTTAAGTCCTTTTCCTTTCGGTTTAGATTTTCTCATCATCACTTCCTGAACGGAATCAAAAAGTTTCTTTGTGATAATCGGTTCGTGTTTTCCTTCGTGAATTTCGCCGTTATACAACATCAAACCCGTGTATATCGGATTTTTCAAAAGTTTTTGATAATTCGACACCGCAAGTTCCTTTCCGCTTTTTCGTTTCAATCCAAGTTCATTAAATTTATCGCGGAGTTGTCGCAAAGTGAAAGACCCAGACGAATATGCCTCAAATGTTTTCTTAATTAAAGGTGCGATATTTTCATCGGGAACAATTTTTCTATTTTTATTTACATATCCAAGCGGAGCCATTTGAGGCCATATTCCGTCTTTCACTTTGTTGCGATGACCTCGTTTAATATTTTCCGACAAGTTATCTACATAATACTTGGATTGCGAAAAAGCGATTGAAAGCATAAATTTGCCTTGCGGTGTCGGATCAAACCAAAAAGTTGGAAATTTCATTTCTACGATTACGCCAGTATCAACGAGATAAATAATTTTTCCACCATCAACACTATTTCTCGCAAGTCTATCGGGATGCCACGCCAAAATACCAGACGCTTCGCCCGCTTCCATTCGGAGCATCATTTCGTTAAACACAGGGCGACCTGGTATTTTGGCGGTCTGCTTTTCGACAAAGACATCAACAACATCAATTTGTTCTTTCAACGCTAAACTTTTCAATTCTGCTAGTTGGTCAGAAATACTGCGGACTTGTCTGTCTTTGTCGTCCGTAGACTTGCGAGTATAGATAAAAAACTTTTTGGTTTGATTATTCATAATTTTGTATTGGCAAACGAGGAGCCACGCGGAGCGTGGCGAACCCTTTCAGATTCAGAATTTTTGGGGGGGAATACATTTGTGTCGGCACTTCGTGCCGACCCCATTTCGGCTTCCGATTCCGATTTTCAATTTTGGCGGTGTTTGTTGGACAAAGTTCGAATGTTTTTCGAGCAAAATCCAAATGATTAAAAATACTAATGCGGACGAGGCAAGGCGAAACTATTTGTCTGGGGGAATGGATTCGCCTTGCCTCGGCTGATTTCCCGCCCGCAGGAGGGGTCTGGGGAGGAATGCGGGCGGGTTTTTGAACCTTTCCTTTTTCGCTTCCGAATTTCGTATTTTGCAAAGCAAAATGCGCCACCGAGAAAAATTCATTTACATTTTTATAAAAATTAGTTATCATTATAGTATCAAGAAAGAAACCTTTATATTATATTCTATATACTATAATGTTATACAATTAAGAAAGATATGTCAAACAATAAAATTGCGGATAACTTAAAGAAACTACGGGCTAAAAAGGGTCTATCTCTCGAAAAGATTGCTCGGCTTGCTGATTTGTCGCTGAATACCATTGTTAAGGTTGAAAATGGAGTAAATACAAACCCAACCATTGAAACGCTGACCAAGATCGCAAAGGCGCTTGAAGTTGGTGTTGATGATTTAATTAAGTAGAAATATGGCAAAAAAAGATTATACAAAATTAGAAAAAGACGACTTGCTCAAAGTCATTGAAAAACTGGAATCTTGTAAAAAGTACGGGCTGATTTGGGATGAAGAAAAAACCAAAGAGCAATTTGAAAAGGAATCGGAGAACGCTTTACCAGTTTTGAAAGAGGTTAAAGGCAAAGAAATAAAAACCGATCCGAGCAAGCCGACCAATATTTTGATTGAAGGCGACAATTATCACGCACTATCTGTTTTGAATTACACCCACCAAGGAAAAATCGATGTTATCTATGCTGATCCACCATACAATACGGGAAATAACAGTTGGCGGTATAACAACAATTATGTCAATTTAGATGATGCTTTTCGTCATAGCAAATGGCTTTCTTTTATGAGCAAGCGTATTAGAATAGCAAAAAACCTCTTGAAAGAAGATGGCGTATTTGTGCTTACAATCGATGATTATGAAATTTTTCCAATCGGTCTTTTGCTTGATGAAATTTTCGGTGAACAAAATAGAATTGGAATTTTAGCAATTGAGATAAATCCGCGAGGAAGAACAACTAATAAATTTTTTGCTACTTCTCACGAGTATATTTTGTTTTATGCCAAAAATGCTGAACTAGCAGAAATACACAATTTACCACTTACAGATGAGCAGATTACCGCTTTTAATTTTGAAGATGAAGTTTCGAGATATAGACTTTTGCCATTTAGAAGAAGTGGTGGATTATCAACACCAGAAGAAAGACCTAATTCACATTATCCTATTTATTATAATGAAAAAACTGGATACATCGGAATTGAAAAGAAACAAGGTTGTGTTGAAATAATCCCAATTGACGGCTCTGGAAAGAAAAGAGTATGGCGACAAACAAGGCCATCTCTGATGGAAGCCGTGAAGCGTGGCGATATGGTTATAAAGAAGACTAAAAATGGTTATACAGTTTTAATGAAAGACAGAATAAAAGATGGACGCAAGCCAAAAACAATTTGGATTGACCCTCTCTTTGATGCTTCATCTCACGGTACAGTTTTACTTCAAAAAATATTAGGTAAAAGAAAATCTTTTGATTATCCAAAATCTTTACACGCTGTTATTAAAACATTAGCTGTTTTACTTCCGAAAAAGAAGGATGCTTTAGTTTTAGATTTTTTCGCTGGCTCTGGCACAACTGGTCATGCAATTATGGAGATCAATCGGCAGGACAAGGGATCACGATCATTTATATTAGCTACTAACAATGAAAACAATATCGCCGAAGATGTTTGTTATCCTCGAATAAAAAATGTAGCAAAGGGATATAAAACAGAAAAAGGTAAGGTAGAAAAAGGACTTGGCGGAAACCTTAAATACTACAAAACCGCTTTTGTTAAAAATTCCATTAGCCGAGATGATTTGAAAATGAGAATTACTCGCGAATGCACGGAAATGCTTTGTCTGCGAGAAGGAATTTTTGACGAAGTGAAAGCCAAGCCCGATTATCATATCTTTGAGCAAAATGGCAGAATTATGGGCGTGTATTATTCAATGGAACGGGATAGTTTGGCGCAATTAAAAAAGGAACTGGATAAAATGGAGGGCGAAAAGATTTTGTATTGTTTTA